>FWWL01003282.1_pt1 | contig 30131 bp, 29 predicted proteins | sample 2228331 | NCBI WGS metagenome assembly FWWL01 (sample SAMEA103939775, study PRJEB20133) | metagenome
CGCGGCACCGGCTGCAATCACGCCGCCAGCGGCGAGCGCGGTTCCCGCTGCCGCACCGGCACCGAGCTGCGGGCCGCCCGAGACGATGCCGCTGGCGATCCCGGGGCCGAAGATGCCGAGCCCCAGCAGGCAGAGCGCGCCGAGCACGATCGCCATCGCGTCCTCGATCGTCGGCTGGGCGTTGCCGATCGCGTTGGTGAATTCGGAGAAGAGAGTCGAGCCGATGCCGACGATGACGGCCAGGACCAGCACCTTGATGCCCGAGGACACGACATTGCCGAGGACGCGCTCGGCCATGAAGGCGGTCTTGCCGAACAGCCCGAACGGGATGAGCACGAAGCCGCAGAGCACCGTCAGCTTGAATTCGATGAGCGTGATGAAGAGCTGCACGGCCAGCACGAAGAAGGCGAGCAGCACGATCACCCAGGCGAACAGCAGGACGACGATCTGGATGAAGTTCTCGAAGAAGCTGATATAGCCCATCAGCCCCGAGATGGAGTCGAGGATCGGCCGCCCGGCGTCGAGCCCGACCTGGGCGACGCGGCCTGGCTGGAGCAGTTCGGCGGTGGTGAAGCCGGTGCCGGAGGCCTTGAGACCCAGGCCCGCAAAGCTCTCGAAGACGATCCTCGCGAGCATGTTCCAGTTGCCGATGATATAGGCGAAGATGCCGACGAAGAGCGTCTTCTTGACGAGGCGGGCGATGATGTCGTCGCCTTCGCCGAAGGTCCAGAACAAGGCGGCGAGCGTCACGTCGATGACGATCAGCGTCGTCGCGAGGAAGGCGACCTCGCCCTGAAGCAGGCCGAAGCCCGAATCGATATAGGAGGTGAAGACCTCGAGAAACCGGTCGACGACGCCTGTGCCGCCCATGTCACTGCTCCTGCGGTGCGGGGGCGATCGCACCGCTCGCGACGATCGCCGGTTCGGAGGATTTGCCCGGCATGTCACCCGACGCGGGTTCTGCCGACGCCCGTGGCGATTCCCCGAGGAACCGCCGGCGGTTCTCGGCCCAGGCTGCCAGGCAGCCCGGGTCCGAGCCCGCCGCCTGCCCGGCCAACTGGCAGCTCCGGAGCTTTGCCTGGAGCGGGTCTGTGGGCAGGTCGGTCGAGAGGGTGGCGGGCGGCGATGCCGGCTTCGGCTGGTCGCGCAAGGCGAGCAGGCCCATGGCGAGCGCGACGCCGAGACAGGCAAAAGCGCCGATGCGTGCGGGAAGCCGGATGTTCATCGCCTGCGCCCTGTCAGCGGTGGAACATCTGGACCGGCGACGACTGGTAGCCGGTGCCGGGAGCGAGGAATCGGCGCAGCTGCTCGCGGGCCTGGTCCTGGGCGGCGGCGCGCTGCGATGCCTCGAGCGCCTGCGCCCGTCCCTGCGCCGCGACCACCGCGGTCAGGTCGGCGAGCTGTCGTGCCTGGAGCGCGAGGAGCTGATTACCGGCTTGCGCCGCCTGGAGCGCGCCTGATGCCGACTGGCTGGAGCCGACGATCCGGTCCATCGCATCGCGCGAGCCTTCGATATTGCCGACGACGCCGGCCTGGACCTTGAGCGCGTCCTCGAAGCCGGCGACCGTGTCCTCCCAGCGAGCGCGAGCATTGTCGACCAGCGCCTTGTCGGTCGCGGACATCGGCGTGCCGCGGTACCGGCTGGTGAAGGCCTGGTCGATCGACTGCACCGAATAGGCGATGCGCTGGGCATTGCTCAACAGCTGCTGCGTGGCGCGCACCTGCGACTGGAGTTCGGCGAGCGCGGAGGTCGGCAGCTGCGCCAGGTTCTTGGCGTCGTTGATCAGCGACTGCGCTTCGTTCTGGAGCGACTTGATCTGGTTGTTGATCTGCTCGAGCGTTCGCGCGGCGGTCAGCACGTTCTGGGAATAGTTGGTCGGGTCGTAGACGATCCCGCCGAACTGGGCATGGGCTGGCGCGGCGGCGAAGGCGAGCAGCATCGCGGTGCCGGTGGACAGCGCGAGGCGGCGAAGCGACGAGATACGCATGAAGCTTACTCCTGGACAGTGAGGGGCAGAAGATCCGCGGCCCAGTCGAGGCCGCGGGCGCGCAACCACGCGGCGGCGAAACCGGCGCGGCCATGGGCTTCGAGAAGGTCGGCGATACGGCGCTGGTCGGTGCGAGACGACGCAGCGGTGAAGGCGAGCGCGACCTCGCCAAGACCCAGATCGAACAGGCGGTTGCCGCGGCGCGACTGGCAATAATAGTCGCGCTTGGGCGTCGCCCGGGCGAGGATCTCGATCTGGCGGTCGTTCAGCCCGAACCGGCGATAGATTGCGGCGATCTGGGGCTCGAAGGCGCGCTCATTGGGCAGGAAGATGCGGGTCGGACAGCTCTCGACAATCGCCGGCGCGATCGCCGAGCGCTCGATATCGGCGAGGCTCTGGGTCGCGAAGACGACGCTCGCATTCTTCTTGCGCAACGTCTTCAGCCATTCGCGCAGCTGGCTGGCAAAGGCCGGGCTGTCGAGGACGAGCCAGCCCTCGTCGATGATGATCATCGTCGGCGCGCCGGTCAGATGCGCCTCGATCCGGTGGAAGAGGTAGGAAAGCACGGCGGGCGCGGCGGCGCTCCCGACCAGCCCCTCGGTCTCGAATGCCTGGACGCGCGCCTCGCCCAGATGCTCGGACTCGGCGTCGAGCAGCTGGCCATGCGGCCCACCGACGCAATAGGGGCCGAGCGCCTGCTTGAGCGGCTGGGACTGCAGCAGCACGGCGAGGCCGGTCAGGGTCCGCTCCGGGGACGGCGCGGAGGCGAGCGAGTTCAGCGCCGCCCAGACATGTTCCTTGGCCTGGGGATCAAGCGGCACGCCTTCCGACGCTAGGATCGCGGCGAGCCATTCGGCCGCCCAGCTGCGCTCGGCGAGATCGTCGATGCGCGCCAGCGGCTGCAGCCGCACGCCGCGGGCGTCCTCGTCCTGCGGCGCCGAGCCGAGATCCTGCCAGTCGCCGCCCATCGCGAGCGCGGCCGCCCGGATCGAGCCGCCAAAGTCGAACGCGAAGATCTGTGCGTCGGGATAGCGGCGGAACTGCATCGCCATCAGCGCCAGCAGCACCGACTTGCCGGCGCCCGTCGGCCCCACGATCAGCGTATGGCCGACATCGCCGACATGGAGCGAGAAGCGGAACGGGGTCGAGCCTTCGGTCCGCGCGAAGAACAGCGGCGGCGCGTCGAAATGTTCGTCGCGCGGCGGCCCCGCCCAGACCGCCGACAGCGGAACCATATGCGCCAGGTTGAGTGTCGAGACGGGCGGTTGGCGGACATTGGCATAGACATGGCCGGGCAGGCTGCCGAGCCATGCCTCCACCGCATTCATCCCTTCGGCGATCACGGTGAAGTCGCGGCCCTGCACCACTTTCTCGACAAGCCGAAGCTTTTCGGCGGCCAGGCCGGGATTGGCGTCCCAGACGCTGACGGTCGCAGTGACATAGGCTTGCCCGACCACGTCGCTTCCCAGTTCCTGCAATGCGAGGTCGGCGTCGGCGGCCTTGTTCGAGGCGTCGCTGTCGACCAGCACGGACGCCTCGTTGGTCATCACCTCCTTCAGGATCGCGGCGATCGACTTGCGCTTGGCGAACCATTGGCGGCGGATGCGCGACAGGAGCTTGGTCGCGTCGGTTTTGTCGAGCGTGATCGCGCGCGTGACCCAGCGATAGGGGAAGGCCAGCCGGTTGAGGTCGTCGAGCAGGCCCGGGAAGGTCATGCTCGGGAAGCCTGTGACGGTCAGCGTGCGCAGGTGATGGGTGCCGAGTCTCGGCTCCAGGCCGCCGACCAGCGGTTCGTCGGCGAGGATCGAATCCAGGTACATCGGAATGTCTGGCACGCCGACGCGCTGCCGCTTGGTCGATACCGTCGAATGGAGATAGGTCAGCGTGTCGCCGTCCCCTAGCCAGGCCGCCTCGGGGACGAAGCCTTCGAGCAGCTGCAGCAGGCGCGCGCTGCGATCGACGAAGCCGGCGAGCAGTTCGTGCGGGTCGACCCCGCTGCGCGACCGGCCCTCATAGAGCCAGCCCTCGGCGCGCGCCGCGTCCTCGGGCGGCGGCATCCATTGCAGCGTCAGGAAATAGGCGCTTTCGAAATGTGCGCCTTCCTCCGCGAACTGCTCGCGGCGCTCGCGTTCGACCAGCGCCGAGGCGGGATCGGGAAAGCGATCCTCGGGATAGCCGAGCGCGGGGATGCGTTGCGCCTCGAAGAAGATCGCCCATCCCGATCCCAGGCGGCGGAGCGCGCTGTTGAGGCGTCCCGCGGTCGCGACCAGCTCCGCAGGCGTGGCCGAGTCCAGGTCGGGGCCGCGGATCGCGGCGGTTCGCTGGAACGAGCCGTCCTTGTTGAGCACGACGCCCGGCGCAATCAGCGCGGCCCAGGGGAGGAAGTCGGAGAGAGTCGTGCCGCGCGCACGAAATTCGCGGAGGAACATCATCGCCGCCTCACGCGCGCAGGAAGGCGGGATAGCGCATGTGGCGCCGCCCGACTTCGAGGAACTGGGGATCCCGGCGCGCCGCCCAGACGGCGGCGGCGTGGCCGACCGCCCAGATCAGCAGTCCGACCAGCCAGAGCCGCAGGCCGAGGCCGACCGCGCCGGCGAGCGTTCCGTTGACGATCGCGACCGAGCGCGGCGCGCCGCCGAGCAGGATCTGCTCGGTCAGCGCACGGTGGACGGGTGCGAAATAGCCGGGGATTGCGGCGCCTGGATCGAGGTTCTCCATCAGATCAGCGCCCCGCCGCCGAAGCTGAAGAAGCTGAGGAAGAAGGAGCTGGCCGCGAAGGCGATGCTCAGCCCGAACACGATCTGGATGAGGCGTCGAAAGCCGCCCGAGGTCTCGCCGAAGGCGAGGGTAAGACCGGTCACGATGATGATGATTACCGCGATGATCTTGGCGACGGGTCCCTCAATGCTCTCCAGGATCGACTGGAGCGGGCTCTCCCAAGGCATTGACGAACCCGAGGCATAGGCGGGACTGGTCACAAGCGCCGCGATGGCGGTGGTGGCGAGCGCCGCGCAGCGGATCCGCGCGGCGAAAAGGCAGGTGTTCATTCGGTTTCTCCACTCGTGAACGGGGCGAGGCGATATTCGCCAGCGGCATCGAGGCCCTCGACGCGGGCAAGTTCTGCGAGGCGGCGGCCGGCTCCGTCGCGCACCAGCACCGCAATCAGCCCGATGGTTTCGGCGATCAGCGGGCGCGGCACGGTGGTGACGGCTTCCTGGATCAGCTGCTCTAGCCGGCGCAGCGCGCCGAGCGCGGTGCCGGCATGAATCGTGCCGATGCCGCCGGGATGGCCGGTGCCCCAAGCCTTGAGGAGATCGAGCGCCTCGGCGCCGCGCACCTCGCCGATCGGGATGCGATCCGGGCGCAGCCGAAGCGAAGAGCGCACAAGATCCGAAAGCGTGGCGACGCCATCCTTGGTCCGCATCGCCACCAGGTTCGGTGTGGCGCATTGGAGTTCGCGGGTATCCTCGATCAGGACGATGCGGTCGCTGGTCCCGGCAATCTCGGCAAGCAACGCATTGGCAAGCGTGGTCTTGCCGGTGCCGGTCCCCCCGGCGACGAGGATATTCTCGCGGGCCGAGACAGCGAATCGCAGACCGGCGTGGTGGACCCGCGAGATGATGCCCGAGGCCAGATAGTCATCGAGCGAGAAGACCGCGACGGCGGGCTTGCGGATCGCGAACGCGGGGCCGGTTACGACCGGCGGGAGCAGGCCTTCGAAACGTTCGCCGGTCTCTGGGAGCTCGGCCGATACCCGTGGTGCCCGGGCATGCACCTCGCCACCGACATGGTGCGCAACAAGGCGAATGATGCGCTCACCGTCCGCCGTGGCGACGGTTAGGCCGGTGTCGGCAAGACCTGACCCGAGCCGGTCGACCCACAGGCGCCCGTCCGGGTTGAGCATGATCTCTACGATCTCGGGGTCGTCCAGCCAGGTCGCGATCGAGGGCCCCAGCGCCGTGCGCAGCATCTTCGCGCCACGACGGGAAGCTTCGGATCGGATCGGCGCTACGCCCACTTGGATCACCCTGCGTTGGGCCGGGCGAAGCTGCTCCGGCGACAGGGCTGACTAAGGAGGCGCGAAAATCGCGATCGGCAACATCCGAATGGCGTGTTCGCGCTTTAGCGTAGACACAGAAATGATAGCGTAGGCCGGACTGGTGGCGCGGTAGGCATGCCAAGCCGCCTCGAGGCTCGCGGCCGCGAATCGGCACAGCCAAACTTGTGTGAGTCGCTAGTCCGAGAGTGACTCGTAGGCGGAGGCGCCGCTCGAGTGATCGCGGTCAAAATTGGACTCGACGCCACCGATCGATGCGTGAGGAAACTTCTCCAGAATAACAGCGCGGACCTTCTCCGCGAGGGCACGCGTAACGGTCATTCCTCTCGCCATTTCGTCGAGGACGATCCGGCTTGGCTGACCGGTTGACTGCCGGATGCCACGAAGCGTGTCGCTGAATTCTTCTGGCGATTGCCCCAAGCTCTCGGCGTTGAACTCCGGCAAATAGTAGATGGCAGGTTCGATGCGCATGTAGTCCAGAGCGGACTCGTCCGCGACCACGCCGTCGTTGCGCTGAATTTCTTTCGCGATGGCGTCGCAGAGCAGGACCACCTTCACGGCCTTGTCGAACCGTAGCGGTCTGCGCCTTGTCATCGAAAGCGCGTCGATCGCCTGGCGCCCACTCAGATGCTCGTCCCAATTGAACCCCGAGATTTTCCAGTTTTCTCGGCCTTTGAAGAGCTCGTCGGCGTTGAACGGTGCGGCATATTTCACGATGTCGGTCACGGGCCGTCGAAACTGCGTCATCAGGAATCTGGAGGCGCCTCGAAGGAAAAAAGACCTCGTTCTTCCGATGTTCAGCTGCCAGCCGTCCTTGGCAAAACCGCTTTCAGTCAAGAGGTCGAGCGGACTCTGAGGTTGTCCCTTTGTCGGATCATCAATGGCTTCGGCAGCTGTCACGTGTGCTTCCCCTGCGTGGAGGATAGCGCGCGAGTCGTGGGCCTGCAAGTGTCTACATGCATCTGGAAAACCCTACATGACTATGTAAGTCATTGATATTAAATAATTGGATTTCGTGGATAGGTCACCCCGATCGTGATATCGTGCGTGCAGTCGGAGGCCTCTCACCATGCATGTTTGGGATGGCATTATGTTGGTGGCATTGGCGGCGCTGCTGCTTGGTTTCATCCTGGCGATGACGGCGCTGGTGCGCGGCCGTCCGATCACCCTCAAGTTCCTGGTGGGACCCAAGGGGATCGAAGCCTCGTTCGATGCCCGCAACCCGTCGAGCCCGCTGGCGAAGCGCAAGTCCGAGGCGGTGGTGCCGGCCCCCGTGGAGCAGGACCCCGCGAAGGCAGTGTAGATCACGCAAACGACCGACCAAGACCGCGGTCTATCACTATTCGCCGACCGCAGGCGCGTCGTCAGGATAATGTGGCACGTCATCCGCCCGGCGTTTCGCACGCTCTTTTGCCAACGCGACCAAGTCGTCGACGATCACGTTGCCGTTAATCCCGATGCCATTCCAATTCGGCTGTAGCATGATGTAGCGATTGAGGCGCTGCAGCCCCGCCATGATCGGGTGAGGGTCGGGAAGGCTCTCTTCATTGTCGAGCGCCTCGAGCGCATCCCCGATCGTGATGATATGCTGAAGCCGCCTAGTCTCGAAATAGGGCTGCGGCGTCCGTGCCGCCCGCAGGAGATTCCGGGCGTCGAGCAACGAGCGCCGGTCGCCGCGTTTCAAAGCGATGTAGAAACTCGTGAAGGCGTGGTCCGCGCGCTCGGGCGAATCCAGTTTGTCGACGGCAACCGAGCGGACGAGACGAAACGCCTCATCGGGATCACCCAGGTGCAGGTGGCACTCCGCCTCGAAAATCCTCAGCTCGGGAGCAGGCATCAGGTCGTGCGACGCCCGGTAGGTCGCGGCGGCCTCCTTGAACACCCCACCATATCGGCGCGCATCGCCGAGGTGGCGAAGAATGTTTGCCCGCCCAATATCGGTCCAGGCGCTGGGATCATTGACTTGCCTCGTGAGGCGCTTGTCGATCTCCGCGAATAGATCGGGATTTCGACCGAACATCGCGCGGCCCTCGAGCGCGCGGCAGAACCACAATTCTGCGCTGTTTCCGAACGGCTTTTCCGCTTCCAATTCCCGACCAAGCGCGATGACTTCGTCAAAGGCCTTCTGCGCGCCGTCCTCATCCCCGTTCACCAGCATCTCGAATGCGCGAGCACCTCCATAATGGAGCTTGTCGGACGGCCCCTCCGAAAGACTGCGGATACGGTCGAAAAAGGCGATCCGCTCGATCATTCCCATGGCGGATCCATGGAGATCAAGATGGAGCTGCAGCAAGTCGATATCGGAGGTCTCGGGCGTGATCGGCTGAAGATGCGCTATTTCGGCGGCGGCGCGGCTACGATCCTCGAGCCACAGCGCGCAGATGGCACGGTGATAAGCGATCTTCGCCAACCAGCGGGGGTCGTCGATATTGATCTTGAGCCGATCGAGCACGTCGGGCAGCTTCCTCAGCCACCCATTTCGGCCATAGCCCCACATCAGGTTCGAGACGTAGCCGGACAACGCCTCGACATCGATGTTCATGAAATACCCATCGCGGAGCTCAGGTTTGCGAGCGACGGCGGGCGCGGTATTGGTGAGATGCCAGATCGTATATTGCGTCAAATCTGCCCGCTGATGCCGCACCATTTCCGACCAGCGTCTTTGCTTTGCGGCCTCCCGCCATTTCTTGTCGTTGTTGAAGCCAGGCAGCCTGCCCTTGCAGCAATTCTTGAAACGAGAGCCCGAACCGCAAAGGCAGAAGCTCATCGGGTCGGGTGCAAAGACTTTCGGCCTCGGTTGGGTTCTTGGTGATTGCGTCAATGGAACGGGCCTTCAACTGCTCGGAATAGTTTCGAACGGAGGTCGGCTGGTTGTAGCCAAAGCTGTGCGGAGCGCTAGGTACGCGAAATGTCGGGGCGCAGCTATTCTGTAGAGGTCGCCGCCGGATCGACATCCTCGGTAATCTCGCTCTTGAGCCTCGGCCCGAATTCCATGCGGCGATTGAGGGTATCGACGAACCGCTCCCACCGCTCCTTGCCCATGGCTTGGGCCGCGGCGAGCGCGGTGTCAGGCAGCGGCGGATTGTTGATCAGCCAGAAGCGGATGAACAGCGCCAGCGTCTCGTTGCCGAGTTCGACATGCCAGGCGAGCCTGTCCGCCTGGCGTGAGAGCCGGTCCAGCCGCCGGCTGAGCACCGCCTCCAAATGCTCGGTGCTGTCTCCCGAAAGGAACGAGGACAAGGCCGTCTCGACGATGAGCGCCTGGCTCGCGCGCTTGCGGCCGGCATAGTCGGCGAGTTGCGCCGACAGGTCGGCCGGGAGGCGGATCGTGTGCTTGATGCGCAGCCTAGTCATAGTTCGATCCCGTCATTCTGGTCCATCGATGCCTGGCGCGCGGTGCGCCGCAGCCGGTCGGTCAGGCGCCGCGCGGTGGTTGCGTCCTCGCTGGCATTGTCGTCGAACTCGAATTCTCCAGGCGGCGGTGCGGGCGGCGGCACGATCTCCTGCTCGACCGGCAATTCGGGTTCGCGCCGGATGCCGCCATTGGCGGGATCGGCATCGCCTTCCGGCTCGGCTGCGGCCGGAGGCGCGGCCAGCGGGATCGGCATCATCGACCAGTCATTCGAAGGAGCGTCGTCGATGGGAGTCGGAACCGGCGGATCGATCACGCGCGCAAGCAGCCGCTTGTCGGTAAAATAACGAACCTTCAGCGCCCGGATCGGGTGGACGCCCGCCGCCATCACGATCTCGTCGTCGGGGGGCAGCTGCATGACCTCGCCGGGAGTCAGCAAGGCCCGCGCGGTCTCGGTGCGCGACACCATCAGGTGGCCGAGCCAGGGCGACAGCCGGTGGCCGGCATAGTTCTTCATCGCGCGCATCTCGGTCGCGGTGCCGAGCGCGTCGGATATCCGCTTGGCGGTCCGCTCGTCATTGGTCGCGAAGCTCACCCGGACATGGCAATTGTCGAGGATGGCGTTGTTGGGACCATAGGCCTTTTCGATCTGGTTGAGCGACTGGGCGATCAGGAACGCCTTGAGGCCATAGCCGGCCATGAAGGCGAGCGCGGATTCGAAGAAGTCGAGCCGCCCGAGCGCGGGGAACTCGTCGAGCATCAGCAGGACCTTGTGCCGCCTGGCGCTGGGCTTCAGCTCCTCGGTCAGCCGCCGCCCGATCTGGTTGAGCAGGAGACGGATCAGCGGCTTGGTCCGGCTGATGTCGGAGGGCGGCACCACGAGGTAGAGGGTCGCGGGCCGGTCGCCCTCGACCAGGTCGGCGATCCGCCATTCGGATCGGCTGGTGACCTGCGCGACGACGGGATCGCGGTAGAGGCCGAGGAACGACATCGCGGTCGACAGCACGCCCGAGCGCTCGTTCTCGGACTTGTTGAGCAGCTCGCGGGCAGCGGAGGCGACCACCGGATGGACCCCGGCCTCGCCGAGGTGGCGCGTCGACATCATCGCGGCCAGCGTCGCCTCGATCGGCCGCCGCGGATCGGACAGGAACGCGGCCACGCCCGCGAGCGTCTTGTCGGGCTCGGCATAGAGGACATGGAGGATCGCGCCGACGAGCAGCGCGTGGCTGGTCTTTTCCCAGTGGTTGCGGCGCTCGAGCGAGCCTTCGGGATCGACCAGCACGTCCGCGACATTCTGGACGTCGCGCACCTCCCACTCGCCCTTGCGGACCTCGAGCAGCGGATTGTAGCCAGCCGATGCGGTGTTGGTCGGATCGAACAGCAGCACCCTGCCGATGCGTGCGCGAAACCCCGCGGTCAGGGTCCAGTTCTCGCCCTTGATGTCGTGGACGATTGCCGAGCCGGCCCAGGTCAGCAAAGATGGGATGACCAGGCCGACGCCCTTTCCCGACCGCGTCGGCGCGAAGCACAATATGTGCTCGGGCCCATCATGGCGGAGATAGGCGTCGGCCAGCCGGCCGAGAACGACACCGTCGTCGCCGAGCAGGCCGGCGCGCTCGACTTCCTGATGGGTGGCCCAGCGTGCCGATCCATAGGTCTCGGCGTGCTTGCGCTCGCGGGCACGCCAGACCGACATGGCGACCGCGACGACCACGGCGGCGATGCCCCCCGACGCGGCAATATAGGCCCCTCGCACGAAGACCTGCGGCGCATAGGCGTCGTAGCTGAACCACCACCAGAAGAAGGCGGGCGGCGGATAGACCGGATAGCCCGCGACGAGGAACATGGGCGGGCCGAGTTCCGGCTGGAAGCCCAAGGCCGCAGCGGTCCACTGCGTCGCGCCCCAGACCGCGCCGAGCACGATCAGCAGGACGATCGTCACCTGTCCCCAGAGGATCTTCGAAGATTGCATCGCGAATGCCTTTCTAGATGCCGAGGCCGCGGCTGCGGCCGAAGGTCCAGTCGATACCGCCGCCAGCAGCCATGGTGCCGGTGACGCTTTGCCCCAGCTGCCGGTCGAGCGCGGGGCGCCAGGGCACGAGCTGGAAGCCGAGCCCGTCGTCGATCATTGCGAAGCGCCCCGAAGCCAGCGCGACCCGTTCGCGATAGGTGCCGGCAATCACCGAGCCGGGCGAGGCTTCGTAGGGCGTGAGCCCGGTGCGCGCGGCGATCCGTGCCGACGCCTCGCGCAGCTCGGCCGAACGCAGGCTGTCGATCAGGTTCGGCGCAAGCTTGACGCGCCTGCCCGACCGCGTCGCCAGCCGCTCGGCGACAAGATGCTCCTCGCGCGCCGCCATCGCGTCGCGGACCTCCTGGCCGAACCCCAGGCTGGCGGGGGTAAAGTCGCGCGCGAGCAGCTGGCGGTCGAGCCAGGTGGCTCCCCGTGCGGCGATCTGCTTGTCGAGGGGAAGATCGCTACGTACCGCGAGCGCGCTGCGCTGGACGCCGGCGCGGTCCTGCCAGCCGCGCAGCTCGACGATCGCCCCGACCTGCGCGTCGCCGGTCAGCTCGAGGTCGGCGAACCGCAAATGATGGTGCCGGCCATCGGCCCCGTCGACGATCGCATAGGCGGTGCCGGCCAGCTCGTCCTGAAGGCCGCGCGCGACCAGGCGGCCGACCACGGGTTCGGGCGTGCCCGGCGGATGGATGGCAAGGCGGCTTTCATGAATGGCGTGGCCGGCCTCGCGCATCGCGCGGTGCATCGACTTGATGATGTCGCCGCGATCGCCAAGCTCGCGGAGCCGCGCCCCGATATCGGGCTTGAGCGACCAGCATCCCGGACCCGCGGGGGTCGCGAGCCCCAGCCGCGCCAGCTTCTGGGCCCGGCCGCTCAGCAGCGATGTGCGACGATCGGGCGTCTTGCCTGCGTCCGGCCGGAGATCCACGACACCGTCTTCGCCGGCGCGCGACCGCAAATTCCGGTCGAGGCTGGTCCACCGGTCGGCCTCGACTTCGCGGTCCAGCGCGCGCTGGATCTCGCGCTCGGTGCGCGGCCCGAGCTCGAGCGTGACGCGCGCCTCGGCGCGGTCGCGAAGCCCGTGCGACATATAGCCGCGATCGATGACGAGATCGGCGCCGTCCTCGGCGACCCCGCGGACCAGCACATGGACGTGCGGATTGTCGGTGTTCCAGTGATCGACCGCGACCCAGTCGAGCCGGGTACCCAGGTCGCGCGACATGTCGCCCATCAGCTCGCGGGTGAAGGTCCGCAGATCGGCGAGCTCATGGGCATCCTCGGGCGACACGATGAAGCGGAAATGATGCCGGTCGTCGGCGCACCGGCCGGCGAATGCGTCGCCGCTGGCCTGGTCGGATCGCGCGTCGAACATCGAGGCCTCGCGGCCGTCGCGGGTGACCCCGTCGCGCTCGAGATAGGCGATGTGCCGGGCCAGCGGCGCCGACCGGTACCGGGGGCCTGAATGCCGGACGATCCGCGCCTTGACGATGACCCGCCGAGACGAGGCCGAGCGCCCCCGCCCGAGCGCCGCCCCGCGCCCCCTGCCAAGCCGTCCGGTCCCAACGCCGCGCCGGGGCGCCCGGCGGGCGAACCCGGCGCGGGCCGCGGCACGCTTGACCTGCGCGGCCAGGCTGAGCGGCCTGACGCTTCCCGAACCCCGGCTTCGCCCCTTTCCGGGTTTGACGCGGAGATCGTCGTCGCCAGCGGTCATTGGCGTGCTCCCGGCGGGGGTGCCAGCGCATCCGGCGTTGAATTTCCAAGATAGAATGGGCCGGGCGACGGCAAGGCGCGGGGGATGACGGCGCAAATTCCACAATCGGAACAACCAGTTGCGCCCGCACCGACGGCGGCGCTTTTATCTCGCCATCCCCCACACCCCACTTCCCGCCTTCCCCAGCTGCCGCTTCCCTCAGCCGGTCTTGCGAGAGAAGGGGGGCAAGGATGGATGATCCGGGCGATCACTTCGGAACGCCCGTCCGAGGCACGAAGACGGTGTCCGGAGCAGGCTCCAAGGCGTCTAGGTCGGCTTTCACCGGAGGCTCCAAAGACGAAAGAACCGGCGTGTCCGAAGGCTTTTCGGCGCGGGAATCAGGCGCGCGAACGAACAGGTCGCCGCGCCTCCAGGCATCTGGATCGGGCAAGGTTCGAGGCTGCGCCGACGACCTCGGGGCATAGGTTGTCCCGGACAGTCGGGCGACATAGGCGATGGTCTCGGCGGGCAATGGACGCCCCGCGAGATAGGCTTCGTAGCGTCCCGGCCCGGCATTATAGGCTGCCAGAAAGCCGGGATCGCCATAGCGATCGAGCAACTCGCGGAGATAGCCGGTGCCCGCGAAGATGTTGTCGCAAGGGTCGAACGGGTCGAAGCCGAGGGCATAGCGTCGGCGCAGTTCGGCCCAGGTTCCCGGCATCAACTGCATCAGGCCCATCGCGCCCTTGGGCGACACGGCATAGACGACGCCACCGCTTTCCGCTGCGATGACCGCGCGGATGAGATCGTCGGGCATGGCGAAGCGGCGGGATGCGCGCGCGATCGGTTCATCGAGCGCCCTCGAGGGCGCGCAGGCGGTCGCGAGCGGTCCGGCATGCGCGCTCGCCAGGGGCGAGACGCATGCCAGCGCGAGCGACAGGCCCGTGAGACAATGGCCGATCGCGCGGCCCATCACTGCTGCTCGGTTTCGCGGCGGCGCTGGTTGCGCTGCCAGAAGAGCAGATGCGGCTGGCCCTCGACCGCCGGACGGAAGAGATTGGCGCGCAGCGGCCGGGGGAAGACGGGATCGTCGATGACGATCGCGACATAGGGGCCGGCCTTCTCGCCGGTTCGCTTCCAGCCGGCGCCGACCTCGGGGCCTTCGCCATTCTCGCCGACATGCACCCGGTAGTCGGGCGCGTTCCGGATGTCGCTCCGCGTCGCGGGAACGATGGTGAGCGCCGCTCCGATCGCCAGGGTCTCGAGGCGTCCGGCATAGCCGTCGCCGCGCTCGTTGAATTCACCGATGTTGATCATGCGTGTCTCCTTGAGCCGTCACTTCGGGGGAGGATTCGCGCCGCGCGGGCGCGCTTGCCGGGGCGGCGGCATCGCCGCCGGGAAGCCAGAGCGGTTCGAGCACCGCGACGATTCCGCGCGCCGGGACAGGGCCGAAATATCGGCCGTCGAAGCTGTCGGCCGACGCCGGATTGAGCAGGAAGACCTCGCCGGCGCGCAGCGTGCGGCAACCGCTCCAGGCAGGAAGCGGGCGTCCCTTGCGGTCGCGCGGACGCGCCTCGGCGAGCGGCTTTCCATCGATCGAGACCGTGTCGCCGGTGCGGCAGACCCGTTGGCCGGCGACCGCCATGACGTGCTTCAGCATGGGGACCCGGCGCGGCAGATAGCCGCGCGCCGCCATCAGCTCGGCAACCCGTGCCGGGGCAAAGGCCGCGACGAGATCGCCCAGCCTGGCGCGCTGCGCCGGGCGAGCCGCGTAGAGGCCGACCGGCACGCTTGCGCTCATGTTCCAGACGAGGCGCGGGACCGGCTGGACGAAGGCCGGGATGGCGATCGCGCCGATCGCGCAATAGCCGGTGAGCAGGATGCCGAAGCGCTTCATGCGCCGATCTCGCGGCGCAGCAGCCATGCCCGGTGCCGCGCAAGCGAATAGGCGCGCGGCCGGAAACCGGCGATGAGCCGGTTATGGGCATGACGCCAATAATCCGGCGCGACCGCGCATGGATCGACGCCGATATCTTCGATGGCGTCGATCAGCGCGAGCGCGAGGCGGACCTTGGGCCAGCCACCGAGATGCAGCAGCAGCTCGCCGCCGGGCGTGACGCAGGGCAGTGTCGTGAACGCCTCGCCAGGCGCGACGGCGCGGACGACATCGAGCCGCGAGAGTAACGTACCATAGTCGTTCGAGGCCCAGCGGACGAAGCCGAAGATGCTATCCGCCGCGAAGGAAAGGAGGCGTCGACGCCGGTCGAGGATCTGGTCGGCAAATGGTGCTCCGAAGCGGATCCAGCGCTCGGTTTCCTGCTCGATCCAGGTCAGTTCGACCGTGGTTGTCCCCGTGACGGGAGAGGCTTGTCCCCGCGAGGGGATAGCCGGCAGGGACCCGGCCGATGCGGCGCGCGCGCTCATCGCCGCACCGGGCCCTTGCGGTCGAGCACGCTCGGATCGATGCGCTTGGCGGGGTGGACGGTGCCGGTGCCGCTGTCGGACGTCGAGCGGCGGACGCCCTGATCGGCCCAGCGTATCAGGTCGTCGACGGCGTAGACGATCCGCCCGCCGAGCTTGCGATAGACGGGGCCCGTACCGAAGCAGCGATGCTTCTCGAGCGTGCGGGCCGAGAGGCCAAGCAGCAGCGCGGCATCGGGGGTTCGCAGCAACCGCTGCGGCGTTTCGCCAGTCATGCATGGTCTCCGGGCGTTGGCCCGGCAATCGCGGCGGGCCCGTTCCAATCACGGGCATCCAATGGCGGCAGGGGGCGGTCCCGGGGGAGCGGGCGAAACGGCACCCCCGCAAATGTCGCCCCTAGCCAATCAGCAGGTCGCGATAGGCCGAGCCGGCGAAGCCGCGCGCCTCGTCGACGAGCCGCTGAACGCGCCGCCGCTCGCTCATCGCCTTCCACGCCAGGGCGTCGTTTCCGGCGAGCCAGGGATAGACGATGCGCGTGCCGATCTCGCGGTTGCTGGCGCCGGCAAGCGACGCGTCGAGCACGCGCAGCAGCAGCGTGAGGCGCTGCCGCTGCAGCGCGCTGGGGCGCAAAACCCGCATCGGTTCGGCGATGCTCATCCTCGCGAACATGCGCCGCGCCGCATCGCAGGCAGCGGTGCGCAGACCCGTGCCGAGGGGCGGCAGGAGGATCGCTAGCGCGCCGTCGCCGGCGTCCCGGACCGCGAAGCGATGCCGCGCGCCGGCGATGTCGAAGACGAGATGGCGGGTGCCATCGAGCCGATATTCAGCGGTCGGCGCGACGCCGGGAAGCGCACCCGCGCCGGCAAATCCGGCGGGCGCGCAGGCCAGCGTAACGACCTGCGACGCACAGTCCGCGCGCCAGATCGCGGGCGCCAGGCGCACCGGGCGATTGGGGTCGAACAGGCGGATCAGCCCCCATCGCCGTGCGAGCGCGACGACGTCGCCGCTCGCCGGCGATCCGCGAGCGGCCGCCCAGGCCGCGCGATAGGCGCTGTTTCGGCGCAGGAATTCCTGCGCGAAATCCGCGCGATCGTGCCTCGCAAGACCGGAGACGGCATAGGCCGGCAAAGGTGGGCGAGAAGTGACGGCACAGGCTCCGGCTCGGGATCATTCCCGCGGCCAGAGCGCCATTTCCGCAGCGTGCTTCGAAGTCCCGGTGACGGGTGAAGGTTGCGCCCCCAAGGGCATATCGCGTGGCATGCGAAAGGCGCCCCGCCGTCACCGGCGGGGCGCCTTGGTCTCGATCAGCTGTCGTTGGAGCGCCGCGGGCGCGACCAGATCAGGCTCGAGGTCTCGCCGCCATCGTCGTCGAAGAGGTTCGCGAAGATGGGCTGCGCGAAGCTCGGATCGTCGAGCTTGACCGAGAGATAGGGGCGCTGCTCGGCCGAGGTCTTGGCCCAGGCGGCGCCGATCTCCGCGCGGCCGACATAGACCCGGTGGGTGGGCGCGTTGTCGTTTGCGCTGGCGGGTTCCGGTACGATCCGGACGCCCTTGGCCTGGACGCTGAGGGTCACGATCGAGCCCTGATATTCCTCGCCGACGCGCTTGAAGCTTCCGATGTTCGCCATTGTCTTGGTCCTCAATTCTCAAGGCCGCACCATGCGGCCTCGATGGCGTCAGAAGGACGGGTGCGAATGACGCCGCAGCTCTGCCCGCAGCGCAGCGGAGGACTGCCCAAGCGGGCTTTCTTGCCTCGCGAGGAATGGGCGAAGCCCAGGGGAAGAAAGTTCGCTTGGGCAGTTGCGGCAAGTCAGGCGAGGCGAAGCCGGTATCCGTCCATACAGCCATCAACGAGGCCAGCAGTGCGACTTCCCGAGCGAGGACCGTGGCGAAAAAGAGGGCAAGCACTCAGCGCCGGCGTGGCCCATCGGGATCCGTTACCCCGCCTCCAGGCTGGCGCGAGGACGGACTCGTCCCGCCCGGGCAACAGGCGCGCCATACCCCGGGCCCGCCCAGGCCGCGGGCACCGGCACACTTGACCAGACTGCCGCGCGCACCCCGGTTCGAGAGCAGGCCGATGTCCCTGCGCACCAGCACAACCGCTTCCTCCCATGACGGATCGGCGGGTCAATCCGCCACGGGTTGCTCCCGCGCGCCAGCGCCCCGGCCGAGACAAAGGCGCCCGCCGGGAAGGCGGGCGACGATCGCCAAACAGCGATCCGAGCAACCGCCGAGTTGGACTCACCGGTCCGATGTTCTATATTCGTTCCAACGAATCGGAATGGGAAGTCAACGTGGCTGCAGTGACCAAGGCAAGCGAGGGCAACCGCCCGCTCAGCGACAGCGAGGCCGACTATTCGACGCGGCTGTTCGATGCGGTGCTCGACGCGGTCATCAATCTCAACGCCGTGCCGGGGACCGAGGGCGGCTATGTCAGCCCCGATATCGTTCGGATCGCGCTGATCGATGTGATGGTGGCGGTCGATTTCAATTGCGGGCTCGGCCGCATTCCGAGCGAGCGCCGCAAGACCGGCGACTATATCGGCTCGCGCTACGCGAAGCTGCTCAAGGACTTCATCGACAACCCGGCATGCGCATGGACGCCGGCGATGCTGGTGAGCAACGAGGGCGTCCCGAACTAAACGAACTCGCGCGCGGTCAGCGCGCGAAGGGATCATATTCGCGAACGATGAGGGATGGGTCCCCGTCAAACTCGCGCTCTTCGGCGACGCCGAAATTGCTGCCCTCGATGCGGAACACGACGACGATGGTCATGAGGGTCCGCGCCAGGTTCCAGGCATTTCTTTGTGCGAGGGTCAGCGGCATCTCGTAGCTCCCGTCCAGGAGCGGGGACCGCCCCCGCTCGACAGGCGCCCGAAGTGTCCGGCGCATGGCCGCAATCACCGCGCAGCCGCAGGCGAAGCGGCCGCATGCACAGCATAGCGGACCCTTTACGGGTTGATGGCGTCAGGCCATGCGCCGGGCCAAGGAAGTGCCTCAAAGAGCGGGGACGGTGCCCGAATGCGATCCACGGGGTGATGCCGCCCAACCACCTGAGCCAGACAGATGTCGGAATAGTCCCACCCGAAACCAGCCTCAGCCGGAAGTCCGGCTAGTCACCGAGGCAGGCGATGATGCCGGTCACGACCGCGACCGTCTCCGCGACATCGCGGACCCTGACCGTGTCCAACCCGAGCGTGAAGGCAGGATAATCGTTGCCGCCCGGGTAGATCGCATCGCCCAGGAACAGCATTTCCCCCAGCGCGACCCCGCTTTCCTCGCTCAGGCGTCGCAGGCCATAGGCCTTGTCGACACCCTTGCGCGTGACGTCGATCGACGTCGTCCCGCCGAGGTTGATCGACAATTCCGGCAAGGCGGCGCGCAGCGCAGCGTGGAGCGCGGTGCGCTTGGCGCGGTCGGGATCCCATGCTTCCTTCGCAGCTAGCGGGGCCTGCTGTCCGAGCCCGGAAAAGGTGATCTGGCTGCCGCGATCCTCGATCCGCTCGCCCCAGATGCGCTCGCCGGCGAGGCCCGCATCGGCCAGCGCGCGGTCGAACGCGGCGAGGATCCGCGCCCGCTCGCCGGCGTCGAACAGGTCCGCATAGACGGGCCGCCATGCGCCACCCGCGAAGCGATAGAGCTTCGTGCCGGTGGTCGGCATCAACCACAGCCGATCGCGCCGGGTGGCTGGAGGCAGCCGTGACGCGATCTGCTTCTCGAATTGCGGCCAGTCTCCACCGGAGATGATAGCGGCGTCCGCGACTGCAAGCAGGCGCGCCAGCAAGGCGGCGACCTCGTCCGACAAGGGTTGCTTGCTCTCGGCGAGGGTGCCGTCGAGGTCGAAGGCGATGAGCCGCTTCACCGGCGCCGCAAGTCGGGTTCGACCGTCATGATGACCGAACGCGCGGCGCGCGAAATCAGCCCTGCTTGGCACGTTGGCGTGCAGGCTTCGGTGCCGCGGCGGCCGCAGCATCGGCGCCGCGGCCACGGCCCTTCGAGCCCAGGCCGATCTTCTTGGCCATGGCGCGGCGCTGCTCCGAATAGTTCGGCGCGACCATCGGATAATCGTCCTTGAGGTTGTAGCGGCGCCGATATTCTTCCGGCGTCAGGCCATGGGTCGACAAGTGGCGGCGCAGCGTGCGGTACGGTTTGCCGTCGATCATCGAGAGGATGTGATCTTTCGAACCAAGCGATTTTCGCACCGATACGGCGGGCGGAAATTCCTGTTCGGCGGGGGCCTCTTCGGGAGCCTCGGCGGATGTGGCGGGCTTGCCGGAAAGCTCGGTTATCGTTGCGTGCATCGTCCGGAGAAAGGTCGGGACTTCTTCGGCCGTGCAGCGGTTGTTCTGGTTTCCGAGCCAGGCGATGGTGAGTTCGGCGGCAAGTTCGACCGGGTCCAGGCTGTTCTCGTCCGACATCAGACTCTCCGCTATTATTGGGCGACATCGGCAATGCTGCCCATCCTTGGGGTCCGCGACAATAGAGTGTTTTGTTTAGACCCACCGAATTGGCCGGATTAGGCTTTCTTGTCCGCCTTGCGGGCCTCGTCTTCGATTACCTTCCCCCTCCGGTCGCGCAGCTGACGCGCCTCGAGCAGAAATTCAACCGGGTTTTCGTTGATGAAGGACTGCAGGCTGATCGGATCTTCGCGACCCCATAAAAGGTGTGGATCGACGAGATCGAAGATGGTTTGCAGCCGGGCCCAGCGTAGCGGTTTGCTCGATGCGGGCATCGCCGCCAAATGGCCCATCGCAGCCGCTTCGAGCGCTCGCCGCCGGATCGCCTCGTTGGCGTCGTCGCGCAGGTGGGCGTCATCGTCCTCAGCCAGTCCGACCAGCCAATCGACGGCGATCGCTGGCGGGATCCAGCCGGCCAGACGGACGCCGGCGCGGCGTTCATCGTGCGAGCCATGGATTAGCTTAAAGGCGATTTCGGCGAGCCTAGGGCCGCCCAGATGCGACCGGAGGCGCTGCGAGATCGCCAACTCGATCGAAGGCTTTGCACTCGCGAGCAGCGAAACCAGACTGGAGGCGCCAGCCTCCAGATCGCTGCGCAGCATCAGCTCAATTCCGTCGGCGGATTTGTGGCGCGCGAAGAGACGCGACGCTGCGAAGAACGCTTCGTCCGGATCGGTGTCGAGCAGGTAGAGGATGCCACCGACCGGATTTCCGGCAAAGCTTTCGGGACTGCGATAGGCGGCGCGCAGCAACTCGACATGGGCTCGCTCGTCGCCATGGGCCGCGAGCAGACGCAGGTCGTCGCTATCGATGATGAGATGGCCGCCCACTCGTGAGCGAAGCAGGAATCGCACGACCGCCTCGCGGCTGTCCGCATGGGTTCGCAGTGGTGCGAGATAGGCGTGGCGCGAGGTGGACCAGGTCCCGAGGTCGAGTTGCTCAAGCCATTCGCATACCGCTGCGCGTGCCTCGGCATCGCCGACATAAGCGAGATAGGAAGCAACGAATTGCGCGTCCTCGTCGGCGGCCCCGAGCAGGAACTCGCGCGCGATTGGGAGTAGTTCCGGAAGATAGACGTCCAGCGCCTTGAAGGTGGCGATAATCGTGTGGCGGGTTGTTCTGGTGGTCGCGGGATCGAGATAAACCGAGATGAGCGCGTGCGCTTCATCCGGCTCGCCAAGAAAGCCGGCAAGGCTTGCCGCGGTCTCGACGGATTCGGTTGTGCCCTGCGCCACAAGACCCTCGACCCGCAGACGGAGCGATTCCGTCTCCCGCCCCGGCGCGCACCGCATCTCCGCAGCATTGACATAGACAGGGCTGCCGCCCCGGATCATTGCCTCCAGCAAAGCGTCCGCGCGATGGATGGCCAACGCTTCCATCACCACGACCTGCCTATAGGTGTCGTCGGTTCTCGGCTCGACCGCGTCTATCAACGCCGCGCGTACAGCGGGACTTTCGTCCCAACGCGCCGCCAGCACGCCGTCCTCCCGACCGAACCGGTCGTCGCGTGCGAGTTCGGCAACGACGAGATCGCCGTATCCCGCTCCGCCGACCATGGCCAGCAAGCGTTCGAACTGATTGCCCTCGGTATCCTTGACGCGCGACGTTCGGCCAGCGCGGTCGGCGGCGACGCGCGCGAGTTCGATCTCAAACGCCGATCCAGCGCGCGATCGAAGCATCTCGAATTGCCAAGGATGAGGCAGTCCACAGAGAAAGCGGATCGGATGGCGTACGCCGATATCGGGTTCAGGCGCATTGGGCTCGGGTCGGTTGAGTGTCGCCAGCACCTCGGTGAAGCGGTCGAGAACCCAGTCGAGCGTGCGGCGATCGACCAGCTCGGGATGGTGGGCATAGAAAAGGACCAGTTCAGTGAGCGGCTTGTCGCCCTTGCAAACATGGTCGAGCACCGCGTCGGCCAGCTGGTCGGGATCGTGCCGGGCGAGATCCTCGATCCACCAGTCAGCAGCGCTCCAGCCGTGATCTTCGGTTCGCGCACGAAGTTGCCGGAATGCACCCTCGGGATCCAGCCGCGCACGGGCGCGCATCACTCGGTCCGACATCCAGTCATCGCGACCAAGCGGAATGCTGTCGAGCAAGGCGCTGTGCGCGGGACCGCCGAACTGCCGAATGACCTGCAAAAGCGCCTTGCTGTCTGCGGGAAGCAGGGCGAGCAGGCGATCCTGGTTCGCGTCCCAAATGAGGCGCCCCTCACTTCCGGAAATGCATCGTCTGTCATTGAGGCACCACAATAGCTGCTCGACGACGACGATGTCGGTCTCGCTGGCGAGCGAACTCGCCAGCCAGCCCAAGTCCCCCGCCACCGCGGTCTTGAGTGCATCGAAGGTCAAATCGTAGCGCGCACTGAGCGGGCCGATGCGATCACCGGGCTGGCGTTCGCGCTGATGCTGTTCGAGCGCCCGGGCGCGCTCGGCGTGCAATATCAGAAGAGCGCCCAGATGCGACGGCAATGGCACCGCTCGGCCGACCTTGAGCGCGACCGTGACGCCTTGGTCATTGCCCTGCAACAGCCTGCCGACGGATTCTGCCAGCCGGAGTCGCGCGGTTTCGCCAGCCTCAACCATGGCAATCGGCAAATGATGCGGGATGTCCCAATGCGCGTTGGGATCGTATTGCCGGACGGCAAGGGCCTCCAGCGCCGGCAACAAGTCCGGGCCGACGGTTCCCACGGCCTTCCATCGGTCCTCGCGCCGCCATTCCTTGGGATCGTCGCGGACGTTGGCGAAGATCAGGTCGGCAATGAAGCCGGCGGACGCACTTGGGAGGAGCAGCCAGACAAGGTCGTGAAACACATAGCCGAGCCGCCGACCCAGCACTTCGCCGGACTTGGTGGTGATTTCTTCGAGCCGGTCGAGAGCGGCATCGGTTCGCTCCGCATCCCAATGGCTGCTGACAATTTCTCCCGCAAGATATTCGGCCACCGCCCAGTTCAGCAAGCGATCCGAAGCGAAGCGGAACTGGTCGACCTCCGCCCTCTGCAACAACCCGACCGCCTCGAGCCGCCGGATCGCGTGTTCGTCAAGCCCCACTGTTTCAAGCTGGCGCGGACGCCAGGGATAGTCAGGGCTTTCGGCGCACAACGACCCTGCGAGCGCGGTAAGCCTGGCGCGATCGAAGGGATAGTCGAATTGGTCGCGGGCCTGGCCGGTAGCTTCGCGCCAATAGGACTGGAACAGTTCGTATTCGGTGACGCCGACCCAGCTCTCGCGCTCCGCGAGGCGCAGGAATATCCTGGCATGGATCGGCTTCAGCAGCAGCTCGAAGACATCGTCCGGCATGGTTTCAAGCGGTGCGGCGCGTCCATGGGTCTCGAGGTATCGCCGCAGCTCCGAACTGGTGAAATTTCCGATCGGGACGATCTGAGCGGCGGGCGCTATATCGGTGATGACGCGCGTGATGCGAGGCTGGGCCGACAGAACCAGTCGAATCCCCAAGGTCTGCCAGTCGGTGCGGGCCAGCTCGCGCGCGACAGCGAGATCCTGCACATCGTCGACATAGATCGTAAGCCAGGGCGCGTCGCCTGCCCCGGCAGCACGGAGCGTGCGTCCGATGACGGTCAGCGACGCGCGGTCCCGATAGGCGGGAAGCCAGAGGTTGTCGCTGACAGCGTCCTCGATGTCCTGGAACCGGATCGGAGACGGGACCAGGACCGCCGCCTGTCCCCGTTCGACATGCGCTAGCGCCGACTGACACAGGGACCAGGTCTTGCCCTGACCGGATTCACCCGAAAGCACGGTGATCGCCGATCGGGGCACGAAGGGGTCGAGCCGCGCCTGGGCTTCCGGGCGGTAGCCCAAGCCGGTGCTAGCATGCTGGACCTGGCGAAGCGAGAAACGGGGGAGGGTTTGCGCATGGGCAAGGCGCAGCATCGCGTCGCGGTCGACCAGGTTGAGGAAGGTCGTGATGTCCAGTGGTCGGCCCTGGGTGGCGGCATCGGCGAGCCGCGACACCAGTTCGTGGCGCTTGTCCTCAGCCGACTGGCCCGGTGCGAGCATGGGCGCCAGCAGCATTTCGATCTCGTGCCCGGCAGCATGGCTGTCGACTACCTCAAGGCTCAGGGTATCCAGCATATGCGACAACCGCGGATCGGTCGCAGGCAGCTTGGCGCTCGACGCCAGCGCGCCGAGAAAGTCGGTGCCGGAAAGCTGCTTCCTGCCCCAGCGGAAGCGCGCGCTCTCCTTGCCCCAGCCCTGTCGCCATTCGAGATACTGGCGAAGGGGCGCGAGGCCATCGGGATTGTCGGTGGTGAACCGGAAGAGCTGCCGGCTCCCAACGACGACCGCATCGATGAGGTCGGGGAAGACCTCTGCGGCGATGCCCCCGCTCGTCCAGGCCCTGCCACGGCGCAGCTTGATCTGTTCGATGACTATATGGTCCGGAAGACCGAGGCGGACATCGCCTCCTGCCGCCGGCTCGAGCGTCAGTGTCATGCCAGAAATCCCGCCATCGGGCGGTGCAAAGCGCGCGCTCGCCCGCATGCCGAGCTGGAGGCTGCGCAAGATCTGGAACAGGAAGCCGGCGATGGCGCGCCGCCCGCCTGCGGATCGGGCGCCCGGCGGATCGACCGTGATCGGGTCGCGCGCCGCCGTCATCCGGCGGTGGCGGCCCGCACCGCCCCGGGAAGCGAAGGCAGGAGCGCCGAGACCGGAATGCCGGTCATCCCCCGGCTGCGACGCGCAGTTCGGCGAGTCGCTCGAGGCAGACTTGCTCGACCGCATCGCGCAGCCGTCGAACGGCTTCCGCGAGGGCGTCCAGATCATCGGTGCCGATCTCGTAGCTGGGCGAATAGCGCGCCTCGACATAGGCGCGCTTGAGCAATTCGAAGCGGCGCCGGTCGACACGCGTTGCGCGCGGCCAAGCATCGACCAGACGCGGCTCCTTGTCCTCGGACAGGGACCGCAGGAACTTGATGTTGTGCGAGCGGGGAAAATAGAGCGTCCGCACTAGCAGGAAGCAGATGTAAAGGCGCTCTGCCGCTTGGTGGAGGTCGAAGGCGGCCTTGTTCAGATCGCCATCGTTGCGGGCGTAGTTTGAGCCTCGAACGAAAGCGTCAACGCTGGGCAGCCAGCGGTCGAAATACTCTTGCGCCATCGCCAGGGCGTCGGTCGCGGTCAGGGGCTTCGGGGTGGCCAGCGGGTGCTGCGGCAGCTCGTAGAGCACCACGCCGTCGCGGGCGATATCGACCCAGAAATACTCGCCGCGCTGGAGCGCCTTGTTCACCTCGTCGAGCGTGTGGACGACAATGTTGACCGGGCGCTGGACGGCAGGATCATGGAGGATCTTGTCCTCCGCGATATACCAATAGCCGGCGATATCGGTCAGGTCCTCGTGGCTGACGATGACGAGCAGGTCGAAATCGGACTGGTAGCCGTTCTCGCGCTCATCGACCCAGTCGCTGCGCGCATAGCTGCCGAACAGGATGATCTTGAGGATCTTGCCGAATTTCTTCCACGGCTGGGTCGAGGTCGAGATCGCCTGCGCGAACTCCGCCATCAGCGTGTCGCGCACGCGGGTCAGCTCTGCCTGCTGGATGTCGGGAAGGTGGTCGAGATCGACGCGCATGGGCAATTCCTAGCGGTGGCCGGGCGTTTCCTCAATGTTCCGATGGTCGCTCGGGAAAGACCAGGAGATGCGTGATGGCGGCGGCGAGGCGCGCCTCGACCTCGGCGACGGTGATGCCGAGATCGTCGGCGATCTCGAAATAGTCCATGTCGCGGTAGCGCGCGCGGTTGAAGACCTGGCGTTCGGGGTCGGGCATGGCGTCGAGGGCCCGACGAAGTTCGCGAAGCTTGCGGTCCATGATCAATCTCCATCGCATATCGGCCGAAGCCGGGGGAGAGACCTGTGCCGACCCGCGAATGAGGCGCGGCGCACCCGCAGGGCCGGAACGCAGTGAAGGACCTGGGCCTTGGCCCAGGTTGCACCGCGCCGGCGCGGGTCCAGGACAGGCTCGCCCGGCTTGGGCGAGAATGGAAGCGGCAATCATCGCCGCCGGTGGTCGATGATCGCGATGCCGGCCGCGCGCGCCTTGTCGAACAGGTTGTCCTGGATGCCTGCGCCGGGGAAGATGATGATCCCGCGCGGCATCAGGGCGATCACCTGATCGTTGCGCTTGAAGGGTGCAGCGCCCCGGCTGTGCCGGGTGAAATCGGGCGCCACCGGGACCTGCGGCACCTTGCGCTCGCGTGCCCAGAGCGCCGCGATGTGTTCGGCGCCGGTGCGGGATGCACCGTGGAGCAGCACCATCTGCGGGTTGCGGCCATGGACCTGGTCGAGGACGTGCCAGATCTTGCGATGATCCGAATAGTCGGCGCCGCCGCTGACATAGATGCGCTCGCCTTGCGGCACGAGCAGCTTCGCATCGGCATATCTGCGGTCGTTGACGAATTCGCGGCTCTCGACCACCGCCGCCGTCATCGCGCGGCGATTGAGCATCGATCCGGAATTGGGCAGCCAGGGCTTGCGCAGATGGGTGCGGAACTGCTCGGCAAACGCCTCGCGAAAGGCTTCCATCGCATCGCGGCGTTCGATCATCGACCGGCCCTCGGCGATCAGCGTCTCGAGTTCGACCGACTTGACCTCCGAGCCGTCCTGCTCGCGCTGCGATCGCTTCTGGGCCAGCTCGTTGGAATCGAGCTGGTGCTCGACGCGCTCGACCGCGCGGTGGAAGACGTTGGTGAAGCCCCAGAGCAAGTCCTCCAGTTCGGGCTCGAGGCGGGTATCGGCAAGCGACGCCGCCATCGCGTCGACGGTGTCGGCGGCGGCCGCCTCGACCAGCCTGGCCTCGGGCAGCGGCCTCGGATCGAGCTCGTCGTCGAACGGCCGGCGGCCGAAGAGCTCGAGTTCCTGCAGCAGATGGGTGAACTGCGATCCGCCACCCTCGCCCATGTCGTGTTCGTCATCCATTTCGAAATCTCCCAGGCTGTGGCCGCGTCGCTTGCGGCCTTCCTGGCGACGAAAGGCGGCGGCGCGCGTGGCGGCGCACGGCCGAGCGCAGCGGCCGGCAACGCCGGCGGCCGCCGGAGCGTGAGCGAAGGACCCGGAAGCGCGGCTATTTTGCTTCGCGATGCAAAGCGGACCGCAGGGCCGCGGCGGAAAATAGCCGCGCGGACGGGTTGCGCGGGCGCGCGCGCTGCCGACCGGTCGCCCTCTGGGAAGGCGCGTGACGCGGACTCTCGCAGCCGGGATCGCAGGGAGATGCGGACCGGCAAGCTCAGGGACGGTCGCCGGCCTGGAGCTGCGCGGCAATGCGCGCGCGGAGACGTTCGAGCCCGATGGCGCGGAGATCCGCGTTCAGGTCCTCGCGCTCGGCGTCGATCGGCAGGACGGCGATGTCCTTCAGGCGCGCCCGGCGCTCCAGCTCGGCAAATGCCCTGCGACCGGCGGCGTCTGGCTCCCGGGCGACGTAGAGCCGCCGCAGCATGAGCGGGAAATCCAGTGCCGCCAGATGGGCTGCGGACAATGCCGCGATCGCAGGCAGGGTCGGTACGGCGGCCCGGAGCGAAAGGACCGATTCGATGCCCTCGCCAGCGGCCATCACCGGCGCGGATCGTCCGAAGCGGACTCCGTTTCCGAGCAAATGTCCCATCGCCCGCCTTGGACAGGCGACGGATGCCTTGCCGGTGCCGTCGGGCGCGAGCCAGGTTCGATGCGCGCCGACGACGCATCCGGCGAGGTCGGTGACCGCCGCGATCATCGCGGGCATTGCCCGCGGCGCATCGGGCAGATCGTCGACCGATGAGCGGTACCAGCAGCGCGGATGATAGCGCAGCGCCTCCAGCCCGGGCATGAAGGGAATATCGCGGCTCCGCAGATAGTCCTGGACCAGCGTGCGTGCGGCAGGACGCGTGATGGCGAGGAGGCGTCGCGCTGCTTCTGGCGATCCCGAGGGCACTGTCGCCGCACCGTCGGGACGGTCCTGCGTGTCGTCGGGCAGGCTCAGAAAGCGCCTGGCTTCCACCAGCGCCTCGGCCAGCGTCCCGGTCAGCGTCGCGGCGCGAACCACGTCGAGCAGGTCGCCATGGTCGCCCGACTGAGCATCGGTCCATTTGCCGGCGCGCGCGCTGCCATCCGGGGCATCGCGCAGCCGGACGTAGAGACTGCGGCCGGGCGTATTGCGCACGTCGCCGACCAGCCAGTAATTGCCCTCGCGGCGACCGGCCGAGAGGTAGCGCCGGCACAGGCGCTCGGCCTGCCCGGCGAGGTCGCGCGCGAGCGCGGTTGCGGGATGCTCCATCGCCCGTTCCCGCTCACGCCGCACCGGCGAGGGTTCGCGTCTCGACGCGCTCGATCGGGAAGCGCTCGAGCAACCGCGCGAGGATGGCCGGGCCGTCGCCGCCGGTAGGCACGAACAGGCGCAGCTTCCACGAGACGATCTCCGACATCAGTCCCAGCGCCTTCAAGCGCTCGACGCCGAGATCGTTGAAGCCGATGAGCTCGATGCGATGGAGGTGCATGCTCAGCACGCGCTGGAGGCGCTGGCCTTCGGCGAGATGCAGCACCACCTCACCCGCCATCAGCGTCCGCCACGCCTGTTCGGCGGTCAGCGCCGGCGCCTGCGAACCCAGCGTCGCGGCGACCCAGGCCGGGGGCACGCGGCGCCCGACGATCCGTTCGCCGGCATCGGTCTGCAGGCGGTAGACGCGCGTGGAATCGCCGGGCAAGCGACGCCAGATCGGCAGCAACAGCCCTGCGACGACGTGCATCTCGGAGGTCTCGAACTCGGGCACCTCGGCGCATTCCGCGACCCAGGCCGCCGCGAAGGCGTCGCGGTCGGCCACGCGCCAATGCGTTTCGGCGAGGGCGTCGAGCGGCATCGACGGACTTTCCATCGGCTTGATCAGGCGGATGCGCTCCTCGACCGCACCGTCGTCGAGCAGGGCGCTGCGTGCGCGGACGCGCACGGCGGCCCGGCCCGAGCGCTGGTTGACGAGCAGGACCGCGCCGGGATCGCGCGCGATCGCCAGCGCGTCGTCGAGGCCGAGCGGACGATTGCGATCCTTGCGCGCGATGGTGAGCAGCTCGGTCTCCGCGCCGGTCCCGGGATGGACGTAGATCGTCTCGCGCCGCGAGACGACGAAGCTCTCGGCGGTCAGCGTCTCCAGCCCAGTCTCATAGGTTCCCGAGGCCTTGGCGCCTTCGATCCGCCGCTCGAGCAGCCCCTCGAACGCGTCGAAGATCGTCCGTTGCATCGCGATCGTCAGCGCGAGCATGCGGTTGAGGAAGGTCGTGATCGGCGGCAGCTCGCCGCGCAGGCCGTTGTCGTCGCCAAGCGACAGGCCCGTCGCGGCTTCGAACTGGTCCAGCGAGCAGCCATCGATCTTCCCCCGATAGATCAGCCCGTAGAGCTGGCGCAGCGCGTCGCGCGCATAGGCCGATTCGAGATTGTCCTCGGGACGGAACATGTTCTGGCCCCCGGTCTGGCGCTGCCCGCGGGTGATCGCGCCGAGCGTGTCGAGCCGGCGCGCGATGGTCGAGATGAAGCGGCGCTGCGCGCGCACATCGGTGGTCACCGGCCGGTAGCAGGGCGGCTGCTTCTGGTTGGTGCGGTTGGTGCGTCCGAAGCCCTGGATCGCGATGTCGGCCTTCCAGCCCGCCTCGACCAGGTAATGCACGCGCTGGCGCTGATTCACTGCGTCGAGATCGGCATGATAGGAGCGTCCGGTCCCGCCCGCCTCGGAGAAGATCAGGATGGTCTTGCGGTCGTCCATGAAGGCCTGCGCCTCGGCCAGGTTGGCGGCGGCGGGACGCGTCTCGACCGCGAAGCGGCGCGAGCCGTCCGCGCGCTCGCGCGGGACGATGCGGCGGCTGCGCCCCGTGACCTCGGCGACCCGGTCGGGACCGAAATGCTGGACGATCTGGTCCAGCGCGCCGGGCACGGCGGGCAATGCCGCCAGCCGCTCGATCATCGCCTGCCGCCGGGCGACCGCATCGCGGCACAGGACGATGTTGCCGCCATCGGTGACCGGGCGCGATCCCAGATTGCCCGAGATGTCGGTATAGGGCTCGTAGAGCTGCACGGGGAAGCTGTTGGCGAGATAGTCGAGGACATATTCTTTGCAGTCGCAGTTTATGTCGAGCGTGGTGGCGGGAGGCGCAGGTTTCCTTCGGTTTTCCATGATTTCACTCCAG
>FWWL01003283.1_pt1 | contig 30126 bp, 27 predicted proteins | sample 2228331 | NCBI WGS metagenome assembly FWWL01 (sample SAMEA103939775, study PRJEB20133) | metagenome
TTTTCGTTATTTCTTTATTTTTTGAATTCCAGAAATATTTTTTTGTTTTATTCTTCTGATCGGTTTTTTTTTGTAATTAGAATTAGTTTTGTTTTATTTATATTTTTGATTATTAGTAGAGCAGCTTTACTATCAATAGCTCAATATCTTTTTTGGAAAAAGGTCAATCCCGGCCTTCTTCCTCCTTACTATCCTATTGAGTACTTTTTAGGCTATGCCTGGCAGCATTTTGGAAAAGCTCCTATATTTTCTATGGTATTTTCATTCTTTATTCTTTTTGCTATGGTCCTTTCCAACCGCTTTTTCGCAAATCGGTTTTTTTATAAAGAGGAGCCATGGCTTGCAGCTCTTGGAATTTTATCTTCTCCTTGGCCTGCTGGTTTTTTGGTAATAATGGCAGTGCTTTTTTTGGGTTTATTGACTCAGATTTTGCTTCTGAGTTTTGGAAAAAAAGGAAGGTTTCCTTTAATTTGGTTTTGGCTTCCTGCAGCACTGATTGCAATAAGTTTTGGTGATATAATTGGAAATATAATAGGTTTGGGAAAATTTAGGGTATAATAAGTAATAAGTTGGCATTTTATGAGAATACCGCAAGAGGCATTGAGAAAAATGGTTCTTGAAACAGGTCTGGTTTCTGAAAAGGACTATAACAGGATTGAGGCAGAGTCAAAGCGCACAGGACGCGGCATTTTGGATCTTTTGATTTCTGAAGGCAAATTTAGCGAAGAATATGCAGCAGATTTAGTCGCTTCTTATTTTGGAGTAGCCAGGGTTGATTTAAGAAAAAGCGAAATTGAGGATACGGTATTGAATATTATTCCGGAAGATATTGCAAGATCTCGCAAAGCAGTAGTCTTTTCTAGAAAAGGAGATATTTTGCAAGTTGCAATGGCTGATCCCGGAGATCTTGAAGCAATAGAGTTTCTTCAACGCTACACCGGAAAAAAAATAGAGCCATATCTTACCACGGAATCTGATTTAAGGCATGTTTTTGCGCAGTATAGACGACAAATTATGCGCTCATTTCAGAGGATAATTGAAGAAGAAATCAGGCAAATTACAAGATTAAAACTTATAGAGGGAGAGATAAATCTAGAGAGGCTTGCTGAAGAGGTTCCGATTGTAGCAATAGTTGATAATCTTATTTCTTATGCCGCAGCTCTAAACGCCTCTGATATTCATATTGAACCCCTATCTGATTCAGTTTTGATTAGGTTTAGGGTTGATGGACTTTTAAGAGAGATTGCGCGTCTTGCACCCGAAATTCATCCAGGACTTCTTGCCAGAATTAAGGTAATCTCTAGACTTCAGATTGATGAGCATTCTAAGCCTCAAGATGGCAGGATTAAATATAAAAGAGGAGATGAAATTTTTGATATCCGTGTCTCTGTAATGCCCACTTTTCATGGAGAAAAAGTTGTAATGCGTCTTCTTACTGCTGCTATCAAACCACTCTCGTTTGCAGAGCTTGGGATGTTAGAAGATCATATTCAGATTGTAGAAGCAAATATTAGAAAAACTTTTGGAATGATTCTTTCAACCGGTCCAACCTCATCCGGTAAAACAACAACTCAGTATTCAATTTTAAGTTATCTTAATAGTCCAGAGGTAAATATAGTAACAATTGAGGATCCGGTTGAGTATGAATTAAGGTATATTAATCAGACCCAAGTTAACCCAAAAGCAGGGATTGATTTTGCTTCAGGGCTTCGCGCTTTTTTAAGACAAGATCCAAATATCATAATGGTTGGCGAGATTAGAGATTATGAAACAGCTGATATTGCAGCAAATGCAGCCCTAACAGGTCATCTTGTTCTTTCCACGCTTCACACCAACGACGCACCTACTGCAATTCCTCGTTTAATTGATATTGGAATTCCTCCTTTTTTGGTTGCTGCAACAATTAATATGGTAATGGCACAACGTCTGGTAAGAAGAATTTGTACAGATTGTATTGTATCTTTTTTGCCAACAGCTGAGCAAAAAGCGCTGATTTTACGACAGCTTGAGTCCTCAAATCCGATTGCTGCCAAAAATTATAAAGTACCCAATCTTCTTTTTAGGGGTCAAGGTTGTATTTCTTGTCATCAGACAGGATATAGAGGTAGAATTGCAATATTTGAGATTTTGGCAGTAGATGAAAAAATTCGCGAATATATAGTAAGAAAAGATTTTACGCTTGATGGCTTGAGACAACTTGCTTGGGAATCTGGAATGCGCACTATGTTTGAAGATGGTTTAAAAAAAGTAGAAGTTGGAATCACAACGGTTGAGGAGGTGCTGCGCGTAATACGCGAATAAAATCCAATATCAAATATTAAAAAGCAAAATGACATCCAACATTCAAAAGACATTTTGATCTATAATTTTGATCAGCATCATGCATTACAAATACAAAGCAGCAGATAAAGCAGGAAAGGTTGTAGAAGGAGATATTGAGGCAATAAGCGTTGATGAAGTAATGGCATTTTTGGCTCGGGAGGGGCTTATTCCGATATCAATTCGTCAAGTAACTTTTAGGCATCTTATTTTGGGCAGATGGTCTTTTGAAAAAATTAATCTTGAGGATAAAATTTTTCTTACCAAATATCTTTCACTGATGCTTAAAGTTGGCACCGATCTTTTTAAAGCAATTGATATTTTAATTGAAGATTTTGAGAAGCCGATTCTAAAAGAATTTTTATTTGAAATAAGATCGAATCTTGAAAAAGGTAATCAATTTTATTTGGCGTTTCAAAATCATCCGGAATTTTTTTCTGATGTTACGGTGAATTTAATTAAAGCAGCAGAGGCATCCGGTAATCTTGAAGATGTTTTGGAGCGAATCTCAAAAGATTTTTCAAAAGAAGCCGATCTTAGATCTCGCATAAAAAGCGCCCTTACTTATCCGATTCTACTTTTGATCGCAGCAACAATTGTGGTAATACTGCTTGTTACTTTTGTTTTGCCCAAAATTGCGAGCGTTTTTGCAGAATCTAATTTGAAAATTCCACTTTATTCCAGGATTGTATTGGGAGTGGGTCTTTTTTTGAATAAGTACCTTATCTATATTGCTCCTCCTATGCTTGTTATAGTTGGAGTACTTACTTGGTTTTTTGTTGCAACTTCTTTGGGCAAAAAAATATTCCGAGATTTACTTAACAAAATTCCGGTAGTAAGAGATCTTGTGAAGAAAGTTGGCCTTGCTCGTTTCTCTTCTACTCTTGCTTCTCTTTTGCATGCAGGAATTCCGATGGTGGAATCAATAGAAATTACAGCCAGAGCAGTAGGAAATGAGGATTTATCAGAAGCGCTTTTTAGAATTGCCAGAGAGAAAGTTGCAAGAGGAGTATCCATTGGAGATGCTTTTAGGGATGAAGCAGTATTTCCTAGGATAGTTATTAATCTTATGGCAATTGGCGAGAAAGCAGGAAGGCTTGAGGAAATTTTGGGAACTCTTACCGAATTTTATACAAATGAGATTGATAGCGCGCTTAAGGCATTGGTTTCATTTATTGAGCCAGTGCTGCTTTTTGGAATTGGGTTGATAGTTGGCTCTATTGCGCTTTCTGTAATTGTTCCGGTTTATCAATTAGTAAGCCAATACTAATATGTTTGTTAAGTTGTGCAAAAATATTTTGCAAAATATCTGCTTCAGCTATGGTTTTACTCTTTTAGAGTTGATTATTGTAATTGCGATTTCTGTAATACTTATTTCAATAACCACGGGAGCATATTTTGGCGCGCACAGAAAAGCAGTTTTGAATACAACTGCTGAGCAAATTCAGCAAGTTCTTAGGCTTGCAAGACAGAAATCGTTAAGTCAAGAAGAAGGACTTGGCTGGGGAGTGCATTTTGAAAATCCAAGCTCGGGAGGTGGTACTCCCTGGTATGCTCTTTACAAGGGTTCTCCCTACAATTCTGCTAACATTACTGCTTATTATTACTTGCCGTCCCAGGTTAGTTTTTTTGTTCCTGGTTCAGGGACCTCTTTGAATGTTGAGTTTTCAAAACTTACTGGATCTACTGTAAATAATAATATTATTATTCAGCTCAATCCTGAAGGTACTCAGAAAACCATTTCAGTACTTTCCACAGGAGCAATCGAAATACAGTAAAATAAATGGTAGAAATAAAAAATTTGAGACAATCTACAAACAAAGGTCAAAGTTTAGCAGAATTACTGCTTGCAATTGGGGTAAGCGGCATAATACTTGCCTCAGTTGCGGCATTAATTTATGTTGGGCTACTTTCTAGCAGGACCGCAAGAGAAAATGCATTTGCTCAAACATTGATTCAAGATATGAGTTCTGCTTTGCGTGGTTTGGCAGCGATTGATTGGCGCTTGATGTGGGGTTCAAATGGTCTTGTCAGCTATTGGGGGATGAATGAAGGAAGTGATTATCGGCTTTATGATCCAGTTTCAGGAAATAACGGCACAGCGCAAAATTCTCCGATTTGGGAATCAGGTGCAAATTGTAAATTTGGCAAGTGCTTGTTGTTTAATGGCACGAATCAGTATGTAAGTGTTGAAGACTCATCGAATTTACGCATTACAGGAGATCTTACCATTAGTTTCTGGATGTATAAAAGTTCTGAAGCAACTGATTGGCAGAGACTTGTAGGTAAAGGTAATTCAACTTTGCGAAATTATGGTGTCTGGGAGGAAAGCGGAGCAGGAAAACGGATTTTATTTCAGCAATATGATAGCTCTGGTATAGCTATTATTAATCTTTTTAGCAATTCTACGATTGAAGTAGGTCAATGGTACCATATTGCAGTTACCATTAGCGGCAATACTGGCTCGATCTATATTAATGGCAATTTAGATTCTACCGCTAGTCGTACTGGTACACCCGCTACATCTGCTGATCCGCTCACTATTGCATATGCTGGATTTCTCACTTATTTTCCGGGTCGTATTGATGAGATAAAAATTTATAATCGGGCCCTTTCTTCAAGCGAGATAGCAGCAATGTATGCCACTCCAGCAGGGCTTTATCCAAAAAGTTTAGGCGGATTTTGGAGCATAAATGAAGGAGCAGAAAGCATCTCCAATCCGCTTTTTGGAACATTTATGCGTTGGTATACTATAGAAATGGTGCAGCGTGATGCTTCTGACAATATAGTATCTTCCGGAGGAACTCCAGATCCCTCAACTGTAAAAGTTACTTATTTTGTTAAAACTCCAAAAGGAAGAATAATTTCAAGCTCCGAATATATAACCCGCTCAGAGTCAAGAGTTATGCTGCAAACTGATTGGTCAGGAGGTCCAGGTGCATCAGGCATATATATTTCTGCCACAAATCTATTTGCAACTAGCACTAACATAAACTATTCTTCCACTACTGGTCAAATTCGACTGAAAATGATTGGAGAACCATAAAAATCCACTAAAAAATCCACTAAGTAGTATGAGAAGCAAATTAATAATATTACTCCTTACAGGAATTATTTTCATAGAAATGATTTCCTTTTTTAGCTCATTTTTTCATTGGGATAGATTTTTTTTAAAGATCAAACAAGTATTTGCTTCAACATATTATACTCAGGGATTACTTGAGTCAGCGATTTATGATACTCAAAAAATAGGCGGTGTTGTTTTTAATTATGTTATGTGGAGAGGGCAGCTGGCAGCTGATACTTCTGTTGATATACAATTAGCCTCTTCAAATAATTCCTCCGGCCCCTGGACATTTGTTGGTCCTGATTGTTCTGCAGCGACATACTATAGAGATAATCCTGGTGTTCAGCAGCGCTTGAGTGCAAAATGTCATTCTGGTCATCGTTACTTCCGCTACAAAATTTATCTTAATTCTACAACAGGAAGTTCTACTCCAATAGTTGAAGATATAATTATTGGATGGAGTCCATAAAGTTGAGAACATAAATTCCTATTTTGTTTTTTTGTTTGAGTATGCGCGCCATTTATTTAGATTATGCGGCTACCACGCCGATTGATCCTGAAGTTCTTCAGGTAATGCTTCCATATTTTTCAAAAAAGTTTGCAAATCCCGGATCAACGCACAAATTAGGACAAGAGGCATTTTCTGCTATTTATTCTGCCAGAAAAACCATTGCAGATTCCTTTGGATGCCAAAGCGATGGCGTGATTTTTACTGCTTCTGCAACAGAAGCGAATAATCTGGTAATTAGAGGAGTTATCTTGAGGGCAAAATCAATATTTAAAGATACTAAGTTTGCGCACATTATTACAACCCAAATTGAGCATGATTCTGTTTTGGAAGTGTGCAAAGCCATTGAGAAAGAAGGTTTGGCAGAAGTGTCTTATTTAGCAGTTTCAAAAGAAGGAATAATTGATCCAAAAGAGATTGAAAAAGCTCTGCGGCCTGAAACTGTGCTTGTTTCTGTAATGTATGCCAATAATGAAACTGGAACAATCCAGCCAATAGCAAAAATTTCAGAAGTTATCAGTAATTTTAAAAATCAGAATCCAAAACAAGAGATATATCCTCTTTTTCATACTGATGCTAGCCAAGCAGTTCAGTTTCTTGACTGTAATTTAGAAAAATTAGCAGTTGATTTTATGACAATATCCAGCCACAAAATATATGGTCCAAAAGGAGCAGCAGCGTTACTTCTAAGAAGCAAAGAAAGAGAATTTTCTTACCCAATTCACCCTATAATTTATGGTGGAGGACAAGAGCATGGACTTCGTTCAGGCACTGAAAATGTTCCTGCAATTTTGGGTTTTGCAAAAGCGGTTGAGCTTGCAATGTCCCGGCGCAAAAAAGAATCAAAACGCCTGACAAAGCTTAGAGATTATTTTATTTCCAGACTACTTTCATTAGGACAAGATATTTTTCTTAATGGATCAAAGGTCCATCGCCTTCCAAATAACATCAATGTCTCGTTTGTTGGAATATCATCTGAGTCAATGTTAACTTGGTTGGATCTTAACGGAATTGCAGCCTCAGCTGGTTCTGCTTGTGAATCTCATGCTGCAAAACCATCACATGTTCTAAAAGCTTTAGGACTTCCAGAAGAGAGGATCAAAAGCGCAATTAGATTTTCTCTTGGAAGATACACAAGGAAATCTGATCTTAATTTTGTGATAGGTGCAATAAAAAAATTAAGATCAAAAACTAAAAAGAAATAGAGTTGAAGTTATCCGAACCACTTTTAGCTCTTTGTTTGACATTGATTTTGAAATTGTTAAACTAAAATGAAAATATGGCTTCACTTATTATTACAATTAAAAAACCCCAAGCAAATCGTCCCAGGAAGATTTTAGTTGAAATCAACACTGATAAATTTGAAAGATTGGCCGCTAATCTCGGTTTTTTAGTTCGGAATTTTTAAAGAGTTTGGAGCAAGCAGAAAAAGATTATAAAGCTGGCCGGATCAAGAAAATCAAGTCTCTAAGAGAATTAAGAAGGTAGTTTTATTTTATGATTGAAATTTTCCTCAAGAATTCAACCATAATTTATTCTTTCAAAGAACTATTGTCATAATCTTTTTTGCTATCGCTTGCAGAAAAGATATTTATAGAAAGCATTAAAATCTCTTTTAATTTTTTCCAAAGAACTTTTAATTATTCTTCAAAAATCTCAAATGGAGATTGCAATCAAAAATCTTTTTGTCAAGTTTGTACTAGTTGACTCTATTTATCAAAAGTTATAAAATGTAAGATTGCAATGAGAAATAATAGGATTCTAATTTTGGCAATATTTCTTTTTCTGATGATTGTTGCAACTCAAGCTTTGGCTTTTGAGATTCCCGGTTTTGATTTTCTAAAACAGATGCTAAAACTTCAGCCACCATCTCAAAGTCCTGCTAATTTTTTACAAAATTCCTCTCCCAGCCCCACCCCTTTTAATCCTAATCAACAGGAAGTGCTTCGCGCCGCACTTTCTTATGAAGAGCAAATTATTTCAGTGGTTGAGCGCTCTTCTCCTTCTGTTGTAAGTATTATTGTGACCAAAGACCTGCCTATACTTGAAAGATATTTCATAAACCCGTTTGAAGACTTCGGATTCCCTGGATTTGAGTTTCAGATTCCTCAATATAGGCAGAAAGGAACTCAAAAGCAAGAAGTTGGAGGAGGAAGCGGATTTATTGTTTCTCAAGATGGCCTGATAGTAACAAACAATCATGTAGTGGAAGATCCAGAAGCAGAATATACAGTGCTATTTAATGATGGCACAAAACTTTCTGGAAAAGTTATTGGTAGAGATGCTGTTTTGGATATTGCGATAATTAAAGTTGAGAAAACTGGTATTAGACCCCTTCCTTTAGGAGATTCTGATAAAGTGCGATTAGGACAGACAGCAATTGCAATTGGAAACGCGCTTGGAGAATTTCGCAATACTGTCTCGGTTGGAGTAATTTCCGGTCTTGGTCGAACCATCACTGCTTCAAGCGGAACAAGAACAGAAACGCTTAGAAATGTAATTCAAACTGATGCTGCAATAAATAGAGGTAATTCAGGAGGACCGCTTTTGAATCTTCGAGGTGAAGTGATAGGAGTAAATACTGCAATGGCAAGCGGAGCAGAAAATATCGGCTTTGCTATCCCCATTAATTCTGTTAAGAAAATTATTGAAGAAGCAATAAAGACTGGTAAAATCTCTACTCCATTTTTGGGAGTAAGGTATCAGATAGTTGATGAAGAACTTGCTAAAGCAGAAGATCTTCCTGTTTCATATGGCGCCTGGCTAGTTTCTGATGAATCCGGTCCTGCTGTAATTCCTGGTTCTCCTGCTTCAAAAGCTGGTCTTAAAGCCAGAGATTTAATTGTAGAAGTTAATGGAGAAAAAATTACAAATGATAATCCCCTAGCTTTTGTTCTTCGCAAATACAGAGTAGGAGATACGGTTCGCCTTAAAGTTTGGCGATCTGGGTCTGGCTGGATGGAATTGGCAGTTGTTTTGGGAGAAGCTCCCAGTAGAGAATAATTTTTGCGATATAATTTATTATATGCCCCACAATCCCATGCACAGATTCACTTTAAGGGCGCAGGAAGCTCTTCAGCGCAGCCAAGAGATTGCTTCAGAAAAAAATCAATCTGAAGTAAATTCTTTGCATCTTTTAATGGCGCTTTTGTGGCAAGAAGAGACATTGGTAGTTCCTATTTTGGAAGCTCTTGGTATTAACATTGAAGCACTTTCTGACAAGGTGGAGGAGGCAATTATTCGTACTCCAAGAGTTTTTACTCTTGGCGCTCCATCCCCTATTGGAACTTTTTATTTATCTCATGAGATGATTCAAATTCTTCAGCGCTCTGCAGAAGAAGCAAAAAAGTTTGGGGATGAATTTATTTCTTGCGAGCATCTTTTGCTTGCTCTTGTTGCAGTAAGAAGCAGAGCAAAAGATGTGTTGGAGCAGTTCGGAGTCTCATATGAAGCATTGCTTAAAGAAGCAAAAAATCTTAGAGGCTCTAGCAAAATTACCGACGAAGAGCCAGAAACTAAATACAGAGTACTTGAAAAATATGCTACCAATCTTACCGAGCTTGCAAGAGCTCATAAATTGGATCCGGTAATTGGCAGGGAAGAGGAACTTCGTAGAGTAATGCAGGTACTGTCTCGCCGCACCAAAAATAATCCTCTTTTGATTGGAGAACCAGGTGTTGGTAAAACTGCTATTGTGGAAGGTCTTGCTCAGAGAATTGTTTCCGGAGATGTACCAGAGCCTCTGCAAGGAAAAGAATTGATCGCACTTGATATTGGTTCAATTGTTGCGGGAACAAAATTTAGAGGAGAATTTGAGGAGCGCCTGAGAGCAATACTTCGAACTTAAAGAGCCCAAGAAGGAAAATACATTATTTTCATAGATGAATTGCATATTATAGTTGGAGCAGGTTCTGCAGAAGGAGCGATTGATGCATCGAATATGTTAAAACCGGCACTAGCTAGAGGAGAACTTAGAGCAATTGGAGCAACTACTCTTCAGGAATATAAAAGGCATATTGAAAAAGACCCTGCTCTTGAAAGAAGATTTCAGCCTATTTTAGTTGAGGAACCAAGTGCAGAAGATGCAATTGCAATATTAAGAGGCCTTAAGGAAAAATATGAAGTCCATCATGGAATTAGAATTGCAGATTCTGCAATTGTTGCAGCAGTAAATCTTTCTATAAGATATATCAGCTCTCGTTATCTTCCCGATAAAGCAGTTGATTTAATTGATGAGGCTGCTTCATCTTTGCGCCTTGAAATTGATAGTGTTCCTGCAGAAATTGATGTGATCAGAAGGGAGTTAAGGCGTCTGGAGATAGAGCGTGAAGCTCTTAAGAAAGAGGAGGATCGGGCATCGAAAGCTCGTTTGAAAAAGATTAATGAGCGAATTAAAAAGTTATCAGAAGAGAATCAAAAATTGAGCGCAGTTTGGGAGGAAGAGAAAAAGACTATCAATAGACTTCATGACTTAAGAAAAAAATTGGAACAACTTCGTCATGAAGCAGAGGCAGCTGAAAGAAGGGGAGATCTTGCTAAAGTTGCAGAAATTATTTATGGCCAAAAACCTCAACTTGAAAAAGAGTTTAAAGAAGAGTCCCAAAAAGCAGAATCGCTAAGGCGACATGCTAGGTTTCTTAAGGAGGAAGTTACGGAAGAGGATATTGCAAAAGTTGTATCTCGTTGGACTGGAATTCCGGTAACAAGAATGCTGCAAACAGAAATAGAACGTCTTAAAAATCTTGAGAAAGTTCTTTCAGAAAGAGTTGTTGGTCAGGATGAAGCAATTATGGCTGTTTCTCGTGCAATAAGAAGATCCCGGGCAGGATTTTCTGCAGAAGATCGTCCAATTGGATCATTTATGTTTCTTGGTCCTACCGGAGTAGGTAAGACAGAACTTGCCAAAGCTCTAGCAGAGTTTATGTTTGATGATGAGAAGGCCTTAGTTAGGCTTGATATGTCAGAATATATGGAAAGACACTCTGTTTCTCGTTTAATTGGTTCTCCTCCAGGATATGTTGGTTATGAAGAAGGCGGGCAACTTACAGAGATAGTAAAACACAGACCATACAGTTTAATTCTTTTTGATGAGATTGAAAAAGCTCATCCAGAAGTTTTTAATATTCTCCTTCAAGTCCTTGATAATGGAAGACTAACTGATGGCAAAGGCAGGACTGTTAATTTTAGAAATACAATCATTATTATGACCTCAAATGTTGGATCTGAGTATGCAAGACAAATGGCAACTTTAGGATTTTCTGCTCAAGTTGAAGATGAGTCAAAATTAGGCAGAGAAGATACAGCTGCATTTAAATCAAAAATTATTGAAGCACTTCGAGAAAAATTTAGGCCAGAATTTCTGAATCGGGTTGATGAGATTATTGTCTTTAATCCTTTGACTCGCCAAGATATTGAGCGAATTGTAGAAATACAGCTTAGTAGGATTGCAAAAAGACTTGAGGCAAAAAATATCAAGCTTCAAGTTACTTCTCAAGCAAGGAAATTCCTTGCCAAAGAAGGTTATGATCCAGATTTTGGAGCAAGGCCTCTAAAGCGTTTGATTGAAAGATTGATTTTGGATCCACTTGCAGAAAAAACAATCGCTGGAACAATTCGGGAAGGTGATAAAGTTATAGTATCAACTGCAGCCAATAAATTAGTTATTTCTCGTGCATAATTTCATTCCATTTTCTATTGGCCGGTGGAGCATTTCTTTACTGCTTTCTCTTTTAATATTTTTGATAAGCTTTTCTGCAATCAGTACTGAAAAGATATTTCTTGCTATAGTAGTTAGCATTATTGGTGCTCTTTTTATAGACGGTGATATAGTTTCAAGAGTTGCCAGAATTATAATTCCTCTTTGGGCAATAGCTGCAGCATCATGGTCTGGAAAAACACTTGGAGCTTTTTTTGCAGTTTTATTTTTTTTCTCGTTTCAGGCTATATCTGCGAATAGATTTCATAATTTAGGATGGAGCGCTGCTACTTTTTTTGTTTTTTCAAATTTATTTTTGGGTTTTTCTGAATTTTGGAAATGGCAGGCTATATTAATGTTGCTTTCTTCCTTTTCATTCTTTTTTATCATTGCAGGACATATCAATTCTTTTTCTACAAGATCCCAAGATAATTTGATTAGTATTTTAATATTTTTATTAATAATAATGGAGTTAATATTTGTGTTAAGGTTTCTTCCCTTCGGATATCTTTCGTTAAGTTCTATCGCAACTTTATGGTATTTTACGCTTCTTTCCTTATATGAGATGCAGCAGAAAAATTTGCTTTCAAAAAAAATAATCTTGCAGGAAGTTTTATTTTCAGCTTTTCTTACAATAATTATTGCTATTTCTTCGGGGATTGGACCAAGATAAAAATATGAAAAAGCTTATTTTTGGGCTAGGAAATCCGGGAAAAGAATATCAGATGCTGCGCCACAATATTGGTGCAAGAGTTGTTTCAATATTTAAGAAGGATAAAAATATTTTTGAAGATGTTGTTATTGCTCTTCCTACTACATTTGTAAATGAATCAGGCAAAGCAGTAAAATCCTTAATGGAAAAATATAAAATTCCTGCCAATTTTTTACTTTTAGTCCACGATGATTCTGATATTGCGTTTGGAAAATTTAAACTTTCTTTTGGTTCTAGATCTGCGGGGCATCGCGGAGTTGAGTCAGTTATAAATTCACTTGGCACAAAAGATTTTTGGCGACTAAGAATTGGAATACAGCCCCAAGGATATTCGCATCATATTAAAGCAGAAGAATTGGTGTTAAAACCATTCAGACCAGAAGAGGAAAACGAGCTTCCCAGAATCATTGAGGCTGCAATTGCTGCAATTGAAGCATGGATAGAAAAGGTATCAAAATAATAAGCTAAAAAATTTTTTCAAGGTTCAAATGAGAAATTATCTGGCATTTTGATTTAAGATCTGATTGAGTATTTTGGTTTTGGGATCTGGAATTTAAATTTTGGATATATACAATATTGTAGAAGTATGGAATGAAAAACTTGCCAGATTCCAAGATACTTATAATTCCTGCTGTAACTCCCTATTTTTTAGATAAGGGAGAAGATTGGTTTTTGGAAAATAAAAAGAAAATACTTTCTTCCAGAAAGCGACTTTCTTGGTGGAAAGACAATACATTGATTCTTAAAGAAAATGAGACACTTAAGCCATCAACTCTTGTATCTAAACTAATTGAGCTTGGATATGCTAGGACAAATTACCCATCTTTTCCTGGAGAGTTTTCAGGAGGAGGGGCTTATTGGTTAGTATTTCCGATCGGAGGAAATTTGGTCTGGAGAGTGGAATTTTTTGGCAATAAAGTTGAACGCCTTTTAGTACATGAAAAACTTGAAGAAGCGCCAAGGTTTATTTTGCCAAAATCTCAATTTGGAGAACTTGCAAAATTAAAGCCGGGGGATTATGTGGTACATAAAGATCATGGAATTGGAATTTTTAGAGGAATCAGCGTTGAAAATATTTCAGATTCTGAATTTAAAATCCAAGAAAAATCTGACAAAAAAGCTGAGTTTTTTGTAATTGAATATGCTCCCCCCAGAGACGGACAGATGCCAGATAGACTTCTTGTTCCATTAGATCTTGCTCCAAAAATTCTTACTCCTTATTACGGTTTTGAAAAACCAGTTGTTCATCGTTTAGGTAGCAAGTTATGGTCTTTGACAAGACGCAAAGTTAGAGAAGATATATTAAAAATTGCAAAGGAACTGCTTGAACTATATGCCAAAAGACATAGCGCAACTCGTCCTAGTTGGGAATTCAATTCTGAGATGTATTTTGCGATTGAAGAGGGTTTTCCATATTCTCTTACCGAAGATCAAGAAAAAGCAATAGAAGATATTGTGCGCGATCTTACTTCCAAAAGACCTATGGATCGCCTAATAGTTGGTGATGTTGGTTTTGGGAAAACAGAGATAGCATTGAGAGCTGCATGGATAATGGTGCTTGCAGGAGGGCAGGCTGCGATGCTTGCTCCAACAACCATTCTTGCTGAGCAACATTATCGGACTTTTAAAGAACGCCTTGAGCCATTAGGATGTCATGTTGCAATGCTTTCGCGTTTAACCAATAAACAAGAAACGGTCAAAATCTTGAAAGGAATTTCCCAAGGATCAATTGATGTAGTTATTGGCACGCACAAAATTCTATCTTCTGATGTATCATTTCGCCGGCTTGGGCTTTTGATTGTTGATGAAGAACAGAGATTCGGAGTTTTACAGAAGGAAAAATTAAAAATGCTCCGCTCTTCACTTGATACTTTGTCGCTTTCTGCAACTCCAATTCCCCGTACTCTTTCTATGGCACTTGCCAAGCTTCGTCCAATCTCTTTGCTAAATACTCCTCCTCCTGGAAGAGTTGGGATTAAGACTTTTGTCCTACCTTATTGTCAGAAAATTATTAAAGAGGCAATATTGAAAGAACTCCGGAGAGATGGTCAGGTTTATTTTTTACACAATAGAATTGAGACAATAGAATCTAGGCAAAAGATGCTTAAAAAAATTATTCCAGAAGCGAAAATAGAAATTATTCATGGCAGGATGAAAGAGGGTGAAATTATGCAAACTATGTCTAAATTCAGAGAGAGGAAAATTGAGGTTTTGGTTGCAACCACAATTATTGAAAATGGACTGGATCTTTCTAATGCAAATACTCTGATCGTTGCTGATTCATTGCGTCTTGGGTTGGGTCAGGCGCATCAAATAAGAGGAAGGGTCGGCAGGGGTGATGTTGAAGCCTATGCATATTTTTTGTATTTTCCAAGAAATCTTACTCAAATTGCAAAAGAGCGGCTTAGAGTGCTTAAAGAATCAGAAAAATTAGGTTCTGGGTTTGAGATTGCAATGAAAGATTTGGAGATAAGAGGTGCGGGAAATATTCTTGGCAAACAGCAGTCAGGAGCTGTTAATGCTGTTGGTCTTAATCTTTATATGCAGATGCTTGCTGAAGCCATTGAGATGTTGCGATAAAAAAGGCAGGAATCCATTGGATCCTGCCTTCTGGAATGTTTAGGGAAATGAAATTTGTGAAGATTCTAAGAATGCTTTTGCGCATTCAAAAACAGCTTGGCTAGGGATTGCTTCAAGATACTTTCCTGATTTGTGTATATCAAGCACAACAGCGACAACGATTCCATTTTTGTCAACCACGATATTTCCCGAAGTAGCAGCTGCCCGAAGATTATTTCCTTTAAATCGATAGATTAAAGGAGGCTGATTTTGAGGCAGATTTGGTTTGATTGCTTCAATATCGGCATTGTCAAATACTACTTGCTGAAATATTGGTTTTATTTTTACAAGTTTCCAGATTTCTCCTTCAAAATCATAACCTATCACCCAATATTTAGAATTAGTAGTAGCGTATCTATTACCTGTTTGCCAGGAAGTTATTTGTTTGACTTCCTGAATAAGCTTTTCATATACATTTGGAAGATATGTTTTGCTTTCGCGATAGATTACTGCTTTAAAGATTGCAGTTTCAGCAGACCAACAAAGTCCAGTTGTCGATTCTGCTACAAATTCGAAGCCGTTAATTAGTACATATTTTTCAGATTGTTGGATGTTTAAGCGATTATGATCGAACAATCCAGGTGGCACTACAACATAAAGCACTGTTTTATCCGGGTGCACAATCTTTTTTAAGATAATGCTGGATGCAGCAACTGTTCGGAAATTATCACGATAAGGAATCTCCGCTTTAAATGGTAATACTGCCTGAATAAGATTGTTGAAATTGGGATCAGCATATCCTGGAACTGAGATTGTCAGAATTGTCACAAAATCAAGGATAATACAATTCATTTTCCAAAGCTTCATGGGAGTCTTACCCCCAATTTTGAAAGTTCTGTTAAGGCCCATGCTTTTACATCAGGACCAGGGGTTGTTGCAGCAAGAACCGCCACTTTTTCAACAGCAAAATGTCCATGATAAAGTGCTACAGCTTCTCCTGACAAATTATAGACAAATCCACCAGACATTCCTCCAACAGGAGCGCTTATTACATCCATTAACCATATTCTAGGAAGCTTGAATACAGCAAAGTTAAATTGATATTTTCCAGGCAGATCTTCAAAGTTCATAGCAAGCTCCACTATTCTAGGAGCCCCTCCGCCCGCAAAACCGGCAAGCCAGAGTTGCGTTCCGCGTTGAGGAGCTATTGTTAAATTTGCAAATCTTGCCGGCAAAATGTTTCGGACAAGCATATCGTAGTCATAGTTAGTTGGCAATTCATTCTGGGAAAGCCATCTTAGAAAATCTTCTCCAAGTTCTTTTGGATTTCGAGGAATTCTTAGCTGAAATAGCATTCTATCCCAGGAAGGATCAATTGATACAACTCTTGCCCTAAATGCAAACCTTCTTGCAATTACTTTCTCATCTACAATAAGAATTCCTACAAAAAACTCTACATTTGCAGGTAGGCTTTTGAAATCAGGAGATCCAACATGAAAATTAGTAATGCCATAAAAAGTTGAACCATTTTCATCTTCTGTTTTTGCAATAATACTCAGTGTTCCATGAGAGCGATTGGTTTTTGGAGGATTTTCCGCAGTTTTCCATTCTGCAGTAATTACCATATGGTGCGACAATAGTTCTTGCCTAAATGCAGCTTGATCTGGTTGATTTAAAGTTGCTGTGTTTGTCGAAATTGTTTCGGGAAAAATCAAAGCCAATGCTAGAATGAGGGTGATTTTAACAATCTTATCCTTATCAAGCATCCCGCACCTCCTTTTTATTGCTTAGGTACTATAAAGACTATATCCTAAGTTATTGTATTTTTCAATAAATTCAGGTAAGCTGCTTGTTAGCAGATTGAAAAGTTACTTGAAAAGGGGGTGATCTTGGTGTTTAGAGTCTTGAGGGCAGTACTTGTTTTTTGCCTTATTTTTGCAGGTGTTTTGCAGGTAGCAGGGGCTACTTCCCCGCTTGTATCAAGCAGTTATCTTGAAGCCTATCTTGAGGCAGGCAATTATGCAATAAGAGATTCAATACTGATATCTAACCTAAAGCCTTCAGAAGTTTATCAAGCTTCCGTAGATTTAATGGCGCGGCACTTAGGAATTGAGCCGCCGCGACTCTCAACTGATTCCACAAGAGCCCGACAAGAGGCTGCCGATTTTTTCAAAAAAAATTTTGAGTATCTTCGCAATGACAGGGAAAAGGAAGTATTATTTTATATAGCAGTAAAAGGATTGCTATATAAGTGGGATCCATGGATGCATGTTTTAAGCCCTACTGATATATTCCTGAATGATTACTTGAGTGGACTTTATTTAGAGGGTGATGGGATTTTCTTTGTGATAAGCGGTGATTATGCAAAAGTAGTTAGGGTTTTAGAAGATATGGGTGGAGCAAAGGCAGGAGTTAAAGTTGGAGATCTTATTGTTGCAATTAATGGTATCAGAATACCAGAGATTACGGATCGGGTTGAATATAAAATTGAGAGAGAGGCTCGCAAGACTGGGAAGATTCGCTATAGCATCTTGCGAGAATCTAAAGTTTTTGAACTGGATGTTTCTTATGCTAGAAGAATCCAGCCTTATGTTATTTCTGAATTGTTGCCAGATGGTGTAGGATATATTGCTTTGTTGACCCCAGGATTTACTATTGGAACTGGACACGAGATTGTAGATGCTCTGGAAACTCTTTCTGCGAAAGGAGCAAATGCTTTTATAGTAGATCTTAGAAGCAATCCAGGAGGATTAAGCTGGGAAATGCAAATTGCAATTTCAGCTTTCAAGAAAGGACCCCTTTATTCTTTGCGTTATAGGAATAGGATTCAAATAGTAGAAGGACTGATTGAAGATCCATCCTCTGCTCCTCTTGCAATTGTGGTAGATTCTAACACAGCTTCTGCTGCTGAAGTTTTTGCCTTTGTTGTTCGCAATCGTCCAAAAACAAGGATTTTTGGATCTGCTACTTCCAGGACTTATGGTAAAGCCTTAGGACAGAGTTCATATCAGCTAGTCAATGGCTGGGTTTTTAGGTTTACTACGGTTCAGATTTTTGATATTTCTGGAGAAAGCTTTGATAGGATAGGGGTTAAAGTGGATGAGGTGGTTAAGATTGATTCTTCTGAGAATTTGACTCCTTTTGATTATTCTATTGGACAGGCAATGCAATGGCTTAAATTGCAAAATAAATAAATTTAGCCCGCCTTTTGGCGGGTTTATTTTTTTGACATTTTTGCTATAATATTTGCTATGTTTAAATCCCTGAAATCTTTATTTTTTGAAATATTAGAGATTGTAATAATTGCTTTGGCAATTATTATTCCGATTCGCTATTTTTTGGTTCAGCCATTTTTTGTCAGAGGACAGTCAATGGAGCCAACTTTTCACGATGGAGATTATCTTGTTGTGGATGAAATTACATATCGGTTTAGAGAGCCGCAGCGAGGAGAAGTTGTCGTTTTTAGATTTCCCGGAAATCCAGCCGATTTTTATATTAAAAGAATAATTGGTCTTCCAGGAGAAATTGTTGAAATAAAAGCAGGAAAAATCAGAATATATAATTCTGATTATCCATCTGGTTTTTTGCTTGAGGAACCATATTTGCCAAGAAATTTAAAGACAGAGGGAAATGTAAGAACTCAGCTTGGAGATAATGAATATTTTGTATTAGGTGACAATCGCGGAGCATCTTATGATTCTAGGAAATGGGGGACTGTACAAAGAAGAAATATTATAGGTCGTGTTTGGTTAAGAGCTTGGCCACCGGTGGAGCCATTTATATTTAGAGCTCCTGCATACTAAGATGCAAAAAAATAAATTAGATTCAAGATTATATCTTCATACTCCAAAAGGGATGCATGATATTCTTCCCGATGATGCTGAGCTTTGGGAAAAATTTAGAAGTCTTGCAAGAGAAATTGCAACTTTTTACGGTTTTGGTTTTATTCAGACTCCAATTCTTGAATACTCCGCGCTTTTTGAGCGCGCAGTGGGAAGAGGCACAGATATTGTAGAAAAAGAAATGTATACTTTGAGAACCAAAGGAGGAGATTATCTTGCCTTAAGGCCAGAAGGTACAACCGGAATAGCCCGTGCTTATGTTGAACATGGTATGCATACTTGGCCTCAGCCTGTAAAACTTTGGTATTTGGGTCCAATGTTTAGGCATGACTCTCCGCAGGCATTGCGCTATAGGCAATTTCATCAAGCAGGATTTGAGTGTTTTGGAGATGAGCATCCTGTAATTGATGTAGAATTGATACAGCTTACTTATAAAATTCTTGAAGAATTTGGTATTAGCCCCATAAGGATTGAGATTTCAAGTATTGGATGTAAAGACTGCAGATCAACTTATAAAATAGCTCTTAAATCATTTTATCGTTCAAAATTAAAACGTCTTTGTGAAGATTGCAAGAGAAGATTTGTTGAAAATCCCCTCAGGCTTTTAGATTGCAAAGAAGAATCTTGTGTAATAGCAAGGCATGGTGCGCCTGAAATGATCGGCCGCCTTTGTGAAAATTGCAGACATCATTTCAAAAAAGTTTTAGAGTTTTTAGATGATTTAAAATATCCTTATTTACTAAATCCTTATCTTGTGAGAGGTTTAGACTATTATAATAGGACTGTTTTTGAAATATTTCCGGAATTCCATGAAAAGAAGGACTCTTTACTAAATAATCTTGCAATTGCAGCAGGCGGACGTTTTGATTATTTGTTGGATATGATTGGAGGGCCAGAGAGCGCAGCAGTTGGTTCTGCGATAGGTATTGAAAGAGCAATTGCTGCATTTAAAAGTTTTTTGGGAAAAATCCCTACAAAAAAGAAGGCAAATGTTTTTTTGGTACAGCTTGGAGATTTGGCTAGAGTTGCTGCATTAAAAATGATAGAAGAATTTCGTAAAGCAGGAATTGAACTTGCAACTTCTCTTGGTCGTGATAGTATAAAATCGCAGTTAAAAGTTGCAGATCGTCTAGGTGTTGCATTTTCATTGATTATCGGCCATAAAGAAGCTGTAGACGGCAATGTAATTTTTAGAGATATGCAGTCAGGATCCCAAGAGCTAATTCCCGGAGATCAAATTATTAAAGTAGTGAAAGAACGCTTAAAGAAAATCAAGCGCTAATATGTCTGAATGTCTTTTTTGTAAAATAGCATCAAAAGAAATTCCAGCAGAAATTCTTTATCAAGATGAGGCAGCTGTTGCTTTTCTTGATATCAAGCCAATTGCTCCTGGCCATACTCTTGTTATTCCTAAATATCATGCTGCAAATTTACGAAATCTTCCTGAAGAGCTAATAGGGCCTTTATTCAAAGCAGTTTCCAGGGTAAGTAAAATGTTAGTGCAGGCACTCAATCCTGATGGAATTTCTTATGGGATTAATGAGGGTGCGGTCTCAGGTCAATCTATTGAACATCTTCATATTCATCTTGCACCAAGATTTATTGGCGATGGCGGAAAAAGTTTCCATTCTATAGTTCATAATGTTCCAAAAGAAGATCTTAAGGAAATAGCAAAAAAAATTAGATCTTATGCCACTGACCATTAAAAGAAAAGAAAATGAACCGCTTTCAAATTTTCTTTATAGAGTAACGCGCAGAATTCAGCAATCCGGAATTTTGATTGAAGCAAGAAAAAATCGGTTTAATGAAAAGAAACCGTCAAAGAACGCAAAACATCGGTCTAGATTACATAGACTGCGGATGCAGCAGGAAATAGAAAAATTCTTAAAACAAGGACTTACACTTGAAGAGGCGGTAGATCGGGCAAGAAAAGTTCTTAAAGATATTATCAAAAAATAAATTAAATTAATCTTTTTTTCTGCATCAATTTCTATTGCAACTTCCCATAAGTTCAATTAGACTCAAGAGTAAAAGATGGGAAGCATAAAAATTAACGTATTTGGAATCTCACCCAAAAAGTCAAGAAACATTCTTATTTTGGCAAGAAAAATTTTCTTGGCATTTAAGAATCTAAAACAGCTAGAAGGGGATATTGAGATTATCTTTGAAACTGAAGAATTTATGAGGAAACTTAACTTTGAATATCTAAAAAAAAGAACTATTCCGAAAGTATTAACATTTTCTTATAATGAAGGGATATTAAGTGGCCAAATTTTTATTTTGCGAAGCATCCTTAAAAACCAGCTCAAACTAAAACGACTGCTTACACATGCAATGTTGCATTTGGCAGGATATAATGATGAGGACCATAGAAGTAGAAGAATAATGGCAAAGAAAGAAGAAGAAATTTTAAAGATGCTTTTAGCAAAAAATGAGCAAAATTATTGTAGGAATTGATATTGGGACATCGTCCATAAAGGGTGCGCTCTGGAGAAGGGGAGGCAAAGGAAATTCTAAGGGATCTATTTTTTGGGCAGAGCATCCTATAGACACCGGGATACAGAAAGGAGTGATCAGAGATGTTGATGAGGTTTCAAATAGATTATCTTCTGTTGTGGAAGAATTAGAAAGGATGAGCGGAGAAAGTATTAGACAGGTTATTGTTAGTGTTGGTGGAGTACATCTTGAAAGTCGCTTCTCAAAAGGATCAGTGATTGTTTCAAGGGCAGATCGCATTGTAAGCCGTGAGGATGTGCAAAGAGCATTAGATATTGCAAAGGGAATGGCAACTATTCCTAATCGTCGTATAATTCATAGTATTCCAAGATTTTTCTCTTTAGATGGCGTTGGCGGAATTTCAAATCCGGTTGATATGGAAGGATACCATCTTGATGTAGAGACTTTTATTATTGATGGTTTATTACCTGCAATGAGCGCTTTGGAAAAGACGTTTGAGTTATTAGATATTAGACCAGAGATGATGGTGGCAGGACCTCTTGCAGGTAGTCGTGCAGCTCTTTCCAGGAGAGATAGAGAAGAAGGGATAGTTGCAATTGATATTGGTGCCTCAACTACATCGCTTGCAGTATTTGAAGAAGATAATCTTTTGCATATTGCAGTGCTTCAGTATGGTAGTCATGATATTACCAGAGATATTGCAGTAGCGCTTAAGCTTCCAATTGAAACAGCAGAGAATCTGAAATGCGATTTCGGAAGCGCAATAGTCCAGGGGATTGATAAAAGGGAAATGGTTTTACTTTCTAGATATCTGGAAGGCGTAGACGAGTCGATTAGCAGAAGGTACCTTGTTGAGATTATTGAGGCTAAAGCAGAAGAAATTTTTGACTTTATTGCAGAGGAACTTAGAAAGATTAATAGATTTGGAAAACTTCCAGGAGGTGCGATAATATTTGGTGGTGGAGCAAAGCTTCGTGGTATTGAAGTATTATCTAAAAAGGTTTTAAAGATGAGCAGCCGTATCGCTACATTTGAACATCTTCTGAATAAGTTTCCGAATCCACCCGGTTTGCAATTTTTCAATACTTGCGGTTTGATTTTGTGGGGGATGGATGAGTTAGGCGAAATTTTTTTGTCGGCTAGTTATGGTTCTTATTTTCTATCCAAACTTAAAACATTTTTCCGCAACTTCCTTCCTTAACTAATTACGAACTAATTATGTCAACGAGATCAAAATTAGAGGAGAATAGACTTCCATCAATTAAAGTAATCGGTGTTGGCGGAGCTGGAGGTAATGCAGTCTCTAGAATGTTTAAAAAAGTCCGAGGAGTTGAATTTATTGCAGTCAATACAGATTTGCAGGATTTGATGAAAGTAGAGGTTCGTCTAAAAATACCTATTGGAAAGAGTATTACCAAAGGAATGGGAGCTGGTATGAATCCTGAAGTTGGTAGGCAGGCTGCTGAAGAAAACCGGGAAGATATTATTAGAGCACTGCAAGGCGCAGATTTAGTATTTATTACTTGCGGTCTTGGAGGAGGAACCGGTTCAGGCGCTTCTGGCGTGATAGCAGATTGCGCTAAAGAAGTTGGCGCGCTTTCAATTGCCGTTGTAACAACGCCATTTACTTTTGAGGGCTATCAGAGAAGGCGGATCGCAGAAGAAGCATGGAAAATACTTGCAGCAAAAGTTGATACCATTATTACTGTTCCAAACGATAGAATTTTTAATATTATCAGCCGTAACACACCCCTTATAGCGGCATTTGAGAGAATTGATGAGATTTTGCGTCAAGCAGTTCAGGGGATCTCTGATTTAATTGCACGGCCCGGGCTGATTAATGTTGATTTTGCAGATATTCGCACAATTATAAATCAGGCAGGGCCTGCAATTCTTGGAATAGGAATCGGTTCTGGTCAGGATAGAGCCAGTCAAGCTGCAATTGCTGCAATCAAATCTCCGCTTCTGGATCTTTCAATTGATGGCGCAAGGGGTGTACTTTTTAATGTCTCTGGAAGAGAGAATATGGGAATGGTAGAAGTAAATGAGGTTGCAAAACTGATTACCGAATCAGTTGATCCAGAGGCAAGAATTATTTTTGGTGCAACTTTTGATCCGAGGCTTAAAGCAGGTGAGCTGAAAGTAACAGTTATTGCCACCGGTTTTGGCAAATCTGGGAGTGAGTTGCCATTCAAATCATCCCCTCCTATTTCAGCAGCAAGAAAAATCGCTGCAACAACTATTTCAGAAATAGGAGGTTCTGTACATATTAAGACTGCAAACGAAGAGGAGCAGCCAGCTCAGGCAAATAAAGTGCTTCAGGAATTTTTAGAGAAAAAGCTTGGGGATGAAAAAGAATTTGATACCCCGGCCTTTTTTAGAAGGAAGAAAAAGTAAGCATTAGTTATTATTTTCCTTGTGGAAAACTGCAATATGACTGTGCAGTTTTTTGTTGTATCATTTTCTATATTTTTTACTAAATACTAAATTTCATAAATAAAATTAAAATTAAACTATGGCATATTGCAAATTTAAAGAGGTTAAAAAGCGCGATGGAAGAATTGTGCCTTTTGATCAAACTCGAATAACGAATGCGATTCAAAAAGCAATGCAGGCTTCCGGCGAGGGCGACATTACTAAAGATCCGCAGCGCGTATCTGATAGAGTAGTCACCGAACTTAATAAGCGCTATCCTGATGATCATATTCCTTCAATTGAAGAGATTCAGGATATTGTTGAAGAGTCATTAATTTTGATGGATTTTCCAAAAGTTGCCAAAGCATACATTCTCTACAGGCAAAAGCGGGCAGAAATCCGAGAAAAAACTGCTACTATTCCGGAGCATGTTAGAAAGCTGGTTCAGGAATCTAAGAAATATTTTAGAAATCCGCTTGCAGAATTTATTTACTATCGGAGTTATTCGCGCTGGATCGAGCAAGAGGGCAGAAGAGAGACATGGATAGAAACAGTTGATCGCTATATGAATTTTATGAAAAAGAATTTGGGTAATAGTCTTTCTGAAGATGAATATGCCCAAATACGCTCAGCGATTTTAAATCAAGAAGTAATGCCCTCAATGCGGCTTTTATGGAGTGCTGGTAAAGCAGCCGAGGCTACAAATGTTGCAGCATATAATTGTTCTTTTATTGCACCTCGTCGTATTGAGGATTTTGCTGAGATAATGTATCTTTTAATGTGCGGAACCGGGGTTGGATTTTCTGTTGAGAATCAGAATATTCAAGAACTTCCAATTGTAAAAAAACAGACTGGAAGGGTCTTACCAACTCATATAATTGAAGATTCAAAAGAAGGTTGGGGTAATGCTTTCACGCTTGGGCTTAAAGCATGGTATGCCGGATATGATGTTAATTTTGATTATTCAAAACTGCGACCCGCTGGTGCAAGACTTAAAACAATGGGTGGAAGAAGTTCTGGTCCGGGACCATTGAGAGCTTTGCTTGATTTTTCAAGGGCGAAAATTCTTTCACGCCAAGGCCGTAGACTTTCAAGTTTAGATATTCATGATATTATTTGCAAAATCGGAGAGATTGTAGTAGCGGGCGGGGTGCGAAGATCTGCTCTCATTTCACTTTCTGATCTAGATGATGAAGAAATGCGTTTTGCAAAAAGTGGACCTTTTTACTTTACTGATCCTCAACGCCAGATGGCAAATAATTCTGCTGTTTATAATTCAAAGCCATCTTCTACGCAATTTCTTGAAGAATGGCTTGCTCTTGCCAAGTCTGGCACAGGAGAGAGGGGAATTTTTAATCGCGGATCTCTTCCAAAGCAATTGCCGGAAAGGAGGTGGAAATTGTTTGAGCCTTATTGGGGAACAAGCGGAACAAATCCTTGTGGCGAGATTATTCTTCGTTCCAAACAGTTTTGCAATTTAACAGAGGTGGTTGCAAGGCCGGAGGATACTGAAGAATCGCTTCTTAAAAAAATTCGGATTGCAACAATACTTGGCACATATCAATCAACTCTTACAAATTTCCCCTATCTTTCAAAGGAGTGGAAGGAAAATTGCGAACAGGAACGGCTTTTGGGGGTTTCTATTACCGGACAATGGGACTGTCCAGCTGTAAGATCTGCAAAAACGCTTGCAAAGTTAAGAGAGCACGCAATTGAGGTTAATAAAGACTATGCTCGTCGCTTCGGTATTAATCCTTCCACCGCAATTACTTGCGTCAAACCTTCAGGAACAGTATCTCAGCTTGTTGATGCTTCTTCTGGTATGCACCCCCGTCATTCCAAATATTACATTCGTAGAGTTCGTATCTCTGCAACAGATCCTTTGTTTCAGATGCTAAGAGAACAAAAATTTCCTTATCATCCAGAAGTAGGACAATTAGAATCTACTGCAACTACATTTGTGCTTGATTTTCCAATCAAATCGCCGGAGGGAGCAGTATTAAGAAATGACCTTTCTGCAATTGATCAGCTTGAATACTGGAAAATGGTAAAAGAAAATTATACCGAGCATAACCCTTCAGTTACAATTTCTGTAGGAGAGGATGAATGGATAAGAGTTGCAGACTGGCTTTATCAGAATTGGGATATTTTAGGCGGACTTTCATTTTTGCCCAGAGATGAGCATGTCTACCAACTTGCTCCATACGAAGAAATTACTGAAGAAGAATATAATCGCTTAATATCTGAACTTCCTCAGGTTGATTTTTCAGCAATTGTAGCTTACGAGAAAGAAGATTATACTATTGGAGCAAAAGAACTTGCTTGTGTAGGAAATGTTTGTGAAGTAGATCTTTCAGAAACTCAAGTTAACTTTTCAAAATAAAAAATATAAGCTATACTAGAAGGGCATATTATGCCCGAGATTTTGTTAGAAGCAAAAAAGAGAGAGATTAGTGGCAAAGCAGTAAAGAAATTGCGCAAACAGGGTATTATGCCTGCTATTTTGTACGGTCATGGTATTAACCCAGTTCCAGTTCAGGTTCCTAGAGAGCAATTTCTTAAAATTTTTAGGAAAGCTGGAGAGAATACCATTTTTAAGCTTGTTATTCGCGATGAAAAGCTGGAGGATGTGCGCGATGTTCTAATCCATGATGTAGAGTTTGATCCTTTAGATGGGCTTCCTATTCATGCAGATTTTTATCAGGTAAGATTAGATGAGAAAGTTACGGTAAGTGTACCACTTGTATTTATTGGAGAATCTCCTGCTGTAAAAAACGAAGGAGGAATATTGGTAAAAGCTTTACAAGAACTTGAAATTGAAGCTCTACCTAAAGATATACCCGAAGAAATTAAAGTTGATATCTCAAAGCTTTTAACTTTTGAGGATGCAATTTATGTAAAAGACCTTGATATTCCTTCAGGAGTTAAGGTATTGGTTTTGCCAGATGTTGTAGTTGCCTTGGTTCAGCCTCCGCGCAGCGAAGAGGAACTTAAGGCACTTGAGGAAGCTCCAGTTGCCAGTCCGGAAGTTATTACTGAAAGAGAGGCAAAGAAGAAAGAAGAGGAAGCATTGGCAGAAAAAGAGGGATAAAGGAATAAATAGACTTTGAATATCTAATGAAGCAGGTAGTAGATATTAGAGGAACTACAGCTTTTCAAAAAAGGGGCGAGAAATATCTCGCTATTTCTTTACCATTTTATTGGCATAGAGTCTTGACAATATTTTTTGCTAAAGTTTTTAGACTATATTTAATAGCAGCTATCATTTTTGTATTCTGGAACAACAAGTCCGGTTTTGTTTTCGCACCTCTTGCCTTAAGTAGTATAGTACAGGGTGCATCTTCCAAATTGTCAGAAGAAGAACAGAAGTTAGAGGAAGAATTAAGACGTCTTGAAAAAGAGATTGATGAATATGATAAAGGTATTCAGCGCACTCGCCAAGAAAAAGCAAGTCTTGAGAGAGATATTTCACTTCTGGAAAGCCAGATTCAAAAATTAGCTTTGCAACTTAAGGCTACTGACCTTCAAATAAAAAGACTATCTTCGCGCATTAGAGATACTCAGTCAGCAATTTATGAATCTCAGCTAAAGATTGCTCGCAAAAAAGAAGCTCTCGCAAATAGTTTACAAGCAATTTACGAGGCAGATCAGGTCTCTCTTTTGGAGATGTTACTTTCAGGCAATAACATCTCTGATTTTTTTGCAAATGTTAATGCGATTTATGCTCTTCAACTCAGAGTTCGTACAGAATTGGATCAAGTTTATGCCCTTAAAAAAGTTTTAGAGGATCAAGAATCTATTTTGATTGATGCAAAAGAAGAACAGGTTGCATTACTTTTGATTCAACAAGCACAGAAAGAAGATGCTGATAATCTTAAGAAAACTAAGTCACAATTGCTAACTTTAACCCAAGGAAAAGAAGCGCTTTACCAACAACTAAAGCAAAAAGCTATAAAAACTGCTGCTGAGATTAGGGCACAGCTTTTTCGCCTTCGCGGCGGTGGAGAGCTTTCTTTTGGTGAAGCTTATGCCTTTGCTAAGGAAGCAGCAGCACTTACCGGAGTAAGGCCGGCACTGATTTTGGCAGTACTTTCTCAAGAGTCTGCTTTTGGAAGAAATATTGGACGCTGCACCTGGAGGAATGTGATGCATCCTACTAGAGATCAGCCTGCATTTTTACAAATTACAGAAGAGCTTGGAATTGATCCTGATAAGATGCCTGTTTCTTGTCCAATTTTATCTGACGGCTCTTATGGAGGTGCGATGGGTATTGCTCAATTTCTACCCTCTACCTGGATGCTTTATAAAGAAAGAATTCAAAAAATTGTAGGACATATCCCATCACCCTGGAATCCGCGCGATGCATTTATTGCAACAGCTCTTTATCTTGCAGATGCCGGCGCAACCTCTCAAACTTTTGAGGCAGAAAGGCAAGCTGCTGCAAAATATTATGCAGGATCCAGATGGCAAAGATTTCTTAGATCTTATGGCGATAGAGTAATGAATCTTGCAGAGAAATTCCAGGAAGAGATCAATATTCTTGAAAACGAAGCTCGCTGGTAATTTCTTCTAAATCTCCGTCCAATATTTTGTCAATATTATGCCAAGATTTTCCAATTCTATGATCGGTGATTCTGTCCTGAGGAAAATTATAGGTTCTAATTTTTTCTGAGCGTTCTGCAGATCCGATTTGTGATCTTCTTTCTTTTTCGATTTGGGAACGGATTTTTTCCTCTTCAAGTTTTGCAAGTTTGGCTTTAAGAATTGCTAAAGCTCTTTCTTTATTTTGATGCTGATATCTTTCTGATTGGCACCAGACGCTTATTCCAGTTGGTTTGTGTAGGATTCTGACTGCAGTTTCTAATTTATTGACATTTTGCCCGCCAGGTCCTCCGCCGCGAGCAAATGTAATTTCAAGATCAGCTGGGTTAAGCTCTATTTTAATATCAGGCATTTCTGGAAGTACTGCCACGGTTGCGGTTGAGGTATGTATTCTGCCGGATTTTTCTGTTTTTGGTATGCGTTGCACCCTATGCACCCCGCTTTCTTTTTTAAGATATTCCCATGCTTCAACAGAGTCTATTTCTAAAACTGCATTTTTGACTCCGCCAAGATCTGTTTTATCAATATCAACTAGTTTGTGAGGCCAGCCCTTCCGATCTGCAAATTTTGTATACATCCTTAATAAATCTGCAGCAAATAATGCAGCTTCCTCTCCTCCGGTTCCCGCTCTGATTTCAAGTATTAGTCTGGAAGGTTGAGGACTTTCAGCTGATTTTTCAAGACGATTAATTTCTTTTTTGATTTCTGCAAAGCGCTTTAGTGCAATTGCAACTTCATTGCTGTTTAAAAGAAACTGAGGATCACTCAGTTTTTTTGAAAGTTCATCGTATTCTTTCTTTAACTCTTCCAAACTCATCATTCCTTTCTTTCGCTTTTTGTTTTTTTATTTTGTTTTGCAACTCGCTCTCTGAATTTTTCAACTCTTCCTGCAGTATCTACAAGCTTTTCTTTACCACTAAAAAATGGATGACAAGCTGAGCAAATTTCAATTTCTATTTTTTCTTTTGTGGAGCCAACATTAAATGAATTACCGCAGGCGCAAACTACCTTTGCATCAGAATAATATTTAGGATGAATATCTTTTTTCATAATAACTACATTCTATTGATAATTTATTTATATTGCAAGTTTCTTGTCTGATTATTACATTTAGTTTTTTTGAAGAAATGATTTTGCAAGCTGTATTGCTTCTTTTTTTGAACTTATCCAATGAATTCTTTTATCTTTTTTCCACCAACTGATTTGGCGTCTGGCATAGTGCCAGATTGCTGACTCAAGTTGTTGTAGCATCTGGTCATAGTTTAGTTTTTTTTGAAGATAGAGTGCTATGAATCTATATTCAAGGCCGAAATTTTCAAGCCTTTTCCAGCTTATTTTATATTTTTGATGAAGGTTTTTAATTTCATCAATCATCCCCATTTTTATTCTTAGCATTAATCTTTTTTTAATTTTTAATTTCAGTTTTTGGGTAGGAACTTTAATCCCTATAAAAAGCGCGTTATACTGCTGTCTAAATTCTAATTTTGGAACTTTTCCTACAGACTCTATGATTTCAATTGCTCGAATAATGCGGCGTTTATTTTTAGGATCAATTGTTGATGCTCTTTCAGGATCTTTTTTTCTAAGAAGCATAAATAATTCTTCTGTTGATTTTTTTTCAAGGGCTTTGCGAAGGGTATAGTTGGGAGGAACCTCTGGAATTTTAAGTCCATCAATAAGCGCTTGAATATAAAATCCAGTACCGCCGCAAATTATTGGAATATTGTTTCGTTTTAAGATCTTTTCAATTGCTTTTTTGGCAAGGCGAACATATTTAACTACACTAAATGTTCGTTTTGGCGAGGCAACATCGAGTAAATGATGTCTTATTCCGCAATAAAAATAACCCCGCTTTTTTGTTTTTTCCCTAGGAACTTTTCCAGTACCCAGATTCAGGCCTTTATACACTTGCCTAGAGTCTGCAGAAACAATCTCACCCCTAAATTTTTT
>FWWL01003291.1_pt1 | contig 30089 bp, 24 predicted proteins | sample 2228331 | NCBI WGS metagenome assembly FWWL01 (sample SAMEA103939775, study PRJEB20133) | metagenome
GCGCCCGGCCGCGGCCACGCGCGGCGGCATCGGCGATTGCGCGGGTGCGGCCGCGGCGGCCTGCCGGTCCGCGACCAGCTCCGCCTCGAGGCTGGAGAGCCGGGAGATGATGGTCTCGAGCGTCTGGTGGACCGCGCCGATGGCGTCCTGCGTCTCGCGGCCGGTCGAGGCTTGCGTCGCGTGCAGGCCTGAGAGCAGCGTGCTCAGCTCCGACAGGCCGCTGGCCTGCGGCGCCTTGCCGAGATGGTCCGACATAGCGGCGCGGGCGGCGCGTTCGGCGGCTTCCGTGGTTTCCTCGCGCAGCGAGCGAAGATGCAGCACGAGATCCTGCAGCGTGCGCTCCATGCCGGTCTCGGCCGAACGCGTCGCAGCAGCGGCGTCGAGGCGCTGCGCGAGGCCGGAGATCTGGCGCTCCAGCGCATCGAAGGCGCCGGTGTCGGCGCCGGGACGCCCGGCCTCGTCGATCTTCTCGGCGAGATTGCGCAGCATCTCCTCGACCGGGCGCAGGTCGACCTGGGTGACCTGGACCGGCTGGCCGTCGCTGACGAGATGCGCAAGACTGCTGGAGGCTGCGAGATTTTCGATGCGCCCGGCCAGCGCCTCGATCTGGCGCGTGACCGCGGTCGGACCTTTTTCCGCCAGTTGCTCGATCCGGGCCTGCAGCGCGTCGATGCGGTCCTCGATCTGGCGGTCGGAGCGCGTGTCGAGCTTTCCGGCCAGCGTCTCGATCTGCCGGGATAGCGCCGCCAGAGGCTCGAGATCCTGAAGGCGCGACTGGCTGCGGTCGGAGAGAATGGCGTCGCGGATGTCGTCGATGGCCGCCGTCAGGCCGTGCAACTCGCGCCCGTCCGGGCGGCTGTCGCGCATCCGGCCGATTTCGAGCGAAAGCGCTCCGACCTGCTGCGACAGCTCGCCCAGCCGCGCCTCGTTGCCGCTGCTGGCGAGGATGTCGCGCAACTCGGCAATGTCGCGCTGGAGCGGCACCAGCATCGTGCGGTCGCCGCCGCGCGCCGTCAGCGCATCGACCTTGGCGGCAAGATGGGCGATCTCGAGCTCGAAGCGCTGGAAGCTCTCGCCGGAACGGTCATGCGCCAGTCGCGCGACCTCGGATTCGATCCGCGCCAGCGGCTTCAGGATGGGCTCGAGCCGGTCGCGCGTGTCAAGCCGGTCGAGCTTGGCGCCGAGTTCGGCGATCCGGCTTTCAATCTGGTCGATCTGTGGGTCGCGGGCGGGCGGGGCCGGGCGGACCGGTGCCAGCGGGCGTTCCGTGCGGGCTGCCGCCGGCGCGATGCGGGCGCTGAGGTCGCGGAGATCCTGCCGCAGGGCAGAGATGCGGCTTTCCGCTGCGGCGGAGGGGACGCGAAGAGCGGCGCCGTCTTCCTCGTCCAGCACGCGCTGGCGGGTGCGGATGTCGGTGACGGCGGCGGCGAGGCCGTCGCGGCTGAAGGCCAGACGCGGGGCCGCCTCGCTGCGGGCCGGCGCACGCGCAGCCTCGCTTGTGCGGCGCTCGATCTCGGCGAGGCGCTCGCCCATGGTCTTGATCGCATCGGCGATGACGCTGGTCGCGCGGTCCTGACGCTCGGCGGCAGCGCGCTCGCCCGAGCTCATCCGCTGCTCGGCGGTCTCGATCCAACGGGCGATCGAATCCAGAGCGCCGGCGGTCTTGGCGCTCGATTCGCGGGTCAGCTTTTCGATCTGCGCCGCCTGGGCGAGGACCGTGTCGATGTCCCGACGGGACGGGTCGTCTCGGGAGATCGGGGCGGCCGGTTGCGGCGCGGTATCCATCTGGCCCTGGGAGAGCCGCGCCAGGCGTTCGGAGAGGGCGGCGATGTCGAGCTGCTCCGGTGGCGGGGCCGGCTCGGGTGCGGCTTCCTCGCGCAGCTTGTGGTCCAGCCATTCGCCCAGCGTCATTCCGGCGCGCCGAGCGGCGGCCTTGGCGGCATCGCGCGTGCGGGGATCGACGCCCTTGACGCTCCAGGGCAGGCTGGTGGCCATGTTGACGCTCGCCTTCGGGGCTTCCGAACCAGACCGGAAGACGCAGGCCCCTGAACGCCGCGGCTTCCTGCGGATCGTCGACACCTGAAGAATAGGTTGCCACAGGCAGGACGCCGATCTGCAAGCGCGAGCTTTTGGTCGACGTGGTAAACAGCGGGTTAAGATTCCGACCCCAAGGGTTAATTTTTCCCGAACGGCAGGGGACGCAAGCCGGCCCCGGGCTTCGGCTAACGGTAACTTACCTCAGGTAAGGGTCACATTACCTGACGCTAGGAGAGGGTTTGTCGTAGAAGGGGCCATCCCAAGATCGCCTGATTCTCATGGCGACCTATTTTCCGCATTCAAGGATTGAACCCGATGTCTCGCCAAAGCTCCGCTCTGGCGGCCGCCTCGATCGATAACGGCCGTGCCGATCCCGCTCAGAACGACGCCGATGCTTCCGGCGGCTTCACCATCAGCGATCTCGCCCGCGATTTCGGCGTAACGCTGCGCACGCTGCGCTTCTACGAATCACGCGGTCTGATCGCGCCGGCCCGCTCGGGCATGACGCGCATCTATTCCAGCCGCGATCGCGCCCGCCTCGCCCTGATCCTGAAGGGCAAGCAGCTCGGTTTCACGCTGGTCGAGATCCGCGCCATGCTGGCCAATGAGGACAAGAAGGGCGCCGAGGGTGGCGCCGCCTCCGTCGGCGGCCTCCAGCTCAGCCGCGAGCAGGTCCTCGAGCAGCTCGAGCTGCTGCGGACTCAGCGATCCGAGATCGACGACGCCATCGCCGAGCTGGAAGCGTCCGCTGCCCGCTTCGCCAAGGCTTGAGCTCCGCCCTGGGCCTTGCGACGCCGGTCGGCTCCGCCCGCGGGATGTTGTGAACAGCGATACCCGTCATCGACGCCCCGGCCAGCGGCCGGGGCGTTCGTCTTTCCGGGCCTCCCGCCTTTGTCCTGCGAGCACGAACGCGCGAGCTTCCTTGCCAAGCGTGGCTAGATAGTTTAGATGTGAACTATCACGGTGCGTCGCTGTCGCAGACGCCCGGCCGACGCGAGGGAGGAACGCCATGCCGGTCTACAAGGCACCCGTCGAAGACACCCTGTTTCTGCTGAACGACGTCTTCGCCATCGAGCGCTACAACAACTTGCCGAGCTTCGCCGATGCGACGCCCGACGTCGTCGAGGCGGTCCTCGGCGAGGGCGCCAAGCTCTGCGAGGAGGTGCTCCAGCCGCTGAACCATTCCGGCGACCAGGAGGGCTGCACCCGCCACGCCGACGGCCGCGTCACCACGCCGAAGGGCTTCAAGGCCGCTCACGAGGCCTATGCCCAGGGTGGCTGGATCGGCCTCGCCATGGATCCGGAGTATGGCGGCCAGGGCCTGCCCTACACGCTGGGCGCCGTCATGAACGAATTCGCCTCCTCGGCGAACATGGCCTTCGCCATGTATCCGGGCCTGACCATGGGCGCGATCGCGGCGCTCAACGTCCACGGCTCGGACGAGCAGAAGCGCACCTATCTGCCGAAGATGATCGAGGGCGTGTGGTCGGGCACGATGAACCTGACCGAGCCGCATTGCGGCACCGATCTCGGCCTGATCAAGACCAAGGCGGTCCCTAACGGCGACGGCTCCTACGCCATCACCGGCACCAAGATCTTCATCTCGGCCGGCGAGCAGGACATCACCGAGAACATCATCCACCTCGTGCTCGCCCGCATCGAGGGCGCCCCGGCCGGCACCAAGGGCATCTCGCTCTTCGTGGTGCCGCGCAACCAGATCGGCCCGGACGGCTCGGTCGGTGCCAACAACGGCGTGTCCTGCGGCTCGATCGAGCACAAGATGGGCATCCACGGCAACGCCACCTGCGTCATGAACTATGACGGGGCGAAGGGCTGGCTCGTCGGGGCCGAGAACAATGGCCTCAACGCCATGTTCGTGATGATGAACGAGGCCCGCCTCGGCGTCGCGATCCAGGGCCTGGCCCAGTCCGAGGTCGCCTATCAGAACGCGGTGGCCTATGCGAAGGACCGCATCCAGGGCCGCTCGCTGACCGGCGCCAAGAATCCGGACAAGGCCGCCGACCCGATCATCGTCCACCCCGATGTCCGCCGCACGCTGATGTCGATCAAGGCCTTCAACGAGGCGGCGCGCGCCTTCGTGCTCTGGAACGCGCTGAAATCGGACATCGCCCACCGTTCGGGCGACGCCGCCGAGCGGCAGGCCGCCGACGACCAGCTCGGCCTGATGACCCCGGTGCTGAAGGGCGTGCTCACCGATGTCGGCTTCGACAACACGGTGAAGGCCCAGCAGATGTTCGGCGGCCACGGCTACATCGCCGAATGGGGCATGGAGCAGTTCGTCCGCGATGCCCGCATCGCCATGATCTACGAGGGCGCCAACGGCGTGCAGGCGATGGACCTCGTCGGCCGCAAGCTCGGCCGCGACGGCGGCCGCGCCATCATGGCCTTCTTCAACGAGGTCGGCGGCTTCCTGAAGGAGAACGGCGAGGACGAGGCGCTGAAGCCCCTGCTCGCGCCGCTCGCCGCCTCGCTCGGCCATCTCCAGCAGGCGACGATGTGGTTCATGAACAACGCGCTCGCCAAGCCGGACAATGCCGGCGCCGGCGCGACCGACTACATGCACCTGCTCGGTCTGGTCTCGCTCGGCTACATGTGGGCCAAGATGGCCAAGGTCGCGCAGGACAAGCTCAAGGCCGGCGCCAATGGCGCGACCGAGCGCATGAACACCAAGCTCGTCACGGCCCGCTTCTTCATGGAGCGCAGCCTGCCCGAGACGGCGGCGCATCTGGCGCGGATCACCAGCGGCGCCGATGCGACGATGGCGCTGAGCGCCGAGCAGTTCTGACGATCGCGCGTCATGGTCGGGCTTGACCCGACCATTTCTCGCAGACCTTGCACACCCCGCTGGATGACGAGATGGTCGGGTCAAGCCCGACCATGACGTCCGGCACGAAAATGAGCCGCCTTGCAGCGGCCAGCCCGGGAGGCCCCTGATGGCAGACGCATTCATCTACGACCATGTCCGCACGCCGCGCGGTAAGGGCAAGGCCGACGGCTCGCTGCACGAGGTCACCGCGATCGAGCTCGGCACCACGACGCTGCGCGCGCTCCGGGATCGCAACGAGCTCGACACCAAGCTCGTCGAGGACGTCGTCTTCGGCTGCGTCGATCCCGTCGGCGAGGCCGGCGCCGACATCGCCCGCACGGTCGCGCTCAAGGCCGGCTACGGCAAGGAGGTGCCGGGCATCCAGATCAACCGCTTCTGCGCCTCGGGGCTGGATGCGGTGAACCTCGCTGCGGCGCAGGTGATGTCGGGCCAGAAGGAGCTGGCGATCGGCGGCGGCGTCGAGAGCATGAGCCGCGTCGGCATGGGCGCCTCGGGTTTCGGCATCGCGGTCGATCCTTCCGTCGCCATCGACACCTACTTCATGCCGCAGGGCATCTCGGCCGATCTGATCGCGACGAAATACGGCTTCTCGCGTGACGATGTCGACGCCTATGCCGTGCGCTCGCACAAGCGCGCTCACGCCGCCTGGGAGGCCGGGCGCTTCGCGAATTCGGTGATCCCGGTTACCGACGTCAACGGCCTGACCATCCTCGCCCGCGACGAGACGATCCGCCCGGGCACCGACATGCAGGCGCTCGCCGCGCTCAAGCCCTCCTTCGTCCAGATGGGCGAGATGGGCGGCTTCGACGCGGTCGCGACCGCGGCACACCCGGATGTCGAGTTCGTCAACCACGTCCACCATGCCGGCAACTCCTCGGGCATCGTCGATGGCGCGGCCGCCGTGCTCGTCGGCTCGAAGAAGGGCGGCAAGGCGGCGGGGCTGAAGCCGCGCGCCCGCATCCGCGCCTTCGCCACCATCGGCTCGGACCTCGCGCTGATGCTGACCGGCCCGGTCGACGTCACCGAGCTTGTGCTGCGCAAGGCCGGCATGACTACCAAGGACATCGACCTCTTCGAGCTGAACGAGGCCTTCTCCTCGGTCGTGCTGCGCTTCCAGCAGGCCTTCGACATCGACGATGCCATCCTGAACGTGAATGGCGGCGCCATCGCCATGGGCCACCCGCTCGGCGCCACCGGCGCGATGATCCTCGGCACCGTGCTCGACGAGCTGGAGCGCACCGACAAGAACACCGCCCTGGTGACGCTCTGCGTCGCCGCCGGCATGGGCGTCGCCACCATCATCGAACGGGTTTGAGGAGAGCCGCCATGAACCTCACCAATTTCCGCTTCGAGACCGATTCCGACGGCATCGCGACCGCGACCTGGGACATGCCGGGGCGTTCGATGAATGTCATCACCCCCGAGCTGATGGCCGAGATCGACCAGATCATCGACACGGTCGCTTCGACCGAGGCGATCAAGGGCTGCGTCATCACCTCCGGCAAGGAGGCCTTCTCCGGCGGCGCCGACCTGACCATGCTGCAGGGCCTGCGCGACCTCTACATCCGTCTCGCCAAGGAGAAGGGCGAGCCCGTCGCGATGCAGTCCTTCTTCGACGAGAGCCGCAAGCTCTCGCTGCTCTACCGCAAGCTCGAGACCTGCGGGAAACCCTTCGCCGCCGCGATTCACGGCGTCTGCCTCGGCGGCGCCTTCGAACTCGCGCTCGCCTGCCAGTATCGCGTCGTCTCCGACGATGCCTCGACCCGCGTCGGCCTGCCGGAGATCAAGGTCGGGCTCTTCCCCGGCGCCGGCGGCACCCAGCGTGTCGCCCGGCTGATGCAGACCGGCGACGCCCTGCAGATGATGTTCAAGGGCGAGCAGGTGAAGGCGCTGCCGGCCCGCAACACCGGCTTGGTTCATGCTGTCGTCCCGCGCGATCAGCTCGTGGCCAACGCCAAGGAGTGGCTCAAGGCCAACCCGCAGGCGAAGGCGCCTTGGGACGATCCGAAGTTCAAGCTGCCCTCCAACAAGGTTTATTCGCCGGCCGGCATGCAGATCTGGCCGCCCGCCAACGCGATCTATCGCCGCGAGACCAACGACAACTACCCGGCGGCGCGGGCCATCCTCTCGGCGGTCTATGAGGGCCTGCAGCTCCCGATCGACCTCGGCCTCAAGGTCGAGAGCCGCTACTTCGCCAAGATCCTGCGGACGAAGGAGGCGGCCTCGATGATCCGCTCGCTCTTCGTCTCGATGCAGGAACTCAACAAGGGCGCGCGCCGCCCGGCCGATCTGCCGCCGAGCAAGCTGAAGAAGGTCGGCGTCGTCGGCGCCGGCTTCATGGGCGCCGGCATCGCCTATGTCACGGCGCAGGCCGGCCTCGAGGTCGTGCTGGTCGACCGCGACCAGGAGGCGGCCGACAAGGGCAAGGCCTATTCGCACAAGCTGGTCTCCGACCAGATCATGAAGGGCCGCGCCAAGACCGCCGACCGCGACGCGCTGCTCGGCCGCATCACGGCGACCGCCGACTACGCGGCGCTGAAGGGCTGCGACCTCGTCGTCGAAGCCGTCTTCGAGGATCCCAAGGTCAAGGCCGAGGTCATCGCCAAGGTCGAGGCGGCGGTGGGTCCGAAGACCATCTTCGGCTCGAACACTTCGACCCTGCCGATCACCGGCCTCGCCACGGCGAGCCAGCGGCCGCAGAACTTCATCGGCATCCATTTCTTCTCGCCGGTCGAGAAGATGCTGCTGGTCGAGGTCATCATGGCGAAGAAGACCGGCAAGAAGGCGCTCGCCATGGCGCTCGACTTCGTCCGCGCCATCAAGAAGACGCCGATCGTCGTCAACGACACGCGCGGCTTCTACGCCAATCGCTGCGTCGGCAATTATCTGCGCGAAGGCCATCTCATGCTGATGGAGGGCGTGCCGCCCGCGATGATCGAGGCGGCCGGCAAGCAGGCCGGCATGCCGGTCGGCCCGCTCTCGCTCAACGACGAGGTCGCGGTCGATCTCGCCTTCAAGGTGCTGAAGGCGACGAAGGCCCAGCTCGGCGAGGGCGCCGTCGATCCCGCTCAGGAGAAACTGCTTTCCGACATGGTCGAGAAGCACGGGCGTCTCGGCCGGAAGAACCGCAAGGGCTTCTACGACTATCCGGAAGCCGGGCCCAAGCGCCTCTGGCCGGGCCTCGCCGATCTGGTCGGCAAGCGGTTGTCGCCGGAGCAGGTCGACATGCAGGAACTGCAGCACCGTCTTCTGGTCACGCAGGCGCTGGAGGCGGCCCGCACCTATGAGGAAGGCGTCGTCACCGATCCGCGCGAGGCCGATGTCGGCTCGATCATCGGCTTCGGCTTCGCGCCCTATTCGGGCGGCACGCTCTCCTTCATCGATAATATGGGCGCCGCCGCCTTCGTGAAGCTCTGCGAGAGCCTGGCCAAGAAGCATGGCGAGCGCTTCAAGCCCAACCGCCAGCTCAAGCGCATGGCCAAGACCGGCGAGAGCTATTACGGCGCAGCGGCGGCCAAAGCCGCCGCCTGAGGCGGCCTTGGCGATCCGGCCGATCCTCCGCTTCCCCGATCCGCGCCTGCGCGCGGTCGCGGAACCGGTCGAGCGCTTCGACAGCGAGCTGCGGCAGCTCGCCGCCGATCTGCTGGAGACGATGCGCGCCGCGCCCGGCGTCGGCATCACCGCGCCCCATATCGGCGTGCCCTTGCGGCTCGTCGTGCTGGAGCTGACGCCCGGCGACGTCCGGACCTATGCCAACCCGCAGATCCTCTGGGCCTCGCCGGAGACGAGCCGCGCCACCGAAGGCAGCGTCTCGATGCCCGGCGTCACCGAGGAGGTCGAGCGGCCGGCGAAAATCCGCCTCGCTTGGAGCGATCTCGACGGCGCCACCCATGAAGAGGAAGCCGAAGGCTTCCTCGCCACCTGCCACCAGCACGAGATCGACCAGCTCGACGGCATCTTCTGGCTCCAGCGCCTGTCGCGATTGAAGCGCGACCGGGTGATCGCACGGTATGGGAAACTGGGGCGGGGCTGACCGACCTCCTATCCTCATTGTCCCACATCTGGTACAAGTGGCTCATGAAGGTCGTGACCTACTCCCATCTGCGCGCCAACCTCGCCAAGATCATGGATCAGGCGGCGGATGATCATGACCCGGTCATCGTCACGCGCGCCAATGGCAAGGCGGCGGTTTTGCTCTCGCTCGAGGATTTCGGTTCCTATGAGGAGACCCGCTATCTTCACGCCAGCCCGGCGAATGCGAAAGCGCTTGAAGAGTCGATCGCCGAACTCGATCGCGGAGAAGGAATCACCTTCGGCTCGGTTGGCGAGCTTGAGGCCTTTGTCGAACAGGCCACGTCCAAGCGCCCCGATGCTGCGGAATGAATGTCGTCATCTCGCGCCGAGCGATGGGCGAATTGGTCGCACTAGCGGCCCATGAGCCGAAATCGGCGTTGAAGGTGCTGCAACTCATTGAAGAATGCATCCGCACGCCTTTCGCCGGCCGGGGCAAGCCGGAGCCGTTGAGGCACGATAAGGCTGGCTGGTGGTCTCGCCGCATCACCGACGAGCACCGTCTGGTCTATCGCGTCATCGAGGGCCGGCTCGAAATCGCGCAGTGCCGCTATCACTATTGACTGCAAGGGCCTCGCCGCCGGAAAGGGGCGAGGCCCTTTGGTTCAGTTGGCGACCGCTCGGATCACGCGCCTCGTCTTCTCGACGATCTCGCCGATCTGGTCTTCGGTCACGATCAGTGGCGGAGTCAGGGCGATGGTGTCGCCGGTGACGCGGATCATCAGGCCCTCCTCATGGAACGCATGCTCCATCGCGGCATAGGCGCGCTTGCCGACGCCCTCCGGCCGCGAGGCGAGGTCGATGCCGGCGACGAGCCCGAGCGTGCGGATGTCCAGCACGTTGGGCTCTTCCTTCAGCTCCATGATGGCATCGGCCCAGAGCGGCTCCAGAGTCTTCGCCCGCTCGAACAGCCCCTCGTCGCGATAGATGTCGAGCGTCGCCAGCGAGGCCGCCGCCGCCAGCGGGTGACCCGAATAGGTGTAGCCGTGGAACAGCTCGATCGCGTTGTCCGGGCCGTTCATGAAGGCGTCGAAGATCGGCTTGCGCACGATCACGCCGCCCATCGGCACGGTGCCCGAAGTCACGCCCTTGGCGAAGGTGATCATGTCGGGGACGACGCCGTAGCGCTCGGCCGCGAAGGCGAAGCCCAGCCGGCCAAAGCCGGAGATGACCTCGTCGAAGATCAGCAGGATGCCGTGATTCGTGCAGATCTCGCGCAGGCGCTGGAGATAGCCCTTGGGCGGCGGCAGCACGCCGGTCGAGCCCGCCATCGGCTCGACCATCACGGCGGCGATGGTCGAGGCGTCGTGCAGGGTGACGATCCGCTCGAGCTCGTCGGCGAAATGCGCGCCATACTCCGGCTCGCCCTTGGTGAAGCGCTGCTTCTCGCGATCATAGGTCGCGGGCAGGTGGTCGGCGCCCGCCAGCAGCGAGCCGAAGAACTTGCGGTTGGAGACGATGCCGCCGACCGAGATGCCGCCGAATCCGACGCCGTGATAGCCGCGCTCGCGCCCGATCAGGCGGGTCTTGGAGCCCTTGCCGGTGACGTTCCAGTAGGCGATCGCGATCTTCAGCGCCGTGTCGGCGGCTTCCGAGCCGGAGCCGGCGAAGAAGACATGATCGAGATCGCCCGGAGCCAGCGCCGCGATGCGCGCGGCCGCCGCGAAGACCTTGGGATGGCCGAACTGGAAGTTCGGAGCGAAGTCGAGTTCCTCCGCCTGGGCCTGGATCGCCTCGATGATCGGCCGGCGCTTGTGGCCGGCATTGCAGCACCAGAGACCCGCGGTGCCGTCCATCACCGGCTTGCCCTCGGGGGTGTAATAATACATGCCCTCCGCCCTGGAGATCATGCGCGGCCGCTGCTTGAAAGCCCGGTTTGCCGTAAACGGCATCCAGAAGGCCTCGAGATCGTTGGGGTTAGCGATCGGGGAAGAGGCTGCGGTCATCGGGCGGATCCTGTGATTAACAATCACTCAACCTAACAGCACGATCCGGGCTGTAAATCGCATGCGGGACAGGGCATCCCTGCAGCGCCGTGCGACAGGGGCGTGTCGCGCGATGGGATGACCAAGCGTCGCTTTTGCTGTACTCCGAGTGAGGGGCGTAAACTGAACCGGACCCCCATGGACGTATCAGGCGCAGGCTCGGAAACGCTCGATCACGAGTCAGACGTGGATATCCGCGCCGGGCTCGCGCGGATCCTCGCGTCGGATGCCTTCCGCGCGGCGCCGCAGCTCTCGGCCTTCCTCGCCTTCATCGTCGATCGTGCCGTGGCAGGCCGCGGCGGCGAGCTGAAGGGTTACACCATTGCGGTCGAGGCCTTCGGCCGCTCGCCGGATTTCGACCCGCAATCTGACCCCATCGTGCGCGTCGAGGCCGGCCGCCTGCGTCGGGCGCTGGCGCAGTACTATGCCGGCGAGGGCGCTGCTGATCCGGTGCGAATCACCATTCCCGTCGGCGCCTATGTCCCCGCCTTCGAGCGCGTCGAGCCGGCGCAGACCGACGCAGGAGAGGCGCATCGAAGCGAAAGCGCGACGGCTGATCAGGGCCACGAGGCCCTGACAGTCGCGCCCGTCACGGAGAGGCCCCTCGAACGAGGTCTGGCGAAGCGCTGGCCGCTGGCGGCTGGTCTCGCGCTCACAGCGGCGCTGCTCTCCCTTGTCGCCTGGTATGGTGGCCTGCTCGGCCCGCGCACGGCCGATCGCGTGGCCTCGGTCGAGGCGCCCGGCACGGCGCTGGCGAGCATGGATCGGGAGATGCCGCTTGCCAGGCTCGACAAACCCGCGGCGGCGCCGCTGGAGACGACCGTCCTGGTCGTCTCGGTGCCGGATTTCGCCGATGCCGAACTCGCTGCAGCCTCCCGCCGCTTCACGAATTTCCTGGTCGATGCGCTCTCCCGTTTCGACGACCTGCTGACCATCAAGGTGCCGGCCCAGGGGCAGCCGCTGCCACGGGAGGCCGACTATGTGCTGGAGATGTCGGCTCAGAGCGTTGCCACGGGCACGGAAGGCTTCGGCCGACTGAGGGCGGTGCCGGACGGGCGCATCATCTGGTCCGCCTCGTCGACACGCGTGCTCAGGGCGAATGACGAGGACCTTCCTGAAAATGCGCGGCGCCTGGCGACGCGGCTGGCCGAGCCGTTCGGCATCATCCATGCCGACATTCGTCAGAATCGGACCGCCGGGCCGATGAGCTGCATCTATGAGGCGATCGATGTGCGGCGGACGATGACCGCAGCGGCGCATCTGGCGGCGCGCAACTGTCTCCAGGACCTCGTCCGGCGTGACCCCACCTTCTACCCCGCCTGGATCCAGCTCTCGCTGCTGTCGGTGTTCGAGCAAAGCTTTGGCTTCAATGAGTTGCCGGATGCGCTGGAGCGTGCCCATGCCGCGGCGCTGACGGCGGTGCGGCTGGCTCCCTCCAGCGCCCGCGCCCATCAGGCGCTGATGTCGACGCTGTTCAAGCGCGGCGCCATCAACGAAGGGCTGGCGGCCGGGCGCGCCGCAATGGGACGCAACCCCTACGACCCCGACATCATGGCGATGCTGGGCGCGCGCTACATCCAGCTCAATCGACCGGCCGAGGGGCTGCCGCTCCTCGAGAAGGCGATTGCGCTGAGTGCAGGGCGCCCGGCTTCCTATGATTTCTACGCTCTGCTGGGCGCGCATCTGCTCGGCGCCCGGCAGGTGGCGCGTGGACATGGCGAGTTCCTGGCCGGTGGCGGAAACCCCTTCGCCCTGCTGGGGCGCGCGCTCCACGCCGTGCAGACCGGAGATGCCGAGGAGCGGGCCCGCGCCATCGCCGAACTGTGCGAACAGTTCCCCGCCTTTCATCGCGAGCCGCGCGTCTGGTTGATGAAGCGCGGTTTCGGGGCGGAAATCACCGACCGACTTCTCGCGGATCTCGGCGTCGTCCGTCACTGACGCTGCCGTCTGCCTTCGCTGGGCGAAACCGGCAGTCCCAACAGCCAAAACGGCCGAAAGCTCGCCTCCGCGCGGCTCTGCGGCTAGTGTTGTCGCAGTGGTGTGATTCGCCGTTTCTTCCCGATCAACCCCTCGCGCGATCGCTGCCTTGGCCCCTCTCCGACCGAACGCCCTGCATCCTCTCGCCAGCGCCGTCACCGGGCTGTCGGCGGGCGCGGTCCTGACGCTGCTCTGGCCGACTCCGCTGGGGGCCGCGCTCGGCCTGTTGCTGGCGGGCGGGGGCGGCCTCGGCTCGATGTGGCTGGCCGAACGGCGCGCCCAGGCGCAGCGCGAGCAGGTTCTCGCCGCTGTCGGGGAGGTCAAGGTCAGGCTGGCGACCAATGCGATCCGCCTCGATGCGCTCTCCAAGAGAGTCGAGCAGATGCCGATGCGCGATGTCGACGCGGCACCCGCGCGAGCCGCCATCAACGAACTGACAGCCGAGGTCGGCCTGCTGGGCGATCTGATCCATCAGGTCGCCACGACTCTGGCCGATCACGACGCCGCGCTGGCCGCGGTCCAGGCGCGCGCCGCTGCGCCGGCGGCGGATGAGCGGTCGACGGCCGTCGCTTCGCCCGCTCCCAGGGTCGCGCCGCTCGTCGTCGTCGATCCGGAGGCCGCGCGGCAGGAGCGTCTCAAGGCGCAAGCCGCCGAACGGGCGGAAGCCGCGCGCCAGGCCGAGGAACGGGCCGCCGCAGAGCGCGCCGCCGTCATCGGCGCTGCGTTGTCCGAAGGCCGCGTCGAGGTTCATCTCCAGCCGATCGTGCAACTGCCGCAGCGGCGCACGCGCGGCTACGAGGCGCTGGTGCGTCTGCGACTGGACGAGCACACCCTGCTGCTCCCGCATGAGTTCATTCCGGTCATCGAGGAGCGCGGCTTCGGCCCGACGCTCGATGCGCTGGTGCTGACCCGAGCGCTCGCCATCGCCCGTCATCTCGGCTCCAAGCCGGGCGAACTCTTCGTGTCCTGCAATTTCAGCGGCGCGACCTGGAGTTCGTCCAAGGCGCTGGCGACGCTGTCGCGCATCCTCGAGAAGTATCGCGAGCACACCGGCCATCTGATCATCGAGATGCCGCAGCGCGTGTTCCGCGGCCTGGACCCGACAAGCCTCGGCCTGCTCGGCGCCATGTCGGCCAATGGCGTGCGCTTCGCGCTGGATGAGTTGGTCGATCTCAGGCTCGATCCGGTCGCGCTGTTCGATCGCGGCATCCGCTTCGTCAAGGCGCCGGCCGCTCTCCTGATGGAGCAGGTCGACAGCGAGACCGCCGACATTGCGCCGGCCGATCTCTCTGCTCTGCTGGCGCGCGCCTCGATCGTTCTGGTCGCCGACCAGGTCGCCGACGACCCGACGGTCGCGGACATGATCGACCTCGGCGTCGGGATGGGGCAGGGGCCGGTCTTCTCGCCGCCGCGTCCTGTCAAGCCGGATGTCTTCGCCGAGCCGGCCGAGCCCGCACCCGCCGCTGCCGAGCCTTCCCCGTCGCCGGCTCCCGCACCGGAGCAGCGCTTGGCCGAGGTCGTGGACTATCCCGGCCAGCCGGCGGCGACCCGCGAGGCTCCGCCGGAGCGGCAATCCTTCCGTTCGGTCCTGCGCCGCGCCACGGCTTGATCGGCGCCGCTGCGACCTTTCGCAGATGCGAGGCGCGGCGTGATCCTGTAAAGCCGGCGGCACCGAGTCTGGGAGCCACCCGCCGTGCCGTCATCCACCACCCCGCCGACCCTGCCGCTGTCGGGCTTCTCCGAGATCGCCGGCCGTTTCGATCTCTGCCTCTGCGACGTCTGGGGCGTGGTCCATAACGGCGTGGCCGCCTTCGGCGAGGCCGTCTCGGCGCTGGTCGCGATGCGCGAACGCGGTATCTCCGTCGTCCTCGTCACCAATGCCCCTCGTCCCGCCGCGGTGATCGAGCAGCAGCTCGACGGCTTCGGCGTGCCGCGCTCGGCCTGGGACGCGATCGTCACCTCCGGCGATGTCTGCCGCGGCCTGATTGCCGCGCGCGCCGGCCGGCCGATGTTCCGGCTCGGGCCGGAGCGCGACAAGCCGCTGGTCGCGGGGCTCGATGCGCCAGAGGTCGCGCCGGAGGAGGCCAGCTACGTGCTTTGCACCGGCCTGCTCGACGACGAGACCGATACGGCCGAGACCTATGCCGACCTTCTCGCCGGCTTCGCCGCGCGCGGGCTCGACATGATCTGCGCCAATCCCGATCTCGTGGTGGAACGCGGTGGCCGGATCGTGCCCTGCGCCGGCTCGGTTGCGCTCGCCTATGAGGAGATGGGCGGGCGGGCGATCTATGCCGGCAAGCCACATGCGCCGATCTATGAGGCGGCGTTGGCCGTCGCCGACGGCTTGCGCGGCGCGTCGATCCCGCGCGAGCGGATCTGCGGCATCGGCGATGCGATCCGCACCGACATCGCCGGCGCGCAGGCCTTCGGCATCACCGGCATCATGGTGCTGGCCGGAATCCACGCGCAGGATCTGATGGAGGCGTCCTGGGACGAGCGCCATGGCTGGTTCGGCCGACAGAGCCATCGCCCTGCCTATGCGCTGCCGCATCTCGTCTGGTGAGGCGCTGGCTGGCGCCTCGTGCGCGGATCAGCCCGTGCAGACGGATTCGATCTTCGAGCGCAGCGTCTGCGCGTTGAACGGCTTGACGATGTAGTTGTTCACGCCGGCCTTCTTGGCGGCGATGACGTTCTCGGTCCGCGATTCCGCCGTCACCATGATGAAGGGCGTCGAGGCCAGCGCGTCTTCCTCGCGCACGCGCTGCAGCAGCTCGAAGCCCGTCATCGGCTCCATGTTCCAATCCGAGATCACCAGGCCGTAGCGCTTGTCCCGCATCTTGGCGATCGCCGCCTGCCCGTCGGCAGCATCGTCGACATTCTCGAAACCAAGCTGTTTCAACAGGTTGCGGATGATCCGGACCATCGTCTGGTAATCGTCGACCACCAGAATGGGCATGGACGGATCGAGAGCCATGGCGGTGCTCCAAGCAAACGGTGACGGCGCGGAACATGCCGCGCCGTGCCGCTGCGAGCGCAGCGGCAGTCGGTGAACCCAGCGTTACCGCGGCCGTGTTTCAAAGCCGTTAATCCAATGCCGCAGTGACGCTTGGTCATGGCGTTTTTGCCACCAGCCACGAAAGTCCAATGGCCGGGTTTTTGCCGCTGTGAGAGGCTGCGACGCAGCAAAAATCGACCCGGCGACCCCCGCGCCGCGGTCGAGCCCAGGCACCGACACCCATGACCAGCGCCCTCTATACCGTCCATGCCTTCGAGGATCTGACGGTCGGCATGAGCCAGAGCCTCATGCGGACGGTGATGGAGCGCGACGTCTCGCTCTTCGCCGATCTGTCCGGCGACGCCAACCCGATCCATCTCTGCGACCGCTACGCCGCCAACACCAAATTCGGCCAGCGCATCGCTCATGGCATGCTCACCGCGAGCCTGGTTTCCGCCCTGCTCGGCACAAGGCTGCCGGGGCCGGGAGCGGTCTATCTGTCGCAGACCCTGACCTTTCTCGCCCCCGTCAAGATCGGCGACGTCGTCACGGCGCGTGTCGAGGTGATGGAGCTGGTGGCGGAGCGTCGCCGGGCGCGGCTGTTCTGCGAATGCCTCGTCGACGGCAAGGCCGTGCTGGAGGGCGAGGCCTGGGTCGCCCTGCCGCCCGCGCGCCCGCGGAGCTGACGCGGCCGAGGGCCATCGGGCGACGGTCCGGCTTGACGCTTCGCCGCCGCTGGCCAATGAGGGGCCGGTCCGGCGTAAGCCGGGATGCCCGGAACGCCCGCACAGATGACTTCGCCCGCCGACGCGCCCTCCAGCTTCGTGATCGACCTCGACAAGCCCGTACCGGCCGCGCTGCGCGGCTGCGTCCTCGCGCTCGGCAATTTCGACGGTGTCCATCGCGGCCATGCCGAGCTGGCGCGCGAGGCGGTGGGATTGGCCGAACGACTGGGCCGGCGCCCGGCGGCGCTGACCTTCGAGCCGCACCCGCGCAGCGTCTTCCGTCCGGAGGAGCCGGTGTTCCGCCTGACGCCGCCGGCCTTGAAGACGGAGCTACTCGGCGCCATGGGGCTGCCGCTGACCTTCGTCCTGCCTTTCGACCGCACCATTGCCGCGATCCAGGCCGAAGCCTTCGTCGACGATCTCCTGCTCGGGCGCCTCGGCGCCGCCGGCCTCGTCTGCGGCTATGATTTCCATTTCGGCCAGGGTCGCCGCGGCGCGCCGGAGATGCTGCAGGAGCGTTGCGCGGGTCAGGGCATCCCGGTCGTCGTCGTGCCGCCCTTCGCCCGCGACGGCGAGCCCGTCTCGTCCACGCTGATCCGAACGGCGCTGGAGCAGGGCGACGTCGCCCGCGCCGCCGATTTCCTCGGCCGCCCCTGGTTCGTGCGCGGCGTCGTGGCCCATGGCGACAAGCGGGGCCGCGATCTCGGCTACCCCACCGCAAACATGCATCTCGCCCGCGACTGCCGGCTGAAATACGGCATCTACGCGGTGCGCATGAAGATCGACGGCATCTGGCACGACGGCGTCGCAAGCTTCGGCAGCCGGCCGACCTTCGACGACGGCGCCCCACGGCTGGAGACCTTTGTCTTCGACTTCTCGGGCGATCTCTACGGCGTGCAGGTTGATGTCGCATTCGTCGCCTGGCTGCGTGGCGAGGCGAAGTTCGACTCGCTCGAAGCCCTGATCGCCCAGATGGATGCCGACAGCGCCCGCGCCCGCGAGATCCTCGCCGCGACGCCGCCCTTCCTTCCTTGACGGGGCTTTGCTAGAGCAGCGACGACGTTCAACCACGCGCGGTGGCGGTTCCGGCGACGAGAGATCTGGTCTAGAAGCTGCCGATGGTCATGCTGCCTATGTGCCTTCTCCGGCGAATTACAGGCCCGGCTGCCGCCTCGCGCTGAGCGCGGGCGCCTGCGCAGTCCGGGTTGAAGACCGCTTTTCCCGTTTCCAGAGGATGAGCGCGGCCACCGCCGCCGCCTGTCCCAGTGCCCGAGCCGGACCATGACCGACCAGACCGCCGACAAGACCGACGCGACCGACTATTCCCAGACGCTGTTCCTGCCCCAGACCGAGTTCCCGATGCGGGCCGGCCTGCCGCAGCGCGAGCCGGAACTGCTCGCCCGCTGGGCCAGGATCGACCTCTACCGCAAGCTGCGCGAGGCCGGGAAGGGCCGCGACCGCTTCGTCCTGCATGACGGCCCGCCCTACGCCAACGGCAACATCCATATCGGCCACGCGCTCAACAAGGTCCTGAAGGACCTCGTCACGCGCTCGCAACAGATGCTGGGCTTCGATTCCAACTACGTCCCGGGCTGGGACTGCCACGGCCTGCCGATCGAGTGGAAGATCGAGGAGCAGTACCGCGCCAAGGGGCTGAACAAGGACGACGTGCCGGTCGTCGAGTTCCGCAAGGAATGCCGCAGCTTCGCCGAGCACTGGGTCTCGGTCCAGCGCGAGGAGTTCAAGCGGCTCGGCGTCGAGGGCGACTGGGACGATCCCTACCTGACCATGGCCTATCCCGCGGAGGCGCAGATCGCCCGCGAGATCATGAAATTCGCCGAGACCGGCCAGCTCTATCGCGGCTCCAAGCCGGTAATGTGGTCGGTGGTCGAGAAGACCGCGCTCGCCGAGGCCGAGGTCGAGTACGAGGAGCACACCAGCGACACGGTGTTTGTTGCGTTTCCGATCGTGGCTGCTGCGACAGGACCGGTCGCAGGGTATAGCGGTGACGTTTCCGTTGCTGAGAAATTGTCCAAGGCGTCGGTCGTCATCTGGACAACGACTCCCTGGACCATGCCAGGCAACCGCGCGATCTCCTTCAGCCGCAAGATTGCCTACGGCCTCTATCGTGTGACTGCCGCGCCCGCAGAAAACTGGGCCAAGGTCGGCGCGGCTTATGTGCTGGCCAAGAACCTCGCAGAATCCGTCTTCAAGGCAGCCAAAGTCGAGGCGTTCGAGCTGGTTTGCGATGTCCCTGCGGACGCGCTGGACCTTGTTTGCGCCCACCCCCTGCGCGGTCACGGCTACGACTTCGACGTTCCCCTGCTCGACGGCGATCATGTCACCGACGATGCCGGCACAGGCTTCGTCCATACTGCGCCAGGCCATGGTCGCGAGGACTTCGACGTCTGGATGAGCAATGGCCGCCAGCTCGCCGAGCGCGGCATCGAGACCCGCATCCCCTACACCGTCGATGCCGATGGCCGCTTCACCAAAGACGCGCCGGGCTTCGAGGGCGCGCAGGTCATCACCGACAAGGGCGAGAAGGGCAACGCCAACGAGGTCGTCATCAAGGCGCTCGCCGCAAGCGGCAACCTCGTCGCGCGCGGCCGCCTCAAGCACCAGTACCCGCATAGCTGGCGCTCGAAGAAGCCGGTCATCTTCCGCAACACGCCGCAATGGTTCATCGCCATGGACAAGGCGGTCGACACGCTCGGCAACCGCACGCTGCGCGAGGTCGCGCTAGGCGCGATCAAGGACACTCAATGGGTCCCCGCCGCCGGTGAGAATCGCATCAATGGCATGATCGCCAACCGGCCCGACTGGGTGGTCTCGCGCCAGCGCGCCTGGGGCGTGCCGATCACCGTCTTCGTCGAGAAGGAGAGCAAGGAGATCCTGGTCGATGCCAGGGTCAACGCGGCCATCGCCGAGGCCTTCGAGGCGGAAGGTGCGGATGCCTGGTTCACGGACACCGACGGCGCGCGTTTCCTCAAGCCCTTCGGATACGACCCGGCGAGTTACGAGCGCGTCACCGACGTGCTCGACGTCTGGTTCGATTCAGGCTCCACCCATGCCTTCACCCTGGAGCAGCGGGCCGATCTGCGCGCCCGCCGGCGCGGCGATGGCGGCAATGACCGCGTCATGTATCTCGAAGGCTCGGACCAGCATCGCGGCTGGTTCCACTCCTCGCTGCTCGAAAGCTGCGGCACGCGCGGCCGCGCGCCCTACGACATCGTGCTGACGCACGGCTTCTGCCTCGACGAGAAGGGCGAGAAGATGTCGAAGTCCAAGGGCAATGTCACCGCGCCACAGGACATCATCAAGGATTCGGGCGCCGACATCCTGCGCCTCTGGGTCGCGGCGGCGGATTATTCCGACGACCTGCGTATCGGCAAGGAGATCCTGAAGACCTTCGTCGAGACCTATCGCAAGCTCCGCAACACGATGCGCTGGATGCTCGGCACGCTCGCCCATTTCAGCGAGGACATCCGTGTGGCCGAGGTCCAGACCATGCCGGAGCTGGAGCGGCTGATGCTGCACCGGCTGGCCGAGATCGGCCCGCAGGTCGAGGAGGCCTACCGGACTTACGACTACAAGAAGGTCGTGACCCTGCTCTCGCAGTTCATGAACACCGAGCTCTCGGCCTTCTATTTCGACGTCCGCAAGGACGCGCTCTATTGCGACCCGCTCTCCAGCCATGTCCGCAAGAGCGCGCTCACCGTCGTCGACCATCTCTTCCGCTGCCTGACGACCTGGCTCGCGCCGATCCTGGTCTTCACCGCCGAGGAAGCCTGGCTGGAGCGCTATCCCGAACAGAAGACGCTCGACGGCTCGGTCCATCTGGAGCTCTTCGCCAGCGTGCCCGAGGCCTGGCTCGATGCCGAACTGGCCGAGCGCTGGAGCAAGATCCGCAAGGTCCGCCGCGTCGTCACCGGCGCGCTCGAACTCGAGCGTGCGGCCAAGCGCCTCGGCTCCTCGCTGGAGGCCGCCCCGCAGGTCTTCGTCTCCGATCCCGATCTGCTGGCTGCGCTCTCGGGCGCCGATCTCGCCGAGATCAGCATCACCTCCGCCATCCGCGTCGAGAGCGGGGAGGGGCCGGCGGAGGCCGTTCGCCTGCCCGAGGTGCCGGGCGTCGCGGTGGTCCCGCATCGCGCCGATGGCGTCAAATGCGCGCGCTCCTGGAAGTATTTCGATCCCGCGACGGCCGACCCGGCCTATCCCGCCGTGACGCCGCGCGACGCGAAGGCGCTGCGCGAACTCGGCCGGAGCGCGGCGTGACGCCCGCCCGCCGGCTCGGCCTTTCCATCGTCCTGGTCGTCTTCCTCGTCGACCAGGCGCTGAAGCTCTGGCTGCTCTTCGGGCTGCGCCTGGCGGAAACCGGGCCTTATGCGGTCACGCCCTTCATGGACATCGTGCTCGCCTGGAACCGGGGCATCTCCTACGGGCTGTTCCAGCAGCATAGCGATCTGGGCCGCTGGGGCCTCGTCGTGATCTCGATCGCAGCCGCCATCTGGCTCGGCCGCTGGATGTGGCGCGAGCAGCGGCCGCTGACGGTCGCGAGCCTTGCGCTCATCGTCGGTGGCGCGCTCGGCAACGGGCTCGACCGCGCGGTCTATGGCGCCGTCGTCGACTTCGTTCACCTGCATTGGGGCAGCTTCAGCTGGTACATCTTCAACATCGCCGATGCTGCGATCGTTGTCGGGGTGGTCGGGCTGCTGTATGAGTCCTTCCGGCCGGCGGCCGAAAACGCGGCCTGAACCCGGCTCCGCCATCGTTTTGCCGTTCGCGTGCGGTTTGAGACGGGGAAGCAATATCCCCGAGGGAGGTTTGACATGGCGCATCGCATCCGCGTGACGCATCTGCTGCTGGCCGGCGGCCTCGCTTTGGCGGCCCAGCCCGCGCTCGCCCAGGAAGGCATGCTCTTCAAGAACCTGCTGGAAGGCGTCGTCGGCGGCCGTCCGGGCGACGATATCGAGTATCGCCAGCGGCCGCCGCTGGTCGTGCCCCCGAATTCGACGCTGCCGCGGCCTCAGGATCCCGCCAGCACCCGCAACGCCGCCTGGCCGAACGATCCGGACATCGCCGCGCGCCGCGCCGATGCCGCCGCCGCCCGCGCCCCCGCCGGCTCCAACCCCAACTGGCGCAACAACCCGATGCTGAGCCAGGAGGAACTGCGCCGCGGCCGCACCACCCGCGACACCGGCCGGCCCGAGATCGTCGAGGAACACAACAACTACAACAACCAGATCGCGCCGATCCGCACCGGTCGTGAACTGGCCAGCCGCCAGAATCAGGTGGCGCTCGATCAACTCACCTATGGCTCGGAGCCGCCGCGCCGCACGCTCGCCGATCCGCCGGTCGGCTACCGTCGCCCCGCCGGTTCCGCCCCGCTGGGTCCGGGCCAGGGCGGTCCGGTCGAGGACAAGCAGGCGGTCGGTCAGCGCGAATTCCTGACCGGTCAGATCCCGCTGCAATAAGACGCGTGCGGCGGCGCCCTGCGGTGTCGCGGCCCCGGGCCGGCCACTGGCGGTTCGCGCCGGCGACACATAAGTGCTTGGAGAGGCGGCGCGTCGTCCCGGCGCGGCCGCCTCACTGATATCTGAACGCGCCGCCGGCGCGCCCCATCACGGAGACGGTCCAGGTGAACATGCATGCGCAGCCGACCGGAGCCGCCCAGCCGGTGGAATCCTTTCGCCTCGCAAATGGTCTCGACATCGTGGTGGTGCCGGACCGGCGCGCGCCCGTCGTCACCCATATGGTCTGGTACCGCAACGGCTCCGCCGACGATCCGGCCGGAAAGTCCGGCATCGCGCATTTCCTCGAACATTTGATGTTCAAAGGCACGGCGAAATGGCCGGCGGGCGAGTTCTCCAAGATCGTCGCCGGGCTCGGCGGTCAGGAGAACGCCTTCACCTCCTTCGACTACACCGCCTATTTCCAGCGCGTGCCGAGAGAGCATCTGCGCGCCATGATGGATTACGAGGCCGACCGGATGACCGGTCTGGCCTTCGACGAGAGCGTCGTCGGACCCGAGCGTGACGTGGTGCTGGAAGAGCGCAAGATGCGCGTCGATGCCGACCCGGCCGCCCAGCTCGGCGAGGAGTTTTCGGCCGCGCTCTTCGTGCATCACCCTTATGGCACGCCGATCATCGGCTGGGAGCACGAGATCGAGGGCCTGAACCGGGACGACGCCTTCGCCTATTACCAGCGCTTCTACACGCCGGAAAACGCGATCCTCGTCGTCGCCGGCGACACCGATGCCGCGACCGTCCGCCGCCTCGCGGAAGAGACCTATGGCGCCATTCCCGCCCGCGGCGAGGCCCCGGTCCGCAAGCGCCCGGCCGAGCCCGATCCGCGTGCGGCGCGCCGGGTCTCGCTGAGCGACCCGCGCGTGCGCCAGCCCTCGCTGCGGCGCGGCTGGCTGACGCCGACCTATCTCAGCGGCGATGCCGGCGAGGTCTTCGCGCTCGAGCTTCTGGCCGAGATCCTCGGTGGCGGCACCACCTCGCGGCTCTATCGCCGCCTCTGCGTCGAGTCCGATCTGGCCTCCGGCGCCAGCGCTTATTTCATGGGCTCGATGGTCGACCGCGCCGCTTTCCAGCTCTCGGTAAGCCCGCGCCCCGGCGTCGAGATGGCCGCGCTGGAAGCCGGCCTCGATGCCGCGCTCGCCGCCTTCCTCAGCGAGGGGCCGAGCGAACTAGAGCTCGCCCGCGCTCGCACCCGCCTCGTCGCCGAGACGATCTTCGCCCGCGACAGCCAGTCCTCGCTCGCCCGCATCTTCGGCGCGTCGCTGGCCGTCGGCGAGACCGTCGAGGACGTGCTGGCCTGGCCGCAGCGGATCGAGGCCGTGTCGCGTGAGGCTGTTCTCGAAGCGGCGCGCCGCTATCTGCGGCCCGACCGCGGCGTCACCGGCCTGCTTCTGCCCTCCGCCTGATCCGTCTTCCTTCCGCACGGGGCCGCTGCCCGGCCCGAGCCAGGACATGACATGAACGCTCCGATTTCCGCTGCCGCCACCAGCCTCGCCGGCCCCTCGGTTCCGGTCCAGAAGGTCCGCTCATCCGCCGGCGTCGAGGCCTGGCTGGTCGAGGAACACAGCCTGCCGCTGATCGCGGTCGATTTCGCCTTCGACGGTGGCGCGACGCGCGATCCCGAGAACGCCGCCGGCAGCGCCTATCTCGTCTCCGGCCTGCTCGACGAAGGCGCGGGCGATCTCGACGCCGAGGCCTTCCAGGGCAAGCTCGCCGACCACGCCATCAGCCTCGGCTTCGATGCGCGCCGCGACGACTTCCACGGCCATCTCCAGACGCTGTCGAGCCACCGTGACACCGCCTTCGAGCTGCTGGCGCTGGCGCTGAACGCCCCGCGCTTCGATGAAGACGCCGTCGCGCGCGTCAAGGGCCAGGTCATCTCCGGCCTGCAGCGCCAGGCCCAGAACCCCGAAACCCTCTGCCGCAACGCGCTCTACGCCGCCGCTTTCCCCGGCCACCCCTATGGCCGGCCCGAGAAGGGCGATGTCGACAGCGTCTCGCGGCTCGAAGCGACCGCGCTGAAGGCGCTCTCGCGCGATCTGCTGGCGCGGGCCGGGCTGAAGCTGGTCGTCGTCGGCGACATCACGGCGGACGAACTCGCCCGCCGGCTCGATCAGATCTTCGGCGCACTGCCGGACGGCCTGTCGCGCGCGGTGCCGGGCGAAGCCCTGCCGATCCAGGGCCTCGGCCAGACCCATGTCATCGATCTCGACGTACCGCAGACCGTGCTGCGCTTCGTCGGCCCCGGCCTGATGCGGCACGATCCCGATTTCATCGCCGGCAGCGTGCTCAATCACATCCTGGGCGGCTCGGCCTTCACCTCGCGGCTGTTTATGGAGGTGCGCGAGAAGCGCGGCCTTGCCTATGGCGTCTCCTCGAGCCTGCTGCCGCTGCGCCAGGGCGCCATGCTGGTCGGCGGCACCGCGACCAAGAACGAGCGCGCCGCTGAATCCATGAGCGTGATCCGCGAGGAGATGGCCAAGCTCGCCGATGAAGGCCCGAGCGAGCACGAGGTCGAGGAGGCCAAGCGCTACATCATCGGCTCCTACCCGCTGCGCTTCGACACCTCGCCGAAGATCGCCTCGGAACTGCTCGGCCTCGCTGTCAATGGCTTCGAGCCGGAGTTCCTCAGCGAACGCAACAGCCTCTTCGCCGCGGTGACGCTGGCCGACGTCAAGCGCGTGGCGGAGCGCCTCTTCGGTGACCCGCGCCTGCTGGTACAGGCGGTCGGCCGGCCGGTCGGGCTGGTGTGAGTGTCTTTCAAACTCGGCGCAGCATTGCTTGAAATGCGCGGGTCATCCTGGGCGACCGCAGGGAGACCCGGGATCCATTCCTGAACCTCACCGATAGGCGTTCCGGAATGGATCCCGGATCTCCGCTTCGCTACGTCCGGGATGACGCGCGAAGAGGGGATTTGGACGCCCCCATCCCCTATCCTGCCGCAACGCTGCCCCTCGATTCGCCGCGCCGCCCGCCGCTCCGGAACCTGCATGCCCGTCCGCCGTCTCGATCCTGTCCTGGTCGACCGCATCGCCGCCGGCGAGGTGATCGAGCGGCCGGCTGCGGCGGTGAAGGAACTCGTCGAGAACGCCATCGACGCCGGCGCGCGATCGATCGCGGTCACGATCCGGGCAGGCGGGCGCGAGCTCATCCGCGTCGTCGATGACGGGGCGGGCATGACGCCCGAGGATCTCGCGCTCGCCGTCGAGCGCCACGCCACCTCGAAACTTCCCGATGGCGATCTCTTCGCGATCCAGTCGCTCGGCTTCCGCGGCGAGGCGCTGCCCTCGATCGGCTCGGTGGCGCGGTTGTCAATCGCCACCCGCCGCGCCGACGCGGCGCAAGGCTCAGGCCTCGTCGTCGAGGCCGGCGAGAAGGGCGTGGTCCGCCCCGTCGCGGCGGCACCCGGCACCCGCATCGAGGTCAGCGATCTCTTCGCCTTCACCCCCGCCCGGCTGAAATTCCTCAAGAGCGACCGCGCCGAGGCGCAGGCCGTCTCGGAGATGCTGCGGCGCCTCGCCATCGCCCATCCGGCGATCCGGTTTTCGCTCGAGGGCGAGCATGTTTCGCCCTTCGACTGGCCGGCGGAGCCGCTCGGCGAGGAGGGGCAGTTGCGCCGGCTCGGCCGCTCGCTCGGGCGCGACTTCCCCGAAAACGCGCTGCGGCTCGATGCGGCGCGCGAGGGCGTCCACGTCACCGGCTTCGCCGGCCTGCCGACCTTCCATCGCGGCACCTCGGCCGGCGTGCATCTCGCCGTCAACGGCCGGCCGGTGCGCGACAAGCTGCTGCTCTCGGCCGTGCGCGGCGCCTATGCCGATGTCGTGCCCTCCGACCGCCACCCGGTGCTGTTTCTTGACGTCGCCTGCGATCCGCGTGCCGTCGACGTCAACGTCCATCCGGCCAAGAGCGAGGTCCGCTTCCGCGATCCGGCGCTGGTGCGCGGCCTCGTCGTCTCCGGGCTGAAGGCGGCTCTCGCGCAGGCCGGTCACCGCGCCACCACGACCGGCGGCGCCCGTACGCTGGAGGCCTTCCGCGCCGTCTTCGCCGGCATTGGCAACAGCACGTCGCCTCTGCGCCCGACCCTGCCGGAGACGCCCGCCTGGAACGCGCCCGCCACAGGCTTCGACGCTCGCCCGCAGCAGGGTTTCGCGGGGTTCGCCGTCGCCTCGGCCGACGCCCGCGCCCATCTCTCCGAGCCCGCGCCGGATGCGCTCGACCGGCCGCTGGGCGCCGCCCGGGCCCAGCTCCACGAGACCTATATCGTCGCCCAGACGCGAGAAGGCGTCGTCATCGTCGACCAGCACGCCGCCCATGAGCGTCTCGTCTATGAGCGCCTCAAGGCCGAGCGCGCCCGCAGCGGCATCGCGACGCAGCCTCTGCTCCTGCCCGAGGTGGTCGAACTCGACCCCGTCGACGCCGACCGGCTGAACGCGGCTTCGGACGATCTCGCGACGCTCGGCTTGAGGCTGGAGCCCTTCGGTCCGGGCGCGGTGCTGGTCCGCGAGGCGCCCCAGCAACTCGCCGGCGGCAATCTCCAGAAGCTCGTCCGCGACGTCGCCGACGCGCTGGCCGAGCATGGCACCGCCGGTTCGCTCGAACGCCGCCTCGACCATGTCCTGGCGACGATGGCCTGCCACAACTCGGTCCGCGCCGGCCGTCGGCTCCGCCCCGAGGAGATGGACGCGCTGCTGCGCGAAATGGAGATCACGCCCAATTCGGGCCAGTGCAACCATGGCCGCCCGACCTATGTCGAACTCAAGCTCGCCGACATCGAGCGGCTGTTCGGGCGGCGGTGAGGGGGCGGCTCAGGTCGGTCGATAGATCCCGTTGTCCAGATTGATCAGGGTCATGCCGGCGTCTCCGCATTGCGGACCCCATTTGGAGTCGGCGATCTCCTGGATCTCGCGACGGGCTGCGAGATAATCGACGGCAAGGGTGGCCCGCGCCGCAGTGAGTCGCACTTGCATGTTGGGATGGCCGAAGAGCGTCATGAGGATGCGGCGCTGATCCCCGGGACGCGACTTCAGCTCGTCTTCGATCGCCTGAATTCGATCGTATCGCCGGTTGAAAGCCGCGTACTCCTGGCGATCGAGAGAATCGTACTGCTCGACGCACAGCTTCTCGAACAGCAGAACCAGATCGTTCGTCGACAGCCGTTTGAGATTGACCCTGCTCATTTGAGCACCTCGAACTGTCGTAATGCCTGCTGTCCGACCCGCACATGCTCGGACCAGTCCCGACCTCGCAGATAATCGCGTGGCGAGAGGCCGCCGAAGTTTGGATTCTTGGCCGTGTACCAGCCCGTAATCTCATGATGCTTGTAGCGGGGCACGCTGACAACATTGTCGGGGCCGTCGAGCATCGAGCGCGGAAAGCCTTCACGCCCTCCCGCACCTTGTTCGACAATGTGGTGGTCCTCGTAACCTGGCCGCCGCTGCCCCGCCTGCTGCTGGAGTTCGGTGAGCGATTTTGGCGGATCCTGATAGGACCGGATCGACGGCCATTCGGAGTACAGCCAGTGGCCCGCCTCGAGGACGGTGATGGCCGCGCCGATCGGGCCCGCTCGGCGGGCCGCCACGAGGGCGATCTGCCTGGCCAGGGCCTTGGCGGCCTGGGTTTTCGAGACCTTGTCACTGGGCGGTTCTTTCGGAGGGTCGGGCGGGTCGAGTGACGGCCCGCCATTGTCGCCGATGCCCGGCTGCCGACCCTGCGCATAGCCCTCGACATACCGCCACTGACCGCTTTCGCGGCCGTTGCCGGCAGGGATGCGCGGCTGATCCTCGCGGAAGCCGGCCTTCTCGACGAGCGCCTGCAGCCGTGCCAGGGCCCGCATCATGCGGCCGCCGGCGACCTGGCTCGCAAGCCGCCTGCGCTGCAGCGCGGCGCTTCGGGAACGCCACTGATCTGGATAGGGAAGGGGCATCCGTGCGTCTGACCTCCGCGACGGATGCGAAGATCAGGCACGCGGAGCCTACCGGGGATAAGTTGGCCCGCTTATCCCCGCGGCAGACGGCGGCTCCGCGGCTCAGCCGGCTTCGGCGACGCCCCCCGCCTTCGCCCGTCCCGGGATCAGGATCGAGCCGGACGCCGCTATCACCAGCGCGAGGCCGAGCCAGTCGCTCGGCGTCGGGCGCTCGCCGAGCAGCAGCACCGAGCCGAGCACGCCCAGCGCCGGCACCATCAGCGTGCCGAGGCTCGCGATGCCGGCCGGCAGCCTGGCGATCACCGTGAACCAGAGCACATAGGCCAGCGCCTGCGCGCCGAGGATGTGGAAGGCGAGCGCAGCCACCGTCCGCGCCTCCAGCATTTTCGGGACCGGCACGCCCTCGAAGACGAGCATGCCGAGCCCGCCGGCCAAGCCGCCGATCAGGAGCTGCCAGGCGGCGATGGTCAGCGCCGGCGCGCTCACCGGCCAGCGCTTGCTGACGATGGTGCCCAGCGCCCAGCTCACGCTCGCGATCAGCGCCAGCAGCAGGCCGAAGGAGAGGCCGCCGCCGGCGATCAGGGGCAGGCCGAGGCAGGCCAGCCCCGCCATGCCCAGCCCGAGCCCGACCAGCCGCCGCCGGTCGATCGGCTCCGCCAGGATGAAGCGGGCGAGCAGCGTCGCCCAGATCGGCATGGTGAAGGTCAGGATCGCCGCGCGCGAGGTCGGCGCGGCGAGCTGAGCGAAGGCGAGCAGGATGTTGAAGGCCGCGATCGACAACAGCCCAGCGACCGCCAACCGCAGCCATTGCGCCCGCGGTACCGCCAGCGTCACGCCGCGCCCCAGCGCCACCGCGACGAGGAACAGCCCCGCGAAGGTCATGCCGCTGGCCCGCAGCGTCCAGGGCGCGATCTCGGTCAGCGCGATCCGCACCGCCGGCCAGTTGAAGCCCCAGAGCAGGCCCAGCAGCGGGACGAGCAGCAGCGAACGGCCAGACGGGTGCGACATCGCGCGACTATGCGTGGGTCGCGGCGCGCGGCGTCATGCGATTTCGGATGCGGCCCGATGCGCGATGGGCATCGGGCGACTGTCACGGCTGGCTCGCCTGCAGGATCAGCACCTGCGTCTCGCCATACTCCCGCCGCTCCAGCAATTCGAACCCGTCGGGCAGGGTGATCTCGACATCTCCGGCCTCCTCCAGGATCACCAGCGCGCCGGGCGCCAGCCAGCCGCCATCGCGGGCGGAGATCAGCGCCTTCTCGCCGAGGCCCTTGCGGTATGGCGGGTCGCAGAACACGACCGCGAAGGGGTCCATGGCGCTGATCGGGCCGAGCTTGCTCGCGTCGCGCCGGAAGACGCGGCTGTGGCCGGCGAGCCCCAGCGCCATCTGGTTCTCGCGGATCAGGCTGCGCGCCTCGGTGCCGTCGTCGACCAGCAGCGCGAAAGCGGCGCCGCGCGACAGCGCCTCGAAGCCGAGCGCGCCGGTGCCCGCGAAGAGGTCGAGCACGCGCGCGCCGTCGAGCGGGTCGTCATAGGCATGGGCGAGCACGTTGAAGAGGGATTCGCGCAGGCGGTCCGAGGTCGGGCGGATGGTCCCGATCCCCGGCTTGGGGCCGGCCAGCGCCCGTCCGCGCAAACGTCCGCCGACGATCCGCATCGGCTAGCCGTCAGTCCCGCTTGCCGCCGGAGCGTGGACCCTTGGACCCGCCGCCGGGGCGGCCGCCACCCGGTCGCCCGCCACCGCCCGACTTGCCGCCGAAGGGCCGGCCGCCACCGGGTTTGCCGCCGAACGATTTGCCGCCGCCGGGCTTAGCCCCGAAGGACTTGCCCCCGCTGCGCTCGCCGCTGCGGCCCGCGGGCCGCTCGCTGGAGCGTGCCGCATAGCTGCGCTTGGCGCCGCCCGGAGCGTCGTCGAAACGACGCGGCGGACGCTCGCCGCCCTCGGGCGCAGCCCGATCAGGCCAGTCGCCCGATGCCCATCGCGCATCGGGCCGCATCCG
>FWWL01000189.1_pt1 | contig 30086 bp, 26 predicted proteins | sample 2228331 | NCBI WGS metagenome assembly FWWL01 (sample SAMEA103939775, study PRJEB20133) | metagenome
TAAACAGCTTCGGGAGCTGAATGCCAATGCCCGAATTTTCCTGATTGGACTATATAATCCGTTCATAGAGCTGCAGGATACTGTGACCACGACTAAGATCGTAAGAGATTGGAATTACAAGGCTGCCGAGATTGCTGCCCAATATCCGCAGGCTGTGCTTGTCCCTACCTTTGATCTTTTTCAATTGAAAGTACAGGATTACCTGGCGCGCGATTTGTTCCACCCCAATGCCGCTGGATATCGGCTGATAGGCGAACGGGTAGCTTCACTAATAACATGGTAAAAGGGGGTGGGACTATGAGCGAGATTACATTGTCGGTCCGAGGCTTGCGCAAAGTAATTGGCAAACGAGAAATCATTCAGAGCTTGTCCTTCGAATTGAAGCGGGGTGAGGTATTCGGGTTCCTTGGACCGAACGGAGCCGGGAAAACAACGACGATCCGTATGCTGGTGGGTCTCATCAAGCCAACGGCAGGCACGATTCAAGTATGCGGATATGATATTCACAAGCAATTTCCGGAGGCTATGGGCAACCTTGGTTGCATTGTAGAGAATCCGGAGCTATATTCCTATTTGACCGGCTGGAACAACCTGCAATATTTTGCCCGGATGGTGAAAGGGATTGATGATGCGAGGATCAAGGAAGTCGTCGCTCTTGTTGGATTAACCGCGAGAATTCACGATAAAGTGAAGACTTACTCGCTCGGAATGCGGCAAAGGCTTGGTATTGCTCAGGCATTGCTTGGGAATCCGAAGGTGCTCATATTGGACGAGCCGACTAATGGGCTAGATCCTTCAGGGATCCGCGAGATGCGAGAATTCATTCGCTATTTGGCTGAGAAGCAAGGTCTGAGTGTATTGGTATCCAGTCACTTGTTAAGTGAAATTCAATTGATGTGTGATCGGGTTGCTATTATTGCCAAAGGTCAGGTTGTTCGGGTGGACACGGTTCATAACCTGCTCGCCCATCAGGAAAGGATAAGCTGGCGGCTCTCTCCTCAATCGGAAGGCATTCGGGTGCTGCAGCAGCTTACGGGAGGCGTCGAGACGCGAGGCGAGCTGGTGTTGACTCCGTATAACGAGCGGGAGGTCGGTCTCTGGAATCAAGCACTAGTCGAAGCAGGAGTAACTGTAACGGAGATGAGCCGTAAGCTCCCTTCTCTGGAGGATCTGTTCATCGAGCTGACAGGAGGGCAAAGCATTGATTAATCTAGTGTATAACGAAATGATCAAGCTGATGGGAAAGCGTAGACTCGTAGTGGTGGTGCTGATCCTAACGATCCTGATCTCGCTGTTCACGTATGCCCAATACCGTCAGGCCGAGGAGAACCAGAAGCGGTTCGGGAATGTAGATTGGAGAGTTGCTCTGGAGCAACGCATTGCGGGTTGGGAGAATCGCTTGACGAGCAGCCGGACATCGGAGGAGTCGAAGGAAGAGCTTCAAATCCGCATCGCGCAGCAGCGCTATTATCTGGACTATGACATTAACCCCTCGGAGCCTGGAGCGCCGACCTTCGTGCGAGGGTTCGTAGATAACGGGATTAGCCTGTTGTTGCCGTTAATGATGATGGTAATAGCCGCCGATCTTGTCTCCTCGGAGCATAGCGCCGGTACAATTAAGGTGCTGTTAACACGTTCCGTCCGACGATGGCGAATTTTACTGAGCAAATATTGGGCTTTAACATTGTCCGTCTCCTTGATTATCACTATGTTCGGGCTGTTGTCCGCCGGTATATCGGGACTCGTCTTCGGCTTCCAAGGGTGGACCGCCCCTGTGCTGACTGGATTCTCTGTTACGGACGGCCAGCTGGACGCAACGAGGCTGCACTTGGTGCCGCAATGGCAATATATTCTGATGGAGCTGGGACTGGCCTGGTTCGTCTCGCTAGTGGTAGCCACGATCACGTTCATGCTCTCGGTATTAGTCCGAAGCACGGCGGCGGTGATGGGAATTATGCTGGCCTGCCTTATAGCAGGGACGATTCTGAGCGCCATGGTGGCCTCGTGGGAATCGGCGAAGTATTTGTTCATGGTCAATCTGGAGTTAATCGATTACCTTGAGGACGCGGCTCCGCCGATTGAAGGGATGTCGCTGGGCTTTTCCTTACTGGTTCTGTTGGTTTGGGGTGCGTCGGCACTTGCGATATCTTTTATTTCTTTTACAAGACGAGATGTGTATTAATCAGTAGCAGCTCCTCGATCGTTTAATGATACATTGTGTGAAGTGTACAGGAATACCACCTCTCTATGTGGAATTTACACAAAAGGACATAGATGGAGGTGGACTGACATGATGACGAATTATAAGAACCTTTGGAATAGGCTAGTAACGGGTTTATTGGTTATTTCTTTGAGTGTGGCGATGCTGCTCGTTGTGCCTGAGCCTGCTAAGGCAGACTTTTATGATACACGCGGCCATTGGGCTGCGGATACAGTGAACTGGGGAGTTTCCCTGAAGCTTGTGAACGGTTATGAGGATGGGGGATTTCACCCGGATCAGGTAGTAACCGAAGCTGAATTTCTTGCTATGCTATTGCGGACGTTCGCATTGATGAATAGCGGATACGTAGAGACGCTTACTCCTTGGTACGGAGCCTACTTTCAGTACGCTTCCGGGCAAAACTGGCCAGTCGAGCTGTCAAGGGCCAACGAATATTATCAGCGCGGGGAAGTTGCAAGGCTTATTGCCGCTACACAAGGACAGCAGTTGAAGGTGGATGAATCTATCTCATTCCTGCTGCAGCATAAGCTGGTCCAGGGAAAAACGGCAGCTACTGTCGATGGATTCGGCAAGTATGATACACTGACACGGGCAGAATCCCTGCAGCTGATCCGCAATCTGGTCGACAAGCGCTTAACGCTGATGGCCGCTCCTCCGGGGGATCCCGTCGTCAGTCCGACGCAACCGGCTTTTGCGGTGCGCGGTGTTGCGATTGGAGATTCGGAGAGCTCTGTTACCCTCCGCTTAGGTCAGCCGCAAAGAGTCGATGTGAGTGAGTATGCCTTTCATTGGTATATTTATAACGCAGATTATAATAATTATGCTCAGATCGGAATACTAGATGGGGAAGTCGTAGCTATATATTCGAATGCCGCTAACTGGTCTACGGACAAGGATATTAGGGTAGGCAGTACTAGCGTACAAGTCAAAGCGGCCTATGGAACCCAGTTGAGAGATATGCTTAAAGGGAATATTCGGTTTCAATTGGAGGAAGTAGAGAATGAACCTACTTACCTTCTAGACGGCAACTATGTTACGATATTCCTGGATGCTCACGATAGTATGAAGACGGCAGCTCTGCTTGTGATCAAGAAGCAAGTGGAAGACGGGAAGGCCGGATATTATGGTGTGCCGAGTGACGCTCTGCGTGATGCCTATGAGAGACAATCGTTTGATCTGGCCAACGTATCCCGCGTGAAATTCGGCAAGAAGGTATTCAATTGGAACGATGCAGTTGCAGGGACAGCACGTAAACATAGCGAAGACATGGCGAATAATACGTATTTTGACCATGAGAATTTGTCAGGGAAAAGCCCATTCGACCGCATGAAGGATGACGGAATCAAGTTCACCAGGGCAGCTGAGAACATTGCAGCAGGGCAGACTAGCGCGATATTCGCGCATAGCGGATGGATGAACTCCTTGGGGCATCGCCTGAACGTCCTGGGGGAAACTACGCAGCTTGGTGTAGGTGTTTATTTTGGTGGAACGATGAAAATCTACTATACGCAAAATTTCTTCACACCATAGGACACTATTATTGGAAGAGGGATGAAAGATGAGTGGGGCAACGTACAAGAACTGCCAAAGCTGTGGAATGCCGTTAGCGCGTGATGAGAAGGGCGGAGGCACTGAAGCAGATGGCTCGAAGAGCGGCAAGTACTGCAGCCACTGCTACGAGGCGGGAAGCTTCGTGCTGCCCGACCTGACGGCCGATCAGATGAAGGAGCGCGTGAAGCAGAAACTGGTGCAATTCGGTTTCCCGAAGTTTCTAACCGGGTTGTTCACGAGAAACATCCCTAAGCTGGAGCGGTGGAGACATTAGTGGTGCGAGTGAGGTAAGGAGCAAGGGTAAGGAGCAGGAGAAGCCATCCCGTGACGTTTGTGTCATGCGGATGGTTTTTTTACATCAGCCAATTGCAATTCATGGCTTCGTTGCAACGAAACCAAACACCTGGGGAAACGTACTGTATTATTACAATTGATATACTTAAATGAGGTCAAGTCCAGTGCTAAGGCAGAGGATTCCATAAGGCCACCGGTGAGGTGGTTGTTTCTATACAGTTACAAGGAGGCCGACATATGGAGGATCTAATCGAATCCCAGCTTGAATCGGTTGTGCCTATTTTTTTCGCTGCTTTGTTTTCTTTTGTATTTGCTAATTTCATTCCTCTACTGGTCGCTGTGCTGGTTCTATTGTTGGTAATCATATTCTTCGTGCTTAAGGCGAAGCATTCCCACACAACCCGGCTATTGAAGCAAGCAACGCAATTACAGCAGGAGACAGCCGCTCAACTGAGCGGGGTATTGATTTCCACGGATACGTTCCGTGATCTGGATTTAGGATTAGCGGAGGGAGAGACAGAAGGAAGATTGCGCCATATGCAAGAATCTGCTCTTGCCCTTCATCAACAATCCCAAGAGCTAGCGGGTAAGCTAAATGCCAATCGACCCGCATTCTTTTCATTATTGGAGCCCTTACATCACGCCAAGTTGTTGGTGCATGAGGCTGAGGATTTGCGCCATCGTGTGCAACGCTATCTTAAGGATATGTCGAGCATCGGACAATCCGTGAAGAAGGCGAATCAACAAATGCGACAGCTGGACAATCAGTTAGAGGCAGTGACGGAGTTGATTAACCAGCTAGTGACGCAGACTGGCTTCCCGTTAGATGTGTTGAAGGAGCAGTTGGAGCAAACAACCCTGACAGTTACCCAATTAGATAAGCTTACGGCATTTGATTCCTTGCAAGCAGAGCCTGAGCTAGCCAAGCTTGGTCGATCCATAGATGCTTTGCAGAAGAGAACGGAAGAGCATGGTAAGAATATATCCCTTTTTATGCAGATGCTTGAACGTGTGAAGAGAGCTGAACAGCAATGGCAGCTGCAGTTCGATGGGGGACAGCCTCCTGTTCAGGGAGCGGGCCTCAACGAGATCCTGCTGAAGAAGAATTTGATCGTCGAACAGGTGGAGGCATCGCTGCGTGCTGGTCGTCAAGTAGATCTTCGTGCTGCGGCATTGGATATAGAGGCCATCATGCGAGAAGTGTCACAGATGATGCATACGGACTGAACAAATATGTTGTGAATAGAACCTAGCTCGATGATCCCACGATCATTGTGATTAGGTTCTTCTTTTATTGTGATAAGCCCCGTCGAATGTCTCCGGAAGCCGCTTTATATCAATAGCAAGGAGGTTATACTACGTTTAAGGTAACCTCAATATTGCCCTTGGTTGCTTTGGAGTACGGACATACCTGATGAGCGGCTTCTACAAGCTCCTTAGCTGTCGTGGTGTCAACACCTGTTACTGTGACGTCTAACTGGGCAGCTAATTTGTAGCCATGTTCTCCGTCCTTCAGTATGGACACATTTGCTGTCACATTAGTGTCGATAACTCCAGCCACCTTCTTGGTGCGGACGACGAGATCTAATGCGCTGTCGAAGCAAGCTGCATAACCCGCTGCGAATAACTGCTCTGGATTCGTTCCTTCACCGCCCGAACCGCCTAATGCTTTGGGCATTTTGACATCCAGATTCAATACTTTGTCTGAGGAGATTACTTTCCCTTGTCTTCCACCCGTTGCGGTTACAGTTGCTGTATATAATGCGCTCATTTAACTACCTTCTTCCAGTTTAATTTGCTAACCATTTAATTGCACACAATCTAAATGTCAATTGTTATAATGATTCTAATTCAGTTAACACATCCCACTAGTGTATCCCATTCCAAAACCCTTAATCGGGAGTCTGCATTTAGGGAAAGTTCAAGTAACTGCTGCAGCAAATTCATCACACTAATACTTCTCAGTAAGCATGTCGTTCTGCGAGATCAGTTAGCCAGTCATAGTATGGGTTATTTGGGAGGAATAGACGGTTTTTCTGATATTGCAAGTGTTACTATTGGTTATTGGCTTGGTTTAAAGGGAAATGTGTTCATATTGCGGAAATAGAGGATAGTCAGATTGGCTAATTAGGGCCCTAGCGATGAAATGTCTCAAAGAGGCAATAGTAACATGGTTTATCTACAGGGGAGTGCCACTGAAATGCAAACTGGCCAGGAAAGCAGGAGTGAGGGAGTGAAGAATTTGGTTTGAGGAAGGTGGAACTAAGCTACGTACTATGTATGATTCTGTCTTCTTACAATTGGAGCCAACCTGCCCGTTCTGCCAATACCGATTGGCGATCGGCTCCGCTGCTGCTGATATGGCTTTTGATCTAACTGAAATCTGCCTCAGGGATCATGATTAATCGACTACTCCGTTTCCTACAGCTGGCTCAAATCCAGTCGATATCGATTGCCCGAAACCGTTAAGATTCGCTTCGTTTGCAATTCAGCCAGTACTTGGAAGACGAGAGGTTTGGAAACACCGGCCAACTGGGATAACTCATCGTAATTGAGATTAATTTTGACATGAACGAATGTCCCTACCCGATTGCCGTGATCATTAGCGAGTTTGATCAGGTTTTTCACAACTCTTTGCTTGGCATCCATGTATGTAAGGTCATGAACCTGCTGGTTCGTCTCACGTAGTCTTAGGCTCAATTGTTTGAGGATACTGAGATTTAAGTCGAAATGCTCCTTCAACAAGATCTGAAAATTGCGTGCAAATAACGAGATGACCGTTGTCTCTTCGATCGCTTGAGCTGTGGCTGATCTTGGTTTGCCATCGAGTAAAGCGAGCTCTCCAAAGCTGTCGCCAGCTGTGAGAATGGACATAATCTTGTCTTCACCCTGACTATTCGAGGTGTAAATCTTAACAGCACCGGAGAGGACCAGATAGAAGACCGTACCCTCTTCGTTCTCACGAAAAAGAATGGTTCCAGGTTTGTAGGTGCGTGTTGTACACTTATTCGCTACACTTTGCAACTGAAAATGATCCAGGTTGGAGAATAGCGAGATTCCGCGAAGTAAATCAATCATAAGGGCCTCCCGAAGGCAAGTAGAATTAGGAACATGGCCGTCTGTTTCTTCATAAGCTGTAGGGTGAAGAACGACGGGGGGCAATTCAAGTGCCAGCACAAGCTTCAGATTCTAAATTTGATATTCAAACCGCTATATTCCTAGCGGCCGTATGTGGGCAAGCTTATTGTCAATTCGATAATCCGAATGGAGATTTCCTGGTTCCTGCTGGATATAAAGTTGCCTCATCCTTTAAGGCACTTTCCTTTGACGGTGTCTCGGAGTGGTTCGGGTTTATTCTGGAGTCCAAGGAGCAGATCATTGTTGCTTTCCGCGGTACGAGCTCAACCGCAGATTGGGTCTCCAACGCTATTGCACGTCAGGAGAAGTTCAAATGCGTGCCTAATTCTGGCTGGACCCATTGCGGGTTCACACAGATTTATTATTCGGTGCGCTCTACTATTCTGTCGGTTATGAAGAGACTGTCAGAGCGGAAGATCCTCTACGTAACGGGGCATAGCCTCGGTGGAGCACTTGCCACTTTATGCGCCATGGATTTGGCCGAGAACACGAAGTTCAAGAATCCTCGAGTTTACACGTACGGCTCTCCAAGAGTAGGTGATCCCACATTCGCCAAAGCTTATTCAGCCAAGATTGCTTGCAGCCACAGAATAGCTAACAAATACGACCTTGTTACACACCTGCCGCCCATCGTCTACAAACAACCTCGTGAAGATCAATATTTCTACTATATGCAGGTCAAGCAGGATTACGAGCTGCAATTCAAGAACGGTTCTGTTGCCGATAACCACAAAATTGAAGACTATTTCCAAGCTTTATCTCTATTAGATCCGAAGTATGCAGAGAATATGTGTAAGAAGAATGTTGGTTATTGTCCCTAAAGAGTTGAGATTATGAGTTGCTCCCACAATGACTGCTCATAATTGCGGCAGCCGCTCGCACACGCTCAGGATCAAGCGGACCGAGTGGATTACAATCACGCCGCACCCCAGTTCCCATATGGATCTCTTCGATGCCAGTTGCAGTAAGGAATGCATCAAGCGTATCCAATGTGATTCCCCCGCCTGCTAATACACAAATGGTCGTTCCGTTAGAAGCTTCTCTAAGCTCTTGGATACGGGCAATAGCATGCAGCACACTGGGTTGTCCCCCTGATGTGAGGATTCGTGAGATCTCAGGGTAAGCGCTCAGCCTTCGCAGGGCTTCCAGCTGATCCGCAATCTCATCAAATGCTCTGTGAAATGTAACCGATAGCCCGTCACTGACGTCAAGCAGCTTCTTCAAGGTTGCTTCGTCGATTTGATTGTCGCGGGTCAGGGGACCAAGTACAATACCTGCCGCCTGCAGTCCGCGGATCGTTCCGATATCCGACAGCATAGCCTCTACATCGTAAGCGTCGTAACAAAATGTATTCGCATGAGGGCGCACCATTACATGTACGGGGATACTGACAGCAGAAACCACCTGTTCGATCAGACCGTAGCTCGGGGTAACCCCGCCTTCGCAGATGCCGGAGATCAGCTCAATTCGATGAGCCCCGTTCCGTTCAGCAATGATGGCATCCGATACAGACGTGGCGATGACTTCCAGAATCATATTAATCCTCCGCAGTGTTTGTGATGGATGGACAAGCAGAAAAATGAATATTTTGACCTATCCATGTTGCTAATTATAGTGGAAAATAGTTGAAAAAGTAAGCCATCGTAGTATAAAAGACCTAAAAAATTAATGAAGGGGTGAAGAAATTATTCCCACCCCTTCTTGTGTATTAGATTAAGGTTTCGCCGTCATAGGAGGTAATGATCTTGTACAGATCCGGTCGGCGATCGCGGAATATACCCCATTCGATCCGTTCGACTTCCAATTGATCAAGGTCGAATTCGGCGATCAATACCGTTTCCTCTGATCGGTCCGCTTCTGCGACCTTGTTCCCCCGTGGACCGGCAATGAACGAGGATCCGTAGAAGGTGATCTTGGATTCCTCATCCTCTTCAACACCAACACGATTAGAGGCAATGACCGGTATCAGGTTCGAAGCCGCATGGCCGCGCATACACATTTGCCAGTGATCCTTGGAATCAATCCCTTCATCTTGCGGCTCAGAGCCGATAGCGGTAGGGTAGAAGAGCAGCTCAGCGCCCATGAGCGCCATACATCTGGCTGCCTCCGGGTACCACTGATCCCAACACACGCCTACTCCTATTTTGGCGTAGCGGGTATTCCACACCTTGAATCCGGTGTCTCCAGGATTAAAATAAAATTTCTCCTCATAGCCGGGACCGTCTGGAATATGACTCTTGCGATATTTGCCGAGCACGGACCCATCAGCATCAATAACAGCAAGGGAGTTGTAACGGGCATAGTTCTTCTTCTCATAGAAGCTGATCGGTAAGACAACCTTCAGCTCCTTGGCGATGGAGCGGAAATGGTTCACCGCTTTGTTGTGTTCCATTTCCGTTGCGTATACATAATAATCCGACTTCTCTTTCTGGCAGAAGTAGGGAGTCTCGAACAGCTCTTGCAATTGTATGATTTGCGCGCCTTGAGAGGCTGCGCTTCTGACGAGCGCTTCCGCTTTGCTTATGTTTTCCTCGATATTGGTAGAGCAGCTCATTTGAGTAGCCGCAACTTTCACTATGCGCAAGGTAATCCCTCTTTTCTATACAGAATAACAACAACGTACAGTCGCTGCAATTACTTCCCAGAAGGCATTTGTTGAGTTGTACAGTGTACATTTCCGCCTTCGCGGATGATAGCCATGCCATTCACTTTACGGATACGTCTGTCTGGGAACGTCTCACTTAACACTTTCTCAGCCAACCGATCCGCCTCTTCGGCCGCCCCCCCGAACACAGGTAGAACAATACCCTCGTTCACGAAATAGAAGTTGAGGTAGCTGAGCGTTAACCGGTTATCTTCATAGCTGGCGATCGGCGGCTGTTGGATTGGTATGATTGTGAGCTTCCTGCCTTGCGCATCCGTAGCCTCACCGAGAATGCGCAGGTTCTCTTGGGTAATCGCATAATTGTCATCCTCAGGATCATCGCACACCTGAAGAATAATTTTACCCGGAGCAGCGAAGCAAGCAGCATTATCTACGTGGCCATCGGTTTCGTCTCCGCTTAAGCCTTGCTTCAGCCAAATCACTTTGCTTATGTTCAAATAATTCCTCAGGTGTTCCTCAATCTGCTCTCGCGTCATGTCTGGATTGCGATTCGGGTTAAGCAGACATTCCTCGGTTGTAAGCAGCGTGCCTTCTCCATCCACATGAATCGATCCGCCCTCCATAACAAGGGGAGCATCGAATCGGCGTACTCCGAATTGCTCCAGCAGCTGCGGGGCGACGTCATCGTCGAGATCCCAAGGAGCGTACTTACCGCCCCAGGCATTGAACCGCCAGTTAACTCCGGCAATAACACCCTTATCATCCACTACGAAGGTAGGCCCATTATCTCGGAACCAGGCGTCGTTGTGGGGAATCGGTAGTCGTTCAATTTGGGGTGAATCTGCGAAGAAGCTTCCAACGTATTCGGCATCCTCAGGGTTTACGATTATGGTGACCGGTTCAAACTCGGCAATCGCCTTAGCGATTTCGGCATAGCCTTGGCATACAGCTTCATAATCATCAGGATACACCATAGAGGACTGGACCGGCCAGGACAGAAAGGTGCGTGTATGCGTTGCCCACTCGGGGGGCATGGAATAGTTCAAGTCTTTTGGATACATGGCATTCATCTCACTTTATTAGTTCATTTTGGTTGGATCATACTCAAGGCATGCACTTACACATCATATAACAAATAACAGCCTGTCTCAATATAGGGCCCCTCACATAAGGATCCGGAGGCTATTCACTACCGAATACCGGTTGGGTAAAATGTTACGGTTGAGCACTTCTTGTGATATGCTAGTAAAGCATGTGAGACTTGCAACGGGTATAGGAAGATGATCAAGATCATCCAAGTAAAGAGTAGGTGTATGGCAACCATGAATGTAGCGGACATCCTGTCCAATATCACGGAGGAGAATCTGCGGAATTTGCTAGAGCAATACCGTTCCTTCGGGCCCATTCCAGGCCTATTATTAACGTTTATGAAATCCTTCATCCCTCCGCTGCCTACTCTGCTCATTGTGGGAGTGAATGCGGCTGTTTATGGTTTATGGCTAGGTTTTCTCTATTCCTGGATCGGGATAGTGAGCGGATGTATGGTAACTTTTCTCATCGTGCGGCGGGTAGCGGGTCATCCTTATCTATTGCGCTGGGCGCAGAAACCTAAAGTGCTGAAAAGCATGCGGTGGGTCAGGCGAAATGCATTCAGCTATGTATTCCTGCTCAGCATGTTCCCGGTTGGTCCTTTTGTGGTGATTAACATGGCTGCTGGGCTGGCGCGGATGCGGATCCGATCTTTTCTAATAGCGGTCTTGTGCGGAAAAGCAATCATGGTTCTATCGGTTTCTTACATTGGTCATGATTTATCGCGATTTATAGAGCAACCATTCTTGCTAATATACGTTGGGTTGTTTCTCGCGCTCTCCTTAATCATCAGCAAGCAGATCGAGGCGCGTTATACCAGAACGAACCCTCCCGAACAGCAGGAAAAAGGAATTTGAAATAGGCCAGAAGGAAAGGAAGCGCACACCAAAGTGAAAATCAAAGTTATCATTGCTGACGATAATTCTTTTATCCGGGAAGGCATGCGAATAATTCTAAGCACCTTCGAAGAATTCGAAGTGTTAGCTACTGTGGATGACGGTCAACAGGCAGTCGACTATTGTCTTCAGCATCAAGTAGACGTGGCCCTCTTGGACATACGCATGCCGAATATGAACGGAGTGGAAGCGACCAGGCTCATAGCTGAACAGACCCGAACGAAGCCGCTCATTCTGACGACCTTCGATGAGGATGAATATATCCTGAGTGCGATCAAAAACGGAGCAAGAGGGTATCTGCTTAAAAACAATGAACCGGAGCGAATCCGCGATGCGCTTGTCAGCGTTCATAATGGCAATAATGTGCTGCAGGATGTTGTTCTGGAGAAGCTCAAGTCCAGCCTGACGGAAGAGAAGGCAGCCGATTCGAAGCTGGACCTCAGCATGTTCACCGAGAGAGAGCAAGCGGTTATGTCGCTTATCTCCAAGGGGCTTTCCAACAAAGAGATTTCGAAGCACTTATTCATCTCCGAAGGTACAGTAGCGAACTACATTACGTCCATCTTGGGCAAAACAGGGCTCGAGCATAGAACCCAGATCGCGATTTCTTATTTGACAGGGAAAGTGGAGTTTTGAGGGATCGATTATGGAAATATGGATCATTCTTACGAAGCTGGCAGCTATCATTTACATTGCGGTTAGCTATATTGTAACAAGTGAAACGGCGCTACCTTGGTTGGTATTGGCTACCCTTGTTTTTTTCAGCCTTAATATCGCCATTTATTTAGTCAAGAAGCCTATTGTGAAGCACTTGCTAGGTGTGTCCTCGATCTTGACGACGGTTGTGTTCTATGCCCAGGTCCATCCGCTATTTATCCTGTTGATTCCCATAAGCTTGTACGAAGTAACGGCATCCTACATACAAAAGCCTTGGTTAATCGCCATCCTGGCTCTTGCTCCGACCATATGGATCGAGACAGAAATTCGTACTCTATACGGATTAATCGCCATCCTGGCCTTCATCATCCACACCATGAACATGCGATACTCGGACCGATTGCAGCATTTGGAAGAAGTGCTTACGAAAATGCGTCTGGATATGCAGCAGGCAACGAAGAGTCTGAATGAGAATCATGCTTACATGAAGCAGTCGGAGTATACGATTAAGCTGGAAGAACGGAATCGATTGTCCCAAGCGATTCATGATCAGATCGGCCATTCTATGACGGGTGCGTTAATCCAGATGGAAGCTTCCAAGCGATTAATGCGATCCGATGAGGAGAAAGCAGCCCTTCTATTACAGAATGCGATTCAGATTTCCAAAGAAGGCATTGAAAGCATTCGACTGACCCTCAAAGACCTCAAGCCGCCGATGGAGCAGCTAGGGATTAACCGAATGAAACTGCTCGTGGATGATTTGGCAGGCAGACATCAGATCCAACCTTCCCTTGTCTACAGAGGCGATCTTGAGGTCATCACACCGCTGCAATGGACCATTATTCAGGAGAATACGACCGAAGCTATAACAAATGCGATGAAGTATTCGGAAGCCCGGAATATATCCATTGATATTCATGTGTTGAATAAGTTTGTCAAAGTGGAAGTGAAGGATGATGGGAAGGGAACGCAGAAGATCAAAAAAGGGTTAGGCATCATCGGGATGGAAGAGCGGACCGCCTCCATACATGGGACGATTATTATAGACGGTACTCAAGGCTTCTCTGTCACGATGCTGATCCCGATTCAGGTTGGGTGAGGGAATGACCTCTCTCATCATCAAAATGTGAATATTCTCATGGGAAAGAGATGAACTTCTGCACTGACGCAGAGTCATCTCTTTTCTTTATACTTACATCATAATCCTATTACGAGGTGAGACCATGAACGTGTTGGAAATTAGGAAGTTAACAAGAAAGTTTGATGATTTCATAGCAGTGGACAATATGTCCTTATCTATAGCAGAGGGCGAAATATTCGGGTTTCTTGGGGCGAACGGGGCTGGGAAGAGCACTACGATCAATATGATCGCTGGGTTGCTGCGCATTCATGAAGGGGAAATCCTGATCTTGGGCAAGAACATTGTAAGGCACAGCAAATTTGCTAAAAGCAACATAGGGATCGTCCCGCAGGACATAGCCATCTATGAGAATTTAACAGCCTATGAGAATGTACGATTTTTTGCCGGATTGTATGGAATAAGAGGGGCAGATCTGCATGATCGTGTTGTGGAGGCTCTAGACTTTGTTGGATTAGGGGATAAACATAAGAGCTTTCCGGCTAATTTCTCAGGCGGGATGAAAAGAAGGCTGAACATAGCTTGTGCCATCGCGCACCGACCGAAGCTGATTATTATGGACGAACCTACCGTGGGGATCGACCCTCACTCAAGAAACTACATCCTTCAATCCGTTCGCAAGCTTAACGAAATGGGCAGCACAATCATTTATACAAGCCACTACATGGAAGAGGTGGAGGAGATCTGCACCCGAATCGCCATTGTGGACCATGGAAAAATCATCGCAGAAGGCACTAAGGAGCAGCTGAAAGCAATCATCACAGATACCAAGGAAGTATGGCTGGAAGTGAAGTCAACGGAGTCCGTGAATGCCGATAAACTCAAAGCTATTCCCGGGGTTAGAACGGTGGCGATCGAAGAGAATCTGATCAAGATTAGCTCGGACGTAGAAGTTAACAACTTGAATAAACTCATCCAACATCTGATCGCCCAAGAGATTGAAATTCGATCTGTAGAGGAGCAAGCGCCTAATCTGGAGACCGTATTCTTGACATTGACCGGGCGACACTTGCGTGATTAAGCTGCAACAAGAAAGGAGGTACAACAACCTTGAATATTTGGAATATAGCTCTCAAAGAAATCAAAAGTGTAATGCGAGACTCAAGGACATTGATATTCATGCTGGCCTTTCCGATTGTTCTTATGTTGATCCTGGGTACGGCACTATCGAATGTGTTCAATAATGAGATTAGATTGGATGAAGTGCAAGTGTTATACAAGGATATGAGCAAAGGGATAATAACCCAACAATTCGAGTCGTTCACCAAGGAAGTAGCGGGTTCCGGCATCCAATTCACCAAGGCTGCTGGAGATGTAGACGGAGCGAAGGAAGTGGAGCAGAATCATTACACAGCTTATGTGGAGCTTAAGGATAGCGGGATTGATCTATACGGAAGCGGGAGAAACACAGTGGAAAGCAGCATTGTGGAAGGGATGCTTCATGCATTTGTAGGCAAATACAATGTTGCAGTGGAAGTTGTGAAGGCAGATCCAAGGCTGTTGGCTGAGGTGGTTGGAACGCCTCCGGCGAAGGGTTATATTCAAGAATCCTCCTTGCAGGCTGACAAGAAACCAGGCTCAATGGACTATTACGCCCTTGTGATGACCACGATGATAGCCATGTATGCGGCAATGCCAGCCAGCTCTTTGCTCCGAGGGGAACGCAATCGTAAGACAGCGGACCGATTGCTTGCGTCTCCGATTAGTAAAAGTGAACTGTTCGTAGGTAAAATACTTGGCTCCCTAGCCATTCAATTCCTTGGCGTTCTGATCGTGGTAGCATTCAGCAAATATGTGTTTCATGCCTATTGGGGAGAGCATATAGGGATCGTTATCCTTGTATTGTTGACCGAAATGCTGCTAGCCATCAGCTTCGGATTAGTCGTTAGTTATATTTCCACGGGAGTCCATGCCAGTATGATCTTAATGATTGTCGTGCAGGTGTCTTCATTTCTGGGCGGTACTTATTTTTACATTGGCGATACGGAAGGGATAGCCTCCCTTGTTACGAATCTCTCGCCGCTTCGTTGGGTGAATCAAGCTCTTACTCGCGTTATTTATGAGAATGATCTGTCGGCGGCCATACCGGTTGTGTGTTTAAATGTAGGGCTCGCGGCATTGTTCTTGCTGCTAACTCGCCTGTCGCTGCACAGAAGGGAGGGGCTATAAGATGAAAGATACATTATGGCTCGTTAGAAATACTTTGAATGTGACCTTCAAGAAAAAAAGGAATTTGTTCGCCTATTTCGGGCTGCCTATTATCGGAATTCTGGTCTCTCTGTTGTTGTACGGGAATGTTGATGAAAGCCAGTTAAGGATCGGGATCGTGAACAACGACAATCAGATGATCGCAGCCGATACGATTCAATTTATTGAAGGGCTGGATCATGTTGCGGTTACAACGATCGAAGGCTCTGAGATGGAAGCGCGTATTGCGGCCGGGAGACTGGATAGTGCAATCGTATTCGAAAGCGGATTCTCCCGTAGTGTTCAGGAAGGACAGCCAGGGCATATTCGTATCGTTTCCATCAAGGGCGCTGAAGTGACGGCCTATGTGAAAGCCATGCTGTATAACTATGTCGACAATGTTGCGGCGATTAGCAAAGCTTCCAAGGGCGATTCGAACGCGTTCAACCTGATGTACTCGAATTACAAGCAGTCCACCTTTAAACTGAACTCGATCTCAACAACAGATGCTACCAAAAATAACTATATCACTTATCAGACCATTGGATTCCTGATCATGTTCATGCTGTTCTCGGCGGTTAACCTATCCGAAATGATTACGAAGGAAAAGGAAAACCGTACGTACCTTCGCCTATTATCTACGCCAATCTCAGCCAGGCAGTATGTGGGCTCCAATGTGATTGTTAACCTGATGATCATGACGATGCAGATCATCATGACATTATTCTTCATGAAAGTCATATTCCAGATGGATATCGGTGTACCGGTCGGCTATATGTTCCTGATCATGATGATATTCGCTCTCGTTGCGATTGGACTCTCCTTATCCATTACCGCATTCGCGAGCAGCTCGGCGGCTGCCGGAGCCATCCAGAATATTATTATTACCCCGACCTGCTTGCTTGCCGGCTGTTTCTTTCCAATTGAGATTATGCCGGACATGGTCAAGAAGATTTCTGGATTTCTACCGCAACACTGGCTCCTGGTAACGATTACCGAGCTGATGGAAGGGAAAACACTAGGAAGTCTGTATGTGAATCTGCTGATTTTGGGTGCTTTTGCGCTTGCCTTCTTCCTGATCGCCATCTACAGGTTCGGGCGGAATAATGATACGAGAAGCTTTGTGTAAAGCTCTTATAGAGCGCCGTTATGTGAATAACGGCGCTTTTGAAGTTGGGGGTTAAGTACAAAAGTGTTTCTTTTATGTCTGGCGCGGTTACTATATTAGGAATGGGCTTGGAAGCAGCTGGAATACTGCTGTCATCCGTCTCCAGAGGTGCAAATTCGTATAATCTTTCCAAGTAAGGGAATCATAAACCGAGTTAAAAATAATGACACAAATATTAGTTGAAATTAACAGATTTTGCGAATATATTTAGTATGGATCTTATACAGGGGTACAAGCTTTTTAATCAATCAGGGGGTGCTTGTCGTAGTGAAAAAGGGGATTATTGCATTAACGGTATCAGCATTAGTATTGTCGATGTTGGCAGGTTGCGGTAGTAAGGACAACACATCAGGCGGTACTGGCGGGGCAGCCAAGTTCAAAGTCGGAATGGTAACCGATGCGGGTACAATCGACGACAAGTCGTTCAACCAAGGCACTTGGGAAGGCGTCCTGAAAGCAACCAAGGAACTGAACCTGGAGAACAAGTATTTGAAGCCAAGCGGTACTACAGAAGCGGATTACACCAAAGAAATCGGGAATCTGTACGATGCAGGCTACAAATTTATCGTAACACCGGGATACAAATTCGAAACAGCTATCTTCAAAGCGCAAGACAAATATAAAGATGCCAAGTTCGTTATCATCGATGGTGCTCCGAATGCTGGAGACTTCAAAGCGGTAGTGAAAGAGAACACAGTGTCCATCTTCTTCGCAGAGCATGAATCCGGATTCCTTGCAGGTGTAGCAACTGCCTTGCAAATTAAAGAAGGACAAGCAGGCTTCATCGGCGGTATGGAAATTCCAGCGGTACAGAAATTTAACTGGGGCTTCCAGCAAGGCGTTGACTATGCGAACAAGAACTTGAGCACAAAGATCACAATCAAACCTGAGAACGTGGTATACCAAGGTTCCTTCGATAATGTGGCGGCAGGCGGCCAATTGGCAGCTCAGATGTTCGACCGCGGCGTTAACGTAATCTTCGCAGCTGCAGGCGGCGTAGGCGTAGGAGCAATCAATGAAGCTAAGACTCGTGTGCAGGCTGGTAAAAAAGCTTGGATCGTAGGCGTAGACGTGGATCAATACAAAGACGGAGTTTACTCTGGCGACAAATCCGTTGTCTTGACATCGGCTATGAAGAAAATCGATCATGCAGCTTATGATATGGTCGTAGCAGAGAAAGACGGTAAATTCCCAGGTGGTAAAACATTAACATTCGACTCCAAGAATGACGGCATAGGCATACCTGAGAAGAATCCTAACTTAAGCGAAGACACGGTTAAGAAGGTTGATGAAGTCTCGAAGAAGCTTAAAGCTGGAGAGATTAAGGTTGCCGGAGAAAAAGGAAGCCTGATTAAATAGTCGAATTGGATAACCGAAAAAAGGCGGAGCTTGGCTCCGTCTTTTTTTACTTCCATAGAAGGGAAGGTTGAAGGTATGGATTATGTTGTTGAAATGCACAATATTCGAAAAGAGTTCCCAGGTATTGTCGCTAATGATGACATTACGCTTACATTGAAGCGCGGAGAGATCCATGCTCTGTTAGGTGAGAATGGGGCGGGGAAGTCTACGCTAATGGGGATGCTCTTCGGCATGTATCAGCCGGACCGCGGGACGATTGTAGTGAATGGCCAGGAAACGCGGATCGCGAATCCGAACGTGGCGAATAGGCTGGGGATCGGGATGGTTCATCAGCATTTTAAGCTTGTCGGTGACTTCACCGTCACTGAGAACATTGTGCTTGGAAGTGAGCCCCGTCGATGGGGATTGTTGTTGGATACCGATACAGCAAGCACTAGAATCAGGCAATTATCTAAGCGGTACGGCTTGAATGTAGATCCTGATGCCAGAATAGACGAAATATCGGTTGGCATGCAGCAGCGTGTTGAAATTCTCAAAATGCTATATCGAGATGCAGAGGTTCTCATATTCGATGAGCCTACGGCTGTCTTGACCCCTCAAGAAATCATTGATCTGCAGAATATTATGGGCAATCTGATTGCTGAAGGTAAGTCCATTATCTTGATTACACACAAGCTCAAAGAAATTAAGGCAGTGGCTAATCGCTGTACGGTTATTCGTCGAGGGAAGACGATAGGCACGGTAGAAGTAGCAGAGACCAGTGAAGATGCTATGGCGGAGATGATGGTCGGGCGGCATGTCTCCTTCAAGGTGGACAAGCAAGCTAGTCATCCGGGTGAAGTAGTACTTAAGATCAACAACTTAACCATCAAGAACAACAAGAAGGTGATGGCGCTTAACAACTTTTCGTTGGAAGTAAGAACGGGCGAGATTGTTGCTATTGCTGGTGTTGATGGGAATGGACAAACAGAGCTAATTGAAGGTTTAACCGGACTGAGGAAGACAGAATCAGGGAGCATTGTGTTCCAGGGTGAAGAAATAACGGGCTTGTCCACACGCAAAAGATTGGAGAGAGGGATCGGCCATATACCGGAAGACCGGCACAAACGAGGATTGGTTCTCGACTACTCCCTGGAAGAGAATTTGGTGCTCGAGGTATATAACCGACCGCCGTTCTCCAAATATGGTTTGCTGAACAAGCAGGCCATCCGAACCCATGCCGATCAAATCATCAAGAGCTTTGATGTGAGATCTGGGCAAGGTGCTTCATCAGCTGCCAGAACGCTGTCTGGGGGCAATCAGCAAAAGGCGATAATAGGGCGGGAAGTGGAGCAGAACCCAACTTTACTTATAGCAGTACAGCCTACTCGCGGACTTGACGTAGGTTCCATTGAGTACATTCATAAACGTCTGGTGGAGCACCGAGACAAGGGAAAAGCAGTATTGCTCGTGTCTCTGGAGCTCGATGAGGTGCTTGCTCTATCGGATCGAATAGCCGTTATAAATGGCGGAGAGCTCGTAGGGGTTGTGCAAGCATCCGAAGCGACTGAACAGAAGATTGGACTCATGATGGCCGGCGTGAAAAGGGGGGAAGAGGCATGAGGAATGGAGTCATCTCTTTAATGGCCGTTGTATTGGGACTGATCGCCGGCGCTATTCTGATGGCGATTACAGGCCACAATCCATTCACCGGGTATCAGTATCTGGTGGAAGGAGGGCTTAAGAATCCCGAGAGAATCGGCAATACTTTAGCAACCGCGACCCCCTTGATCTTCACAGGATTATCGGTTGCATTCGCATTCAGGACGGGTTTATTCAACATTGGAGCAGCGGGGCAAATGTTATTCGGCGGATTCTGTGCAACAGCTGTAGGCTTGAGCCTGGACCTGCCAAGATTCCTGTTATTGTTGACTATGGTTGCTGCCGGGATGTTGGGCGGGGCTTTGTGGGCCTTCATTCCTGGTCTGCTCAAGGCGAAATTTAACGTCCATGAGGTAGTGTCCACCATTATGATGAACTGGATTGCTTATTGGACAATTTATTACGCTATACCCGCCTATTTCAAAGGACAGTCTCTTGAAACAGAGTCAAGGCTGTTGCCGGAAACAGCGTCGCTCCGGGTGCCCTTCTTATCCGATTTATTCGGCGGCTCTTATCTGAATCTTGGACTTTTCCTGGCGGTAATAGCCGTCATAGTGGTAGCTTTCATTATAAACAAAACCACATTAGGCTTTGAACTGAAAGCGGTTGGATTCAATCGTCATGCTGCTGAGTACGCGGGAATCGCGGTAAATCGCGGGATTGTGGTGTCCATGCTCATTTCGGGCGCATTAGCAGGTCTTGCTGGAGTGGCCCAATATGCAGGGAATGCCTATAACATCCAAATTGGGATCATGCCTACTCAAGGCTTCGACGGGATTGCCGTTGCCTTGCTTGGGGCCAATACACCTATAGGTGTATTGCTCTCTGCCATCTTCTTCGGCCTGTTATATTCAGGCCGTGGCTTTATGAATGCTATGACCGAGATTCCGCCTGAGATTGCGGATACGATTATCGCTATTATCATTTATTTTGCAGCTACCAGTATTCTGATCGAGCGTCTAACCCGGAAATATTGGAAACGCCGTTCTGCAAACGGAAGGCAGGTGGAATAAGGCTATGTGGCTCACACTTCAACAAATTTTCCCTTATGCAATTGTGTTTACAATCCCTCTGCTCATAACTGCATTAGGCGCCTTGTTCAGTGAACGAAGCGGTGTTGTGAATATTGGACTGGAAGGGCTTATGGTTGTAGGGGCATTTGCCGGGGCATTCGTCATATTCAAGCTTCAGGAAACCTGGCCTGGCAGCGTGTTTGCCCTATGGATTGGCTTGCTCATTGCGATGCTGGCTGGTGCTTTATTCTCGCTTCTGCACGCCTTTGCCAGTATTAGCCTAAGCGCCAATCAGATCATAAGCGGTACGGCCATTAACCTGGTTGCTGGCGCTCTGACTATATTCCTGGCCAGAAACATTACAGGCAGCGGGAACATACGGATTACCAATGTTTTTATTCCGGATGATTTCCGTCTGCTCTCGGATATTCCATTTCTGGGACCTTTATTGTTCACGAAGACTTATCCAACGACTTGGTTGGTTCTGATTCTATTGCTCGTTAGCGTATTCGTGCTCTATAAGACCAGGTTTGGATTACGCTTGCGAGCTTGTGGGGAGCACCCGCATGCGGCAGAAGCAGCAGGGATCAATGTGAAGAGAATGCGTTACATCGGTGTCGTGATCTCAGGAGCCTTCTCAGGACTCGGAGGGGCGATCATTATTGTAACCTATGCAGGCGAATTTACCGGAACGGTTGCTGGACTAGGCTTCCTGGCGCTGGCCTCGCTTATCTTCGGACAATGGAAGCCGCTCGGCATATTAGCCGCGACCGCATTCTTCGGATTCGCAAGCACGGTAGCGAACGTCTCTCAGGTCATTCCATCACTTGCGGTGTTTCCGCCTGTTATTCTCAAAGTATTCCCGTACGTAGTAACGCTGATCGCGCTTGTAGTATTCTCCAAGTCCTCCAATGCGCCTAAAGCGGCGGGAGAGCCGTTCGATTCAGGGAAGCGTTAAGCGGAAGCTTGATCTCTACACAAGTTCCGATCTCTAATTCGCTTGTGATGCGCATGCTGCCTTTATGATTGGCAATGATTTGTTGGCTAACCATAATACCCAGGCCGTTTCCGTTCTCCTTAGTGGTGAAGAAAGGCTCGCCTAACCGCTCAAGCTCCTCCTGCGGAATTCCGCATCCTTGATCCGTGATACGGATAATGAGGCAATCCGAGGGGACGACCTCTACTTCAACGGTAAGGGTTCCGCCGCTCGTCATCGCTTCCATCCCATTCTTAATCACGTTGGTGAATACCTGCTTTAACTGATTGGCTTCACACGTAATTAGAGGGGGAGCGACTGCAAGCTTCGTCTCGAGCTGGATATTGTTCAGACTAGCCTGTGTATCGAGCAGCAACAACAACTCCTGCAGCAGCTCACTTACATCGACTGGTTGGAACTTATTGATTTGAGGCTTTGCTAGCACGAGGAACTCACTTACAATGAAGTTGATCCGATCAAGCTCCGATAACATAATATCGAGATAGAAGGGGGCATTGTCCCCCTTTTTTTGTTGCAATTGAACGAAGCCTCGCAGAGTGGTTAGCGGATTCCGTATTTCATGCGCCACTCCAGCGGCCAGCTGGCCAACTAGAGAGAGCTTCTCCGACCGGCGCAATCCCTCCTCTGTCTGTTTCCTCTCCGTAATGTTGCGGGAGATACAGGCAATGGCTACAATCTCACTTTCTTCATTGCGAATGGGTGAGATGGTCATGCTGATGTCAAGGATACGCCCGTCTTTGGTTACACACAAAGTTTCGTAGTCAGTTACGGCTTTACCCCGTAATACATGATTCATAACTTCAAAGAACTCGGACTGACGATCTTCTTTGATTTCAGGAACCAATTTACCAATAGATTCCTGTTCATTCCAACCGTAGATGGAGGCAAAGGCTGGATTGACCTGAATAGCAAGACCGTCCATATCACATACATGTATCGCATCGGAAGTGTGGTTGAAGAACGATTCCAAATATTCCTTTGTGCTTCTTAATTCTTCAGCCGTATTCTTCAAATCTGTCATGTTGGAGTGCAGGTTGCTAGCCATAGTGTTAACACGGGAAGCTAACAGCCCCAGCTCATCCTTGCTGTTAATCGCGATGGTAGCGCCAAAGTTGCCTGCTGCCATCTGATCGACTTTACTCAGGATTTGATTGAGCGAGCGCATCATGAAACCGGCTATCCAATAGCTGCTGAATAGAGTGAGAAGAATGAGTCCGATAGATATGACGGATTGCAAGATGAGCTGGTTCACTAATTGTTCTTGAATGGATGCTCGGTCGAAGCTTACTCCGATCACATAGGCGTCGTCGGCTAATGTAGGGACAAAGGTTTTCATAACATGCTTATCCTGAATATTAGCAGAGGAGGTAGTCATCTTTCCTGTCTTAATGGCTTCCTGAACTTTAATAATATCATTGACCGAATCTTTGTAGCGGTATTGACCGACAATGATGTCTCGGAAGTCCAAGTTATAGACAGGAATCCCGTGCTTCAAATCAATACTGGGTTCTTTTCCGAGAAATTGAGGGTTAAATCCAGTGATCTCCAGAATATTAGGATTATCTTTAAGGATCTTGTTCACGAGAGCTTCCGTGCCTAGAAACCTCTCATAGTCGATATAGACCTGGGCGTTGACGAATGGATTGATCATGTAATTGGTCGTTCCGTCGTGGTAATTGCCCCACTTCTTAATTTGGGTAGGATCTGAGGTGGCATAGTCAATCGGCCCCGACCAATAATTGGGAAGCTTCTGACCTTCGGGAATCGTAACATTCTGGTTATCGAAGAGCTGGTTAAACGCCATGAACCAGTATTCCCAGGTTTTGGAGCTCAGGTTTATTTCCTTGGGGTCGGACGATTTCTGAACTATAATATCGCCCTCGACTCTCCTCCACAAGGTGATATGGTCCACTCCAAGCTTGGTGCTCAGAGCGACTAACTGCTCATTCGTCACCTTGTCGATGTCTGGGTCCAATTGGGTTTGAGCAGCTATAGCGGCAAATCTCAGTTTCTCGCCAAGTGAATCCTCTAATAGCTTCTTGGCATACTGATTAGCTTCCACGGTGGCACCGACCTGCATAGAGATGGCATTCATCTGCTGCTCGGCGCTCTGCTCCAGATCATCACTAGAGGAAATATAATTAATCCATATATTCAATGACAGTATAATAGTTACAATTAATGAGATAGATATTGATAGTTTGGCTTTAATGGACACAGCCGTGCCTCCCAAGATGTTGGTTGTCTCTACATACAATTATACATCGTAACAGGGATTCCTGTTGGGAAATTGTATCCGAAGGAATAGAAGAGCCCTCTGAAAGGGCTGTTAGCGCTTTAGAGGGCTGATTGTAAGGCTTATTATCGAGTCATATACCGGGGGCCCAGATGTGGGAAGAGGTGAGCGGTCACTTTCTTTGACTTCGATGCGGAATGGTCCGGGCTGAGCAACCGTGCCATGGGGTGCTCTTGGCCGAACAGCTGGCTGCGCAACAAGTGAGCGGCAATCATACTGTAGATCGTCCCGTTCCCTCCGCATGCCATGGCGTGGAATATGCCCGGTTGCTCGATGGATTCCCCCAGGAAAGGAAGCTCATTTCCCGATTCGGCGAAAGCTCCGCTCCAGACATATTCAGCTCTCCAATCCTGCTGCGGGAACAGTCTGCCTAGTTCCATTAATAATCGTCGGGTAGGGGCGAACATCTCTGTCCCTTTGCTTGCATCATTCATACGGTCTGCTGCTTGATCGCCCGCAGAGTTGTCCATTCCGCCAACAATCATTCGACCATCCGGTGTGGTACGGAAGTAAAAATAAGGGCGGGAGGTCTCCCACATCATGAAGTCGGAAGGCCAGCCTTCAGGCAGCGATGCTGCTTGAGTGGCCAGAGCATATGTGCGCTTCATAATCGGCTTTACGGAGTTAGGACTCTCAATTCCTGGAATATAGCCGACTGCGCGAACAATCTGATTGGCGATAACTTCACCGGAGTCGGTGTGAATGACGAAACGCCCGTTACGCCGCTGCACTTCCTTGACGGTGGTATTCTCGTACACACCGGTCTTGAATTGATGCGCTTGGGCGATTAAGCCTTGGGCGAACTTCACGGGATTGATCTCAGCGTCGCCGTGTGTAACCAGAGTAGACGATCTGCGGGCTTTGAAGGTGTCTGTTATGTGAGGAGGCAATCCCCACTCCACTGCGAATCCGTGCTTGCGCAGCATCAAATACTCTTTGAACAGACGAGGAGCATCCTTAGAGGTGCTGGCGCAGTACAAGCTGCTTCGCCCATAAAAGCCGGTATCATGCGGTAGAGAACAAGCAAGTCCGGCTAAGCCTCTTAAGGCTATTCGGCATTCTTTATAAAAGCTGACCGCATCCGCTTCGCCGATCTGTTCGGCTAACTCGTGCAGCATAATGTCGTTAGAGAACTGAAGCAAACCCGTATTGGCAGCCGTGCTGCCAGATGCAACGCGATTGGCCTCAATCATTACAGCTGGAATACCTGCGCGTGCCAGTACAGCAGCGCTCAAAGCACCCGTCATTCCGCCTCCGATGATAGCGACTTGTGTTTCTACACGCTCCTCAAGCTTGGGATAGCTAGGTACATGGTTCATCGTAGTTGGCCAGTACAATGAGCCGTTATGTAAATTTGGGGTAGGGGTCGATGTATGTTCCATATTGACAGCCTCCTGTAAGGGTTCATGTATTATTAATAACCCATTGCCAGGGAGCCTGAAACAAACCAACACCTTCTAATTGCTTAAGAATGCTTGCGAAGCAGATCCTGATACGTATCCTTGTTGCAAATAACGAATAGGCGGGCTGACTCAGGGATCGGTTCATGCAGCCTGCGATTAATATTCAGATGCGTGCCGTCGGATATTAATGTAGCGCCTTGCTCCAGGAGCTCCTCAAAAGCATCCCGAAAGTTAACCCAATTCGGCTTCTTAGCTATTTCATACAAATCATCGCCATGCTGTCTCGTGAGCAGCTGGGTGAGCAGCTTGGATGCACCTGGGTTGAACGCCGATCGAACGGCTAATTGAGATATGGTTTCCGAGCTCAGGATGAACTCGTCGACCTTGACATGTGTGAAATTATGAACATTCCCTTTGTCCTTAATCTCCGCAATCGTATACACATTATTAAAATAACGTTCGATTGTAGTGGCAATGAGCAGCGTTTTACCGTCAATGAAAGAAGAGTCATGAATATAGCCATGGTTCTCCGTCATTTCGTTAGCAAATATAAAGGCGGCTTTGGCTTTTCCGAGATTAGCTTGCTCCAACGTTTCCTTATGCACGGGATTGCCTTTTACGTAATGGACCCTGTCGTGCTGATATGGGGTTCGATCCATGGTATCGATGATGACAACCTCGGCTGTGGAATCTGTATTCAGAATTTCCTGGATAGCGAGCTCAGCGTTCTTGCTCCAATCCAGCATGACGAAATGATTCGTTCCTGTGTAGCTCAATTTACCCTCATCCTTTCTGCGTTTATATCCGAATAGTCCGTCTACAATTTTACTGATAATAATCGAAATGAAGCTGATCCCGAATATGTAGAGGAAGATGCCCAAGCATTTCCCGGCAACCGTATGCGGGTAGAAGTCCCCATAACCGACCGTTGTTACAGTAGTCATGACCCACCAGAAGCTGTTGAACATATTTCCGAATGTATCCGGTTCAAGGAAATAGCCTAATACCGAAGCGGCGATAATCAGGAAGACTGCTGCCAGAGTTATTAGCCCTGTGCTGGTTCGGACCAGTTGAGTCAGTAGTTTGGAGAAGAATAGCATGACCTTTGTTCACTCCTAAAGATTCTGAATGGTAATGGTTTCTGTGGAAGTTACTTGCAACCCTACTGTGTATTATATCAACTTGTTATGTTTTATTAATGTTTTTCTTGTTGTTTTTATTCGATGGCAATGCGGCAACGGGTATTCTATTCCTGAGGTTAAGAGAACCACACTACAACTTAAGGGAGAGATGAGCATGAACAAACATAAAAAAGTTCTTACTGCACTGGCAATCACCACAATGGTAGGGTTATCAGCGACTTTACCTTACAACGTCCTTCACGTATCTGCAGCAAGCTTTACCGACAATGAAGGGAATTCGCCGTATAAGGCAGCAATAGATGAAATGGCTAAGCAAAACGTAGTGGATGGGTATGAGGATCAGCTTTTCAAGCCTTTGCAGGACATTACACGCGCAGAATTGGCCAAAATGGTCGTGCTTGCACTGGACGTTAATCCGGCTCAAGGTTCTGTAAGTGAATATAGCGATGTGTCCGCTGCTGATTGGTACAGTACGTATGTTACGGCAATGGCTAAGCTCGGTGCTATGAAGGGAGAGAACGGACTATTCCAGCCCAGTAAGCCTGTAACACAGGGTCAAATGATAGAGGTAGTAGCTTCCGTGCTTAAGCAGGACGCAGCAGTTGTCCAGGCGTTGCTCCAGACACCGCCAGTAAGCGGGGATCATGCATCCCGAGGTTTGGCGGCATGGCTGCTGAGATCCGCGCAAACTATTGCTCCTGCTCATGTAACCAGTGTTAAAAATTTGAACTCCATTACCTTGCAGGTTACTTTCTCGGCCCCACTTCCCAAAGAAGAGATTGATGTAGCCAAAGCAAAAGAAAACTTCGTGTTCGATAACGGGTTAACCGTGTTAAACATCCCGCAGCTGAAATCCGGCTCCACTAGTACGTATATTGTTCCAACGTCCCCTCAAGCGGCGGGTGTTACTTACACATTAAGCTACAAAGGCCAACAGTCGGATACATTCGCGGCTAGCACCGAGAAATTGGCGATGAGATCTGCACAGCAAGTAGCTGCCGATACTTTTGAAGTGGAATCCAGTCTGGCTGATGGAGTAGCGGATTATGGATATATTGTGCAAGCCTATAGCGCCGGTCGCCCTGGAGCATTCATAGTGGATGAGAACAACGTGTATAATGGAAAGACCTATCAAATCTTATCCTCTATGAGAGACAAGAAGGTGTATATTACACCGGAAGGCGGTCAAACGATGATAGCGGGATATATTCCATTCACCCAGGCAACGGATGGAAGACAAGCGCCTAAGTTCCGTCTCCCTGACGGGCAAAAGTTCCAACCAGGCGTGAAATACACGGTAACCTCGGACTGGGCTACAATCGAGGCAGCTGCTTTCACAGCCAAAGAAATCGCGCCACTATCGATTCAATCTGTTGACTCCGTTAACGAAACGACGATCAACGTGACACTGACTGAAGATCCGAAGGACGAAATGTTCGCTCTGCGAAGCTTGACGTTAACCGCTCCGGACGGCACAGCATTAACTGCCACATACAAGCTAACAAGCCGTAAGGGAGCTGTAGGAATATTCGAGCTTCAGAATGGCGGCAAGCTTGCAGGGGGCACCACTTACACCGTTACCTCGGTTGGGAACTGGGCAGCCGTTAACGGAATGACAGTAACAGCGAAATAAGGGGGCGCCCATGCGAACCGCGAGCCGTTCTGCCATCCGGAACCAACGAGTACGCAATAAGATGCAGGTCATGACTACAGTATGCTTGATATTGATGGCTATATTCGTGGTCGGTTGTACGGAGGAGGATGTTCAGGATTCTGTGAAGCCGCAGCCTTCTCCGGCGGAGACTAGTAAGCCGAAATCACCGCAAGGAGCAGCGCAGGAATCATCCGAAATCTTAATTCTGACACACAGCAAGAGCAATTATATTTCCTTTACAAATCCAGCCACTGGGATTGTGGAGAAGCTGGAAGTAGGGAAGTCTCCATTCGGACTTGCCTTGGCAGCGCAAGGTAATCGAGCCTATGTGTCCACGGCCGAAGGAGTATCCGTGGTCGATACGGCACAGCGCCAATTGATTAAGACCGTGCCGTATCTAACCCCGATCCCATTCGTGGAATACGGCGAGTACCGTCCGGGAGGCATGGGCATTATCGTATCTCCGGATGACCGATACGTCTATGTCGGGGTTTATAGCTCGAGCAGGGCGAGTCAATTGGAAGTGCTGGACACGCAGACCATGGCATTTGTTCATAAAGTGCCGGTCGGGATTAGACCCTTCGATGTTAGTGTGAGCCTCGATGGGGAAGAAGTATACAGCATCGATCATGATTCCTATTCCGTGACGGCCGTTCATGTGAAGAGCCTGGAAGCACGCAAGCTGGAAGTTGCTCCGTTCGGTAAGGGCGGCTTCGAGAAGCCTCACTATGCGGTTGTCCGTGAGGACGGGAAGCTATTGATGCCTTATCAGGGACGCGGTCTGGCCATTCTGGATCCGAAGAGCGGCGTCTATGAAACCAAGCCGTTAACAGGTAATACCCATCAGGAAGGAGCCGCCTTGACAGCGGACGGGAAGAAGCTACTGATTGTGGGGAATGGCGCGGCCGGCAGCGCAACAGGAAGTCCTAATCTGACGGTGCTGGATGTGGACACGATGGAAGAGAGGATCATTCCGCTGAAGCGTAAGCATCAGATGGTTGCAGGCAGTGCCGATGGGCGCTACGCGTATCTCACGGGCGGCGTCACCTATGCGGATACCGGTTGGGACGGGATGACTATAATCGATCTGCAGACTGGAACGACAACAGAGATAGCACTGCCGGATTACCCGTTGGAAATCGAAGTTTTGAACAAATAGAACAGGGAACCACCATTCCTACCTGAGCTTCCGGGTGTAGGAATGGTGGTTTTGCTAACATTATGTTTGGGGTGGAACGATTGCTTTAATGAGCTAAAGTAGATGTCGAAGAATTATACATAGATAGGCAAATTGAGCCTGTTTTCAGCTGTTGATGTATAAAATTTCAACATCTAACCACGAATAGGGCAAGGAATGGGGTAAAATAAGGCCGATTCCGATCAAATGCAGCGTTAGATGTACAATCCTTCGACATCTAGCAGCGGAAAGGAGTCATTTTTAGTCGTCTATGTCGAATTTTTATACATCTAACCTTGTCGTTGGGTATTAGAACCGTTTTAAAGATGTTCCTCCAGCAAACCTGGAGGCAGAGCACATGGAGAACGTAACTCCTTGCTCCAAAAGTCGAACAGAAAACATTCCTGTTAAGGCTAAGAAACAGTCTTTGCTAAAAAAGGAGCGCCTCGGTATGATGGGT
>FWWL01003294.1_pt1 | contig 30081 bp, 28 predicted proteins | sample 2228331 | NCBI WGS metagenome assembly FWWL01 (sample SAMEA103939775, study PRJEB20133) | metagenome
TATCTGGGGGTCGTGGAGGTCTACCGGGGTCCGGGGCGACGGGGGTATCGGCAGGCGGAGCGGCACGGGCGGGGTTCGGTCCTTTCGCCCCAGGCGTGCCCGGACGTGCGCCTGGCCGTGGACGAAATGATAGGGTAGCGGCCGTCGGGGCATCGGGGGGTTCGGTATCGAGATATGGGGGTCGAGCCTCACCGGTGGCGAATCCGCCAGTCGTAGGGGATGGAGGGGTCGTCGTAAGGGAGGCGGTATTCGTCGGGCCGTTCGTAGTCATAGAGCTCCGTCGGGAAATTGACGACGATGGCGATCTGGTTGCCCTCAGCTGTAAAGCCGTGGTACACGAGGGGCGGGACCTTGATCAGGCAGGGATTCAAGGACCCGATGTGGAACTCGTTGACGACCCCCCGCGTCGGCGAACCCTCCCGGGCGTCGTAGAGGACGACCCGGGCCATGCCGTACACGCAGGCGAAGTGGTCCCACTGCTTCTGGTGGTAGTGCCAGGCCTTGACGGCGCCAGGATAGCAGGCCGTGACGTAGGCCTGGCCGAAGCGGTCGAACTCGGGCCAGTCGCTTCGGAGGAGCTCCATCAGGAAGCCCCGGTCGTCAGGGATCAACCGTAAGGGCCGGACCTGTACACCGGCGATCAGGCCCTCGGTAGCTCGCATCGTCGTTCCTCCGGCAGGCGCTTCGTAAAGTCGATCCATCGTAGACCGATTGGGAGGGGCTTTACAAGTATTCGGCCCGTCCCATGTCCTGTCCCGTGCCGATTGAGACGGGGAGACGCCGGTATAACTGCCGGATTCCCTGGACTTGTCCCATTTCTTGTCCTCATTTCGGACCTCGCCTCTTGTACCGGCGTCGAGGGTCGGGTAATGTAGAAGGGGAGGGGACCTTCATCGGAGCGCCGAGAAGCCCCCTACTCCGGGGACGTCCTGGCTCCCGTGTCCTTCCCGGCTCCTTTTGCATTCGGCCCCATCCCCCCGGGGAGGGGGGGCCTGACCGGAGGCCTTCATGCTGGAACGGCAGCCGCCCCGTGTGCCGCCCTTCCGGATCAAGATGGTCGAGCCGATCCACCGTCTGCCGGCGGCCGAACGCTGGGCCCGTATGGCCGAGGCCCACTGGAACGTCTTCTACCTGCGGTCCCGAGACGTCTTCATCGACCTCCTGACCGACAGCGGGACGGGCGCCATGAGCGACGCCCAGTGGGCGGCCCTCGTCATGGGTGACGAGGCCTACGCCGGGTCGCAGAGCTTTGAGGCCCTGCGGGCCGTCGTCGAGGACCTGACCGGGATGCCCTATGTCTTGCCGGTCCATCAGGGCCGGGGCGCCGAGCACGTCTTCTTTAGGGCCCTGCTCCGGCCGGGCCAGGTCGTGCCGTCGAATACCCATTTTGACACGACGCGGGCCAACATCCGGGCCGTCGGGGCGACGCCCGTCGACCTGCCCGTGCCCGAGGCCGCCGACCCCGACTCGGAGGCTCCCTTCAAGGGCAACATCGACGTCGATCGGCTCGCCCGCCTCTTGCGGGAAGCCGCCCCCGGCCGGGTCCCCCTCGTCCTGCTGACCGTTACGAACAATGCCCTGGGGGGTCAGCCCGTCTCGATGGAGAACATCCGTCAGACGGCTGAGCTGGCCCACCGGTATGGGGCCCGGCTGGTCTTGGACATCGCCCGCTTTGCCGAGAACTGCTACTTCATCCAGCGGCGGGAGCCGGGCTTCCGGTCTGTGTCCCTACGGGACATCGCCCGGCAGATGTTCGCGTATGCCGACGCCTGCCTGATGAGTGCCAAAAAGGACGCCCTCGTCCCCATCGGGGGTTTCATCGCCACACGTCATGCCGACGTCTATGAGGCGGTCACCCCGTTCCTCATCTTGCACGAGGGCTTTCTGACCTACGGGGGCCTGGCGGGCCACGACCTGGCGGCGATGGCCGTCGGCCTCCAGGAGGTCTTGGACGAGGCCTACTTGGCCTACCGGGTCGGCCAAGTCGCCGGGATGGTGGACGCCTTGCACCGTCGGGGCATTCCGGTCGTCCGGCCGGCCGGAGGCCACGCCGTCTACGTCGTGGCGGACCGCCTGATGGAACACGTCCCGGTCGAGGCCTTTCCGGGCCAGGCCTTAACCGTCGCCCTATACTGCGCCGGCGGCGTCCGGGCCTGTGAGATCGGGAGCCTGCTCATGGGAGACGACGAGCGGCCGCCCTACGAGCTCGTCCGGCTGGCCATTCCCCATCGGGTCTACACGGATGAGCACCTGGCCTACGTCGTGCGGGTCCTGGAGGCCATCGCCAAACGCCCCCGGGCGTGGCCCGGCTTTCGGGTCGTCTGGGCCCCGGCCGTCCTGCGTCATTTCACGGCACATTTGGCCCCGACCGGACCGCTTCCGCCGCCCGCCGACTGGGAACTCCCCCTGGCGGAGGACGGAGATACGTAAGGCCCCGATGGGCCCGAGTCGGGGTCTCGGGAATGACTCCGTCCGATCAGAATCGGCAAAGCAGGAGTAGACGCCGAGACGGCGGGCCCATAAACTATGCGGTGGGACGACTTAAAGCCGGATAGGTCGTCTGGGAGTTCGGGAATCTGGCAGTCCGGGATTTTGGAGGGAGGGGTCGGGTCGATCCCGCCTCCCGAACTTCCGGACTGCCGGATTCCCGAATTGCCGATTCCCGGGAGAGTGTTCATGAGTTGGCTCCGTAGGGTCCTTCACGTCGGCGTCGGCCTGGGCGCCCTCGTCGTCCGCCGGGCGCAGGACGTCGTCCAGCGTCTGGAGGCCGAGGGTCGGCAGGTCTTGGAACGGCCCGACAACCCCATCGACAAGGTCCGGACCCGTCTCGGCCGGTGGACGGAATCGACCCGCAAGACCTTCCAGGAGCTGGCCGTCCATCTGTACTACACCGTCGGCGTCACGCCCCTCCAGGAGACCCGGCACCTCCACCAACGCGTCGATGAGCTGGAAACCCGCCTGACCCGAAAGACCCGGGGCGATGCGGCTCGTTCAGATTCCTAAGGCGTACCGACAGCTCCGGCGGTTCCGTCAGATCGTCCAAGTCCTGGCCCGGTACGGCTTCTGGGACGTCTTGGACCGGATGGGCCTGGCAGGGCCTTACGAGCGGCTTCGCCGGCCCTGGCGGGGCCGACCGGCGCCGGAGCTGGTCCGCGGGACGACGCCCCAGCGGGTCCGGGCGGCCCTCCAGGCGTTGGGCCCCACCTTCATCAAGCTGGGTCAGTTCCTGAGCCTGCGGCCGGACCTCCTCCCGACGGAATGGGTCCACGAGCTGGAGCAATTACAGGACCGGGTCGCCCCTCAGCCGTGGGAGGAACTCCGACCGGTCCTGGACCAGACCCATCCCGGATGGTCTCGGTGGCTCGTCGAGCTAGACCCGACGCCCCTGGGTTCGGCCTCCATCGCCCAGGTCCACGCGGCCCGCACGGCCGACGGCCGGGCCGTCGCCGTCAAGGTCCGCCGCCCCCACGTCGAGCGCTTCATCCGCACGGACCTGGACATCCTGGCCTTTCTGGCCGACCTGGCCGACCGGCACATCGAGGAGCTTCGGCCCCTGCGGCTCCCCGTCCTGGTCGCCCAGGCCCGGCAGGTCCTGGAACGGGAGCTGGACCTCCGCATCGAGGCCCAGCAGATCGAGCGCTTCCGTCGGAACTTTCAGGACTTTCCCGAGGTCGTCGTCCCGGCCGTGGACTGGACGGTCCACGGCGACGCCGTCCTGGTCGTCGAGCGGGTCGAGGGCATCCGCATCGACCGAGTCGATGAGCTGGTCCGCCACGGCGTCGACCCGGCCCGCATCGCCCGGGTGGGCGCCCGGGCCCTCCTGAAGCAGGTCTTCCTCGACGGCTTCTTCCACGCCGACCCCCACCCGGGCAACCTCTTTGTCCTCCCGCCGGACCGGATCGCCGTCGTCGACTTCGGCATCATGGGGACGCTGGACGAGACGATCCGGGAGGTCTTGGCCGACCTCCTCATCGGCGTCGTCCGGCAAGATACCCGGTCCGTCGTCCGGGGCCTGATCCGCCTCGGCGTGATTCAGGAACCCCCGCCGCCGACGTTCTTCCAGGAGCTGAACGACTTCATCGGCCGGTACAGCCGGATTCCCATCGAACGGGTCTCCATGCGGATGGTCCTGGAGGAGGTCCTGGCCTACCTCCGGCGATATCACCTGTTTTTGGCGACGGACCTGGCCCTCATGTTGAAGGCCCTCCTGGCCCTGGACGCCCTGGCCCGCAAGCTGGACCCCGACCTGCAGACTGTCGAAGTTGCCCGGCCCTTCGTCCAGCAGTTGGTCCGGCGGCGTTACAACCCACTCCGGTACGGACGTCGGATCGTCCAGCAGGCCGAGCAGGTCCTCTCGATGGTAGCCTCGACGCCCCTGGAGTTCGAGTGGTTCTGGCAACAGTTCAGCCGGGGCCAGTGGCCCCTCCCGATGGAGGTCCGGAACCTGCCGTCCCTGGAGAATTCGGTCCAGCGGGGGTTCCACCGGATGGCCTGGGCGATGGTCATCGGGAGTCTGCTGGTAGCGTCGGCCCTCTTGATGGTCCGGCCCGTCGGGCCCGTCTGGTACGGTATCCCCGTCGTCGGGGCGATGGGCTGGCTGGTCGCCCTCTTGATGGCCCTCGTCCTGGGGTTTCAGGTCCTCCGTTCGGGCCGGTGGTGAAGCCGTGTCACGTCCGGACTTCCAGGACGTGGCCGGCGACCTGAATCCGGTCGCCCGGTCGGAGGACATACTCGGTCATGACCGGCTGACCGTTGACTAAGGTGGGGTTCGTCTGGCTGAGGTTGACGAGGACGAATTGACCCTGGGCGTTCCGCCGGACCTGGGCCTGCCGGCGGGAGACGTGGGGGTCCGGGATGACGACCTGGGCGGAGGCGGCGTCCCGCCCGATGACGACGCCCGTCGGGGGGACTGGAAAGCTCTGACCCTGGACGGCCCCCTGGACGCCGACGAGGGTCAGGACCGACAGGGCGATCGTCTCCCCGGCCAAGGGTGCCGTGGGTTCGACGGCGGCGGCCGACGCCCTCGGGAGGACCGCCGGGGCCCGACCCGCCTGCACCGCCGGGACGGCTCGGACGGCGACAGCCGGCTTCGGGAGCCGGATCAGCCAGCTCCCCAGGGCCATGAGGCCGACCAGGACCGCCCCGATGGTCAAGACCCACGGCCACAGGCCGGGATGCCGGGCCGTCAGCGGGAGGTCCAGACGGTACGTCACGTCGCCTTCCTGGGGATTGAACTCGACCCACCGGGCACCCGGCGGGAGGACGACGGTCGACGTCTCCATGTACTGTACGGTCTGGCCGGCCGTCAGGGCGTCGCTCTGAATATACGCACAGCTGACGACGACCCGGTCCCGCTCCTGGGTAGCGACCCTACAGCCGGCCAGGAGCTCCGGCAGACGGAGGCGCCATCCGTCCGGCGTGTATCGGAAGAGGTCCGGTATCGTCAGGTCGAGGCGGAGCACGCGGTTCGGGTCGTCAAACTCGACCTTCAGGCTCTTGCGGTCGACGTAAAACCGGGGCTGGTTTTCGCCCGTAAGCCGCCGGAAGAGGGCGTAAGGGTTGCTGGCGTAAAGCCCCTTGACGGCGTGGTAAAGATTGCCGGGATAGCGGTAGCGGGCTTCGATGACGCCCTCCCCCAGGGGGGTGACCCGGAGGGTCCCCTCGACGTCGACCCGGGGGAGCTGCTGACCCCAGGCCATCGACCCCAGGACCGCAAGCAAAACCCCGGACCTCAGGACAGAGAAGACTCCCCCGCCGGACCGCCCCCGTGGACGGGGGAGGGGGAGAGGCGGCAGGTGTCGGGAAGTCCTCCGGCCTACCATGGCGATACGACTCCGAGACGCCGAAGTTCATTATAATCGGCTAAAATCAGCGTCCCCTGCTCGATGTTCTTCTTGATGCTGTCCTCGGCCACCCGGACGCTCTCCTCGAAGCTCACGCGGGGCGACACGACCTGGGGAAAGTGGCCGTACGCGTAGGCCCGGTCGACGAACGTCGACTCGACGAAGACGTAGTTGCCGCTCTGGAGACGAATCCACGGGATGGCATGGCCCGGCATGAGGGCGATGCCGGCGTCGATGCCGACGGCCTGGGCCATCGAGGCAAACAAGATGGCCAGGTCCAAGCACGTCCCGGCCTTCCGCTGGATCGATTCCTTGGGGAACTGCACGTACTGGTTGAAGTGGGGCGTCCAGGCGTCGGACGGCTCCTGGATGTAGCGGACGCCGTAGTTGCGCAGGCAGTAGAAGATGGCCGCCCAGGCCCGAATCCGGTCCTCGTCGTCCGACGACGTGTTGAGGCCGCCCGTGCAAGCCGCAGCGGCCGCCTTCGTGACCTCCTCGTTGGGCGTCATGAAGACGCCGACCAGGGGCCAGTTGGCGAACTGGTCGTACCAGTCGATGATTTCGTCGTCGGGCATGCTCGTCCACGTCAGGTAGTTCCGGCCCATGACCTTAATGGGCCGGTCCAGGGCCTTCGTGACCGTCCGACCGTTGGGCTGTCGGTAGGCGACCTCGACCTTCACGGGGAGCGAGCGTCCGGAAGTCTCCTTGGTGATGGCCTCGTCGACGATGGGATAGTAGAAGTCGACGACCCGCTGACCCTCCAGGACGATGTCGATGGTGTGGTCCACGGGTCGGGTGTAGTCGGCCATCGTGTAGCGGACCCGGACGTCCCGGATGGCCCCGGGGCCCTTGTTGTGGATGAGGGTCCGGACGAGCCACAGACCGACTTTCTCGTCCCCGTACAGCTTATAGGCGGCCCCCAGGAGCTCCGTCTTGTGGGCGACCTCGAGGTCGACCCGAGGGGTCCGGGCATAGAGGGCCCACCTCCAGACGGCCAGCAGGCCGAGGACGAAGAACGTCCCCGTCAGGCCGACACGAAGGAGCCAGACAAACGCTCGCATCCTCCCCCTCCTCTCGGGAATCCGGCCATTCGGGAGTTCGGCTTCACGACGGGCGACGGAAACGTCCGTTACCCGGTCTATCTCCTCATTCTAAACGGCGGACCTATGGAAGTCTATCTTGGGAATCCGGCCCTTCGGGAATTCGGGAGTCCGGCAGTTCGGGAGTTCGGGGGTCCGGCTTCACGACGGGAAACGTAAACGTCCAGTCGACCCAGAGGGCCGACAGGCTGGCCGGCCGGATGGCCCAATCCTGCAGGCTCGGCCCCAGGAACCCGACGACGGCCTCCAGGGTCGACCGTTCCAGGACGTCCGTCTGGACACTCAACCGGTGGGGCGGTCCGGCCGACCACTCGAAGGCCTGGCCCCGGCACGTGAGGATCAGCCAGGACACGAGGCTCCACAGGTGGTCCCGGGGGTCGCCCCGCCATCGGAGCCGGACGAGGTCCGAGGGCTTCAGCCAGGCCCGCTGGTGGTGGTCGGGGAACCACACGCAGGCTCGCCGCCGCTGGACCTCGGCCACGAGGCCGACGGCGTCCCCGGGCAGGCTCATCCGACCCGGCCGGGGCCGGACCAGCTCCCCGACCTGCAGGAGTTCGTTCATCGGTAGTTCTCCGGATACAGACGGTCCGGCGGGTAAGCGATGTAAGCCAGGCACAGGCCCTGGGGCGGGGCCTTCAGACGGACCCAGTCGTGGAGCTGTTCGGCCAAGACCCGACGGACGGCGTCGGCGGGCTTGCGGCCCATGCCGACCTCGACGAGGAGGCCGACGATGTACCGGACCATCCCCCGCAGGAAGCCCGGGCAGGCGATGTGGAATACGTAGAGGGGGTGCTGATTGTCCCACCGGGCCCAGAGGACCGTCCGGACGGCCGTCTGACCCGGCGGGAGGCCCTTCCCGAAGGGGGCATAGTCGTACGTCCCCACGAGGTCCTGCGTCGCCTCGACCATCGCCCCAAAGTTGAGGGCCACGGGGAGGGACCACACGTAGGGATGCAGGTACGGCGGGGTCACCTCGCCCGTGTAGACCCGATAGATGTACTCCTTCCACAGGGCCGAAAATCGGGCGTGAAAGTTCGGCGGGACCCGCTCGATGACCCGGACCCGGACGTCCCACGGGAGGACGCTGTTCAGCGACCGGCGGAGACGCGTCGGGTCGACGGGCCGGGGCAGGTAGAAGTGGGCGACCTGATAGTCGGCGTGGACCCCGGCGTCCGTCCGCCCGGCCCCCATCAGACGGACGGGGTGATTCAGGATCATCCGCATCTTTTCCTCGAGGGTACCCTGCACGGTCGGGCCGTGGGGCTGGTACTGCCAGCCCCAGTATCGGGTCCCGTCGTATTGGACGATCATGCGGTACTTGAGTTGGGTCATGGGCCACGAAAGGCGGGCATCGGGCGTCGGACAGGAAAGGAATGGCCGGACCGACGGCCTACGGCCCCCCGGACGATGGCTCCCGGCTTGGGTCGTAGCGGCTCCCGGGCGCATGCAGGGGGACCTGGGCCTTGCAGAGGGGACAGTCGTCGGCCTCGAAGGTCGGGACCTCCATCCGGAGCAGGTAGACCTTCGGCCACGGGAAGGTCACCTCCGGGACACTCCGGTCGACGATGGCCGCACAGCCGGCGACCGTGCCGCCGCCCTGCTGGACGACGGCGGCGACCTCGTGGGTCGACCGACCCGTCGTGACCACGTCCTCCACGACCCAGTAGGCCCGGCCGGGCTCGATGCGCTGGTCTCGCCGGAGGAGGAGCCGGTCGCCGACCCGCTCGGCGAATAGAAAGGGCGTCTGCAAGGCCCGGGCGACCTCGTAGCCGATCAGGATGGCACCCAGGGCCGGGCTGATGATGACGTCAGGGGCCCCCCGGGACCGGATCGACTCGGCCAGGCCCCGGCCCAGCTCCTCGGCGTACCAGGGGAACTGCAGGATGCGGGCGCACTGGACGTACGTGTCCGAGTGACGTCCCGAGCTGAGGAGGAAGTGGCCCTTCAGGATCGCCCCGTTCTGATAAAGGATGCGATACCACCGGTCCCGCATGGTGAATTTCGCCGTCCGCAATTCGAGATTCGCCATTTCACAGGATGTACCGGCTCAGGTCCTGATTCTGGACGATGTCCCGGAGCATCCGCTGGACGTACTCCCGCGTGACGGTGACCCGCTGGCCCCGAAGCTCGTCGGCGTAAAAGGTGACCTCCTCGAGGACCTTCTCCATGACCGTGTGGAGGCGCCGGGCCCCGATGTTCTCGAGTTGCTCGTTGAGCCGGGCCGCCATGGCGGCGACCTCCTCGAGGGCGTCGTCGGTGAACTCGACGGTGACGCCCTCCGTCGCCAGGAGGGCCTGGTACTGCTTGGTCAGGGCGTTTTCCGGCTCCTTCAGGATGCGGATGAACTCGGCCGCCCCCAGGGGCTCCAGCTCGACCCGGATGGGGAACCGGCCCTGGAGCTCGGGGATCAGGTCCGACGGCTTCGTCACGTGGAAGGCCCCGGCGGCGATGAACAGGATGTGGTGCGTCCGGACGGGGCCGTGCCGGGTCACGACCGTCGTTCCCTCGACGATGGGCAGGAGGTCCCGCTGGACGCCCTCCCGGCTGACGTCCGGGCCGTGGCCCGTCTCCCGGCCGGCGATCTTGTCGATCTCGTCGATGAAGATGATGCCGTCCTGCTCGGCCCGCCGGATGGCCTCCTGGGTGACGGCGTCCATGTCGATGAGCTTCTCCTGCTCTTCCCGCTCGAGGTACTCGAGGGCCTCGGGGACCCGGAGCCGCTGGCGCTTCGTCTTCTGGAAGACGTTGGGCACGAGTTCCCGGAAGGCCGTCTCGAGCTCTTCCATCCCCGCCATCTGGCTCAGGAAGGCAAACGCCGGGGGCGTCTTCTCCTGGACGTCCAGCTCGACCCACTGGCTGTCCAGCTCGCCCCGGAGGACCCGCTCCCGGAGCTCCCGTCGTTCAGCCCGATGGAGCTCCCGCTGGCGTTGCCGCTCGGCCGGCGACGCCCGGGGGTCCAGCCGGAGGCTCGGGACGAGGAGGTCGACCAGGCGGTCTAAGGCATTTTCCCGGGCCTTCGCCTGGACCCGCTGGATGTGCTCCTGCTTGACCATCTGGACGGCGATCTCGGCCAGGTCCCGGACCATCGACTCGACGTCCCGGCCGACGTAGCCGACCTCCGTGTACTTGGTCGCCTCGACCTTCAGGAAGGGGGACCGCACGAGCCGGGCCAGGCGGCGGGCGATCTCGGTCTTGCCGACGCCGGTCGGCCCGATCATCAGGATGTTCTTGGGGGCGATCTCCTCGGCGACCTCCGGGGGGAGCAGGCGCCGCCGGATACGGTTCCGGACGGCGATGGCCACGGCCCGCTTGGCCTTTTCCTGGCCGACGATGTACTTGTTGAGCTCCTCGACGATCCGACGCGGCGTGAGGTAGTGGACGATTTCCTGCTGGGCTTCTTCCAGCCAGTCGACCCTCGGGACCTGCATCGTCAGTCCTCGGCTTCCAGCGTCTCGATGATGATGTTCTCGTTCGTGTAAACGCAGATCTGAGCGGCGATCTTCAGGGCCTGCTGAGCGATCTCGGCCGCCGACAGGGACGAAAACTGCATGAGGGCCCGGGCCGCCGCCATCGCATACGGGCCCCCGGAGCCGATGGCCAGGAGGCCGTCGTCGGGCTCGATGAGGTCGCCGGCACCCGACAGCAGGAACATCTTCCGGGCATCGGCCACGATCAGCAGGGCCTCCAGATGCCGCAGGACCCGGTCCGTCCGCCAGTCCTGGGCCAGCTCGACGGCCGCCCGCTGGAGGTTGCCCCGGAACTCCTCCAGGCGGGACTCAAAGCGGGTAAACAGGGCGAAGGCGTCGGCCGCCGAGCCGGCAAAGCCGGCCAGGACCTTGTCGTGGTACAGCCGCCGGATCTTCCGAGCCGTCTGCTTGATCCGCATGTCGTGCAGGGTCACCTGGCCGTCGCCGGCCATCGCGACCTGACCCTTGTGGCGGACGCAGACGACGGTCGTCCCGTGAAACTTCAGCCTCTCCCGATCGCCGGGTACCATCTCCGACCCCGTCCGGAATCGGCGTTACGTCGGTGGTGCGGAAGGGGGGACTCGAACCCCCACGGGAGGGCCCCATCGGATCCTAAGTCCGACGCGTCTGCCAATTCCGCCACTTCCGCACCCGGGACCGACTCCGCCTGAGGTATGGACGGAGTTTAGTTTATGCTGGTCCCATACAGATGTCCATAAGGCCATAGGCCACAGACCTACGGGTCCCAGGCCGAGAAGAACGGGCCTTCCGGGGTAGGTCCAGGGTCGGGGGGTCCGGGGCCTTCTCCCCGGCTTCACCCCGAGCGGGGCGGCGTGACCCCCGTCTGAGCCTGGTACTTCCCCCGGCGGTCGGCGTACGACGTCTCGCAGACCTCGTCGGCCACGAGAAAGATGACCTGAGCGATCCCCTCATGGGCATACACGCAGACGGGAAACCGACCGCCGTTGACGAGGGCCATCGTGACGTGCCCCTCCCATTCGGGCTCTAAGGGCGTCACATTCACGATGAGGCCGCACCGGGCGTAGGTCGACTTCCCGACGACGAGGCCCAAGACGTGCCGGGGAATCCGGAAGTACTCCAGGCTCCGGGCCAGGACCGTCTCGCCCGGCGGGACCCAGAAGCGGTCGGCCGTGACCGTCTCGACGGACCCCGCAAACGGCCGCTTCGGGTCCCACCCGTCGGTCGGGACATACCGGTGGAATTCCGGGGCCAGGCGCAGGTCGTACCCGTAACCGGCCGTCCCGTAAGAGACGACCCCCGACCGGACGAGCGTCGGCTCGAAGGGCTCGATCATCCGGTACTGCTCGACCCAGGCCCGGATCTGACGGTCCGACAAGAGGCCCATGGGAAACCTCCTATGATCCCCCCGCCCCGGGCAGGACGTCCGCCGACGGACCCAACAGCCGGTCCGGCCGCAGGACCTCATCGGCCTCGGCCGGAGACAGGAGACCCATCTCGACGACGGCCTGCCGGACGGTCTTCCGCTCCCGATACGCCCGATAGGCGACCTCGGCCGCCCGGTCGTAGCCGAACCGCAGGGCCAGGGGCGTCGCCAGGGCCATGGACCACTCGACCAGCTCCCGACAGCGCTCCCGGTCGGCCTGAATCCCGCGGACGCACCTCTCCGCCAGGACCCGGCAGGCGTTCCCCAGCAGACGGACGCTCTCCAGCGTATAGTAGGCCATCATCGGCTTCATGACGTTGAGCTCCAGGAGGCTCCCCTGGACGCCCATCGTGACGGCCACGTGCATGCCCATCACGGCGGCGGCGACCTGCGTCACCATCTCGGGGATGACGGGGTTGACCTTCCCGGGCATGATGGAACTGCCCGGCTGGAGGGCCGGCAGGACGACCTCCCCGATGGCCGTCCGGGGCCCCGAGCTGAGCAGACGTAGGTCGTTGGCGACCTTCAGGAGGCTGGCGGCCACGGTGTTGAGGGCCCCCGTCGTCTCGATGAGGGCGTCCCGACTGGCCAGGGCCTCGAAGAAGTTCTCGGCCGGCCGGAAGGGGACACCCAGCCGCCGGCCGATCTGGGCGACCGTGCGGGCCGAGAATTCCGGATGCGTGTTGAGCCCCGTCCCGACGGCCGTCCCGCCGAGGGCCAGCTCTTCCAGATGGGGGAACGTCGCCCGTAGGCGGGTGATCCCCTTGCGGACCTGGGTCGCATAGCCGCTGAACTCTTGGCCCAGGGTCATGGGGACGGCGTCCTGCAGGTGAGTCCGCCCGATCTTGACGACGTCGGCGAATTCCTGGGCCTTGGCCGCCAGGGCCTCGGCCAGCTCCGCCAGGGCCGGCAGGAGATGCCCTTCGAGCTGGGTCCGGACGGCGATGTGGATGGCCGACGGGATCACGTCGTTGCTGGACTGACCCCGGTTGACGTGGTCGTTCGGATGGACCGGGTGACGACTCCCCCGGGGGTAGCCCAGGATCTCGTTGGCCCGATTCGCCAGGACCTCGTTCATGTTCATGTTCGTCGACGTGCCCGAGCCCGTCTGGAAGACGTCGACGGGAAAGTGGTCGTCCCAGCGGCCTTCGTAGACCTCCTCGGCCGCCTGGACGATGGCGTCGGCGAGGGCCCGGTCGATGAGGCCGAGCTCGGCGTTCGTCTCGGCCGCATAGCGCTTGATGAGGGCCAGGGCCCGAATCAGGGGCGTCGGGATGCGATAGCCGCTGACGGGAAAGTTCTCGACGGCCCGCTGGGTCTGGGCCCCCCAGAGGGCCCAGGCCGGGACCCGGACCTCGCCCATCGAGTCCCGTTCGATGCGGTATTCCGCCTCGGACATGGAAAGCCTCCTCTCGCGATCTCCGTATCAGGATGCAGGATGCAAGAGGCGGGACGCAAGACGGGACTGCGAATTAGGGAACATGGGAAGGGTTTGAGGGGTCTGGCGGAGTCTCTCCGCCCTTCCCATGCGGCTTCGGGAAAACTCCGCCGAGGACTCCCCATCTTGCATCCTGCGTCTTGCATCCCGTATCCTGCATCCTGTCCTGGGTCCCGCCCCCTGCAATCGGCGATGTTCCGACTCGACGACGTGGACGCCGTCCTGTTCGACCTGGACGGGACGTTGTATACGCCGGCCGGGGTCGTCCCGGGCGCCGTCGGGGTCGTGCAGGTCCTGAAGGCCCGCGGCCTCGCCGTCCGGTTCGTCACGAATACGACGTCCCGGAGCCGGTCGGCCCTGGCCGAACGACTCCGGGCCCTGGGCTTTCCCGCCGGGGCCCCTGAAGTCTACAGCCCGTCCTGGGCGGCCGGCGCCTTCCTGCGGGCCCGGGGCGCCCGGGCGTACCTGCTGGTCCCGCCGGGCGCCCTGGACGACTTCGCCGGCGTCCCCGCCGACGACGAGACGCCTGATTACGTCGTCGTCGGCGACCTGGGCGAGGCCTGGACTTTCGAGAAGCTGAATCGGGCCTTCCGGCTCGTCCTCGAGCGGGGCGCCCGGCTCATCGGCCTCGGCCGGACGAAGTACTGGCAGGGTCCGGACGGACTCCGCCTGGACGTAGGGCCCTTCGTCGCCGCCCTGGAGGAGGCGACCGGACAGCCGGCCTTGATCCTGGGGAAACCCGACCCGGCCTTCTTCGAGGCCATCCTGCGGGACCTCGAACGGCCGGCCGACCGGGTCGGCATGGTCGGCGACGACGTCGAAGTCGACGTCGCCGGGGCCCAACGGGTCGGCATCCGGGGCGTCCTGGTCCGGACCGGCAAGTTCCGGCCGGCCGACCTGGAGCGGGGCATCCGGCCCGACGCCGTGCTGGCGTCCGTCGCCGACCTGCCGGCCCTCGTCCTTGCAGGGGGCGTCGAGGCCGGGCTTGGAAATTCCGACCCGGCGGGCTATCCTTGATACGGTGATACGGGGACTCGGAGTCGGGTCTTGGGACTTTCGGGAGACCCGGCCCTCCGGAGCCCGGGACTCCACGCCGGAGTGGCGGAATTGGCAGACGCGCCAGACTCAAAATCTGGTGGGGTTCCCGCCCCGTGCGGGTTCGACTCCCGCCTCCGGCACCGTTCCGCCGCCCGTTCCCCTCAGCCGGCCCGCTCCTGAAGGACGATGAGGAAGGATTCCTCGGCGATGCTGAGGTGACGCCGGTACCGGGCCAGCAGTTGGACCAGGTCCCGGACGGCCGCCTCTTCATGGGGCAGGACGGTACCGCCCTCCAACATGTCCCGCAGGCTCAGCTCCAGGTCGTGGGTCCGACCCCGGGTCACGACGATGAGGTACTGGCCCGCCGATACGGGGAGCAAGCGGACGCCGGCCACCCGGGTCAGGCTCTCCAGGTAGGGCACCAAGATCAGATACTGACCCGGCGATACCTCCCGGATGTGCACCCGGTGGGGGTCCGCTTCGCCCCATCGGTGCTCGACCAAGTCGACGATCGCCCGGGATAAGTCCGAGTGGACGGCCCGGAGCTTGTCGATGACGTCCAGGGGAAGCGTCACCGTGACGGCCCGCGCCGGGCGACCGAACTTGGGGGGACGGCCCCGCTGGCGCCGGGGCCGGGAGTCTAAAGCGGTCATTGCGAACCCTCCCTGGGGGATAAGCCATTGTACGGCCGGGGCCCGAGACCGTCCATCGGAACGGCCCGGCCGCCGGACATCCCCTATTTTTACAAAAATAACCGCCCGTGACAAATCCCACGCCCCTTGACATTGGCACAGAGTTTGTCTACGATTTTACAGTAAAATACCCGTCATCGGTCATTTTACAATGAAAAATAGGGTCCCCCAAGGGCCGGCGCCGGACGCCGTCGGGACCCTGCCCGGGGGCCCGGGTCGGGACGGGGCCCGGCCCTGCCCGGCCTGCGGGACCGTCGGCACGCTGGTCCCCTTCCGGGCGGGCGACCTCCAGGCGGCGGACGTCCGGCCGGACGACTTTCGGGTCACAGACGCCCAGTACGGCCGGTGCTGGCCCCTGAGCCGCTGTCGCCGGTGTGGGATGGTGACGGCCCATCCGATGCCATCGGCCGAGTTCCTCGGCCGGCTTTACGAGGCCGTCGAGGACCCGACCTATGCGGCGGAGGCCCCCTTCCGGCGGCGGAACTTTGAACGGATTTTGCGATTTCTGACGGACCGTCTGGGTCTACGGCCCGGACGTCTGTTGGACGTCGGGGCGGCCCTGGGCCTCCTGGTGGAGGCGGCCCGGGAGGCCGGTTGGGAAGCATACGGGGTCGAGCCGAGTCGGCCGATGGCCGAGGCCGCCCGGGGGCGGGGGGTTCCCGTCGAGGCCGTCTCCTTGGAGGCGTGGGACGGGCCGGTCCATGCCTTCGACGTCATCACGATGCTGGACGTGATCGAGCACGTTCCCGAGCCAGACCGTTTTCTGGCCAAGGCCCTCCGGCATCTCCGGCCCGGGGGCGTCATCTGTATCGTGACGCCCGACGTGACGAGCGTGGCGGCCCGGCTCCTGGGCCGGCGTTGGTGGCATTACCGGCCGGGCCACGTGCAGTTCTTTTCGGCCCGTTCGCTCGGGTGTCTGATCGAGCGTCTCGGCGGACGGGTCGTGGCGCGGCGGCGGTACTGCTGGTTTTTCAGCCTGGGCTTCCTGCTCAGTCGTTTCCACGGGGGCCGGCCCGTACCGTGGCTCCCGGAGAGGTGTCGGCGATGGGTCCTCCGGGTCGACCTCCGAGATTCTCTGGAAGTGTACGTCCGTTGGGACCGGCCCGAGGCGACCGTTCGGTCGGGTGGGGCGTCTACCTGAGGGCCCTCCGTCTGGACCGGTGGCCCCGGAGTCTGGCCGTCCTACCGGGCTGGGCCTTTGCCCTGGTATGGCACCGTCGGCCCTGGGACGGGGCGGCCCTCGGGGCGCTGGCCGGGGCCTATCTGGCCACGTTGGGCGTGTCCGTCTTCAGCTACGTCCTCAACGAGGTCATGGACGCCCCTTACGACGCCCACCATCCGGTCAAGCGGGTCCGGCCGGTCGTCCAGGGCCGGGTCTCGGTCGGGGGCCTGATGGGCTTGGGTCTGGTGGCCCTGGGGTCGGGGTTCCTGGTCGGCCATTGGCTGAGCCCTCATACATGGCTTCCGCTGTCGTTTTTGGCCATCGCCGGCCTCCTGTACAACGTACCGCCGCGGACGAAAGACGTGCCCTACCTGGACGCCTTGACGGAGGCCGTCAACCAGCCCCTGCGCTTTCTCATCGGTTGGTTCAGCGTCGTGACCTGGGTCCGGGACTGGCCGTCGCCGTGGGTCCTGGGGGCCGTGTGGGCCTTTAGTGCCTTTCTCATGTACACGAAGCGGCTGTCCGAGAAGCTGAGCCTCCCCGAGGCGCAGGCGGCCCTCTATCGTCGCTCCCTGGCGGCCTACTCCCGGGCCCGACTGGTCGTCTGCATCGTCGGGTCGGGGGTCGCCACGCTGGGGACCCTGGCCGGGGCGGTCCTCGACCTGGGGCGACCCCGGCTGTGGCTCCTCCTCCCTGGGGTGGCGGTGTACGCTCTGTGGATTTACGGTCAGGCCACCCGGCACCCCCACTACGGCGACGAGCCCGAGGCCTTGTTCCGACGGCCCGTCTTCCTGGTCCTCACGGGGCTCTTGGTCGTCGGGGCCCTGTGGGCCCTTCGATAGGCGGCCCGGGTGACCCACCTGCCCGTGTCCACCGTGCCCGGCCGTTCGGCTCGGTCCTCGTACCGCTCCAGGTACCCGAGTCCCTGAGCGGGCGGCCTTTGCCAGGACTTGGGGGGCGGAGGCGGGTCCGTCGGTCGATAGGGACCGCATTCTTGTCCATAGGGAACTTGACGGAAACGTCCATTTCCCATGAAGTGATCGGGGCGACGGAGCCGTTCGGTTTGGGGGGACAAGGGTCCCATCGACTTTTTCTGAGGAGACCCCGATGTTACAGCGGGTGGCGGCCGTCCTCACGCGTTGGAGCCTCCGGTGGGTCCCGGACGCCTGGGTCATCGCCGTCGTCTTGACGGTCGGGACCTTCGGCCTGGGCCTGGCCTTCACGTCGCGAGGGCTCTACGGGCTGATTCGGGACTGGGGCGACGGCTTTTGGTCGCTTCACAGCTTTGCGATGCAGATGTGCCTGGTCGTCGTCACGGGGTCGATCCTGGCCGACGCCCGGCCCGTGCGGGCCGTCTTGAACGGCCTGGCCGGTCTTCCCCGGACGCCCCGGCAGGCCGTCACCCTGATGGCCCTCGTCTCGATGCTCCTGGCGTGGCTCCACTGGGGCCTGTCGCTGATCGGGAGTGCCGTCCTCGTCCGGGCGATGGCCCGGCGTCAGCGGGGCGTCGACTACGGGCTCCTCGTCTGCACGGCCTATCTCGGCCTGGGCGGCGTGTGGCATGCGGGCCTTTCGGCCTCGGCGCCCCTGCTGGTGGCGACGCCTCAGCACTTCATGGAGGCCGAGATGGGTCGGGTCCCGGTCACAGAGACGATCTTCCGGCCCTTCAACCTGGGCCTGGCCCTCCTCGTCGGGGTCGTCTGGACGGCCCTGGCGGCCCTCCTGCATCCCCGGCCCGAGGACACCGTCGAGGCGGACCCGTCTCTGTTTCTGGAGGCGCCCGAGGCGGCTGAGCCCCGGCGGCCGGCGACGCCGGCCGAGTGGCTCGTCCACACGCCGTGGGTCAACCTCCTGGTCGCCGGGGCCGGCCTGGCGTGGCTGGTCGGCTACTTTCGGAACCGCGGCCTGGCGGGCCTGACGATCGACACGGTCAACTTCGGGTTCCTGATGCTGGGGATTCTCCTGCACGGGACGCCGGCCGCCTTCTTGCGGTCGGCCGCCGAGGCGAGTCGGCACGTGTGGGGGATCGTCCTGCAGTTTCCGTTCTATGCGGGGATCTTCGGCATCATGAAGTCTTCGGGCCTGGCCGAGGTCATCGCCGGGTGGTTCTCGGCCGTCGCCACGCCCCGGACGTATCCCCTCATCGTCTACTGGTACTCGGGGGTCCTGAACTACTTTGTCCCCTCGGGCGGGTCCAAGTGGGTCATCGAGGCGGCTTACATCGTCCGGGCGGCCCGTCAGTTGGGCGTCGGCATGCCCGAGACGGTCCTGGCCTATGCCTGGGGGGACATGATGACGGACGTCATCCAGCCCTTCTGGGCGATCCCCCTCCTGAGCATCGCCCGACTTGAGTTTCGGCACATCCTGGGGTATGCTATGGTGTTCTTCGTCGTCTACGTGGTCCTCACGTCGGCCGCCTTCTTCCTGCTTCCCGGGTGGGGCGCCTGAGGGCGGACTGCGAGACCTCGCCGTTTCCGATTTCTACCTTTCCCGTCGGGTCTTTGTCGAATGTCTTCAGGAGTATGCCGCCGAGATGGGGGTGAGATACGGGACGTGGGGCGTAAGATGTCAGGATGCAAGATGCAGGATGCGGGTAGGGGTCACCCGTCGAGGGGCTTCATCCCCCTTTGAACCGAAGCGCACTCGACCCATCCGGCCCGTTCCCCTTCCTATCTTGGACCTGCGTCTTGTATCTTGCATCCTGCGGCGTCCTGGGATTGACAGCCGGGGGCGGTTCGGTAGAATGTAGCCCCCCAAGGCGGGCGACAGGAGGTTTCGGATGGCGGCGGAGGAAGTGAAGGCCGAAACGGGTGTCACGCGACGGCAGTTCATCGTCTCGTGGGTCGGTCTGAGCTGGGCCGCCTTCATCGCCTCCGTCCTGGCGATGCTGGGTACGTGGCTCCGGTACTTCTATCCCCGAGTCCTCTTTGAGCCGCCCCAGACCTTCAAGGCGGGCTTTCCGACCGACTACGGCCTGGGCGTGGACGAACGTTGGAAGAACAAGCATCGGGTCTGGGTCGTCCGGGACGAGGGCGGCTTCTACGCCATTTATGCCCAGTGTACGCACCTCGGGTGCACGCCCAACTGGCTGGCGATGGAGCAGAAGTTCAAGTGTCCCTGTCACGGAAGCGGCTTTTACATGAGCGGGGTCAACTTCGAGGGCCCGGCGCCGCGGCCCCTGGAGCGTTGTAAGATCTGGCTCGCCGAGGACGGGCAGATCGCTATCGACAAGAGCATTCGGTTCCGCTATGAAAAGGGGGAGTGGTCGAAGCCGGAGGCGTACCTGCCGATGCCGTATACGGGGTGATTCGGGCCTGGGTATCGGCCTCCTCGTCTCGGGACTGAGGGTAGCCGGGTGAGGCGGGCCAGTCTGTAGTCCGGTGTCCGGGGACGGGACCCCATCCTGCATCTTGCATTCATCCCGAATTCGGGTGACGCGGGTATGGCCGAACGAGGCTTATGGACACGCATCCGGAAGTCCCAAGTCTGGCGTTCGATGTTTCGCCACGACATCCCGAGGGACACCCGGGGTCGCTCCTTAGCCGTCCTCTCCAACGTGTTCCTGCACCTGCACCCCGTGAAGGTCCGCAAGAGTGGCCTCAAGCTCAGCTACACGTGGTGCATGGGGGGCCTGTCCTTCTTCCTGTTCCTGGTCGAGACGGTCACGGGCGTGCTCCTGATGTTCTACTACCGCCCGACGGCCCAGTACGCCTACTTTGACATCGTCGACCTCCGGGAGCAGATCCCCTTCGGCGTCATGCGGGAAATCCACCGGTGGGGGGCCCACCTAATGGTCCTAACCGTTTGGCTTCACATGCTCCGGGTCTTCCTGACGGGGTCCTACAAGCCGCCCCGGGAGTTCAACTGGGTCGTCGGGGTGAACCTGCTGGTCCTGACCCTGCTCCTGAGCTTTACGGGCTATCTCCTCCCGTGGGACCAGCTGGCGATATGGGCCGTGACGGTCGGGACGAGCATGGCCCAGGCGACGCCCCTGCTGGGTCACGAGGGGCCGGGGGCGGCCCTCCTGAAGCTGGGCGACCTCCAGCTCATCCACATCGGGAGCGACGTGCGGTTTGCCCTCCTTTCGGGCCGCTTCATCGGGGAGGCGACGTTAAACCGGTTTTACATCCTCCATTGCGTATTTTTCCCGTTGATCACGGCGACCCTGATCGCCGTCCACTTCTGGCGGGTCCGCAAAGACGGCGGCATCTCGGGACCCCTGTGACGGGATTGCGGATTGGGGGGAGTGGGTCGAGCCGGGACGGGGTCCTGGCGGCGGGCGACCTCTCCGCCGGAGGAGAGACCGGTCATGCGGTACTTGATGGATATCGTCGACTGGTTGACGAATCCGCCGATCCTCTTCACGTTGGCCATCCTCGCCTTCTTCTTGGCCCTCCGCACCCGATGGGTCTGGACGACCCGGTTCCTCATCGTCGGGATGAGCGGGCTGACGCTCTTTTTCTTGGTCAGCCTGGCCCATCCCCACTTCCGGGAGATCGTCACGAAGGGCGACAACATCCCCATCGTCATCATGGTGTATGCCGTCGGCTTCTTCGTGTGGTTGGGCCTCAAGCAGGCTCATGAGAACGACGAACGCATCGCCCGCGGGGAGCCGACCTGGGAGGCCAGCTTCCAGGGGGAGAAGGAGTACGTCTGGCCGGACCTCGTGTACGTCGAGTTCCTGTCGACCCTCGTCGTCGGCCTGGGCCTCCTGGTCTGGTCGCTGTTTGTCCCGGCGCCCCTGGAACAGCCGGCCGACCCGACGAACTCGCCGAATCCCTCGAAGGCGCCCTGGTACTTCCTGGGCTTGCAAGAGATGCTCGTCTACTACGACCCCTGGATCGCCGGCGTCCTCCTGCCGGGCCTGATCATCATCGGCCTGATGTGCATCCCGTACATCGACGTGAACCCCCGGGGCAACGGCTATTATACGTTTCGGGAGCGGAGGGCCGAGATCACGCTGTACCTGTTTGGATTCCTGATCCTGTGGTGCCTGTTGATCTTCATCGGGACGTTCCTGCGGGGACCGAACTGGAACTTCTTCGGCCTGTACGAGGAGTGGGACATCCACAAGGTCGAGCCCCTGACGAACGTCGACCTGGCGGAGTACTTCTGGATTCGTCTGATGGGCCAACCCCTGCCGGCGCAGTGGTACGTCCGGGAGGCGCCGGGTCTCGTCCTGGTCGTCCTCTACCTCTTCGCCTTGCCGCCCCTCCTGGCGAAGACGCTCCTGCGGCGGTACTACGAGAAGATGGGGTTCGTCCGGTACAACATCTTCGTCCTGCTCCTGCTCATCATGCTCAGCATGCCCATCAAGATGTACCTCCGGTGGCTGTTCAACCTGAAGTACATCGTCCACCTCCAGGAGTTTGAGTTCAATATTTAAGGGGCCTCGGGGGATTCGGGAGTCGGGGCCTCCCGAATCCCGAATGGCCGGAGTGGAGGCCGTCATGCCGGCGCCGACCAAGGGGATGCCGACGTTTTACGACATGACCCGTCTCCATCGGGTCTTCTTCGTCCTGAGCGCCCTCTGGTTCGTCCTCCTCGTCTTCATGGTCTGGCAGGACTACCAACGGGAGTGGCATCGGTACCAGCGGGAGTTCCGTAAGGTCGAGATGGAGCGGGCCCGGCTGGCCCTCCGAGAGGCCGAGCAGTCCCCGGAAGCCCAGAAGCTCCGGGAACTGCGGGCCCAGCTCCGGCAGGTCGAACGGCGGCTGGCCGCCAAGAGGGACGAGATCCGGGCCCTCGAGCGGGAGCTGGCCGGCCTGCAAGCCCGTCGGTACGTCGAGGACCAGCAGTGGCGGTTCGCCAAGTCGGAACGGGACAGCCTCCGCTACGTCTATGAGGTCGCCCTCAACGAGAACCGTCCCGACGTCGAGAAGCGTCGTCAGCGCCTCGAAGAGGCCGAGCGGCGGGTCGACGCCGCCTTTGAGGCCCTCAAGGCCATCGACGAGCAGATCGACCGGGTCCGCCAGGCCCTGGCCCGGCTGACGGGGGAGCGGGTCCAGACCGAGAAGGAACTCCAGCTTGTCGCCGGGAAGGTCGAGGCGTTGGAGAAGCGCCTCGGCGAGCTGAAGCCCAGCCTCGTCAACTATCTCCGGGACCTCCCCCTCCTGGACTTCATGGTCCCCTACTTTCAGGTCCGGCAGGTCTACCTCAGCGACCTTTATTACGACCTCAACTTCCGTCTCGTCGAGCGGGCCGACCGCTGTATGACCTGCCACTTAGCCATCGACCGGCCGGACTTCCAGGGCTATCGCCGACAGCCCTTCCAGGCCCACCCCAAACTGGACTTGATGGTCGGCAGCACCTCGCCCCATCCCGTCGACAGCTTCGGTTGCACGATCTGCCACATGGGCCGGGACCGGGGGACGACGTTCGTCACGGCGGCCCACACGCCGCGGGACGACGTCCAGAAGCCCCTCTGGCAGGCCCGGTATGACTGGAAGCCGATGGAACTCTGGGACGACCCGATGCTCCCCCTCCAGTACGCCGAGGCGACCTGCCTGATGTGCCACCAGGGCCAGCTCTGGGTCCGGGGCGCCGACCGGCTCAACCGGGGCCTGGACCTCATCCGCCGGGCCGGCTGCTACGGATGCCACAAAATCCCGGGCTTCGAGTACCTCCGGAAGGCCGGTCCGTCCTTGGAGAAGATCGCCGCCAAGACGACCCCCGAATGGGTCTTCTGGTGGCTCAAGGACCCCCAGGGCTTCCGCCCGACCTGGATGCCCAAGTTCTTCGACCTGACGAATACCCGGGACGAGTACTACCGTCGGCGCAATAACGTCGAGGCCCTGGCCATCACGGCCTACCTCTTTGAAAAATCCCAAAAGGAGACCTATCCCCCGATTCCCGTCCCCGGCGACCCCGCCCGCGGCGAGCAACTCGTCAAGGACCTGGGCTGTCTCGGGTGCCACACCCTCGACCCCCAGGATTGGGCCCGGACGGACTCCGTCAGCCGCCGGAAGTTCGGACCGAACTTGGCCTTCATGGGAAGCAAGGTCCGGCCCGAATGGCTGTTTGCCTGGCTGAAGGACCCCAAGGCCTACTGGCATAAGACCCGCATGCCCGACCTCCGCCTGTCCGACCAGGAGGCCGCCGACATCACGGCCTACCTGATGGCTCAGCGGAACCCGGCCTTCGAGGCCGCCCGCCTGCCGGTCCCCGACGAGTCGATCCTCGACGAGATCGCCGCCGAGCAGTGGATGAACCGCATGACGGCCGCCGAGGTCCAGGCCAAGCTCCGGCAGATGTCGCTCCGGGAAAAGCTCATCTTCGTCGGCGAGCGTATGATCGCCCGGTACGGCTGTTTCGGCTGTCACGACATCCCCGGCTTCGAGACGGCCCAGGCCATCGGGACGGAGCTCTCCGAGGAGGGCGACAAGCCCGTCGTGCGCCTGGACTTCGGCTACCGGAAGATTCCCCACACCCGGTGGGACTGGTTCCGGACGAAACTGAAGGACCCCCGGAGCTTCGACGTCGGTCGGGAGGTCAAGCCCTGGGAAAAGCTCCGGATGCCCCAGTTCGACCTCTCCGACGACGACATCGACGCCATCGTGACGGTCATCCTCGGCTTGAAGAAGACGAACGTCCTGGGGCCGACCAAAGTCCGGCGGCTGACGCCCCGAGAGGAGGCCGTGTGGGCCGGCTGGCGCATCCTGGAGGAGCACAACTGCATCGGGTGTCATCAGGTCGGCCACGTCGGCGGGGACATCCGGGGCTTCCTGCAGGAGGCCGGCATCGAACCCGGCCTGTGGCCGCCCATCCTGAAATACGAGGACCGGCCCGGCCCGGGTGCCAAGGTCCGGACGGACTGGCTATACCAGTTCCTGAAGGCCCCATACCCGATCCGGGTCTGGCTCCGGGTCCGCATGCCGACCTTCGGCCTGACCGACGAGGAGGTCAATACCCTGATCCGGGCCTTCGCCTCGATGGACAACGTGACCTACCCCTTTGAGGAGGCCTGGTACCAGAAGCCGCCCCAGGATTACGTCGCCATGGGGAAGGTCCTGTTCGACAAGCTCCAGTGCATCCGGTGCCACATCGTGGGGGCCCAGGGCGTCACCCCCGGCGAAGCGGCCGCCTTTGCCCCGAACCTGGAGCTCGTCCGGTCCCGTCTCCGCCCCGACTGGATCGTCCAGTGGCTGAAGGACCCGAACGCCATCATGCCCGGTACGCTGATGCCGACTTACCCGTGGGGCGAGACCCTGCGGGCGCTGGCCCCCAGCATCGACCCCGACCCGAACAAGCAGATCCTGGCCGTCCGCAACTATCTTCTCAACTTCTCGGCGACGGCCGCGGCGTCGCCCCCGGCCCGAGCCGCCCTGACTCGACGGACCGCCCCATAATCCGGCAGTCCGGGAACTCGGGAATCCGGGAGCTCGGCAACTCGGGAAGAGGGGGATTGACCGTGGGGCTTTCGCAACCCTGGGAACCCCGGGAGTGACCTCGGCGTCCGAGACTCGGAATGCCCGCTGGGATGCAGGCGCCAGTCCCCATGTCGAGGTCCCCCCTTACGGGGTACGAGAGCCCGCTGATTCGACCCCGTGGGCGGTCCCCATGCCTTAATCCCGAACTCCCGAGCTCCCGGACTGCCGAATTCCCGAACTGTGCCCCACCGCCTCACGCCCCTTCTTTTTTCAGCAGGGCCGCCAGGTCGAAGTACCGTCCGTCCTCGGCGGCGAGGACCGTCCGGCCCGTCTTCTGGGTCCACTCCTGGGCGACCTGCCAGGGCTTGCTCCGGAGGACTTCCATCCCGAAGTGGGTCAGGAGGGTCACCCGAGCATCGAGGTTGACCGTCAGCTCGAAGGCTTCCGGCAGGCTCAGGTGCTGGACCTCCGGCTTCGGCTGGGCCAGCGTCACGTTCAGGATGACGACGTCGCACCCCCGGTACGCCGGGATGAGGTCCTCGAAGAAGGCCGTGTCGGCGACGTAGGCCAGGCGGACGGCCCCCATCTCGAAGATGAAGCCGTAAGTCTCGACGGGGTGTCGATGCCGAAGGGGGACGTGCAGGACGACGTCCCCGACCTCGTGCCGCTGGCCCGGCCGGAGGACGACCGGCGGGGCGGGCAGGAACTCCAGGACGTGGGGGAAAAAGACGCAGTGGGGCGTCAGGCAGTCCTCGGGACAGAAGACGGCGCCCCGGGGCTTCGTCCCGGCCAGGGTCATCGCCTCGACCATCACGGAGGCGTCGCTACAGTGGTCGATGTGCCGGTGGGACAGGACGACGGCCGTCAGCTTTTCGGGCTTCAGGGGGGGCCGACTCGCATGACAGCGGACCAGGGCGCCCGGCCCGGGGTCGACGTGGAGGAACGTCGCCCGGTAGCCGACCCAGAAGCCGCCCGTCGAGCGGAGCTGACGGGTCATAACGAAGCGGGCCCCGCCCGTGCCGAGAAACTTCACGAAGGGAGGCGCCAGTTCCCGGGCCATCGCCATCGGGTGTCAGGGGCTGGGTGTTAGGTGTCGGGGATACGAATGCCTTGTCCTCAGACCGCCCCAGACCCAGTACCTAACGCCCGGTCGTCGGGACGGACGGCTCGGCGTTCAGCAGGGCCTCCATGTCGAGGACCATCTGGAAGCGGTCGTAGCTGGCCAGCCGGAAGTCGAAGACGTCCATCCGGATGGCGTCCTCGGGGCAGGCCTCGACGCAGTAGCCGCAGAAGACGCACTTGCTCAGGTCGATGTAGAAGGCCTTGGGCGCCTTTTCGATGAAGGGGTCGGGGACCTCCTGGGGGATGATGTGGATGCACTCGGCCGGGCAGATCGTCTCGCACATGTAGCAGGCCACGCACCGAGGCGTCCCGTCGGGTCGCTTCAGGAGCCGGTGCCGGCCCCGGTAGCGGGGGGCGACCGGACGGGGCTCCTCGGGCCACTGGTAGACGACGCCGGCCCGGACGTGCCGGAGCAGGCCGAACCGGTGGGCCGTGAAGAGGAGGAGGTTCCGAAAGAAGTGACGGGCCGTGATCCACAGGCCCTGGAGGATGGCCGGCAGGTAGGAACGGACCCACCAGGTGTCCGGAGGACGACGTACTTTCTTGAACTGTCCAGGCATCCGAGAATCCCCGCCGTCATGCTTTTCGCTGGACTCGGCGCTTCCTAACGGCCTTACTGCCCTACCATCAGGAGCACGGCGGCCGTCCCAAAGGTATTCAGGACGGACAGGGGGAGCAAGTACTGCCACCCCAGCCGGACGGCCTGGTCGATGCGAAATCGCGGGAGCGTCCACCGGACCAACAGGAGGAACCAACAGACGGCAAAGACCTTGACCCAAAAGGCGGCCATCTGAAGAAGGGCGATGCCCAACGGCGGGACGGCCGCGCGACCGCCCCAGGGCCATACGAACCCGCCCTGGTCGGTCGAAAGATACGGCACGCTCCAGCCCCCCAGGAAGACCGTGACCGTCAACATGGCGACGACGACCGTCTCGATGAAGTCGGCCAAGAAGAAGGCCCCGAACTTCATCCCGCTGTATTCGAGAAAGTAGCCGATGATCTCGGACTCGCCCTCCGGGAGGTCGAAGGGGACCCGTTTGGTCTCGGCGATCCCGACCGTCAGGAAGATCAAGCAGGCCAGGGGCTGGAAAAAGACGCCCCACCGGGGGAGCCACCCGTGGAGCACGGTCGTGTCCTGCCAGCGGACCATCTCCTGGAGGTCGAGGGTCCCGTACAAGAGGACCGGCCCGATCAGGGAAATCCCTAAAACGACGCCGAAGCCGATGAGTTGAGCGGCCGCCCGCAGGCTCCCCAGGACGGCCCACTTGTTGCGGGTCACCCACCCGGCCAGGATGACGCCGTAGATGGCCATCGAGGCGATGGCCAGGGCATAGACCAGGCCCACCCCCATGTCCATGAGCTGAAGCTCGACGGCCTGCCCGCCCCAGGGGAGGACGTCCCCAAAGGGGATGGCCGCCGCCGGCAGGCAGGCGACCGCCAGCGTCACCCAGGGGGCCAGCCCATGGAGCCACGCCGGGACGCCGGCCGGTACGAAGTCTTCCTTCGTCAAGAGCTTGACGGCGTCCGTGAGGATGTGGGGCAGGCCCAGCAGACGGAGACCGAAGATGCGGGCCCGGTTCGCCCCGACGCGGTCCTGCATGAGGGCGCTTTGCTTCCGCTCGAGCCACGTCAGGACCGAGGCCAGGCCCATGAGGCCGCTGAATAGGTACAGGGCTTTACCGACGTCGATCAGGAAGGTTTGCGCCATCGGTTTCCTGATAGCCGGGCGTTCGACAGTTCGGGAACTCGGCTGGGAAGAGCCACCGGGTCGGCTCACCGGACTGCCGAATCCCTATCTTCGCTTCAGCCGCCGGAGTAAGTCCCGTACCTGGGGCGCCTCCGGCGCTTCCGGGGCCAGCCGCAAGAAGTTCTCCAAGTACTGGATGGCCGTCGCCTTCTGATTCAGGTTGTAGTAGGCCATCCCCAGATAATAGTGGGCGTAGGGGCGCTGGGGGTCCTTGGCGACCACCTGCTTGAGGGCCGGAGCGGCGTCCCCGTACGCCTTCTGGAGGTATCGCACGAGGCCCGTCGCATAGGCGACCTCGACGTCTTCGGGCGCCCTCTCCCGGGCCGCCTGAAGGACCTCCAGGGCGTCCTCGAAGGCACCCTTCCCGGCTAAGGCATACGCCTTGGCCGCATAACCCAGGATGAGGCCCCCGTCCAGCTGGAGGGCCCGCTCGGCCGCCTGGAGGGCCTCGTCCCACCTCTCCTGACGTCCATAACAGAGGGCGATATAGGCCTGGACGTCGGCCCGGTCGGCGGCATGCTCGAGACCCTGGAAGGCTTGGAGGGCCTCACCGACCTTGCCCTGCTGATAGAACCAGACGGCCCGTTGGAAGGGGTCCTCGGGCGGGGCCGGTGGAGCTTCCGGCGTCGCCGGGGGACTTCCCGTCCGGGGCACCGGCGGAGCCGGCGGCGGGACGCTGGTCCCCGCCGAGCAACCCACGGGAATCCACGACAGGAGTAAGACGCCGACCGTGCTCCCGACCCACGTCTTCCATCGGCGGGTCGTCATGATGAGACCTCCCGACGAGTGAAATGGCCCTCATTGTACTGGGTCTGGACCGGTTAGGAAAGTCGGCCCCCGGGTTCCCCCCGCTGTCCCGTGTCGTGCCTCAGTAGGGGCAGGGCTTGTCCCTGCCCATGGTTTGTGGCCGTCGATATCGCGTTGATTTTCGCGGGCAGAATCGGCCGACATGTCGGGTGGGGACACGCATTGACAGTCGACTAACCCGTAGGGTAGGGGACGACGCGACCCCGGGGGGAGATGAGGGGTTCAAGACTGGGACGACAGACAGCAGGGGAAAGTGCCCAGGAGTAGGGATAGGCCTCACCCTGGGCACCGAGAAGACGAAAGGTCTCGTTTACCAGGAACGAGGTCCACGGGGACGGCGTTCCCGGTCCCGGCCGGGACCCCGCCTTTCCGTACGCGGCCGGGCCTCGCTGACCCGGATGGACTGACCCTTCAGGGATGCGCCGTTCAGGGCGGCGATGGCGGCCTGGGCCTCCTCACGGGACGGCATTTCCACGAAGCCGAAACCGCGGGATTCCCCGCTGAAGCGGTCGCGAATGACCGTCGCCGAGGTCACCTGGCCGTAAGCCTCGAAGGCCTGCCGCAGGTCCTGATCGGTCACGTCCCGGGACAGGTTGCCGACATAGATGTTCATCGGAGTGTCTCCTTGGTCGAGCGGTCGAGGTGCTCCTCAGTCGGTCCGACGACCGACGTCTGAGAAGACGAGCGCTGGACCGCTGGTTGGGTTAAGAGCGTGGAGGTTAGAAAGGAACGGAGCGATGCGGTACGTGACAAGCGGGAAAGTACGAGAGAAGCCGTAGGGGAAATCGTCCGCAGGCACGAAAAACGTCGGAAGCGTCATCGAGTCACGTCTGGTCGGGATGAGCGGATTCGAACCGCCGACCACTGGACCCCCAGTCCAGTGCGCTACCAAGCTGCGCCACATCCCGACGACTTTTTCCAGTCGACGCCCTCACGGGCGTGTCGTCGTGACATAAGCTTAATCCAAAGGGGCGCTCCTGTCAAGGAGCTGGAGGAGACGCGTGAGCTTATCCTTGATGTGCTTCAGGCGGCCGGCGACCAGCTCGGTCTTGAGGTGGGCCTGGACGCTTTCGGGGACGCCGCTTTCGTGAATCCACTGGCGCAGTTTCTTCCGGGCGCCCTCGATGGTGTAGCCCTCGTCGTACAGCAGGTACTTGATCAGCATGGCGATGCGGACGTCCTCTTCCGTGTATATCCGTTGGCCATGACGGTTTTTGCGGGGCGCCAGCTCGGGAAATTCCTTTTCCCAGTAGCGGAGGACGTGCGTTTCTACCCCCAGGATCTCGGCCACCTGGCCGATGCGGAAGTAAATGGGTCCACCCGCCCGTGGCCAATGCATGAATGCCCCTGCGTCCGAATGAGTGACAGGGGAGGGACGACGCCGGTCGCCGGGACTCATCGCCCCTCCCCTGTGACCCGGGGTGGCGGAGAGGGAGGGATTTGAACCCTCGGCCCCGGGTTTCCCCAGGGCAACTGCTTAGCAGGCAGCCCTGTTCGACCGCTCCAGCACCTCTCCAGGGATGGGTGTCAGGTGTCGGGGATGGGGTGTTGGGTGGCTGGATGATGGGCCGTGACCCATCCGGTACGGGATATCTCGGGATGCTGGCGGTCGTGCCGGGGTCCATCTGTCCGACCCCGCCGATGCGGGGGCGTCGTCTACCATCGCCGACGGAAGCGGCATCCCGAACCCGGGGCGTCCGTCCGGGGACGCTCACTACCTTGGGGATATTCCGGAAGGTCGTCCTGAAGAACGTTCAACGCCTAATACCTAGCCCCGAATCCCCGACCCCTGACACCCCATTGGCGGAGGGTGTAGGATTCGAACCCACGGTTCCGTCGCCGGAACAGCGGCTTTCAAGGCCGCCGCCTTCGTCCGCTCGGCCAATCCTCC
>FWWL01003295.1_pt1 | contig 30076 bp, 27 predicted proteins | sample 2228331 | NCBI WGS metagenome assembly FWWL01 (sample SAMEA103939775, study PRJEB20133) | metagenome
TGTGCGGGGCGAGGGGCTAGCGGCCCAGGGCGCGCCGCAGGAGCCTCCCCTGAACGACGGCCAGGGCCAGCCCCAGAACGGCCAGGGCCAAGAGCACGCCCATCAGCGCCCAGCTGCCCTGGGCGGCGGCCAGGACGGCGAAGGCCAGGGCCGCCGCCAGCATGGCCAGGGGCACCCCCACCAGCCACAGCCGCAGCAGGCGCACGCTGGGCGGCTCCCGACGCGCCGGTGCCATCGCCTCGCCTTTTCTGCCCGACAAACTCAGCGGGCCAGGGGCCGCAGCCCTGGCCCGTCGCTGGCTGCCTGCGCTGGTGGGCGGTAGAGGACTCGAACCTCTGACCTCAGCGATGTCAACGCTGCGCTCTGCCCACTGAGCTAACCGCCCACCCCAGAGGGAATGGTAGCGCCGCCCCGTCGGGGCGGTCAAGGCGAGCTAGCCGCCGGCCAGCTCGCGGCGGTAGCCCTCCACCGCCTCTCGCACCCCCTCGTCGCTCAGGGAGAGGATGGCAGCGGCGAGCAGGGCGGCGTTGCGGGCACCGTCAATGCCCACGCAGGCCACCGGCACGCCCGGGGGCATCTGGACGATGGAGAGGAGGGAGTCCAGCCCCTGCAGGGCCGACCGCGCCAGGGGGATGCCGATGACGGGGAGGGTTGTCCAGGCGGCCACCACCCCCGGCAGGTGGGCGGCCATGCCGGCGGCGGCGATGATGACGCCGATGCCCCGCTCGCGGGCGCCCTGGGCGAACTGGCGCACCTTCTCGGGGGTGCGGTGGGCCGACATGACGTGCACCTCGCACTCGATGCCCAGGCGCTCGAGGGTCTTCTGGGCCTCCTCCACCTGGGGCAGGTCCGACTGGGAGCCGACCACGATCGCTACCCTGGCCATGCGCTGCTCCTCCTGCCTCTCGCCTGCGCGCCGACGCCCCGCGCCCGTGGCAGCCCGAAGACGGAGCGGAAGCACCCGACGACCCGGGCTTGGGGCAGCCTGTCGGTGGGGGGGCGGCGTCGCTGCTAAGGCCGATTCTAACGGCGCCAGGGCCCAGGGTCACGACTGGCGCCCGCTACTGCACCTTGGCGTCCTGGGCCGGGGCGGCGATATCGCGGCGGTAGTGGGCGCGGGTGAAGTGGATGTGCTGGACGGCCCGGTAGGCCCTGGCCCGCGCCTCCGTCAGCGTCGGCGCCAGGGCCACCACCGTCAGCACCCGGCCGCCGGCCGTCACCACCGTGCCGTCGTCCCCCAGGGCGGTGCCGGCGTGGAAGACCAGCACGTCGCCCTCGACCGAGCTGAGGCCGTAGATGGGGTAGCCGGTGCGGTATTCGTCGGGGTAGCCGCCCGAGGCCAGCACCACCCCGACGCAGGCGTCGGTGGACCACTCCACCGCCACCTCGTGCAGACGGCCGTTGGCCACCGCCCAGGCGATCTCCAGCAGGTCGCTCTTCAGTCGCGGCAGCAGCACCTGTGTCTCCGGGTCGCCGAAGCGACAGTTGAACTCCAGCACCAGTGGCCCCTGTTCGGTGACCATCAGGCCCGGGTAGAGGACGCCGCGGTAGTCTATCCCCTCGGCGGCCAGGGCGCGCACCGTCGCCTCGGTTATCTGCTGGTGCACGAAGCGCTCGGTGGGCTCGTCCAGCCAGAGGGCGGGGCTGTAGGCCCCCATGCCGCCGGTGTTGGGGCCGCGGTCGCCGTCCAGCGCCCGCTTGTAGTCGCAGGCGAAGGGCATGGGCACCACCGTGCGGCCGTCGGTGAAGGCGTGGGCCGAGACCTCCCGCCCGGCCAGCTTCTCCTCCACCACCACCGTGCGGCCGGCCGGGCCCAGGGCCTCCTCCACCATCAGCCGGTCTATGACCGCCAGCGCCTCCTCCTTCGACTCGCAGACGAAGGCGCCCTTGCCCCCGGCCAGGCCGTCGGCCTTCACCACCGGCGGCTCCGGCAGCGACTGCACGTAGTCGCGGGCGTCGGTGCGCGAGTCGAAGATGGCGAAGGTGGGGTGGGGGATGCCGTAGCGGGCGACCAGCTCCCGCGCCCAGGCCTTGGACGCCTCGATGCGCGCCCCCGCCTGTCGCGGCCCGAAGACGGCGATGCCCTCGGCCTCCAGGCGGTCGGCCAGCCCCCGCGCCAGGGGCTCCTCCGGCCCCACCACCACCAGCTCGACGCGGTGCTCCCTGGCCGCCGCCACCAGCCCCTCGATGTCGCTGGCCTTCACGTCCAGGTTGGTGGCGATGGCGGCGGTGCCGGCGTTGCCCGGCGCCACGAACAGCTCCTCCAGGCGGGGCGACTGGCGCAGCTTCCAGGCGATGGCGTGCTCGCGCCCGCCGCCGCCCACCACCATGACCCGCCTCATGGGGCCCTGCGCACCTCCGCCGTGACCGGGATGGGGTTGCTCAGGGCGAAGACGGCCGGGCAGCGGGCCAGGGCTTCCTGCCGCGCCGCCTCCAGCTCCTCGGGCGGGGCGTCTGTATCGGCCTCGATGCTGAAGGTCACCCCCTGCACGGCGGGCGCCTCCGAGACGCCGAAGACGCGCCCGAAGTCGAGCTGGCATTCGCCCGTGGCCCGCAGCCCCCGTAGCTGGATGCCGCGGGACGAGGCGGCGGTGACGAAGGTGGCGGTGAAGCAGGAGAGGAGCCCCAGCACGCACAGGTGCAGCGGCCCCGGCCGGGAGCCCTTGCCGCCCATGAAGGTGGGCGAGTCCAGCTCCAGCTTCAGCTCGCCGTTCTCGAACCTGGCCGAGACGGTCATCTGCGGCCCCGAGGGGTCGGGGTGCCACTCCAGCTCGCCGCGGTTGAGGCGCCGGCCGCGGGCGGGGTCCCCGGCGATGGCCTCGGCCTCGCGGGCGACGGCGTCCAGGTCCACGTTGTTGACGACGGTCACGATTCCACCTCCGAGGCCTATTGTAGGCGCCGGCGGCGCCTGCGGGCACGGCTGCCGCTGCGGGCCTCGCTCAGGACGGCGCGGTAGGCGGCCTCGGCCAGGGCCGCCACCGTCCCCTCGTCCAGGGCCGGCGGGACCGAGGCCCAGCGTCCGAAGGGGACGCCGGGGCGGAGCATGAACGGTTCGCCACCGACGGCCAGCAGCCGCTCGTATTCGTCTCCGGGCAGGCGCAGGAAGAGGCGGTCGTCGGCCACGAAGGCGAACATGCGGCCGTTGGGCGCCAGGAAGCACCTGGCGCCGAACATGGGCCGCACCATTACACCCGGAAGGGAAGAGAGCGAGAAGGAGTTCATTCCCAGTCACTCCAGCGCCGGGGCCCGAGCCATCGGCCTCAGCCAGCTTCGCGACACAACCTCGGGCGCCGCCAGGTCGCGGGCGGTGCTTCTCACTCCCACTCGATGGTGCCGGGGGGCTTGGAGGTGATGTCGTAGACGACACGGTTGACGCCCGGCACCTCGTTGACGATGCGCGACGATATGCGCGCCAGCACGTCGTAGGGCAGGCGCGCCCAGTCGGCCGTCATGGCGTCCTCGGCCGTCACCGCCCGCACCGCCACGACGTAGCCGTAGGTGCGGTAGTCGCCCATGACCCCCACCGAGCGTGTGTCGGTCAGCACGGCGAAGGACTGCCAGAGCTGCCGGTAGAGGCCCGCCCGCTTGATCTCGTCCATCACGATCCAGTCGCAGGCCCGCAGCAGCTCCAGCTTCTCCTCGGTCACCTCGCCGATGACGCGGATGGCCAGCCCGGGGCCGGGGAAGGGCTGGCGGTAGACCATCTCCTCGGGCAGGCCCAGCTCCAGCCCCACCCGTCGCACCTCGTCCTTGAACAGGTAGCGCAGGGGCTCCAGCAGGCGGAAGCTCATTTCCTTGGGCAGGCCGCCCACGTTGTGGTGGGTCTTGATCTTGGCGGCGGCGCCGGAGCCGGCGGCGCTCTCGATGACATCGGGGTAGGTGGTGCCCTGGGCGATGAACTCGAATTCGCCCAGCCTGCCCGCCTCGGCCTCGAACACGCGAATGAAGGTCTCGCCGATGACCTTCCGCTTCTCCTCGGGGTCCGTCACCCCTTGCAGGCGCTCCAGGAAGGTGCGGCTGGCGTCCACGTAGACCAGCGGTATTCCCAGGTGACGGCGGAAGGTGTCCTGCACCCGCTCCGGCTCCTCCCGCCGCAGGAGGCCATTGTTGACGAAGATGCAGGTGAGCTGGTCGCCCACGGCCCGGTGGACCAGGGCGGCCGTCACCGCCGAGTCCACCCCGCCCGAGAGGGCGCAGAGGACGCGGCTCCCTCCCACCGTCTCCCGTATGCGCTCGACCGCCTCGGCGATGAAGTTGCCCGGCGTCCAGTCGCCGCGGCAGCCGCAGACGCGATAGAGGAAGTTGCGGATGATCTCCTTCCCCAGGGGCGTGTGGGCCACCTCGGGGTGGAACTGGAGGCCGAAGAGGCGGGAGTCGTCGGCCATGACGGCCACGGGCGAGTTCTCCGAGTGGGCCAGGGCGCGGAAGCCGGGGGGCAGCTCCGTCACCCGGTCGCCGTGGGACATCCAGACCGGGAAGGAGCGGGGCAGCCCGGCGAAGAGGGGCGAGGCCCCGTCGTCCACCTGCAGCACCGACAGGCCATACTCGCGCCGCTCCGATGGCGCCACGCGCCCGCCCAGCTGGTGGGCCAGGAGCTGCATGCCGTAGCAGATGCCCAGCACCGGCAGCCCCGAGGCGAAGACGTAGTCGGGGGCGGCGGGCGCCCCCGGCTCGTAGACGGAGGCGGGGCCGCCGGAGAGGATGAAGCCGCGCGGCGAGAGGCGGGCCACCTCCTCCCAGGGCGCCTGGGGAGGCAGAAGCTCGCAGTAGACGTTGCACTCCCGCACCCTGCGGGCGATGAGCATGCTATACTGGGAGCCGAAGTCCAGGACGACCACCGTCTCCGGCTGGCGTCGCTGGACCGACGGCGCGGGGGCCGGTGCCTGCCCCTCTCGCTGGCGGGCGATCTCCAGGTAAGCGGAGACCTCCACGTCGTCGGAGGTGGACAGCCGGTGGCTGGCAGAAGGGCCGACCTGGGCCATGACCGGTCGCTTGCTTCCCATGCTAGCCCCGAGGCGGCAATCTGTCAACGACCAAAACTGGTTAGCAGTAATCCCCCGAGCCATGGGTGTGGGGAATGGCCCTGCGTAGGCTGAGGGGCGCCGCCCTCGTGGCCGCCGTGGGCGTGGGGGCGGCAGCCCTGGCCTATCGCCTGCTGCGGGGACGCCCGCCCCAACTGCAGCGGCAGGCGCGGCTGGTGGGCCTGCGCGAGGAGGTCGAGGTCCTGCGCGACCGCTGGGGCGTCCCCCACATCTACGCCCGCAACCTGTGGGACCTCTTCTTCGCCCTGGGCTACGTCCAGGCCCAGGACCGCCTCTGGCAGCTGGACTTCTACCGGCGGCTGGCCACGGGCACCCTGGCCGAGGTGCTGGGGGAGGCCGCCCTGGAATACGACCGCCTGATGCGGCGGGTGGGAATCGGCCGGGTGGCGCGGCGCGACGTGGACCGTCTGCAGCCGGAGGTGAGGGAGGCGCTGGAGGCCTTCGCCGCCGGCGTGAACGCCTGGCTGGCGGGTGGCAGCCCACCCCTGGAGTGCCTGCTGCTCCGCTACCGCCCCCAGCCCTGGCAGGTGTCCGACTCGCTGGCCATCGGGCGCTTCGTGGCCTGGACCCTCTCGGGCAACTGGGACCGGGAGGTGCTGCGCTCCTGGCTCCTGGAACGCTTCGGCCCCGAGGTGCTGGCCGAACTGGAGCCCCTCTATCCCGCCGACAAGCCCCTGGTGCTGCCGCCCGGCGCCACGTCGCGGGGGGTGGGGCCGGACGTCCTGCCCGAGTTCCGGGAGCTGGCCCTGGCCGTGGCCCGGGGCGGCGCCAGCAACAACTGGGTCGTGGACGGCGCCAAGTCGGCCACCGGCCGGCCGCTGCTGGCCAACGACCCCCACCTGCCCCTGAGCATCCCCTGCATCTGGTACGAGGCCCACCTGGAGGCGCCCGGCCTGCGGGCGGCGGGCGTCTGCCTGCCGGGGGTGCCGGCCATCGTCATCGGTCACAACGAGCGCATCGCCTGGGGCGTCACGGCGGCCATGGTTGACCAGGACGACCTGTTCATCGAGCGGCTGGACCCGTCCGACGGCACCCGCTACGAGTTCCAGGGACGCTGGGAGCAGGGGGAGGTGGTGCGGGAGGAGATACGCGTGCGGGGCCGACCGGAGCCGGCCGTCGAAGAGGTGTTGATAACCCGTCACGGGCCGATCATCAGCCCCTGCCTGCGAGGGGAGGAGAGGCCGCTGGCCCTACGTACCGTCTGCCTGGAGGAGCGGGACTTCACCGGCAGCCTGCTGGCCATCATGCAGGCGCGGGACTGGGAGGGTTTCCGCGCCGCCCTGCGGGGCTGGCTGGCCAGCACCCTGAACTTCGTCTACGCCGACGTGGACGGCAACATCGGCTACCAGATGGCGGGGCTGGCTGGCCAGCACCCTGAACTTCGTCTACGCCGACGTGGACGGCAACATCGGCTACCAGATGGCGGGCCTGGTGCCGCGGCGCCGCAAGGGGCGGGGGCTGGTGCCGGTGCCGGGCTGGACGGGCGAATACGAGTGGGAGGGCTTCATTCCCTTCGAGGAGCTGCCCCACAGCTTCAACCCGCCCTCCCACTGGCTGGCCACCGCCAACAACAAGGTGGTGGACGACGAGAGCTACCCCTACTTCCTCAGCGCCGAATACGCCGACAGCCCCCGCAGCGAGCGCATCGTGCAGGTGCTCACCGGCAGGAGCACCCTGTCGGTGGAGGACTTCAAGGCCCTGCAGACAGACCTGACGTCTCTGCCCGGGCAGGAGCTGGCCCGCCTCGTCCTGTCGCTGCAGCCCAGGGACCCCTGGGCGCGGCGGGCCCAGACCTTCGTCGGCGCCTGGGACGGCACGCTGCATCCCGAGAGCATCGCCGCCGCCATCGTCGAGTCCTTCTTCGTGCATCTGGTGCGGCTGGCGCTGGAGGAGCGGGTGGGGGCCATGGCCGACTTCCTGCTGGGGCGGCCCATCCACCCCCTGCGCGACGCCGGCAACTTCTTCCTCAACGCCGCCTCCTGGCTCTTGCGCAAGATGGAGGAGCGGCCCGACTGGTTCCCCGGCCGCACCTGGCAGGAGGTGGCCGAGCAGGCGCTGACGGAGGCGGTGCGCGACCTGCGCCGTCGCCTGGGCGACGACATGACCCGCTGGCAGTGGGGGCGCCTGCACCGCCTGCTGCTGCGGCACCCCCTGGGGCAGGTGCGGGCGCTGGCGCCCCTCTTCAACCGCGGCCCCTACGCGGTGGGCGGCGATGCCAACACGGTGGCCCAGGCCGCCTTCCTGCCCTACGATGGCTACGAGGTGGTCAGCTTCGCCGCCTCCTGGCGCATGATCGTGGACCTGGCCGACTTCAACCGCAGCCTGGGCGTCATCCCCGGGGGGCAGTCGGGCAGCCCCGCCAGCCGCCACTACACCGACCAGCTCCAGCTCTGGCTGCGGGGCGAATACCACCCCCTGCCCTGGGACCGGGAGCAGGTGGAGAGGCACCTGGAGTCGCGCCTGCACCTCACCCCCTGAGACCCCTCGACGAGAGCGGGAGGAGAGAGTGGCCAAGAAGACCGTCCGCGATATAGACGTGCGCGGCAAGCGGGTGCTGGTGAGGGTTGACTTCAACGTCCCCCTCGACCCGGCCAGCCGCCGCGTGCTGGACGACTCGCGCCTCCGCGCCTCGCTGCCCACCGTCCGCTACCTGCAGGAGCAGGGGGCCTGCATCGTCCTCTGCTCTCACCTGGGGCGGCCCAAGGGCCGCGACCAGGCGCAGGGGCTGGCGCCGGTGGCCGAGAGGCTCTCGCAACTGCTGGGCCGACCGGTGGCGCTGGCGCCGTGCTGCGTGGGGCCGGAGGTGGAGGCGATGGTCGCCTCCCTGGGCGAGGGCGACGTCCTGCTGCTGGAGAACGTCCGCTTTCACCCCGAGGAGGAGAAGAACGACCCCGAATACGCCCGCGCCCTCGCGCGCCTGGCCGACGTCTACGTCAACGACGCCTTCGCCGCCGCCCACCGCGCCCACGCTTCCACCGTGGGCGTTGCCGCCTACCTGCCGGCGGTGGCGGGGCTGCTCATGGAGCGGGAGGTGGCCAACCTGTCGCGGGCGCTGGAGCCGGAGCGCCCCTATGCCGCCGTCATCGGCGGCGCCAAGATCAGCACCAAGATAGGCGTGTTGCGCAACCTGCTGCAGCGGGCCGACCGCCTCCTGCTGGGCGGGGGCATGGCCAACACCTTCCTCAAGGCCGAGGGCTTCCCGGTGGGCGACTCCCTGGTGGAGGACGACTACCTGGACGAGGCCCGACGCATCATGGACGAGGCGCGGCAGCGGGGCGTGCGCCTGCTCCTGCCCAGCGACGTCATCGTTGCCGAGCGGGTGGCCCCCGACGCTGAGGCGCGCCGCGTCTCGGTCAGGGAGGTGCCGGTCGGCTGGCACATCGTGGAAATCGGAGACACCACCCTGGAGACCTTCGCCCGCGCCCTGGAGGACTGCCGCACGGTGGTCTGGAACGGGCCCATGGGCGTCATGGAGCTGGAGCCCTTCGCCCGCGGATCGCGGCGCCTGGCGGGGGTCATAGCCGGCCTGAAGGGGGCGGTGACCATCGTCGGCGGCGGCGAGACGGCGGCGGTGGTGGAGTCCCTGGGCCTGGCCGACCGCTTCACCCACGTCTCCACCGGCGGCGGGGCCACCCTGGAGTTCCTGGAGGGGAAGGAGCTGCCGGGCATCGCCGCCCTGCAGGGCGCCTGAGGGGGTGCACCATGCGCGTAGGCTTCATCGGCCTGGGCAACATGGGCATGCCCATGGCCCGCAACCTGCTGGCCGCCGGGCACCAGGTGCGGGCCCACAACCGCACCCTGGCCCGCGCCCAGGAGCTGGCCTCGGAGGGAGCCGAGGTGGCCCGCACCCCGGCCGAGGCAGCCAGGGACGCCGAGGTGCTGGTGACCATGTTGGCCGACGACGCGGCGGTGGAGGCGGTGCTGCTGGGGCCCGAAGGCGCCCTGGACGCCCTGCCTGCGGGTGCCGTCCACCTGTCCATGAGCACCATCGGCGTGGAGACCTCGCGGCGGCTGGCCCAGGCCCACGCCGGGCGGGGCCAGGGCTACGTGGCCGCCCCCGTCTTCGGGCGGCCCGAGGCGGCGGCTGCCCGCGCCATGTGGGTCGTGGCCAGCGGCGCCCGCGAGCACATCGAGCGCTGCCGGCCGCTGCTGGAGGCCATGGCCGCCGGCTACACGGTGGTGGGCGAAGACCCGGCGGCGGCCAACGTCGTCAAGCTGGCCGGCAACCTGCTCATCGCTGCCGCCATCGAGGCCGTGGGCGAGGCCGCCGCCCTGGTGGGCCTGCACGGGGTAGACCCGGCGCTGTTCCTGCAGGTGGTGGCCGAGCGCGTCTTCCGTTCGCCCCTCTATGCCAACTACGGCCGGCTGGTGGCCGAGCGGCGCTTCGAGCCGGCGGGCTTCAGGCTGCGCCACGGCCTGAAGGACGTGAAGCTGGCCCTGGCGGCGGGAGAGGAGAAGGCGCTGCCCCTGCCCGTCGCCAGCCTGCTGCGCGACCGCCTGCTGGCCGCCCTGGCCCGCGGCTGGGGCGAGCGCGACTGGGCCTGCGTCATCGAGCTGGCCCGCCCCGACGCTGGCTAGCGAAGGCGTCCTGCCCCATAATCGGTAGGTGGCGATGGAACTGGAACTGGCGCGCCAGCTCAGCGTCGAGGCCGACACCAAGATCGTCCTCCTGGTCATGGACGGCCTGGGCGGGCTACCCCACCCCGAGACGGGGCGCACGGAGCTGGAGGCGGCCTACACCCCCAACCTGGACCGCCTGGCCCGCGAGAGCATGTGCGGGCTGACGGTGCCGGTGGCCCCGGGCATCACCCCTGGCAGCGGGCCCGGGCATCTGGCCCTCTTCGGCTACGACCCCCTGCGCTTTCAGGTGGGCCGTGGCGTGCTGGAGGCCCTGGGCATAGACTTCGACCTGCAGCCGGGCGACGTGGCCGCCCGCGGCAACTTCTGCACCGTGGACGAGGCGGGCGTCATCACCGACCGACGGGCGGGGCGCATAGACTCGGAGCGCTGCGCCCAGCTCGTTTCCCGGCTGCAGGGCATCGAGATAGACGGCGTGCGGGTGCTGGTGGAGCCGGTGCGCGAGCACCGCTTCCTGGTGGTCTTCCGCGGCCAGGGGCTCTCGGAGCGGGTGGCCGACACCGACCCGCAGCGGGAGGGCGTGCCGCCTCTCCCCCCCGCCGCCACCGCCCCCGAAGGCGAGGCGACGGCGGCGGTGGTGGCGCGCTTCGTGGACGAGGCGGCCCGTCGCCTGCGCGACCAGGCGCCGGCCAACATGCTGCTGCTGCGCGGCTTCTCCATCCGCCCCCGCTGGCCCACGGTGCAGGAGGTGTTCAAGCTGCGAGCGGCGGCGGTGGCCTATTACCCCATGTATCGCGGCCTGGGCAAGCTGGTGGGGATGCAACCCCTGCCCTCGGGGCCGCGACTGGAGGACGCCATCGCCTCGGCGCGGGAGCACTGGCACCGCTTCGACTACTTCTTCCTGCACTACAAGGCCACCGACACGGCCGGCGAGGACGGCGACTTCGACCGCAAGGTGGAGGCCATCGAGGCGGCCGACCGCGCCATCCCCGCCCTCGTGGACCTCGACCCCGACGTGCTCATCGTCACCGGCGACCACTCGACGCCGGCGGTGATGGCCGCCCACTCCTGGCACCCGGTGCCGTTCATGATGCGGGCGCGCTGGGCCCGCGCCGACGACTGCGACGCCTTCAACGAGGTGGCCCTGCAGCGGGGCATCCTGGGCACCTTCCCGGCGGTGGAGGCGATGCCCCTGGCCCTGGCCCATGCCGGCCGCCTGCTCAAGTTCGGGGCCTGAGATGCGGACCCCCCTGGTCGCCGGCAACTGGAAGTGCCACCTGCGCCTGGACAGCGCCCGTGCCCTGGCCGCCTCCCTCCGCCAGCGCCTGCAAGGGCTGGACGGGGTGGAGGTGGCCGTCTGCCCCACCTTCGTGCACCTGCTGCCGGTGAAGGAAGAGCTGGCGGGGTCGTCCATCCGCCTGGGCGCCCAGGACACCCACTGGCAGGACGACGTGGCCGCCACCGGCGAGGTGGGGCCGGCCATGCTGGCCGAACTGGTCAGCTACGTCATCATCGGCCACTCGGAGCGCAGGCACCAGTTCGGGGAGTCGGACGAGGCGGTGCGGCGCAAGCTGGAGGCGGCCCTGGCGCGGGGCCTCCTGCCCATCCTGTGCGTGGGCGAGACGTCCCAGGAGCGGGTCCGCGGCCATACCCAGGCCGTGCTGGAGCGGCAGATGCGTTCCGCGCTGGAGGGGCTGGGCCGCTGCGATGGCCTGGTGGTGGCCTACGAGCCGGTCTGGGCCATCGGCACCGGCGTGGCCGCCACCGGCGCCCAGGCCGGGGAGGCCATCGCCTTCGTGCGGGAGCTGGTCGCCCGCTACCTGGGTGAGGGGGCGGCGGAGCGGACGCGCGTCCTCTACGGCGGCAGCGTCACGCCGGCCAACATCGGCGAATTCGTGTCGCGGCCGGAGGTGGACGGCGCCCTGGTGGGCGGGGCGAGCCTCGAGGCCGACTCCTTCGCCCAGATCGTGCAGGCGACGGCACAGGCCAAGAGAGGCGGGAGGTGAGGGGCGATGGCGAGGGAGGCGATGCTCCAGCGCCTGCGCAGCAGCAGAGAGGTGAACATAACCGTCAAGGGCCGTCGCAGCGGCCGCGATATCTCGCTGCCGGTGTGGTTCGTCCTGGACGAGGCCCGCCCCAGCCTGTGGCTGCTGCCCATCCGTGGCTCCCGCAGTCCCTGGTTCCGCAACCTGGAGGCCGACCCCCGGGTGCGGCTGGAGGTGGGGGGCGAGAGCCTGAGCGCCAGGGCGTCGGTCCAGCGCGACTCTGCCGTCGTCCAGGACATCGTCGAGCGGTTCAAGGCCCGCTACACGGCCCGCGAGTTCGAGCGCTACTATAGCGGTGTGGACGTGGCCATAGAGGTGCCCCTCTCTCATGACAGCTAGGGCGAAAGGAGGCCAGCGCAGGCTGGTGGCCATCGTCGGGCCCACGGCCACGGGCAAGTCGGCCCTGGCCGTGGCCCTGGCACGCCGCTTCGGCGGCGAGGTGGTCAACGCCGACTCGCGCCAGGTCTACGTTGGCATGGACATCGGCACCGCCAAGCCAGCCCCCGCCGAGCGGGATGGCGTGCCCCATCACCTGTTCGACGTCGCCCGCCCCGACGAGCCCTTCAGCCTGGGCCGCTGGCTCGACCTGGCGCGGCAGGCGCTGGACGACATCTGGTCGCGCGGACGGCTGCCCCTGCTGGTGGGCGGGACGGGGCAATACGTCTGGGCGCTCCTGGAGGGGTGGACGGTGCCGCGGGTGCCCCCCCAGCCCGAGCTGCGGCGGCGGCTGGAGGAGCGGGCACGGCGCGAGGGCCTCGACGCCCTCTACCGGGAGCTGGAGCGCCGCGACCCGGCGGCGGCCGCCTTCGTGGACCGCCGCAACCTGCGGCGGGTCGTCCGCGCCCTGGAGGTGCTGGAGGCCACCGGGCGCCCCTTCTCCCAGCAGCGGCAGCGCTGCGGGCCGCCCGTGCCCTATCTGGCCATCGGCCTCTGGCTGCCGCGGGAGGAGCTTTACCGGCGCATTGACCGGCGGGTGGAAGAGATGGTGCGGCGGGGGCTGGTGGACGAGGTGCGGGGGCTGCTGGCGGCGGGCTACTCGCCCGACCTCCCTTCCATGAGCGGCATCGGCTACCGGGAGGTCTGCCAGCACCTGCGCGGCGAACTGGGGCTGGCCGAGGCCATCGAGCGCATCAAGCTGGGGACTCATCGCCTGGTGCGCCATCAGCAGAACTGGTTCCGGCGGAGCGACCCGCGCATCCGCTGGCTGCGCGCCGACGACCCCGGCCTGGTGGAGCGGGCGGCGGCGCTGGTGGAGGCGTTCCTGACGACGCGGGAGGGGGCGGCCCTGTGCGCTTCGTGAAGATGCACGGCACCGGCAACGACTTCGTGCTCCTGCAACCGCAGGACGAGGGGCGGGACTGGCCCGCCCTGGCCCGGGCCCTCTGCGACCGCCACTACGGCATCGGCGCCGACGGCGTCATCCTGGTGCTGCCCTCGCAGCGGGCCGACGTGCGCATGCGCATCTTCAACCCCGACGGCTCCGAGGCGGAGATGTGCGGCAACGGCATCCGCTGCCTGGTGCGCTACGCCGTCGAGAGGGGAATCGCCACCCCCCGCGACGGTCGCATCACGGTGGAGGCGCTGGCGGGCGTCCTCCCCGCCTGGGTGGAGACGGAGGGCGGGAGCGTGCGGCGGGTGCGGGTGGGCATGGGCGTGCCGCGCTTCTCGCCGGCCGAGGTGCCGGTGGCGGCGGAGGGGCCCGGGCCGCTCCTCGACCTGCCCCTGGAGGTGAAGGGCTGGCGCCTCTCCCTCACCTGTCTGTCCCTGGGCAACCCCCACGCCGTCCACTTCCTGACGACGCCCGTGCGGGACTTCCCGTTGGAGGAGGTGGGGCCGGCGGTGGAGCGCCACCCCCTCTTCCCCCAGCGGGTGAACTTCGGCGTGGCGCGGGTGCTGGACGGCGGGCGCATGGAGCTGCGCGTGTGGGAGCGGGGGGCGGGGCCGACCCTGGCCTGCGGCTCCGGCGCCACCGCCGCCGTGGTGGCCGCCCGCCTGCGGGGGCTGGTGGGCGAGAGGGTGGAGGTGGAGCTGCCGGGCGGCCCCCTGACCATCGAGTGGGACGGGCGGGGCGAGGCCTACCTGAGCGGCCCCGCCGAGTGGGTCTTCGAGGGCACCTGGCTGGGGGGCGACCCCTCCCGCCAGGGTTCGTAGAAAGGAGGCGCGCCATGGTCAAGATGGTCTACTGCCTGCGGCGCAAGGAGGGCATGTCCCTGGCCGACTTCCAGCGCTACTGGCGCGAGGTGCACGGCCCCCTGGTGGCCAAGCACGCCGCCGCCCTGCGCGTCCGCCGCTACGTGCAGGTGCACACCCTCGACAACCCCCTCAACCAGGCCCTGGGCCAGCGACGGGGCAACGCCGGCGAGCCCTACGACGGGGTGGCCGAGCTCTGGTGGGACAGCCTGGAGGACTTCCTGGCCGCCGGCCAGACGGAGGAGGGGCGCCGCGCTGCCCAGGAGCTGCTGGAGGACGAGCGCAACTTCATAGACCTGCAGCGCTCGACCGTCTTCCTGGCCCAGGAGCACCCCATCGTCGCCTGAGGGAGGACGCCCTTGAGGCTTTCCCGTCGCCTGGAGAAGCTGCCGCCCTACCTGTTCGTGGAGATTAGCCGCAAGATCGCCGAGAAGCGGGCGCAGGGCATCCGCGTCGTTTCCTTCGCCATCGGCGACCCCGACCTGCCCACCCCGCCCCACATCCTGGAGGCCCTGATGGAGGCCTCCCGCGACCCGGCCAACCACCGCTACCCGGAGACGGAGGGGCTGCCGGAGCTGCGGCAGGCCATCGCCCGCTGGTATGGGCGGCGGTTCGGGGTGGAGCTGGACCCTGACACCGAGGTGCTGCCCCTCATCGGCTCCAAGGAGGGTATCGGCCACGTCGCCTTCTGCCTGATAGACCCGGGCGACATCGCCCTGGTGCCCGACCCGGGCTACCCCGTCTACTCCATGGGCACGGTCCTGGCCGGCGGCGAGCCCTATTACCTCCCCCTGCGGGCCGAGAACGGCTTCCTGCCCGACCTGGACGAGGTGCCGGCGGAGGTGGCGCGACGGGCGAAGGTGCTCTGGCTCAACTACCCCAACAACCCCACCGGCGCCGTGGCCGACCTGGACTTCTTCCGGCGGGCGGTGGAGTTCGCCCGTCGCTACGACCTGGCCATCTGCCACGACGGCCCCTACACCGAGGTCGCTTTCGACGGCTACCGTCCCCCCAGCTTCCTGCAGGCCGAGGGCGCCAAGGAAGTGGGCATCGAGTTCCATTCCTTCTCCAAGTCCTACAATATGACCGGCTGGCGCATCGGCATGGCCGTGGGCAACCGCGACCTCATCCGCGCCCTGCGCGACGTCAAGTCCAACCTGGACTCGGGCATACCCCAGGCCATCCAGCGCATGGCCATCGCTGCCCTGGAGGGGCCCCAGGACTGCATCGAGGAGCACAACCGCGTCTACCAGCGGCGCCGCGACCGGCTGGTGGCGGCCCTGCGCGCCCTGGGGCTGCGGGTGGACCCCAGCCCCGCCTCCCTGTATCTCTGGGCGCGGGTGCCCGCCGGCGAAACGTCGGTCTCCTACACGGCGCGGCTGCTGGAGGAGGCGGCGGTGGTGGTGACGCCCGGGGTGGGCTACGGCCCCAGCGGCGAGGGCTACATCCGCCTCTCCCTGACGGTGCCCGACGACGACCTGGAGGAGGGGCTGCGGCGGCTGGAGGCCCTGGCCCGGGGCCGCCCCGTGCGCCTGTGAGCCCCTCGCCCGGGGGCGGTATACTGTTCTGGGGAGGGAGCAGAGCATAGCGAGGAGATCGGTCGAGACGGTCCCGCCGCCCGAGCGGGCGCTGCTGGTGGCGGCCGAGGCCAAGAACGGCCGCCGCGACGGGCGTTGGGACGCCGAAAGCTCCCTGGAGGAGCTGGCCCTGCTGGCCGGCACCGCCGGCGCCCGGGTGGTGGGGAAGGTGGTGCAGCGGCTGGAGCGCCCCGACCCCGCCTACTACGTGGGGCGGGGCAAGCTGCAGGAGATCGTCTCCCTGCGCAACTCCCTGGACTACGACCTGGTCATCTTCGACGACGAGCTGTCTCCCGTCCAGCAGCGCAACCTGGAGCGCGTCCTGCAGGTGAAGGTGCTGGACCGGACGGCCCTCATTCTCGACATCTTCGCCCAGCACGCCCGCACGCGGGAGGGCCGCCTGCAGGTGGAGCTGGCCCAGCACGAATACCTGCTGCCTCGCCTGCGGGGCCAGTGGTCGCACCTGGAGCGGCTGGGGGGCGGTATCGGCACCCGCGGCCCGGGCGAGACGCAGCTCGAGACCGACCGCCGCCTGATCAAGCGCCGCATCCAGCACCTGCGACGGGAGCTGGAGGAGGTGCGCAAGCACCGCGCCCTGCACCGGCGCCGTCGCGCCCGCGAGGGCCTGCCCCTGGTCTCGCTGGTGGGCTACACCAACGCCGGCAAGAGCACGCTCATGCGCGCCCTGTCGGGGGCGGAGGTGCTGGTGGCCGACCAGCTCTTCGCCACCCTCGACCCGCTGACGCGGCGGGTACGCCTGCCCGGCGGCGGCTTCTTCCTGCTGACGGACACGGTGGGGTTCATCAACAAGCTGCCGCCGCAACTGGTGGCGGCCTTCCGCGCCACCCTGGAGGAGCTGGACGAGGCCGACCTGCTGCTGCACGTGATTGACATAACTCATCCCAACGCCGCCGACCAGGCCGAGGCAGTGGAGGCGACGCTGCGCGACCTGGGGCTGGCCGAGAAGCCCCGCATCGCCGTGCTGAACAAGGTGGACCGCCTCCAGCGCAAGGACGGCCGGCCCATCGCCGGGCTGGAGGAGGTCACCGACCTGGTGCCCTACCTGCGGTCGTGGCAGCCGCGGGCGGTGCTAGTCTCGGCCCTGCGCGGCTGGGGGCTGGACGAACTGCTGCGCCAGGTGGAGGCGGGGCTGGCCCGGGCGCCGACTGTCGCCGGCGACGGCCGCCAGCGGAGCGCCGCCGCCCCCTCTCTCCCCGTCCGCGGCCGCGGCTAGCCTAGGCGGTGGCCGCGTCGCCCCAGAGCTTCAGCGTCAGCTCTGCCACCCGCCGCCCCAGGGCGCGCGCCTGCTCGCGGTCGTCATCGGTGACCTGGCCGTGGGCGGTGGCGCCGTAGTAGGACCCGGAGAGGCGCATCCGCTCCGACCAGGGCAGCCCCACCACCACCATGCCGTGGGCGAAGAGCAGGTGCAGCAGTTGCAACAGGGTGGCCTCGGTGCCGGCGGAGCGGGAGTAGCCGCCGGTGAAGGCGGCCCCCACCCGCCCGGCCAGTTCGCCCGTCTCCCACAGGTCGCCGGAGCGGTCGAACCACTCCTTCAGCTTGCCGGTGAGGCCGCTCCAGTTGGGGGAGCCCAGGACGAGGCCGTGGGCGGCCTTCAGGTCGTCGGGGGTGGCCTCGTCCAGCCGCCGGTAGAGCAGGCGCACGCCCTCCACCGAGCGCACCCCCTCGGCCACGGCCTCGGCCAGTCGCTCCACCAGTCCGCCCCGGGAGTCGAACAGGACCAGGACGGTGACCATGGGGGCGCGGAGGCGAGAGGGCCGGCCGCTAGTCGCCCAGGAGGGTGGAGTAGCCCAGGGCGACCACCTCTTCGACGTATTCGGAGCGCCAGCCCGGGTTGGGGATGCGGTAGCCGTGCTGCCGGAACCAGCGGTGCAGCTTCAGATACTGCTCTTCCAGGTAGCGGCGCCAGGCGTCTTCCTCCTGAAAGAGGTCGGGGTCCACCTCTTCCAGGCGCTTGTCCATCTCCTCGGGCTCGATGTCCAGGTCCTCGCGCCAGTATTCGCTCAGGTAGTCGAGGGACTCTTCCAGCTGGCGGCGGCACTCCTCCAGCAGGGCCACCATCATGCCATACTGGTCCACCTTGCGTCCCCGCAGGCGGACGGCGCGGGCGCACTCCTCGCAGAGGGTGACCAGCTTGCGGGCGTCGCAGTATTCCTCCTTGTTGCAGCCCTCGCAGAGGGGTGCCCAGTGGGCCGCCTCGGGCGAGCGCAGGTAGCCGATGTAGACCTCATCGGCCAGCGCGCCGCAACGGGGGCAGGAGAGCTTGTTGGCCAGGATCTCGTTGATGGTCCGCTGCCAGTCTATCTGCATGACGGCTGCGCGTCCGCAGGGCCCCTCGCAACTCTTATCATAGGCCGCCCCGTCCCCCTGTCAACCGGCGCCCGCGCCCGGGCATGGGCGACGGCAGGCGACGGCCCCCGCCGGCCCCTCAGCGGGCGGGTAGCTCTCGCGGCCAGTGGTCAGCCCAGGGCCGCGCCTGTTCGTAGGCGTGGGCCGCCTGCAGCACCAGGTCTTCGCGCAGCCTGGGGCCGACGATCTGCAGGCCCACGGGCAGGCCGGCGTCGCTGAAGCCGGCCCGCACCGTGGCCGCCGGATGGCCCGACAGGTTGAAGGGGTAGGTGAAGGCGACATAAGATATGGGGTTCTCGATCCGCCGCCCGCCGATCTCCATGCTCAGGTGGCCGTGGGCGTCCACCGCCTCGGTGGCGGTGGTGGGCGTCAGCAGCAGGTGGTAGCGCTCGAACATCTGCCAGAGGCGGTTGACCAGGTCGGCCCGCACCTTCTGCGCCTGGTAGTAGTGCTCGGGGGTCACCTGTCGTCCCCGCTCGGCGATGGCCAGGAAGCCGCGGCCGAACTCCTCCCGGTGCGCCTCCAGCTTGTCGGCGATGCGCATCCAGAGGGCGCCCCCCTCGACGATGCCCCAGGCCCAGGCCGGGTCGGGGAACACGTCCTCCACCTCCTCCACCTCGTGTCCCAGGTCCTGGAAGACGCGGGCGGCCGCCTCTGCCTCGCGCAGCACATCGGGCTGGACGGCGGCATAGCCCAGGGTGGGGCTCCAGGCCAGGCGGAGGCGGGGCAGGGGCTCCCGCAGCTTCTCGACATAAGAATAACCGGGGTGGGGCAGCGAGTGGGGGTCGGAGGGGTGGTCGCCCACCACCGCGTCCAGGTAGAGGGCGGCGTCCGCCACCGTGCGGGTGATGGGGCCGTAGCAGGCCAGGCCGCTCCAGGGGATGACGTCGTAGGGGCCCATGGGCACCCGCCCGAACTGGGGCTTGATGCCGAAGCAGCCCGTGTAGGCGGCCGGGATGCGGATGGAGCCGCCGGCGTCGGAGGCGGTGGCCAGGGGCACCAGGCCAGCGGCGATAGCCGCCGCCGAGCCGCCGCTGGAGCCGCCGGGCGTCCGCTCCAGGTGCCAGGGGTTGAGGGTGGCGCCGCTGATCAGGTTGCGGCAGAAGAAGGTGTAGCCGAACTCGGGGGTGCTGGTCTTGCCGACGACGATGGCCCCGGCCGCCTTGAGCCTGGCCACCTGCACCGAGTCGCGACGGGCCACGTTGTCGCGGAAGGGCAGGGAGCCGTAGGTGGTGGGCAGGCCGGCCACGTCCTCCAGGTCCTTGACGGCCAGGGGGAGGCCGGCCAGGGGCCCTGCATCCTCGCCGCGAGCGATGCGCTCGGCCATCTGCCGCGCCTCGGCCAGGGCCTCATCGGCCCGCAGGGTGATGAAGGCTCGCAGCAGCGGGTCCAGCTGGCGGATGCGCTCCAGACAGGCCTCCATCAGCTCCACGGGCGACAGCTGGCGGCTGCGCAGCAGGTGGGCCAGCTCGTGGGCGGGGCGGAAGCACAGGTCGTCCTTCATGGCTCCCTCCGACTCGACATAACGCAGAGCGCCTCACTCCTCCGTCAGGGCTATGGTATACCATCCCGCCTGGCCCGGCGCCTCCTCGACCCCCACGCTGAGGGAGCGGAGGTGGTGGTGGCCGCGGGCGCGCAGCGCCTCGGCCAGGCGCTGGGCCAGGTAGCGGGCCAGGCACTCGGCGGTGGAGTTCTCGATGGCCAGGGGGGCGACGTCCCCGGAAGGGATGAGATAGCGACGGGGGCCGAAGCGCACCTCCCAGGCGCCCCCTCGCTCCCGGGCCTGCAGGTGGGGGTTGCGGAGGGGTAGGAGGAAGCGGTGGTCCAGGTCGCGGCAGAGGGCGGCGCCCAGGTCGCGCACCTCGGCGAAGTCCAGCACCCAGGCGTCGGCGGTGAGCTCGCCCGTCAGCTCGATGGTGACCTGGTAGTTGTGGCCGTGGAGGGGTTCGGCCTGGCCGGCGAAGGTGGCGAAGTGGGCGGCGGCGAAGCGGAGGCCGTGGCCGGAGAGGGTGATGCGGTAGCTGGCCTGGTTCGCACTATGTCCGTTATGTAGCATCGGGCCCGCGCCTCCACCCCAGACTACACCACCTTCGCGAGCGGCAACAACCGGCGCGGCGAGCGCAGCAGCCGCACCATAGCCGGGCAGCAGGCCACCTGCGTGTCAACGCAGCAGACCGCGGGCACATCTGAGCGCGGGCGGCCGCACCTGTAGGGGGCCGCCGGGCAGGCCGTGTCGCCGTTGTCCCCATAGCTGGCCAATGGTAGACTGGACGCGAAAAGGCCGGGCGAACGGGGAGTGGCGATGCGGTCCTTCTGGCGAGTCCTCATCCTGGCGGCGGTGGTGGTCGCCCTGCCGGTCATGGGCGGGGCGGTGGGGTTCGTGCTGGGCCACAACCAGGGCCAGGGCCCCCAGCGCCAGGCCACCCTCTCCGCCAGCGAGAGCCCCGACTTCCGCGTCCTCCAGGAGATATACCAGATACTCAAGGAGCGCTACGTTGACCCCGACAAGGTGACGCCCGACCTGCTGCGGGCCAGCGCCATTGACGGCATGCTCAAGGCCCTGGGCGACCCCCACACCATGTATATAGACCCCGAGAGCAAGGAGTCGGGCATAGACGTCATCACCGGCGCCTTCGAGGGCATTGGCGCCCGGGTGGAGCAGGACCCCCTCAGCGGCGACATCGTCATCGTGGCCCCCTTCAGCGGCTCGCCGGCCGAGCGGGCGGGCATCCGCCCCGGCGACCGCTTGCTGGCCGTGGACGGCGAGTCCACCGCCGGCTGGACGGTGGCCCAGGCGGTGCGGCGCATTCGCGGGCCCAGGGGCACCTCCGTCACCCTCACCGTCCAGCACCGCGACGGCACCACCGAGCAGGTGACCATCGTCCGCGACCGCATCGTCATCCCGACGGTGACGGTGCGACCGGTGACCGACAGCGCCGGGCGGCAGTTGCCGGACATCGCCCTGGTGCAGATAGAGCAGATCACCGAGCAGACGGTGCCCGACCTGGCCCAGACCCTGCGCGACCTGAAGAGCCGTGGCACCCGCGGGCTGGTGCTGGACCTGCGAGTGAACCCGGGCGGCTCCCTCAACGCCACCATCAACGTGGCCGACATGTTCCTGGACGGGGGCGTCATCCTGACCGAGGTGGAGCGGGGCGGCACCGAGCGCACCTTCCAGGCCAGGCCCGGGGGCGAGGGCACGGGTCTGCCCATGGTGGTGCTGGTGGGGCCGGGCTCCGCCAGCGGCGCCGAGGTGCTGGCGGCGGCCCTGCGCGACAACAACCGCGCCATCCTCATCGGCGAGAAGACCTTCGGCAAGGCCACCGTCAACCAGCTGCACGACCTGTCCGACGGCGGCGCCCTCTACGTGACGGTGGCCCGCTGGCTGACGCCCCGCCGGGAGCTCATCGAGGGCATCGGCGTGAGCCCCGACATCCAGGTCTCCACCGAGGAGAGGCCGGGAGGCCGTGACCTGGCCCTGGAGACGGCCGTCAACCACCTGCGTCAGGTCATCGCCCAGGCCGGGCGTTAGTCTTATGTCGAGTAAAGCGCCCCCGCCGGGGGAGAAGACCATCACCGTCAACCGCAAGGCCTACCACGACTACCAGATCCTCGAGACCTACGAGGCCGGCATCCAGCTCACGGGCACCGAGATCAAGTCCATCCGCCTGGGGCGGGTGAACCTGCGCGACGCCTACGTGCGGCCCGAGAACGGCGAGATGTGGCTGGTGGGCGCCCACATCGCCCGCTATCCCGCCGCCGGCCCCTGGAACCACGACCCCACCCGCAAGCGTCGCCTGCTCCTGACCCGTCGCCAGATCAGGCGACTGGTGGAGTCGCTGCGCAAGGGCGAGGGCATGACCATCGTCCCCCTGCGCCTCTACATCAACCCCCGCGGCCTGGCCAAGCTGGAGATCGCCCTGGCCAGGGGCAAGCGCAAATACGACAAGCGGGAAGACCTGGCGCGCAGGGAGGCCGAGCGACGCATGCGTCAGGCCCTCATGCGCCGGGCATAGGCGCGCCCGGTGCCGATGCGCTATAATAGCTTTGCCGCGTGGGGACGAGCGGGTTTCGACAGGGAAGGTCGGGCCCGGACAGCAGGCCGAGGTCGCCACAGTCCTCGTTAAACAGGTGGCAAAAAGTAACTGGCGAGCCTGCACTCGCCGCTGCCGCCTAAGCGATTAGGCGGCACGTCGCCCCGGCCCTCCCCCTGCGGGCCGGCAGCGGCGCCAGAGAGCAGGGGTGCTGTCGCCCCGACGCCGATAGGGGCGGCCTAAGAGCCATCGGCTGGCCTGTCGCGACGCCGCCGGCGGCGGAACGGCAGGCGAGAGCAAAGCGCCGGCTAAGCCTGTAGGCGGTCCGGGTTGGTCTTCTCCTGGACGAGGGGTTCGACTCCCCTCCGTCTCCACCATTTTTGTTTTCAGGAAGGCGCCGCCTCCAGCGACCGTCGCAGGAGCGGCCTCCCCAGGGGCCCCACCGCCAGGTAGCAGGCCGCCGCCGCCACCAGCGCCCCCACGAACAGTAGCAGTGCCGCTTTGTAGTCGCCCAGGGCATCATAGAGGAGGCTCGCCAATACTGGCCCGACAGCGAACCCCATGGTCGAGATCACTCCGGAGGCGCCCAGCACCGAACCGAAGTGGGCGATACCGAAGTAGCGTCCGATCAGCAGAGGCTCGATAACGGCGCCGTTAGCCTGGGCCAGCGCCCAGGCTGGCACGAAGATGGCCAGCGTGAGCGGCGAGACGCTCCAGAGCAGCAGGCCCAGCGCCCCTGCCTGCAGCAGGGCGATGCCCGCCCCCAGGAGCCGCGTGGGCACCAGGTCCGTCAGCCTGCCGGTGGTGACGCGCAGCACCGTGTAGAGGCCGGTGATGGCCGAGACCAGCGCCGCTGCCGCGCCTGGCGACAGCCCCTCCGAGCGCAGGAAGGGGACTGCGTGGATCAGGAACGATAGCTGGGCCAGGTAGAGGAGCCCCTGGGCGCAGGCGATGGCCCAGAAGACGGGCGTCCGCACCGCCTCGGCCAGCCGGTAGCTGACGGCGCTGGCCGCCGAGCTGGCGGGCGCCGCCCCCGACAGGGGTGGCTCCTCCAGCCCCATCTCGGCGGGGCTGTTGCGCACGAGGAAGAGGGAGACGGGCAGGAAGTAGGCCAGCAGCACCAGGCCCGAGAAAGCGAAGGCCTGGCGCCAGCCCCACTCTTCGATTATGTAGACCAGCAGCGGCGTGAAGACGAAGCCACCGATGCCCAGCCCCGCGTTGGCCAGGCTGAGGGCCTGCCCCCGTCGCCAGCGGAACCAGCGCGATACCAGGGACTGCACGGGCACGTTGGCCAGCCAGGCGCGGAAGACGGCCGCCGCCAGCATCAGGGCGTAGAACTGCCACAGGGAGCGCAGCCCCGCCAGCAGCAGGTAGACGATGGTTGTGGGCACCGTGCCGAACAGGAAGGCGGAGCGCACCCCGTAGCGGTCCACCCACCAGCCCACGGCCGGCCCGGCCACCGCGCTCAGCGCCCAGGTGAGCCCCACCGCCCCCGATAGCTGGGAGCGCGTCCAGCCCATCTCCCTCTCCAGGGGCTCGAAGTAGAGGCCGAAGGCCCAGAAGGAGACACCCGAGACCACGGCCATGGCGCCGGTGGCGACCAGGGCCATCCACCAGCCGTAGTAAGCAGGCAGGCGCAGGCTCCGGGCCAGGGCCTTGCCCTTCACCGCTCGATGCCCAGCAGTCGGTATATGAGCCCCATGTCCAGATGGGCACGCACCAGGTCGGCCAGCCGGTCGTAGGGGTCGGCGGCGTCCTCGGATGCCTCGGGCAGAGGGACGCCCTTGCGCCGCGCCAGGTTGAGGAGCATCCGCCGCCGCAGGTCGCGGTTGTGGAAGAGGCCGTGGACGTAGGTGCCCAGCACCCAGCCGTCGTCGCTGAGGGCGCCGTCGCGCACCTGGCAGGGCTCCCCCGAACGGGCCAGGAGCAGGAAGGGCGCAGCGGGCGCCTCGCCCCGGGACTCGCCCATGTGTATCTCGTAGCCGCGCACCTGGAGGCCGCGGCAGCCGGCCAGCAGCCCCCGGTCGGCCACCACCCGCGCCTCCACCTGGTGGGTGGTCTTGGCCGGGCGGAAGACGGTGACCACGGGCAGCAGCCCCAGGCCCGCGGCGCTTGGCCGGTCGCTCTCGACGGCGTCCGGGTCCAGCACCGCCCGCCCCAGCATCTGGAAGCCGCCGCAGATGCCGACCACCGCCGCACCGTCCCTGGCCGCCCGCACGATGGCCTCGGCGAGGCCGGTGGCCCGCAGGTGCTCCAGGTCGGCGGCGGTGGTCTTGGTGCCGGGTATGACGATCAGGTCGGGCCGCCCCAGCTCGTCGCTGCCGGTCACGAAGCGCAGGCCCACCCCCGGCTCCCGCCGCAGGGGGTCCAGGTCGTCGAAGTTGGCGATGCGGGGCAGCCGCACCGCCGCCACGTCCAACAGCCCCTGGCCGTGGCGGGGTGCCCGCTCCAGGGCCACCGAGTCCTCCTCGGCCAGCGACAGCTCCGGGTCGTAGGGGATGACGCCGGCCACGGGCAGGCCCGTCCGCTCCTCCAGGAAGCGCAGGCCGGGCAGCAAAAGCGACTTGTCGCCGCGGAACTTGTTGATGACCAGCGCCTTGACCAGCGAGCGCTCCTCCGGGGGCAGAAGCTCCAGGGTGCCCACCATCTGGGCGAAGACGCCGCCCCGGTCTATGTCGCCCACCAGCAGCACCGGCGCCCCCACCTGCCGGGCCAGCCCCATGTTGACGATGTCGTGGTCGCGCAGGTTCACCTCGGCGGGGCTGCCCGCCCCCTCCATCACCACCACGTCGCAGCGGGAACGCAGGCGCTCCAGCGCCGCCAGCACCGTCGGCAGCAACGACGGCTTCAGGCGGTGGTAGTCGGCGGCGTTGAAGGAGCCGATGGGCCGGCCCATGAGCACCACCTGGCTGCGGTGGTCGGCCTCCGGCTTCAGCAGCACCGGGTTCATCTCCACGGCGGGCGGGATGCCGGCGGCCTCGGCCTGGACGGCCTGGGCGCGGCCGATCTCCAGGCCGTCGGGGGTGACGTAGGAGTTGAGGGCCATGTTCTGGGCCTTGAAGGGGGCCACCCGCAGGCCGTCGCGGTGCAGGATGCGGCAGAGGGCGGCCACCAGCACGCTCTTGCCCACGTGGGACATGGTGCCCTGGACCATGAGCAAGCGGGCGCTCATCGCCCCCTATGCTATCACGCCCGCGCGGCTTGACGGCGCCTGCGGCCTATGTTAAGAAGAGGGCGACCGAAAACCGCATAGGGAGTCTCCCGGGTGCCCGCAAGGGCCTAACAGGGAAGAGGGGTAGAAGCCCCCGCGGCCGCGCCACTGTGAGCAGGGAGCCCCGGCAGATGCCACTGTCCCCCTGGGGATGGGAAGGCGCCGAGGGCGACGATCTGCCAGCCAGGAGACCTGCCCGGGAGACGGGCGCGGGCCTCCTCGCGTCGGGGAGGGCGCCCAGGCGGGGACTCTGCCCCTCCTGTCCGCTCTCCCCGCACCCGGGAGCAGCGGACAGATGATAGTCTTCCTGACGACGGCCGACACCGACCTGCAGGCCCTGGCCGGGGCCCTGGACAGGCTGCCGTCCGACTTCCCGCCCGTCGTCGCCCGCCACGTCCGCCAGCTGTCGTCGCCCGAGGCCCTGGACGCTTTCCTGGCCAGCGTCATCCCCGCTGCCGGGCTGGTGCTGGTGCGACTGCTGGGTGGCAAGCGGGCCTTCGAGGAGGGGGTGGAGCGCCTTTCGACGTTATGTCGAGAGCGGGGCGTCCCCTTCGTCGCCTGTCCGGGGGAGGCCACCCGCGACCCGGCCCTGGAGGCCGCCTCCACCGTCCCGCCGCCGGTGGTCGCCCGCGCCTACGAATACCTGGTGCACGGCGGCGCCGAGAACCTGCGCCACCTGCTGCTCTTCCTCAGCGACCGCTTCCTGGGCAGCGACTACGGCTATCGCCCGCCGGCACCTTTGCCCTGGGACGGCGTCTACCGGCCGGGCGTGGGCGAGCCGCTGACCGCCGAGGAATACCGGCGCCGCTTCTGGCGCGGCGACTGCCCCAGGGTGGGCGTCCTCTTCTATCGCGCCCTCTGGGCCAGCGGCAACACCGACGCCGTGGACGCCCTGGTCGCCGCCCTGGAGGGGCTGGGCGCCGACACCCTGCCCGTCTTCTGCTACAGCCTGCGGGACGAGGCCACCGCCCCCGGCCAGCTACCCCTGGCCCTGCGGCGGCACCTGCTGGCCGAGGAGGGGCGGCCGGCGGTGGACTGCCTCGTGTCCACCCTCAGCTTCGCCCTGGCCCGCGACGACCCCGACGCCACCGCCCGCGCCCTGGCCGCCCTGGACGTCCCCATCGTCCAGGCTGTGCTGGCCACCGCCTCCCGCCGCCAGTGGGAGGAGAGCGCCGTGGGCCTGTCACCCCTGGACGTGGCCATGAACGTCGCCCTGCCGGAGCTGGATGGGCGCATCGTCTCCCTGCCCATCGCCTTCAAGGAGGAGCGTCACGACCCTCGCCTGGGGGTGGCGGTGGCGCGCACCGTCCCCGATCCGGCGCTGGTGGAGACGGTGGCGCGGCAGGCCCTGCGCTGGGCGGCCCTGCGGCGCAAGCCCAACGGCGAGAAGCGCATCGCTATCGTCCTCAGCAACTACCCCACCAGGAGCGCCCGCGCCGGCAACGCCGTCGGCCTGGACACCCCCGCCTCGGCCGTCCGCCTGCTGGCCGCCCTGCGCGAGGCCGGCTACCGCGTGCCGGAGGTTCCCGCCGACGGCGACCAGCTCATGCACCGCCTGCTGGCGTCGGGCACCTACGACCGGGAGCACCTGACGGAGGAGCACCTGGCGAGTGCCCCCGGACGGGTGCCCGAGGACGAATACCGGCGCTGGTTCCAAACGCTGCCGGAGGCGCTGCGGCGGGAGATGGAAGGCGCCTGGGGGCCGCCCCCCGGCCGGGTCTACCGCAGCGACGGCGCCCTGGCCGTCCCCGGCCTGGTGCTGGGCAACGTCTACCTGGGGCTGCAGCCGCCGCGGGGCTTCGGCGAGGACCCCATGGCCGTCTACCACAGCCCCGACCTGCCGCCCACCCATCACTACCTGGCGTTCTACCGCTGGCTGCGGGACGGCTTCGGGGCCGACGCCGTGGTGCACCTGGGCAAGCACGGCACCCTGGAGTGGCTGCCGGGCAAGGGCATCGGCCTCTCGCCCGCCTGCTACCCCACCGCCTGCCTCCCCGACCTGCCCCTGCTGTATCCCTTCATCGTCAACGACCCGGGCGAGGGGGCGCAGGCCAAGCGCCGTGTCCACGCCGTCATCGTTGACCACCTGATGCCGCCCATGACCGCCGCCGGCACCTACGGCGACCTGGCCCGCCTGGAACAGCTCATGGACGAATACGCCCGCGCCCAGGCCATGGACCCGGCCAAGCTGCCCCTGGTGCGTCAGCAGATCTGGGAGCTGGTGGAGCGGGCCAACCTGCACCGCGACCTGGGGGTGGAGCGGGAGCCCGACGACTTCGACTCCTTCCTGCTGCACGTGGACGGCTACATCTGCGAGCTGAAGGACGCCATCATCCGCGGCGGGCTGCACGTGCTGGGGGAGCCGCCGCGGGGCGAGGCCCTCCTCGACACGCTGCTGGCCCTGACGCGACTGGACAACGGCGACGTCCCCTCCCTGCGTCGGGGGGTGGCCGAGGCGCTGGGCGTCCCTTATCAGGACCTGCGCTCCGAGCTGGGGCTGCCCTACGAAGGCCCCGTGGCGCCCGCCCTGGCCTCCCCGGGTATGCCCCTCCGCACCCGGGGCGACGTCCTGGCGGCGGTGGACGCCCTCTGCCGGCGCCTGCTGGCGGAGCTGGCGTCGCGCCGCTTCGACGCCGACGCCGTAGTGGAGGTGCAGGAGCGGGTGCTGGGCTGCGTCAGCGAGGCCGTCTCGCGGACGCTGGCGCACGTCTGTCGGCGGCTGGTGCCCGACCTGGAGCGCACCGGCGACGAGGTGCGCAACCTGCTGCACGGGCTGGAGGGCGGGTTCGTGCCGCCCGGCCCCAGCGGGTCGCCCACCCGTGGCATGGCCAACGTCCTGCCCACCGGCCGCAACTTCTACTCCCTCGACCCGCGCTCGGTGCCCTCCCCCTTCGCCTGGGAGGTGGGCCGGGCGCTGGCCGAGCGGCTGGTGGAGCGCTACCTGCGGGAGGAGGGCCGCTACCCGGAGATGGTGGGGCTGGTGGTCTGGGGCACCGCCGTCATGCGCACCCAGGGCGACGACATCGCTCAGGCGCTGGCCCTGCTGGGCGTGCGGCCCCGCTGGCGGGAAGAGGACGGCCGCGTCGTGGGCCTGGAGGTGATCCCCCTGGAGGAGCTGGGGCGGCCGCGCATTGACGTCACCCTGCGCATCTCGGGCTTCTTCCGCGACGCCTTCCCCAACCTCATCGCCCTGCTGGACGAGGCCATCGAGACGGTGGCGACCCTGGACGAGCCCGACGAGATGAACTACGTCGCCCGGCACTATCGCCAGGACCTGGCCCGGCGCACGGCTTCCGGCCAGCGACGGGAGGAGGCGCGGGACCGTGCCCTCTACCGCATCTTCGGCTCCAAGCCCGGCACCTACGGCGCCGGCATCCTGGCCGCCCTGGATGAGGGCAACTGGCGCACGGAGGAGGACTTGGCCAGCATCTACATCGCCTGGGGCTCCTATGCCTACTCCCGCCGCAGCCAGGGCGAGAGCGCCCCGCTGGAGTTCCGGGAGCAGTTCGCCCGCATCGCCGTGGCGGCCAAGAACCAGGACAACCGCGAGCACGACATCTTCGACTCCGACGACTACCTGCAGTATCACGGCGGCATGGTGGCCACGGTGAAGGCCCTCACCGGCCGCCGCCCGCGGGCCTACTTCGGCGACTCGTCCGACCCCTCCCTGCCGCGGGTGCGCGACCTGGCCGAGGAGGCGCGGCGCGTCTTCCGCACGCGGGTGGTGAACCCCAAGTGGCTGGAGGCGATGATGGCCCACGGCTACAAGGGCGCCTTCGAGCTGGCCGCCACCGTGGACTACCTCTTCGGCTACGACGCCACCGCCGGCGTGGTGGACGACTGGATGTATGCCGAGGTGGCCCGCGCCTACGCCCTGGACCCCCGGGTGCAGGAGTTCTTCCGTCGCAGCAACCCCTGGGCGCTGCGGGACATCGCCGCCCGCCTGCTGGAGGCGGCGGGACGGGGCCTGTGGCAGGCGCCGCCGCCCGAGGTGCTGGCCGCCCTGCGTCGCGTCTACCTGGAGACCGACGCCCTGCTGGAGGAGGCCCATGGGCGCTGAGCGGGGGCCCGTCTTCCCCTTCACCGCCATCGTCGGCCAGGAGCGGATGAAGCTGGCGCTGCTGCTGGCGGCGGTGGACCCGGGCATCGGCGGCGTCCTCGTTCGCGGGCACAAGGGGACGGCCAAGTCCACGGCGGTGCGGGCGCTGGCCGCCGTCCTTCCCCCCATCGAGGTGGTGGACGGCTGCCCCTTCTCCTGCCACCCCCGGGCACCCCAGGGCCTCTGCGGCCTCTGCCAGGGCGACGCGCCGCCCCCGGCCACGGTGCGGCCGGCGCGACTGGTGGACCTGCCCATGGGCGCCACCGAAGACCGGGTCATCGGCACCCTGGACATCGAGGCCGCCCTGAAGGAGGGCGAGCGGCGCTTCCAGCCCGGGCTGCTGGCCCAGGCCCACCGCGGCGTCCTCTACATAGACGAGGTGAACCTCCTCCCCGACCACCTGGTGGACGTGCTGCTGGACGCCGCTGCCATGGGCGTGAACTATGTCGAGCGGGAGGGCGTCTCCTTCTCCCACCAGGCCCGCTTCGTGCTGGTGGGGACCATGAACCCCGAGGAGGGAGAGGTGCGGCCCCAGCTCCTGGACCGCTTCGGTCTGGTGGCCGAGGTCGAGGAGCTGGCCGACCCTGCGCTGCGGGCGGAGGTGGTGCGCCGGCGCCTGGAGTTCGAGCGCCACCCCGTCGGCTTCCTCGCCCGCTGGCGGGACGAGGAGGAGGCGCTGCGCCGTCGCCTGGCCGCGGCCCAGTCCCTTCTGCCGCAGGTCTCGGCCGAGGACGGCCTGCTGGAGGGCATCGCCCGCCTCTGCCTGGCGCACCGGGTGGAGGGGATGAGGGCCGACATCGTCATCTACCGGGCCGCTCTGGCCCACGCCGCCCTGCAGGGACGCGACCGGGCGGGTGAGGAGGACGTGGCGGCGGTGGCACCCCTGGCCCTGCTGCACCGCGCCCGCCCGCCCGAGGGGCCTGCGCCCGCCTT
>FWWL01003305.1_pt1 | contig 30003 bp, 27 predicted proteins | sample 2228331 | NCBI WGS metagenome assembly FWWL01 (sample SAMEA103939775, study PRJEB20133) | metagenome
TCAACGTCACGCCGCTCAAGTCCACGGCGCTCCACCACCCCCGGGAGATCCGGATCGAGCGCTCCGGGGCCGTCGGCGACCGCGACCTCTTCCTCGTCACCGAGGAGGGGAAGCTCTTCAGCGGCTCCAAGCTCGGGGCGCTCGTGCGGATCCACGCCGAGCACGATCGGGCGGGGGAGCGCCTGCGGGTCAGGTTCCCCGACGGGAGCCTCCTCGAGGACGACGCCGCCCGGATCGGCGAGCGGATCGAGGTGGACTTCTGGGGCCGTCCGGTCCCAGCGCGGATCGTCGAGGGGCCCTGGGCCGAGGCGTTCAGCCGCTTCGCGGGCCGGCCGCTCCGCCTCGCCCGGGTGGAGCGGTCGGGCACGGGGGTGGACGTGCACCCCATCACGCTCGTCTCCCGGGCCTCCGTGGCCGAGCTCGCCCGGCGGGCGGGGGCCGAGGGCCTCGACGCCCGGCGGTTCCGCATGACGATCGAGATCGAGGGCGTGGGGCCCCACGAGGAGGACACCTGGGCCGGCCGCCCCCTCCGCGTCGGCGAGGCCATCCTCCTCGTGGGCGAGCCCGTGCCCCGCTGCGTGGTCACCACCCAGGACCCGGACACCGGTGAGCGGGACTTCCCCACCCTCGCCGCGATCCGCCGGTACCGAGGTCGGTCGGCGGAGGGCGAGATCTGCTTCGGCGTCTACGCCTCCGTGCTCGAGCCGGGCACGGTGCGCCTCGGCGACCCCGTCGAGCTGCGCTGAGCACCCCGTCGCGGCCTTCCCGAGCCCACACGGATGGAGCCCGCATCGCCGGTCGTCTCCTCGAACCCGAAGGGGGGTGCGGATTTCTACTCAAGATGTCCCCCGTCCGGCCGATACCTCTTCCGAGACGTTGGAACGAGGCCGAGCGAGGGCTCGGCCCCCGCACCGGAGGTAGGAGGTACCGATGGCACGGACCAGAGGACGCAAGGCCCTGGTGGTGAGCCTGTTCACCGGGCTCGTGCTGGCCGCCGGGATCGCCTTCGCCGCGTGGACGGCGACGGGCACCGGCTCCGGCTACGCGAAGGCGACGACGGCGCAGCCACTCACCACGGTGGACGTCTCGGCGGTCACCCCGGCCACGCTGTACCCGGGCGCCACGGGTGATGTCCTGCTTCGCATCAGCAACCCGAACCCGTACGACGTCGTCGTCACCGACGTGACCGGCAACGGCGCGATCACGGCGAGCGACCCCGGCTGCAACGTCGCCTCGGTGAGCTTCACCGACCAGACCGGCCTGTCGCTCACGGTGACGGCCGGGAACTCCGCGACGTTCACCCTCGCCGGCGCCGTGCAGATGAGCGGCGCGGCCAACGACAACTGCCAGGGCGCCACCTTCACGATCCCGGTGCTCCTCACCGGAACGAGCGCCTGATCGGACCCCGCCGGTGCGGAGGTGGAGGGCGGGGTGACCCGCCCTCCACCGCTCGACCGGGCCCCGGAGGGAGCGACGGGATGATGGGGGCGACGGCATGGGAGCGACGAGGATCCGGCGACGGCGGACGCTGCTCCGCGCCACCCTTGCCCTCGTCCTCCTCGGGGCCCTGGTGATGACGGGGATCCCGGGGCGCGACGCTCCGACCTCGGCCGAGGGCGCGGACGGCGTGCTCGCGCTGCGCGGCCGCGCGACGGGTCTCTACCCCGGCGCCGCGCGCCCGCTGCGGGTGCTCGTGCGGAACCGGTCGGACCGGGCCGTCCAGCTCACCCGGCTCACGTCCCAGGTGATCGAGAGCCCTCCGGGATGCCCGCCGGAGGCGCTCCGCGCGGGGGAGCCCGAGACCCTGCCCCTCGTGCCGGCCAGCGGGCGGGCCCGTGTCGTGCTGCCCATCGAGCTCCTCCCCTCCGCCCCGGACGCGTGCCAGGGCGGGGTGTTCCGGCTGCGGTTCCGCGCAGCCGGGGAGACGGCCGGGGAGGCGGCATGAGGCGCGTCCCCGTCGGTCTCGGCGTGCTCGTCGGGGTGCTCGTCGTGCCCGGGCTCGCGCTCGCCGCATGGACGGCGGCCGGCTCGGGCGACGCGTCCACGAAGGCCTTCGCCATGCCGACGGGGGATGTGCCCGCCGTCTCGGTGACCGGCAGGAACGTGAGCCTCTCCTGGACGGCCAGCGCCTTCCCCAACGGGGATCCCGTCGCCGGGTACCTCGTGCGCCGCTACCCCGCCGGCGGTGGTCCGGCCGAGACCGTCCTCCCGGGATGCGCGGGCGTCCAGAACTCGACCTCCTGCGTGGAGAGCGCGGTGCCCGCCGGGGACTGGCGCTACACGATCACGCCGGTGCACGGGGGCTGGACCGGGACCGAGAGCGCCCCGAGCGCCATCGCCTCCGTCGCCGCGCCGAGCCTCACGCTCACCCCCGCGACCGTCACCTCCCTGCCGGCCGGCCTCAGCGGCACCCTCGGCGGCTTCGCCACCGGCGAGACCGTCACCTTCCGCCTCGACGACCCCGACACCGGCACGGTGCTCGGCGGCTCCATCAGCCCCGACCCCGTCCCGGCCGACGGTCAGGCCACCGTCAGCGTGACGCTCCCCGCGGGCACCGCCCCAGGGATGCACGACGTGTACGCGGTCGGCACCGGGGGTACGGTCGCCTCCGACACCGTGGAGGTCGCGGTGGACGTCGTCGCGCCGACGATCGCGGCCGCCGTGATCCAGAAGCAGGAGGGGGGCGCGGCCTCGTACGTCCGTGCGGGCGGCGGCTACCGCGTCTACGCGAGCGTGCAGGATCCCGCCCCGTACGCGAGCGGCGTCGCCTCCGTCACCGCCGACGTGAGCGCCCTCACCGCAGGACAGACCGCCGTCCCGCTCACCTCGACGGGCGGCCCGTGGGTCGTGGACGGCGTCAGCTACGACTACCGCAGCGCCCTGCTCACCGCCGACGCGGGGCTCCCCGAGGGCTCGCTCGCGTTCTCGATCGCCGCGACCGACGCGGCGGGCAACGGCGCCACCCAGGGCGGGTTCTCGGTCACCGTGGACAACACCCCGCCCTCCGCGTCGGACGTGCAGACGGCGAACGCCTCCGGCGGCACCGTGGGCCGCGCCGAGACCGGCGACACGATCGCGTTCACGTTCTCCGAGCCGATCGAGCCGGGGTCGGTCCTCGCGGGCTGGGACGGCACGGCGACCACGGTCACGGTCCGGCTCGTGAACAACGGAGGGGGCGACCGGATCCAGGTCCGGAACGCCGCGAACACCCTCACGCTGCCCTTCGGGACGGTGAACCTGGGGCGCACGGACTACACGAACGCCACGCGGAGCTTCACCGGCTCCACCATGGTCATGTCCGGCTCGACGATCACCATCACCCTCGGCGCACCGAGCGGCGCGGTGAGGACGGCCGCGGGGGTCGGCACGATCGCCTGGACGCCCGTCTCGACCCCCTACGACCGCGCCGCGAACGCCCTCCTCACCACCGCGGTGACCGAGGGCGGCCCGGCCGACCCCGAGTTCTAGCCAGGTCCGCGCCGGCCGCCTGGACCTCCCCCCGCTTGCACCGGCCGGAGCGGCGGCGTACGGTCCTGCGGACGCGTGGTCCCGGTGGGGAAAGGAGGGGGGATGGAGCAGGGACCCGGCCCGTTCGGAACGCCGTCCGGCTCGCCCGGCGGCCAGGCCCGGCCCGGCCTCGTCACCGCGGCCGCGGTGCTGTTGTTCATCGGCGGGGCCTTCGGGGTCCTCGGAGGCCTGGTCGCGGTGACCGGTGGCGGGATCCTCGGCGGAGGCCTGGGCGGCATCGCCGTCGTCTTCGGGATCCTCACCCTCGCCATCGGGGGTCTGGAGATCTACGCCGGGGTGCAGGTCCTGGCCCTGAAGGAGCAGGGGCGGATCATCGGGCTCGTGCTCGCGGCGATCGGGGCGCTCCTGTCGCTCCTGCAGATCGGCGCGTCGCCGGGCAGCGCGATCCTGGGCCTCGCCATCAACGGCTTCGTGCTCTACGCGCTCTCCACGACGGCATCCGCGTTCCGTCGCTGAGCGGTGTGGGTCGCAGACGGCGGGGGGACCCGCGCGGCGCGGGTCCCCCTTCGCCGGTGCGGATCGCTCAGCAGGCGCTCACCGCGACGCGCTGCTCCACGCGCGTCACCGAGCCCCCCTCCAGGACGAGGGCGTAGTAGAAGGTCTCCTCGAAGGAGGCGACCGCCCGCCGCAGCTCGCGCAGCGCCATCGTCCGATCGCCCGAGGAGTCGCACCCCTCGACCAGCTCGATCCCCACGTCCTCGGCGACCGGGAGCGTGCGCAGGAGCGGGTTCTCGTTCCGCACGTAGACGGGCACGTAGCGGTACTGGCGGGCGTCCCGCCGCGAGAGCCCGTCCTCCATGGCCGCGCGGACCGCCTCCCGCCCCTCGAAGGTCTGGATCACGTCCACGGTGAGCGTCCCGCCCCGGACGTCCACCGCCCGCACGTACGCCGGGTACGTCCCGTCCGCGAGGGCGGTCGGGCCCACCGTCGGGCTCGGGCTCGGGGTCGTCGGGCTGGCCGGGGGCTGCGCCGACCCCGTCGCGGGTGGCGCCGTCGTGGCGATCGGCGGCTCGGGCGAGACGTCCCTGGCCGTGGTGCGCGGCTCCACCTGGCCCGGGACCGCGAGGGCGACCGCCACCCCCGCCCCGACGAGCGCCAGGGCCAGGACCGCGAGGCCCGTCGCCCTCCTCGAGATCGCCATCGCCATCGCCTCCCCGGGCCCGAGCGGGGCCACGCTCATCCGACCACCCTTCGGCCGCCCCGGTTCCCTCCTCCACGCAGGCAGGCGCCGGGCCGGGAGGGGAGACCAACCCGTGCTCTCGAGCGAAGCCAGCACCTCGGCCTGGGCGAGCCGCGCCTCGAACAGCGGGTGCGGCACCCGCCCGGCAAGCGCCGACCCGGCCATCCGTTCGGCGCCGCAGGATGACCCCCTCCTCGACGGCTACGTCCGCCGTTCGAGGAGCCGGGCTCGCCGGGCCCTCCGCCGTTGGAGCCAGACCACCATCCGTTCGGCCGCGGAGCCCGGTCGCGGAGCGGCACCGACCTGGATGGCGGCGCCCTGCAGGTTGAGGATCACCCGGCCCCTTCGCACCAGGCCCCCGCCGATCTGGAAGAAGCCGGCGTACTCGAAGGAGATGGGCTGCCCCGTGGGGGCGAAGCCGGGCGGGTCGAGGGGACCGAGCATGCGCCCGCTGATCTTGCCCCGGACCGAGAGCCCCCTCCCGTCCTCGGCGACGAACGGACCGTCGACGATCTCCCACCTGGCATCGGGGAACGCCCGCCAGACGACGCCGAGGAACCGTGCGAGCTGGTCGAGCCCGCGGATGACCTCGGGCCAGGCGTCGTCCTCGAACACGACGTCCTCGGCGAACAGGGAACCCAGGAGTTCCGGGTCGTGCGCGCTGAGCACCTCGCACGCGCGCTGCGAGAGCGCTCGGGCGGAAGCGTGGTCCAGTCGATCCGTCATCGTTCATCCCTCCGCTCGGCTCCTCCCCGCGCGGGCGTCGGGCGTCGCGCCCGCCCGGGGTCGGGGCGCGCGCTCCCCCCCGCCTCGACGACCGGCACCCACGAGCACGCGGCGGATGACCGCGGGGCGCAGGATCTCCGTGGGCGGCTCGAGCAAGGCGATGACGGGGGCCAGGTGCTCCACCACCACCGGGTCGCGCTCGGCGGCCGCGAGGAGGCGACGCATGTACGCGTTGCGCAGGCGGACCGGCACGGTCCGGCGGCCGGCGACCTCAGGCAGCGCGAGGTCTCCTCCGACCGCCAGGTCCCACGCCTGGTCGACGATCCTGGTGGCGGCGCGGAAGAAGCGTCGGGCGATCCCCTGGATCCCCTGCTCGAGGCACCGCTGGAGTTCGAGGGCCTCGAGCGCGGCGACGCTCATCCCCTGCGCGTAGATGGGGTTGAAGCTCGCGATGGCGTCGCCGAGCACGAGGAGCCCTTCCGGGAAACGAGCGACGCGATCGTAGCGCCGCCGCAGGTTCGCCGGGAACCGGTGGGTCGCGACCTCCTCGAGCGGTTCCCCCTCGTGCACCGCGCTCCGCACGTCCTCCGGCGCGACCGTGTCGAGGAACGCCAGCCAGGCGTCGGGCTCCGTCGGCGGGTGGTGTCGCCCGTACCCGAAGAGCGTGCACATCCACCCGCCCCCCTCCACCGCGAGGAGGCCCATCCCGCGGGGATGCCCGGGCTTGGGCCCGATCAGGACGATCCGTTCGCCGAGCGCCCCGGGGTTCAGGTGGAGGTGCCGGGTCACGTAGACGAGGTCGACCTCCAGCCGTTGCTCCGGCGGCCGCGGGTAGCCGAGGGCCTCCAGCCAGACCGGTGTCCTCCCGGATCGGCCGCTCGCGTCGACCACCAGCTCGGCGGGCAGGCTCTCCTCGGCGCTGCCGGGGGCCCGCCTGAGCACGCGGACCCCGGTCACCCGATCCCCGGCGGCGACGAGACCGAGGGCATCGCACCCTTGGAGGACCGTCACGTTGGGGATCGCCAGCAGCCGCTCGCGCACCGACCCCTCCAGGAATGGCCGACTCACGGAGAGGGCGGGCTGATCGGATCGGACGGCGACGGGGGCCAGGCGGTGGCCGGCCACCGAGAACCGGATCTCGGTGAACGCCACGGCCGACGGGACCCCCGCGCCGATGAGGGCCCCCGTGAACCCGGGGAACAACCGGTCCAGGACCTGCTGACCGGACGGCAGGAGGGCGTGGATGTGCCTGCCCTGGGGCACGCCCCGACGACCCTGCCCCAGCGCCGGGAGGTGGTCCCGCTCCACCACGGTGACGCGGTCGAACCGCTCGGAGAGGACCCGAGCCGCCAACAGGCCGGCCATGCTCGCACCGATCACGACCGCGTGCCCGCCGATCCGCTCCATGGCCGTCCCTCCCGGTCCGTCGAACGCCGGGAGGGTGCCGCGGCCGGCTGCTCACCCTCCAGACCGATCGTTGCTCATCCCGTGCCCGATCTCGGCCCCCTCGGGCCCGTACAGCTCTCGGTCCCACAGCCAGGCCACCACGCGCTCGATCCCCCGCGTGAGGTGGCGGCGGTACGTGCTGAAGGGCAGACCGAGCACCTCGGCGGCGCGCTCCTGGGTCGGCGCCGGACGCACGTACGTGCGGTCGATGGCGCGGTGCAGGGGCTCGCTCCGGGGGTCGGTGGCGAGCGATGCGACGGCGGCGAGGAGGAGCTCCCGCAACGATCCGGGGGTCGGGTCCCCCCCGGACCAGTCGCGAGCCACGCGCGAGCGCATGAGCGGATTGCGCGCCAGCGCCTCGGGCCGGTGGAGGTCGCGGAGCGCCCCCCGCACGCAGCTCATGAAGTCCGGGTGTGCGAGGGCCACCGTGGGATCCGGCTCCGCGACCGTGGGCTCGTAGCGGCCGAGCTCGCGTTCGCTCATGGTCTCGAGCCACTCCTCGACCGTCCGCGTCCGCCAGTCGTGCACGAACACCCCGTAGCGGAGGCCGCCCACCTGGTAGTCGGCGTCGGAGGCACGGCGGAAGTCGATGTAGGAGAACATCGGCTCCACCTCCTCCGGGTCCGTGAACGCGCCGACCAGTTCGACCGCGACGGGCCGGGACACGTACAGCTGGATGCTCCTGACGGCGATGAGGTCGCGGGACGGCGAGGGTGCCTGGTAGGCGTCACGGTCCATGAACGATCGGCCGGCGCGGGCCCGCTCCCCGGGTCGCAGCGGTGCGTGTCGCTCGATGTGCGACCACATCGCGCGGACGCCGGGATCGCGTTCGCGATCCTCCTCCGTGGTCCGCTCCAGGGCGAGCACCACGGCGAACCCCCGCACCGCGTCGCCGGGCTCCCGGACGACCACGAACCCCTCGGGCTGGCGCTCCATCCAGTAGCGGACGAGCGCGGCGGCCTCCGGGCCCTCGTGCCCCTCCGCCATCGCCAGGATGGCGTCCCGGTCCCCCGGCCGGAGGCGGTCCGCGTACACCCGACCCAGCGTCGCGTAGTCCCACCAGGCCCGCGTGGCGGGGTTGCCCCGGTGGAGGAAGAGCAGGTCCGCCGCCGCCCGCTGCTGCTCCCGCCCCCGGGAGCGGCGGAGGCGCCCGAGCACGTGCGCCCGCACGCTCGTGTGGATCTCGGCGTAGGCGGTCGGGTCTCGCCAGCGAAGATCCGCCTCCAGCAGATCGCGCGCGAGGTCGTGGGGCACGAGGCCCCCGGCGGACCCCTCGACGAAGGAGAGGCTCCGCATCCACCCGAACAGCTCCGAGGCGTCGGCGCCCGGGACGGCCGCCCGCAGGAGGTCCTCGGTCGTCCCGCGCGCGTGGGCGCAGACGTGGAGCGCCCGACGGTGCTGGGCGGAGGGGGTGTGCTCGAGGAACGCCTGCAGCAGGGCGCCGACCAGGTTGGGCGCTTCCCCGATGTCGGGGGGGATCGCGCCCCCGTTGGGCTTGCGTGACACGAGGTCGACGAAGAGCGAGAGAGCGAGGGGGTGGCCGTGCGTCGCGTCGAGGATGCGGGCGTGGAGCCCCCGCTCGACCCCGGCGGCCTCCAGGTAGGCGCGAGCGTCCTCGGGTCCCAGGTTCCTGAGGGAGATCGCCCGCAGGAGCTGCTGCCAGCCCGGATCCCGGAGCCACGCGGCATCCGGCGGGTGGCGGCCCGCGATCACCGTGATGGCCCCGGCGGGGAGCCCGGGGAGCAGCTGCTCACGGAGCCATCCATCGAGCGTGCCGATCACCTCGTAGCTGTCCAGCAGGAGCACGGGTCGTCCGCCACGGTGGAGCAGGGGCAGCGGGTCGGGGACGTCGGGGCTCCCGAGCGCGTCCGCGAGCGCGGCCAGGAAGCCGCCCGGGGTGGGATCCACGTCTCGGCACTCCAGCAGGACGGTGGTGGCTCCCGCCTCGGCCGCCACGTCCGCCAGGACGCCGAGCAGCGTCGTCTTGCCGATCCCGCCGGGCCCGTACACGAAGAGGACCGAGAACGGGGGCTCCGGCGTCTCCAGCGCGGAACGGAACAGCTCCACCTCGGCCGCGCGACCCACGAAGGAGCGGCGCCGGGCCTCGCGCAGACGTTCGCCGACCGTGCGCATGTGCGATGTGACCGCGTCGGAGAGGCATCATCGCACGAGCAGGGGGAACGCGCATCCGGCCGACCACCGAGGCGGGAGCCGACGGATCCCGCTCGTGCGAGGCGCACGCCGAGGTGGGCCCGCGAGGGCACGCGGGCACCGACCCCTGCTCCCGTCGGTGGGGCGGGGAGGGCTCGAACCTCCGACCGGCGGATTATGAGTCCGCTGCTCTGACCCACTGAGCTACCGCCCCACGGGCGGGACGATAGCACCGGCCCCCGCGGGACCGCGCTCGCTACCCCTGCCGGGCGCGGCCGAGGATGCGCTCGAGCTCGGCGAGGCGCTCGTCCGCCGCCACCGCGAGGTCCTGGAACCGCTGGCGCAGGTCGCTCACCTTGGTCGCGACCTCCTCCAGGGTCCGCTCGAGCCGCTCCACGCGGGCGACGAGATCCGGCGCCGGGCTCGGCGTGGCCCACACCGAGCTCGGGGGCGTGGCCCACGCCGGGATCTGGGGCTCCGGCCCGGCCGAGGGCGCGGGCGCGGCCACCTCGGGCGAGGCCGGGGACGCTTCCGCCATCGGAGCCGCTCCCGAGGTCGCGGCGGAGGGTTCCGCCGAGGTCGGGGCCGTGGCCGCTTCCGAGCGATCGCCGATCGCGCTGGGCTCCTCGGCCTCGGTCCGGGCCTCCCCCGCCTCGGCCTGGGGCCCGCTCGCCGCCTCGGCCTGGGCCTCGAGCTCGGCCTCGGCCTTCGTCAGGTCCACCACGGTCGCCTCCTCGGTCGCGGCGATGCCCTGCGGCCCCGCATCGCCCGCGGGCGCCTCGGGGATGCCCTCGGCCACCGCCGCGGCCGCCTCCGAGGGCGACATCCCCTCACGCAGCCGCCGCTGGTACTCGAGGAGCCGACGCATGATGTCGTCGTGCGCGACGGGCGGGGCCTGGGTCCCCGGCCCCGATGCGCTCGTCCTCCCGGCGTCGCGGGCCTCCGCCTCGGCCATGTGCACCCTCCGAGATCGCTGGAACGACGCCATGGTAGAGGCTCGATCCCGCCCCGTCGATCGGCCGTTCGGTGGAGATGCCGAGCCCGGGGCTTGCGCTCGCGCACCCGCTCGCCGTAGCGTTGAACATGCGTTCAACCGCGGAGGAGCACGATGACCGAGCGCCGCATCCGCACCATCCCCATCCGGCACCGCCACGACGTCCTCGCGCCCGAGGAGGTCGAGCTGCTCCACACCCGGAGCCTCGACATCCTCGACCGGGTCGGCTTCACGACCTCGAACCACGGCCTCCTCCAGGCGATGGCCGAGGCGGGGCAGCGCGTGGACCACGAGGCGCGTCGGATCCGGCTCGACCCCGCCTTCGTGGAGGAGGCGCTCGCGCGCTGTCCCCGCACGTACACGCTCGGGGCGCGCGATCCCGCGCTCGACCTTCCCTTGGACGGCTCGGCCGGCTACCTCTCCACCGACGGCTGCCCCGCCGACGTCATCGACCTCGACAGCGGGGAGCGCCGACCGGGCACGAGGCGGGACCTCGCCGCGATCACCCGCCTCGCCGACGCCCTCCCGCAGATCGCCTTCCTGTGGCAGTCCGTGAGCGCGAACGACGCGCCGGTCCCGGTCCGACCGATCCACGAGACCCACGTCCAGCTCCGCAACACGACCAAGCACATCCAGCAGATGACGGCGATCGATCCCCTCAACGCGCGCGGGGTCGTCGAGATGGCGCGGGTCGTGGCCGGGAGCGACGAGGCGCTCCGCGCGCGCCCGATCGTCTCGAACTTCCAGTGCTCGATCAGCCCGCTCCACTGGGACGACGGGCCGGTCGAGTGCATGCGGATCTTCGGCGAGGCGGGGATCCCCGTGGGGATCTGCGCGATGCCCCTCGCGGGGGCCTCGGCGCCGCTGTCGATCGGCGGGATGCTCGCGATGGCGAACGCCGAGATCCTCTCCGGGATCGCCATCCTCCAGACCCTCGCGCCCGGCACCCCCACGATGCACATCTCCTACGCCTCGACGATCGACCTCGCGAGCGGGGCGATGAACACCGCGTGGGGCACCGACGAGGTCTTCTCGGCGATGGCCAACACGCAGCTCGCCCGCCGGTACGGGATCCCCTACTCGGTGTGGGTCTTCGCCCCGGGCGCGAAGTACCCCGACTGGCAGGCGGGCGTGCAGGCGGCGCTGTCGGCGATGGCGATGGCGCTCTCCCCCGGTCACCTCATCACCGGGGCCGGCTCCCTGTACGACGACGTCGTGTACTCCCTCACCGAGCTCGTCCTCGACGCCGAGATCTTCGAGATGGTCGTCCGCCTCGCCGAGGGGTGGCGGGTGGACGACGAGGCGATCGCGCTCGAGACGATCGAGGCGGTGGGGCCGGGCGGGCACTTCCTGGGGACGCCGCACACCCTCGCCAACCTCCGCTCGTTCCTGCGCGAGACGGTGATGGACCGCTCGAGCTGGGAGGCGTGGGAGCAGGCGGGTCGGCCCGACGCCGCGCGCCGGGCGACGGAGCGGGCGAGGAGCATCCTCGCCGAGCACGAGCCCGATCCGCTCCCCGAGGACGTCGCGCGCGAGCTCGACCGGATCGTCGCCGCCTACGAGCGCGAGGCCCTCCAGCGGGCGAGCTGACGACGGAGGGCTGGCTCCGGGGGGTCAGTACGCCTGCTGGTACGTGTGCTTGTCGTGTTCCTCTATGGTGCGCCAGCGCTCGCTTCCAGGGCGGTACTGAGGGCACATGGTGTGCTGGTCGCTGTTGTCCGCGCAGATGTCCGCGGACTCGCAGAAGTGACCTCCGCCATCGCAGCCAGCTCGGGCGTAGCCGTGCGCGTGACCCCACTCGTGCGACGCGGCGCTCCACGCATCGGCTTCACAACCTAACGGCTGGATGAGGCAGTCCCCTGCATCGCCCGTTCCCCAGTACCACGCCTCATCCCGGTCGAACACGATCTGAAAGCTCGTGATCTGCCCGCTCTCAGTGCAAATCCGGGTGAACGCAAGGGCGCGCCATTGTCCGTCCACTTCACGGTAGTGGATCGCGTTCCTCGTGGGCGGGGGGCAGGGGATCGGGTCGAAGTTCAGCGACTCCGATCGCTCAGTGAAGATCAAGGGCTCGCCCAGGTTCTGCCACTGTCGAAGCCCGTCCCTCACGCGGGCTCTCTCGCCGCCACCGCTCGGGAACCCCCTCGTGAAACGCCACGGCTGGGAAACCCGCTTCCAGACCCGGATGTAGTTCGCCGGGTCGTGAGCACTCACCGGGGCGGCCGTCGCCAACCACGCGGCGGCCACCACCATGCACGCAACCAGGATCTTCCCGACGGGCCTGGCCCTCACGCCTCGACTCCCTCGGGCCCGCAGTCCAGAACCACCGCAGGCACCCAGCGCGAGCCGCCGGCCTCCGCGGCGTTCCGAACCTCGATCAGCACGCGCACGTCGCCGCCGACGTAGAGGGCGAACTGTGCCCTGTCCCGGTCCTGGAAGACCAGGGTGAAGTCGCTGGGAGCGACGTCGAACCCGTGGTTCCGCAGGAAGAGGACCTGGTCGGCAAGCGCATCGGCCGGGTCATTGTCTGACGTCGGCGGAACCGCATCCAGGATCAACTCGCCGACCTGTCGCCCTGGGGAACACGCGAGCGTCGTCGGCTCCAGCGGAAGCGCCCTGCCCCACGTGGCGTCTGACCCATCATCGGCTCCTCGCGCCGCGACGAGTGTTCCGAGCAAACCGGCGAGCGCCATGACGGCGACCCCGAGCGCTACCCGCCTCTTCATCTCCGGCCGACATGCTAACGCCCCCCGAGAGTCGATCCCGAGTCGCCTCGTGCCGTCGATCGTGTCATCGCCACTCGTGCCAATGAACTGGTGCGGGACGCCCTGTCCCTGGCAGGACACGTGGGTAGCGTGGGCCGAAGCGGCGGACAGCTCCAGAAGGGCCATGGCGATCGCAGAGAGGATCAGGTAGGGCTTCATCACTCGATGATCACCACCCTGTAGTGCGGACCCTCAACCTCGTCTTCCGCGAGGCAGAACTTGATGCTGTCGGCCTTCGCCTCCACGACCTTGTCCTCGTCAGCGCTGATGCCATCGGTGAGGTCGACCGAATCCCCGTACAGCTTCGTGCTCAGTTGAGGCTCCACCACCACAGGGATGCCCGCCTCGTCGACGGACGTCCCAGGCAGGTGATCGACCACCACGCCTGAGGCGCACCCGCTTTCGAGGCCGCCTCCGGAGGTGGCCGCGAGGCCGGCGCCGACCGCTGAGGAGAGCAGGGCGCCGGACGCGGCCAGAACCGGAAGTAGCACGGTTCTCCGTCTCACCGGACATCACCCCTTCCGGGACCGCTCACTTGTCACAAGCTTGAGCCGCCCCGGTGCGAGGATGGGAGCCCGAGCGCCCGTCCTCCGCGGATCCAGCGGTCGGGACTGCGGGTCAGTGGCGAGGCTCACGCGCCGGCTCCGCTCGCTCGAGCGCAGGCGGAGGCTATCCGCGCCGAGCTCTACGCGGCCCTCCGGCGGGCGCACGCGGCCGGCGTGAGCCTCCGGACGCTCGCAGACCTCACCGGGCTCACCTCGAGCCGGATCCACCAGGTCGTCTCCGAGGGCCGCCGCGAGCGGTAGCGTGAGCACGTGCCCCTGCCCCGGGTGGTATCAGAAGTGGCATCAGCGCCAGCGCCCCATCGGCACGCCCGTGTCGAAACCGCAGGTCAACCTGGCTCCGGGGGGGAGACTCGAACTCCCAACCATCGGATTAACAGTCCGCCGCTCTGCCGATTGAGCTACCCCGGAAGGCGCTGGCAGTCTACCAACGAGCACCCCCGCGGCCGATCCGATAGGCTGGGCGCATGCGACGGTTCCTGCTCGGCGCGGTCGTCGGCTTCGCGGTGGGATGGGCGCTCGCCCTCCGCGCCTCCCGGCCTGGCCCCGAGGTGGTCGTGGGCCCCAGGGACGAGGCGGCCCCGGGTCTCCTCGGCGCGATGGCCCGGCACCCCTCGGCGCGCCGGATCGGCCAGGTCGTGGACCTGGCGAGCGAGCGGGGGCTCCGGGCGGTCCGTAGGGCCCGCGAGGAGATCCAGCAGCGGCTCGCCGCGGGCCCCGACGACGTCTCGCTGAACTGATCCCCCCATCGGGCCCGGGCGTGGTAGAAAGCGCTCGCAGCCGACCCGAGGAGGAGCCCGTGGACGCCTCGAAGCCCGCCGACCTCGTCCTGGTGAACACCGACGTCTACACCGTGGACGCCGTGGGCCGCTGGGCCCGGGCCCTCGCGATCCGCGACGGGGCGATCGTGGCCGTCGGGACCGACGCGGAGATCCGCGAGCTCGTCGGTCCGCGCACCGAGGTCCTCGAGCTGCCCGGCCGCATGGTGCTCCCCGGCTTCCAGGACGCCCACGTCCACCCCACCGGTGGGGGCATGGACCGCCTGCGGTGCGACCTCTCGGAGGAACACTCGCTCGTGGGCTACGAGGCGAGGATCCGCGCCTACGCCGAGGCCCACCCCGAGGCGGAGTGGATCCTCGGCGGCGGCTGGGCGATGGACGTCTTCCCCGGGGGGACGCCGAGTCGCCACGACCTCGACCGGATCGTGCCGGACCGGCCGGCCTTCTTCTCGAACCGGGACAACCACGCGGCGTGGGTGAACACCCGCGCCCTCGAGCTCGCCGGGGTGGACGCGGGCACGCCGGATCCGCCGGACGGGCGCATCGAGCGGGAGGAGGACGGCTCCCCCCAGGGGACGCTCCACGAGGGAGCCATGGTGCTCGTCCGCCGGCTGATCCCCGACCCCGACGCCGAGGAGATCGGCCGGGGGATCCTCGTGGCCCAGGACTACCTGCACTCCCTCGGCATCACCGCGTGGCAGGACGCGATCGTCGGCGTCTACCCCACGCTGCCGAACAGCCGCGACGTCTACCCCATGCTCGCCGAGCGCGGGCAGCTCACCGCCCGCGTCGTCGGCGCCCTGTGGTGGGAGCGGGGCCGGGGCGTGGAGCAGGTGGAGGAGCTCGTCGAGATCCGCGAGCGCACGACCGTCGGCCGGTACCGGGCCACCACGGTGAAGATCATGCAGGACGGGGTCTGCGAGAACTTCACCGCCTGCATGCTCGAGCCGTACCTCGACGCCCACGGGCACCCCACCGACAACCGGGGGCTCGCCTACGTGGATCCCGAGGAGCTGCCGGCGATCGTCACCGCCCTCGATGCGGCCGGCTTCCAGGTCCACTTCCACACGATCGGCGACAAGGCGGTGCGGGACGCCCTCGACGCGATCGAGGCCGCCCGCCGGGCCAACGGCTGGAACGACCACCGCCCGCACATGGCGCACCTGCAGGTCGTCCACCCCGAGGACCTCCCCCGCTTCCGCCGGCTCGGCGTGACGGCCAACGGCCAGCCCCTGTGGGCCGCGAACGACCCGCAGATGGTGGAGCTCACGCTGCCCTTCCTCGGACCGGAGCGCTCGGCCTGGCAGTACCCCTTCGGCAGCCTCGTCCGCTCCGGCGCCACCCTCGCCTTCGGCAGCGACTGGCCGGTCTCCACCCCCGACGTCCTGCAGGAGATCCACGTGGCGGTGAACCGCACCGTCCCGCCGGACTACGCCTACGGCAGCGGGAGCGAGCTCGAGCGCGAGCCCTTCCTGCCGGATGAGCGGATCACCCTCGCCCAGGCGATCCGGGCCTTCACGATGGGCTCGGCGTACGTGAACCACCTGGACGACCTGACGGGCTCCATCGAGGTGGGCAAGCGCGCCGACCTCGTCGTGCTCTCGCACAACCTCTTCGAGCTCGACCCGGGCGAGATCACCCAGGCCGAGGTGCTGCTCACGCTCGTGGACGGCCGCCCCGTGTACGAGGGGAAGGGCCTCTAGCCGGCCCCGCGGGGCGGAGTCTCCTCCCCCTCGTAGGCGAGCGCCTCCTCGGTCCGGTCGAGCACGGCCGCGTCCTCGAGCTCCCAGGCGAGCGTGACCGCCTCGCCCGGCGCGAGCTCGCCGGACCGGGCGCCCGACAGCTCGTGGACGACGAGGCGGGCGCCGAGGGAGGTGCGGACGTGGATCTGGGTGAGCGTGCCGAGGTACACCAGCTGCTCGACGGTGCCGGCGAGGAGCGACCCCTCGCCAGCCCCGCCCCGCGCGCCCCGCTCCAGGCGCACCCGCTCGGGACGGACGGCCACGACGAGCGCCTCTCCCACGGACCTCCCCACCTCGACGGGAACCCGGATGCGCTGCCCGTCCGGAAGGCGCATCTCCCCCACCCCGTCGGCGATGGCGTCGAGCCGGACCTCGAGGGCGTTCAGCACCCCGACGAAGTCGGCCACGAACGGGGTCGCGGGTCGCTCGTAGATGGTCCGGGGGTCGCCGACCTGCTCGATGGACCCCTGGTTCATCACCGCGATCCGGTCCGACATCGAGAGCGCCTCGTCCTGGTCGTGCGTGACGTACAGGAACGTCGTGCCGAGCTCGTGCTGGATCCGCTTCAGCTCGAGCTGCATGTGCTTGCGGAGCTTGACGTCGAGCGCGCCGAGGGGCTCGTCGAGCAGGAGGGCGGCGGGCCGGTTGACGAGGGCGCGGGCGAGCGCGACCCGCTGCTGCTGACCCCCGGAGAGCTGGGAGGGCTTCCGCCGCTGGTACCCGGCGAGCCCGACGATCTCGAGCATCTCGCCGACCCGTCGCCGACGCTCCTGCTTCGGCACGCGCTTCAGCCGGAGCCCGTACTCGACGTTGCCCTCGACCGTCATGTGCGGGAACAGCGCGTAGTTCTGGAAGACCATGTTCACCTCGCGCTTGTTCGGGGGCACCCCCACGATGTCCCTGCCGCGCAGGAGGATCCGACCCTCGTCGGGATCCTCGAACCCGGCGATCATGCGCATCGTCGTGGTCTTCCCGCACCCGCTCGGCCCGAGGAGCGTGAGGAACTCCCCCGCGTAGACGTCGAGGGAGACCCCGTTCACGGCGACGACGTCCCCGAACCGCTTCGTCACATCGATGAGGCTGATCGCGACCTCGCTCATCCGCCGTCCCCTCCCCGACCCGCCTCCAGGCGGCGGTCCGCGACCCAGCGCCCGACCTCCGAGCCGGTCGTGACGAGGGCCGAGACGAGCATCACCACCACGGCCACGGCGATCACCGGCGGCAGCTGGCGGGGCAGCCGGATCTGCGAGAACACGTACAAGGGGAAGGTCGGCTCGTCCCCGGCCACGAAGGAGGCCACCACCACCTCGTCGAAGGAGATCACGAAGCTGATCAGGAAGGCGGAGAGCACGGCCGGCGCGAGCAGCGGCAGCGTGATCGTGCGGAAGGCCGTCGCCGCCCCCGCCCCGAGGTCCCTGGCCGCGTCCTCGAGCTCGGAGGGGATGCGCTCCAGGCGCGGGACCATCGTCAGGATCGCGAAGGGCAGCGCCACGACGATGTGCCCGACGGCGATCGTGAGCGGCGAGAGCGGGATCCCGACGGTGTTGAACAGCACGAGCAGGGAGATCCCGAAGACCACGAGGGGGATCACGAGGGGGGCGAGGAGGGCGGCCGTGACCGCCCCCTTGCCGAGGAACCGCCGGCGGACCAGGGCGATCGAGGCGGGCGTGGCGAGCGCCACGGTCACCACGGCGGTGACCACGGCCACCTGGGCGCTCACCCGCAGGGAGGTGAGCAGCGCCGCGTTGTGGAGGAACGCCTGGTACCAGCGGAGGGTGAAGCCCTCCCAGGGGAACGACACGAGCTGCCGGTCGTTGAAGGAGAACACGACGAGGATGGCGATCGGAGCGTAGAGGAACAGCAGGAGCAGCGCGAAGATCCCCGAGAGGACGCGCCGCCCGCCGCGGGAGATCGCCGGGTTCACTCCGCCACCGTCCGCACGTTCAGGTACCGGCCGAAGACGGCGATGAGCACCGTCACGGCCCCGATGAGGAACATGGACATCGCCGAGCCGAACTGCCAGTCGAAGCCCTGGGTGAAGGCGCTCTGGATCGCGTTGCCGAACATGAACCCGTCGGGGCCGCCGACGAGCAGGGGCGTCACGTACTCCCCGATCGTGGGGATGAAGACGAAGATGAAGGCCGCGATGACCCCGGGGATCGACAGCGGGAGCGTGACGCTCCAGAAGGTCCGCCAGCGACCCGCGCCGAGATCGCTCGAGGCCTCGAGCAGCGCACGGTCCAGGCCCTCCAAGGTGACGAAGATCGGGAGCGCCACGAAGGGCACCCAGACGTACGCGAGCACGAGGTAGACCGCGAACTGGCTGTAGAAGAGCCAGCGGATCCCCTCGTCGGGGCCGACGAGCCCGACGGTCCGCAGGAACGAGGTGATGAGGCCCTGCTCGCCGAGGATCACGCGCCAGGCGAGCACCCGGAGCAGGTAGCTGGTGAGGAAGGGCGCGATCGTGACGAGGAGCAGCGTGTACTTGCGCCGTCCCACCACGAGGGCGAGGTGGTAGGCGACCGGGTACGCCATGAGGAGCGACGCGACCGAGACGACGAGGGACATCCGCACGGACTTCCAGAACAGGCCGACGTACACGTCGCTCGAGAGCAGGTCCGTCCAGGGGCGGAGCGAGAGGTAGTGGTCCTGCGGCAGCAGCGTGAGCACCCCGAGGCTGTACGCGGCCACGAGCACCACCGGCACGACGAAGAACAGGACGAGGTACCCGAGGGGGGCCGAGATCAGGGCCAGCGTCGAACGGTCGCGTCGACGCGGGCGGAGCTCGGTCCCCGCCGCGACCTCGAGCGTGCCCACCGGCGCCTCCGTCTCAGGCGGCCTTGACCTCGTCCCAGGCCCGGTTGTACGCGTCGCGGTTCGGCAGATGCCGGCCGATGTAGCTGTTCGGCTCCGACAGCGCCGTGATGGGATCGTCGAGACCGAAGACCTCGATGACCTCGGGGTCCAGCACGGAGAGGTCGATCTTCAGGTTCGAGTGGCCGTAGCCCCACAGGCTGGTGAGACGGGTGCCGACCTGCGGAGAGGCCCACGCGTCCGCGTACTCGTGGGCGTGGTGGTAGTTCTCGCTCTCGGCGTGGAGGATCAGCCCCTCGGCCCAGGACAGCACGCCCTCCTTCGGCTTGATGTAGGCCACCGGGACCTCCTCGCGGAGCACCATCCACGCGTCCTGCCACGCGTAGGCGGCCCACACGTTGCCCTGGCGCACGTCGTCCCACATCTGGGTGAAGTCCACCCAGATGCTGTGCAGGTTCTTCTTCTTCTCGATGCAGAACTCCTTGCACGCCTCCAGGTCACCCGGGGACATGTCGAAGATGTCCGACTCGACCCCGAGGACGAGCCCGGCCTGGATGAGGATCCACGGGGTGTCGAACCACGAGATCCGGCCCTCCAGGGCGTCGTCGAACAGGTACGAGTACGAGTTGATCGAGGGGTCCACGTGGTCGGTCCGGATGATGACGCCGGAGTACCCCCAGTCCAGGACGATCTCGTACTGCTTCCCGTCGAGCTGTCCGTAGGCCTGGAGCGAGGGGTTCAGGTCGGGCCAGTTGGAGATCAGGGAGGTGTCCCACGGCTGGATGAGCCCGAGCTCCGCGTAGTCCGGGATGTACTCGGTCTCCGGGTGCGACACGTCCCACCGGTACCCCCCGGCCGTCTTCGCGATGGCCTGCTCGGTGTTGGTGAAGAAGGAGAACTTCGGCTCCGGGTACCCCTTGCGGGCGTAGTCGCGCCAGATCCACTTCGCCTCGTACCCGGCCCATTCGTAGACGTGGAGGATGCCGGGCTCCTCCTCCAGGGGCGGGCGCTCCGCCGTCGGAGACGGCCCTTCCTGCCCCCCGGACATCACGTTCTTGCGGCAAGCGGCGAGCACCCCCATGCCCCCCGCCACGGCCAGGTACCTCAGGAACGCCCGCCGACCGGTCGGCGTCCGCAGCACGGCGTCGAGCTCGCTCCGCATCTCCCCCTCCGTCCGACCCGGATGCGCGGATGGTAGGGGCGCGGCCAGCGCCGCGCAAGGGCGTTGCTCACTCCAGGTAATCGCGGAGCTTCTGGCTGCGGCTGGGGTGCCGGAGCTTGGAGAGCGTCTTGCTCTCGATCTGGCGGATGCGCTCGCGCGTCACGCCGAACTCGCGTCCGACCTCCTCGAGGGTGCGGGGGTGGCCGTCGAGCAGGCCGAAGCGGAGCTGGATCACCTTCTTCTCGCGCTCGGAGAGCGTGTGGAGCACGGCCTCGAGCTGCTCCTGCAGCAGGATGAAGCTGGCCGCGTCCACGGGGACGACGGCGTCCGAGTCCTCGATGAAGTCGCCGAGGTGGGAGTCCTCCTCCTCCCCGATCGGGGTCTCCAGGCTCACCGGCTCCTGGCTCACCTTGAGGATCTCGCGGACCTTCTCGGCCGGTATCCCCATCTGCTGGCCGATCTCCTCGGCGGTCGGTTCACGCCCGAGGTCCTGGAGGAGCTGCCGCTGGACCCGGACGAGCTTGTTGATCGTCTCGACCATGTGCACCGGGATCCGGATCGTGCGGGCCTGGTCGGCGATGGCCCGCGTGATCGCCTGGCGGATCCACCACGTGGCGTACGTGGAGAACTTGTAGCCCTTGGAGTAGTCGAACTTCTCCACGGCCCGGATCAGACCCAGGTTGCCCTCCTGGATCAGGTCCAGGAACAGCATCCCGCGGCCGACGTACCGCTTCGCGATCGAGACGACGAGCCGCAGGTTCGCCTCGATGAGCTTGCGCTTGGCGAGCTGCCCATCCCGCTCCACCCGCCGCAGGAAGTCGTCGAGCTCCTCGCGGGACCTCGGCCGCCAGGACCGCGGGATGGGATCCCGGCCGATGCCCTCGACCTTCCCGAACTTCTCCTGCTGGTGCTGGCGGATCGCCACCACGGCCTCGACGACCCGCCGCAGCTGCTTCGTGTCCGCCTTGCCGTCCCGCTCGATGGACTCCCGCAGGGCCGTGGCGAACTCCCCCGCCTCGATCCGCCGCGCGAGATCCACCTCCTGGGCCGCGTTGAGGAGCGGGACCTTGCCGATCTCCTTCAGGTACATCCGGACGGGGTCGTTCGTCGGCGCCTTCAGGAGGTCGGCCTCGATGGCGCGCTGCGCGGCGACGTCGACCTCGTCCCCCGGAACCTCGATGACCTCGATGCCCTCGCCGCGGAGGTGCTCCGCGACCTGGGAGAGGAACTCGTCGACCTGCTCGGGCGAGAAGTCCTCGACGGGCACGGCCTCGAGCAGGTCGTCCGAGGTCACGAAGCCGCGCTCGCGGCCGCGCGCGGCGATCGCTTCCTTGGCTTCCTCGAGGCCCAGATCGCGGGCCGCTTCCGTCAAGCGGGGCTCCTCGCGCATCGGTCCGAACGCCCGGGAAGTGTACGAGATGGCACCGACGCCGACCCCCCTCACGTGGCGGGGACGCCCCACCCCTCGCGGAGGCGCCGCAGCCGTCCGTCGGTCTCGATGAGCTCGCGGAAGAGCTCGTCGTAGCCCTCGTCCGTCGTGGGGTTCATCCGCTGGAGGCGCCGACGGAGCTCCTCGCTCAGCCGCCGCAGCCGGAACTCCTCCAGGCGCTCCCACACCTCCTCGGCGTAGCCCGGTACGGGATCGCCCTCGAGCGGCTCGAGCGCGAGGGCGGAGAGGGACCGCGCCAGGGCTTCCTCGCCGCCGGTCAGCCGGCGCAGGTCGCCGTCGGCCTCGCGGAGCGCGGCGAACAGCCGCCGCCCGCTCGCCGTCTGGAAGTGCTCCTCCGTCAGCCGCTCGGCCAGGGCCCGGTAGGTCTCGGCGTCGCGAGCGAGCAGGCGCAGCATCTCCCGCTCCGCCCGCTCCTCGCCGCTCGCCCGCTTGGTCGCCCGCGACGGCTCCGCCCCCCCTCGCTCCAGGCGCTGGGCCAGCGCGGCCGCGATCGAGGTCTCCGCCACCCCGGTGAGCTCCGCGAGCACGTGCGCGTACTCGCTCCGACGCACGGGATCGCCGATCCCCTCGAGCAGGGGCAGGGCCGCCGAGACCGCCGCCGAGCGCCCCTCCACGGTGGAGAGGTCGTGGCGACCGACCGCCCGACGGAGCATGTACGCGAGGAGGGGCTCGGCCTCGGCCGCCAGGGCGCGGAAGGCCTCCCCCCCGCGGGAGCGGGCGAAGTCCGCGGGGTCCTGGCCCTCGGGCAGGATGAGCACGACCGGCCGGATCGGGTAGCGCTCGAGGAACGGGTACGCGCGCTCCGCCGCCCGGGCCCCCGCCTCGTCGGAGTCGAAGGCGAGCACCAGGCGCTCGGCGAACCGCGAGGCCGCCCGCAGGTGGCCCTCGCCGAGGGCCGTCCCGCAGGTGGCCACCACGCCCTCCACCCCCGCCTGGGCGAGCGCGATGACGTCCGTGTAGCCCTCCACCACGACGAGCTCGCCGGTCCGGGAGGCGGCGGCCTTGGCCCGGTGCAGGTTGTACAGGACCTCGCCCTTCCGGTACACGGGCGTCTCCGGCGAGTTCAGGTACTTCGGCTCCTGACGGGCCCCGGGAAGGGCCCGAGCCCCGAACCCCACGGCTCGGCCGGAGAGGTCGTGGATCGGGAACGTGATGCGTCCACGGAAGCGGTCCCGGACGTTGCCCTCCGCGTCCCGGACCGCGAGGCCCGCCTCGATGAGGATCTCCGTGGACAGGGAGCGCGCGAGGCGCCGCAGGAGGAAGTCGGGGTACCCGGGGGCGTAGCCGATCCCGAAGGTCTCCCAGGCCTCCCGGTCGATCCCGCGGGAGCGCAGGTAGGCCCGCGCCTCCTCCGCCTCGCGCCCTTCGAGGAGCATCCGGTGGTACAGCTCCGCGGCCCGCTCGTTCGCCCGGTGGAGCGCCTGTCGACGGGACGCCGCCCGGCGCTCGCCCGGCGTCTCGCCCTCGTAGCGGAGGCTCACCCCCGCCTCCTTGGCCAGGCGCTCGACGGCCTCGGCGAAGCTCAGGTGCTCGATCTCGCGCAGGAACGTGATGGCGTCCCCGCCCGCCCCGCAGCCGAAGCAGTGGAACACCCCCTTGCTCGGGGAGACCGAGAAGGAGGGCGTCTTCTCCGCGTGGAAGGGGCACAGACCGGTGTACGTGTCGTGCCCCGAGCGCTTCAGCGTGAGGTAGCCGGAGACGAGCTTCACGATGTCGGTCCGCTCCCGGACCGCCTCCAGGTCCTCCTGCCTGATCCTCGCCACGCTCGCTCCCTCCGCGGACGGCGCTACAGCAACCAGCCCTGGGGAAGGAAGAGCTGCTCGTAGACCCGGAGCGCGTACCGGTCCGTCATCCCGGCGATGTAGTCGGCGATCCGGGTCGCGAGGTCGCCCGGGGCTCGATGGTACTCCTCCGGCACGGCCTCGGGGTGCTCGAGGTAGTAGGAGAACAGGGCCCGCACGACCCCGATCGCCTTCTCCTGCTCCGAGCGCGCCTCCTCGCGCAGGTAGACCCGCTCGAACAGGAACGTGCGGAGCACGTCCAGGGCCTCGGCGACGGGATCGGAGAGCCGCACCTCGCCGGCCCCGGCGCTCGAGCTCACGAGGTCGGCGACGAGGGTCCCGATCCGCTCCCCGTGGGTGCGCCCGAGGACGACCAGGACCTCCTCGGGCAGCTCGTCGGGGGCGAGGACCCCGGCTCGCACGGCGTCGTCCACGTCGTGGTTCACGTACGCGATCCGATCCGCCAGGCGCACGACCTGACCCTCCGGGGTCGAGGGAGGCGAGGTGGACCAGGGATGGTGGAGGATCCCGTCCCGGACCTCGAAGGTGAGGTTGAGGCCCCGGCCCCCGTTCTCCAGGTGGTCCACGACCCGGAGGCTCTGCTCGTTGTGGCGGAAGGGCCGGCCGAGGAACGGGGTGAGCGCCTCCTCCCCGAGGTGCCCGAAGGGGGTGTGGCCGAGGTCGTGCCCGAGGGCGATCGCCTCCGTGAGGTCCTCGTTCAGGCGGAGGGCCCGGGCGGCGGTCCGCGCGATCTGGGCCACCTCCAGGGTGTGGGTGAGCCGGACCCGGTAGTGGTCCCCCTCGGGGGCGAGGAACACCTGGGTCTTGTGCTTGAGGCGGCGGAAGGCCTTCGAGTGGACGATCCGGTCGCGGTCCCGCTGGAAGCAGGTGCGCAGCGCGTCGGGGGCCTCCTCGCGCTCCCGTCCCTTGCTGGCCGAGGCCAGGGTGGCGTGGGGCGCGAGGGTCTCGCGCTCGATCCGCTCGGTCACCTCCCGGGGCGTGGGCACGGGGCGATGGTAGCGCGAGCCGCCGACCCGGCCTCAGCGCCCGAGGACCCGGTAGGCGAGGTAGGCGAGGACCTCCCGCAGGTACCCCTCCAGACGTGTGTGCTGCGAGCGGGCGGCCGAGCGCCAGGTCGCCGAGACGTACGCCTCGAGGCCGAGGTCCCGAGCCATCCGGCGGATCCGCAGGTTGTGCCAGGGGTCCGAGACGAGGAAGGCGGAGCCGAGGCGGTGGTCGCGCATCCAGGACGCCGCCGCCCGGAGGCTCTCCAGGGTCGTCGAGCCCACCGGCAGGGCGACGACCGCCTCGGGCGGCAGCCCGCGTTCGATCAGGTACCCGCGCCCGCTCTCGGCCTCGGTGGAGACGTCGCCGGGGCGCCCGGCCCCCAGGACGAGCACGATCGGGGCCCGCCCCTGCCGGTACAGGAGGGCCGCGTGCTGGAGGCGCCCAGCGAACACCGGCGAGGGCGTCCCCTGGTACTGGGCCGCCCCGAGCACGACGATCGCGTCCACGTGCTCGACGATGCTGGCCTCGTCGCGGTGGGCGGCCGCCCAGACCGCCCAGGCCGTGCCGCCGAACACCCCCACGGCTCCGGCGGCCGCGACGAGCACGAGGAGCGCGAGCGGGTGGCGGCGGACGAGGCGGGCGGCGGTCCCCACGGGCCCGATGGTAGTGGCCCGCGGGACCGCCGCCGCGCCTCAGACGATCAGGCCCTGGGGATCACCCCCGCGTCCCGCAGGGTCCGCAGGAACCCGGCTCGCGTGAAGCCGTTGCCGAGCACCGCCCGGCGACCGCACGGCCCCGGGATCTCCCAGGTGAGCACCCACACGCGGTCGGAGCCGTGGAGCACCCCCTCGACGCCGGTGGCGGCCTCGACCGCGCCGGCCACCGGCAGCCCCTCGCCGAACTCGCCCGGGATCCCGGCGAAGTAGTGGAGCTCTCGCCCGTCCTCGCTGGCGAGGCCGAGCCGGATCCCGACGTGGTCGGGATACGGGTCCTCGAACGACTCGACCACCCGGAACCCCGTCGGCGCCTCGAACCCCGCCTCGCAGGTCGGGGGCCCCTCCTCGTGCCCGTGCGCTCGCTCGCTCGTCCCCTCGGAGCAGCCCGCGAGCGCGACCGCGACCAGGACCCCCGCGAGGGCCCGCACCGCCCGGCTCATGGCAGCGAGTCCGGGATCGGCCCGACGAGCGGCCCGGACCCGTCGGGGGCGGCCTCCTGCCCCAGCCCCGCGTAGACGCCCCCGAGGGAGCGCACGCGCTCGGGCAGGATCTCGGCCGGGTGGCCGGCGCTGCGCATCGCCTCCGCGAACTCCCGCGCGCCCTCCTCGGTGCGGAAGGCCGAGACGAGGGCGAACCCGCCGGGGTCGCCGACCTGCTGGCGGAACCCCTGGAACTGGGCCACGGGGACGACGTAGTAGCCCTGCAGCTCGCCCAGGGTCATCCGGGCGTTCGCCGCCTCGGCCTGGGCGCGCGTGTCGAAGACGCCCCCCACGACGAGGACGAGGAGCTCCCCCGCCCCCGTGTCGGGCTTCATCGTGGCCACCACCTCGGGCCTCGACGCCGGAGCCGTCCCCCCGGCGAGCGCGACCCCGGCGACGAGGGCGACCGCCCCCGCCCCCCAGACGATCGTCGCAAGCAACCGCTTCATCCCGCTCCCCTCCGATCAGTAGCCGTAGGCGTACTGGAAGTGCATGGGGTCGCAGAACTCCAACCCCCAGCGCCACCCGTGGTCCTTGAAGATGTAGGCGAAGTGCTTGTTCGTGCTGCTCGAGCAGGAGCCCATGGGCTCGTAGGACGCCGAGATGTCGACCGCGATGCCCCAGGCGTGGGTGCTCCAGGTCGTCGTCCCGGCGATGTACCGGCACAGGTACCCCCAGATCCCGCTCTTCGTGTACTCGCCGAGGTGCGCGTTCTGGATGTGGCCGTAGACGTCGTTGTCCAGGTTCGTCGAGCGGCCGCCCTTGTCCCGCACCATCTCCGTCGGGTACCCGCCGAGCTTCCGGTGGAACCGGATCCGGTACGTCTTGCCGTTGTCCGCGGCGACCCAGTCCATCCAGATCGCGTCGGCGTTGTCGTTGCAGGGCTCGCCGAAGCGGTTCACGATCTGCGTGTACCCCGTCGGCGTGGCCGGGTAGTTCTCGTGCCAGTCGCGCCAGCCCATCTTCTGCCAGTGCCACCCGATCGCGAGCGGCACCAGCGCGAGGACGCACGCCAGCACGGCGAGGGGGAGGCGGTGCGGCCTGCGGCGGCCGCGGTCCGGGCGAGCGACGCTGCCCATCTCCACCTCCTTCGGTCTCGCGGGGGAGGCGGGGAGGACGTGCAGCCTAGCGGACCGACGTCGCGACCGCATCACCCGTCCGGGGGAGATCTCGCCCCGGACCGGGGGGTCTCGGGCTCGCCCCTACTTCGTGGCCGACTCGGCCGCCCCGAGTGCCGCCTGCCCGGCCGAAAGACGCGCCGTCTCGATCCGGAAGGGTGAGCACGAGACGTAGTCGAGCCCGATCTCGTGGCAGAAGACCACGCTCGCCGGGTCGCCGCCGTGCTCCCCGCAGATCCCGAGGTGCAGGCGGGGGTTCGCGGCCCGTCCCTCCTCCACGGCGAGCCGCATGAGACGCCCGACCCCGGCCCGGTCGATCGTGACGAAGGGGTTGGCGGGGACGAGCCGGCGCTCCTCGTACATCCCGACGAACTTGCCGATGTCGTCCCGGCTGAACCCGAACCCCATCTGGGTGAGGTCGTTCGTGCCGAAGGAGAAGAAGTCGGCGACCTCGGCGATCTCGCCGGCGGTGACGGCGGCCCGGGGCACCTCGATCATCGTGCCCCACTCGAGGTGCGCGAGCTCCACCCCCTCGCGCTCGAGGACCTCGCGGGCCACCGGCTCGAGCTCGGCGCGCATCTGCTCGAGCTCGGCCCGGGTGGCCACCAGGGGGATCATGATCTCCACCCGCGGGTCCAGCCCCTCCCGCTTCACCTGCGCCGCCGCCTCGCAGATCGCCCGCACCTGCATCGCGTAGAGCCCCGGCTTCACGATCCCGAGACGCACGCCGCGCAGGCCGAGCATGGGGTTGGCCTCGTGGAGCTCGCGCACCTTCGCCAGGGTCCGCCGCGCCTCCTCGAGGGACATCCGCTCCCCGCGCACCTCCACCTCGCCGAGCCCGCGCGCCTCGGCCACGGCGACGGCGACGGCGAGCTCCTCCAGGTTCGGCAGGAACTCGTGCAGCGGCGGGTCGAGGAGGCGGACCGTGACCGGCAGCCCGGTCATCGCGCGGAAGATCCCGACGAAGTCCTCGCGCTGCAGCGGCAGGAGCTCGTCGTAGGCGGCCTGCTCCTCCGCGGGGGTCTCGGCGAAGATCATCCGGCGGACCGCCGCCACCCGCTCGGGGCCGAGGAACATGTGCTCGGTGCGGCACAGGCCGATCCCCTCCGCCCCGCGCTCACGCGCGTTCGTCGCCTGCTCGGGGGTGTCGGCGTTGGCCCGGACACGGAGGCGCCGCACCCGGTCGGCGTGGGCCATGAGGCGCTCGAAGGCCCGCCAGATCTTCTCCCGGCGGGCGGCCTCGTCGCCCGCGCGGGCCCGCTCGAGCACCGACTCCTCCAGTGGCAGCTCACCGACGTAGACGTTCCCCGTGAACCCGTCGATCGTGATGACGTCGCCCTCGCGCACGACCGTGCCGTTCGCGTTGAAGCTGCGAGAGGCGAGGTCGATCTTCACGGCGTCGGCGCCGCAGACGGCGGGGATGCCCTCGCCCCGGGCCACCACGGCGGCGTGGGAGTTCGTCCCGCCCGCGCTCGTGAGGATGCCCTGGGAGACGATCATGCCGTGGTAGTCGTCGGGGGTCGTCTCGCGCCGGACGAGGATCACCCGCTCGCCGCGGGCGGCCCACGCCTCGGCGTCGTCGGCGCTGAACACGACCCGGCCGGTGGCCGCGCCCGGGCTCGCGTTCAGGCCCTTCGCGATGGGGGTCGCGCCGTCGGCCCGAACCCGGCGCTTGAACAGCTCCTCGAGCCGGTTCGCGTCCACCCGCAGGAGGGCCGTGTCCTCGTCGATGAGGCCCTCCTCGAGCATGTCGTGGGCCATGATCCACTCGGCGAACGCCGTGCGCTTGCCCACGCGGGTCTGGAGGATCCACAGCTTGCCCTGCTCGATCGTGAACTCGATGTCGCACATGTCCCGGTAGTGCCGCTCCAGGACGTCCATGACCCGGAGCAGCTCCCGGTAGGAGGTGGGGTCCAGGCGCTCGAGCTCGGCCAGGGGCAGGGTGTTGCGGATCCCCGCCACGACGTCCTCGCCCTGGGCGTTCGGCAGGTAGTCGCCGTAGGGGACCTTCTCCCCCGTGGCCGGATCCCGCGTGAAGGCCACGCCGGTGCCGGAGTCCTCCCCCCGGTTGCCGAACACCATCGCGACCACGTTCACCGCGGTCCCGAGGTCGTCGCTGATCTTGTTCTGGCGCCGGTAGTCCCGCGCGCGCTTGCCGTTCCAGGAGCGGAACACGGCCTCGATCGCAAGGCGCAGCTGCTCGCGCGGATCGGCGGGGAACTCGGCGCCCACGTGCTCCCGGTAGATCCGGCGGAACTCCTCGATCAGGCGAGCCAGATCCTCGGCGTCGAGGTCGGTGTCCTGGGCGCCGGGGAACTTCGCCTCCTTCGCGCGCTCGAGGGCCTCCTCGAAGGCCTCCCCCGGCACGCCCATGACGATCTTCCCGAACATCTGGATGAACCGGCGGTAGGCGTCGCGGGCGAACCGGAGGTCCCCGGATGCGCGGGCCAGCCCCTCCACGGAGGCGTCGTTCAGGCCGAGGTTGAGGACGGTGTCCATCATCCCCGGCATCGAGAACTTCGCCCCGGAGCGGACCGAGACGAGCAAGGGGTCCTCGGGGTCCCCGAGGCGGCGGCCCATCCGCTCCTCCAGCCGGACGAGGTGCTCCTCGACCTCCTCCATGAGCCCCTCGGGGAACTGGCCCCGCCGTAGGTAGGCGATGCAGGCCTCGGTGGTGATGGTGAACCCGGGGGGCACGGGCAGGCCCATGTTCGTCATCTCGGCGAGGTTCGCCCCCTTCCCGCCGAGCAGGTCCTTCATGTCCTTGTTGCCCTCGTGGAAGTCGTACACGTACTTGGTCACGGCTGCCTCCCGTCGAGCGCGGAGCGTCGCGCCCAGTGTACGGAGCGCGGGCCGGGGACGCGCGAGCTCAGCAGACGGCGTTCAGGAACGGGAAGGGGTTCACCGCCTCCCCGCCGAGGGGGTGGTACTCGAAGTGCAGGTGGGGGCCGGAGGCGTTGCCCGTCGCCCCCACGTACCCGATCACGTCGCCCGCCCGGACCTCGCCGAGGGCGCCCCGCTCCTGCAGGTGGGCGGCGTAGACGTAGCCCGAGGCCCCGAGGACCTTCACCGCGATGCCCCCGAGGGGGTTGTCGGCCACCACCGCGGTCCCGTCGAAGGGGGCGCGCACGGGGGTCCCCGGCGGGGCGAAGATGTCGATCCCCTCGTGCAGGTGGAACCCGCCCCCCCAGCGCGGGGCGTGCCAGTTGTCCGCGTAGCTCATCGGCTGGTCCACGGGGCACACCCGCAGGACCCCCTCGAGGGCCACCTCCACCTCGCCCACGGTCCCGGGGAAGGTCTCGAGCCAGGCGCCGACGAGGAGCTCCGCGACCCCCATGGTCCGCTCGAGCTCGGCGTTCGCGCGACGGACCTCCCGGAGGTCCTCGCGGAGGCCCACGAGGTGGGTCCGCAGCCGCTCGAGCTCCGCCAGCACCTCCCGCATCCGCGCCCGGACCTCGGCCTCGGCCACGGCGATGAGCCGGAGCTCCTCCCGGGCCTCCGCCACGACCGCCTCCGCCCGCTCGCGGATCCGGGGGACGTCGGAGAGGGCCGCCACCTCGGCGCTCGCGCCGATGGCCTCGGCGAGCCCGGCGCGGGCCCG
>FWWL01003308.1_pt1 | contig 29973 bp, 31 predicted proteins | sample 2228331 | NCBI WGS metagenome assembly FWWL01 (sample SAMEA103939775, study PRJEB20133) | metagenome
CGCCACCGGCGACGGACCGACCAAGACCAAGATTCGCGGCGAGACCGCTACGGCGGTCCCTGCCGCGCCTGCCACGCCTGCGCCGCGCGCGGCCCGGCCCGAGCGCAACCAGAGCCCCATCCCGTCCCCGCGCGCCGAGCGAAGGCCCGAGCCGCGCCGGCGCGATGATGATGACGGCCCGAAGGTGAAGGGTTTGGGCGACCATGTCCCCGCCTTCCTGATGCGTCCCATCAAGGCCGGCTGAGGTCGGAAACGTCCTGCCCATTGGGCATGTCAACTTCATCTTAACGCGCTTGCGTCTAGCGTCTGTCTCGCAGCTCGCCGGTCTTCGACTGGCCAGCGGCAGGACGGGCGCATGCCGCCGTTGATACGGACAGGATGTCCCGCTTCGATGTTCAATCGAAGCTGTCATGGTCGAAAGCCATGAACCGGCTTCATGCCCGGGCTTGTCGATGGCAATGAGCGAGAACGCGCAGGTCCACCCCCCGTCCCAGGTCAACGTCCCGTCGCAGGACATCGCCGACCGCGTCGTCACCGCCATCCGCCTGCATGGCTCGCCGGGTTATCCCCGCGCCTTCGAAGTCTGGTACGCCCATCTCAGCGGCGAGATGCCGGCCGTCACCATGGCGATGAATGCGATTCTGACCGGCGGCGACGGCACGGTCGGCGCCGCCGACATCGACAATCTCTACGAGCGCTTCATCGGCACGGACCGCCTCGCCAAGCAGGCCGAGCGCACCAGCCTGCAGGTCCTGAGCGAGATCGACGGGCTGATGGCGCTGGTCGACAAGACGCTTGATTCCAGCGAGCGCTACCATGGCCGGCTCTGTGCCATGTCCGAGGACGTGCCCCCACCGGCCGACCGCCAGAAGCTGCGCGAATGGGTCGAGGCGCTGGTTCTCTCCACCCGCGAAGAAGTCACCCGCAAGACGCAGCTCGAGACGCAGCTCCGGGATTCCTCCAACGAGATCAAAAATTTGCGCGAGGCGCTCGAGACGACCCGCGCCGAGGCCCTGACCGACCCGCTGACCGGGCTGGCCAATCGCCGCCATTTCGAGGAGATGCTGCAGAAGTCGATCGACCAGGCGACGCTGCGGCGCGAGCCCTTCGCGCTGGTGATGGCCGATATCGACTTCTTCAAGAAGTTCAACGACGCCCATGGCCACCTCACCGGCGACCAGGTGCTGCGCCTCGTCGCCCGGACCATGAAGGACAAGTTCAAGGACAAGGCCACGATCACGCGCTTCGGCGGCGAGGAATTCGCGATCATCCTGCCGGAATCCGACATCGTCGCCGGCAAGTTCGGGGCCGAGACTGTGCGCCAGGCGCTGCTGACGCGCGAACTCGTCAAGCGCTCGACCAACGAAAACCTTGGCCGCATCACGATCTCGCTCGGCGTGGCGGGCTATCGCCGCGGCGACACGGCAAGCTCCATCGTCGAGCGCGCCGATCAGGCGCTGATGCAGGCCAAGCGCGACGGCCGCAACCGCACCGTCACCGAGGACGTGCTGGATTCCGCTTCGATGCGCGTGGCCTGACAAGCCCGGTCGCGGGCTTCGCTCCGCGACGCGCAGCATCGACGGCAAGCCGCGTCCAGTCCCTCAGCGCATCGGCATCGTCGAGCGCCTCGTCGGGCAGCCGCCAATAGCTCATGGCGAAGGGCTTACCGAGCTTCTGATAGGTGAAGGCCGCGCTGCCCGCCGCCTCGAAGCGCGGCCTGCTCTGCGCATCGGCCTTGAGCCAGATCTCGTTGCCGGCCTCCAGCGCGAACATGGTCTCGCCGTCATAGATGCCGTGGCCGCCGAACATGCGGCGGACCCTGACCGGGAGGATGTCGGCGAACAGCTCGCGGATGCCCTCGGCATCCATCGCAGCAGCCTCAGTGCGCCGCCGCGACCGGCTCGGGCCTCGGCTTGATCTCGACCGATTCGCCGCAGCCGCAGGCCGAAACCTGGTTGGGATTGTTGAAGACGAAGGTCGAGGAGAATCGATCGGTCCTGAAATCGAGCTCCGTGCCGAGCAGGAACAGCACCGCCTTGGCGTCGACGATGACGGTCGCCTCCTTCTCGGTCACGACCTCGTCGCCCTTGGCCGTCTCGCGCGCGACCTCGAAAGTGTATTCCATGCCGGCGCAGCCGCCTTTCTTGACGCCGACGCGCAGGCCGATCGCAGGCCCGGCCTCGGGCGCACTCTGCGCCATGATCTCGCGAATGCGCGCGGCGGCGGCATCCGTCAACGAGACGACCTTGAGGCCCGGAATCGAGAACATTCGTTTTCTCCCTCTTCGACGAGATTCAAGGTCCCGTGAAGCAAGATGGCTGAGATCAACATAAGGATTGGTGAGCGAAAGGTCGAGATGGCGTGGCATGCAGGCCGTCCCTGCCCTCGCGGCATTGCGTGGCGCGGCACGGCATGCACTCTGGCCGCCCCGACACCAGCCGACGATGCGCCATGACCGCCTACCGCACGCATTCCGCCTCCTCCCTGCGCGCCCTCGTCCGCGCCATGGTCACAGCAGCCGGCTGGAGCGAGGCGCAGGCCGCCGAGACCGCCGACCATCTCGTGCTGGCCAATCTCAGCGGCCATGACAGCCATGGCGTCGGCATGCTGCCGCTGTATTTCCAGTCGCTGGCCGACGGCAACCTGACGCCGGGCGCTGCTCCGACCGATCGGCTGAACGCCGCGCCCTTCCTGATCGTCGATGCGCAGGTCGCGCTCGGCCAGCCCGTTGCGCGCGAGGCGGTCGAGCGCGCCATCCCGATGGCGCAGACTGGCGGCGTCGCGATCCTGAACCTGCTCGACGCGCATCATATCGGCCGCATCGGGCACTATGCCGAGATCGCGGCCGATGCCGGGCTGATCTCGCTGTTCTGGGTCAACGTCGCCGGCCGCCCGCCGATCGTCGCGCCATACGCCGCGAAGGAGGCGCGCTTCGGCACCAACCCGCATGCGATCGGCATTCCAGTGCCGGGGGCTGAGCCGATCGTCCTCGATTTCGCCACCAGCCGCATGGCCCATGGCAAGGCCCGCGTCGCCTTCAACAAGGGCGTGGCCGTTCCCGAGGGTTACATCATCGACGGCGACGGCAACCCGACGACCGAGCCGCGCCATGTCTTCCTGCATGGGATCGGCGACAACGAGGCGCTCGGCGCGCTCCTGCCCTTCGGCGACCACAAGGGCGCGGGCCTTGCGCTGATCGCCGAACTGCTCTCGGCCGGGCTGATGGGCGCCGCCCGCATCGACCAGAAGCCGGCGAAAAGCTGGATCATCAACTCGCTCTTCGGCATCCTGATCGATCCGGCCCGGCTGGAGCCGAGCGACGACCTGCGCAAGGAGCGCATCGAGAGCTACCTCGCCTTCGTACGCGCGGCCAAGCCGCAGGACGAGGCCAACCCGGTGCTCGCGCCCGGCGACAAGGAGCGCGCCATGCGGATCGAGCGCGCCCGCGACGGCATCCCGCTCGACGACGAGACGTGGTCGCAGATCGCTGCGGCGGCGAAGCGGTTCGGGGTGGATGCGGAGGGGTTTTGACAACCTCCGTCATTGCGAGCGAAGCGAAGCAATCCAGGGGTCTCGCGCAAACGCTGGATTGCTTCGCTTCGCTCGCAATGACCGCTCGATGCACCGCTAGAGCAGCGCCTCGCCCCGGAACACGGGCACACATGACCCTCCGACACTCGCGCGCACGCCCTCGGCCGTCCGCCAGGCCTTGAGGTTCAAAAGGCTCGGCCGGCCCATCTCGACGCCTTGCGTCAGCGTCCAGGCCCCACTTTCCGCCCCGCTCAGGGAGAGCAGCAGCGCGGCGACAGTGGCGCTGGCGCTGCCGGTCGCCGGGTCCTCCCAGGTGCCGCTGATCGGCGCGAACATACGCGCCCGGATCGCCTCGCCGTCCCTGGCGTAGAGGAACAGCGAGAAGCGTCCCTCCAGCCCCGGCGTCGCGTCGCGGACCGAGCGGAACTGGCCGAGATCGGGGGTCGCCTTGGCCAGCGCCTCCAGCCTGACCTCCGCCAGCACGAAGAAGACGCCGACCGAGGCGCGCAGCGGCGCATGGTTCGTGACCACGATGTCGGCCGCGTCGAGCCCGACGCAGGCGGCGATCGCCTCCGGCGGCAGTTCGATGCTCGTCGAGAGCGGCTGCGGCGCGACGATGGTGGCGGCCTCCACCTCCTCGCCGGCATGGGTGACCCGGACCTCGACCAGCCCCGCGATCTCCTCGAAGCGCAACAGCCCGTCCTCGTCCCGGCCGTGGCGCGCCAGCACGAAGGCGGTGCCGACATTGGGATGGCCCGCAAAGGGCATCTCGTGGGTCCGGGTGAAGATGCGCACGCGGGCGGTGTTGGCTGGATTGTCCGGAGGCAGGACGAAGGTCGTCTCGGAGTAGTTCATCTCGGCCGCGAGCGCCTGCATCTCGGCGTCCGACAGCCCGCGCGCATCGGTGAAGACGGCGAGCTGGTTGCCGCCGAAGCGGGTTTCCGTGAAAACGTCGACGGTCTCGAAGGCGAATTTGCGCATGGCGGGCTCCGGCGCTGCGGGAGGCGAGGATCGGACTCATGCCAGAGATCGCTGCGCCACGATCATGAAACTCGCAGATGCGATCGATCACAGCGGTCGATCAGGCGGTCTTGCTCCGTCGCAAGTGAGAGTTCCCCAATCGCTTCGGAGCCTGTAAGTGCGACTGATGGAAATAGCGCCCGAACAGCTAAGCAGCCTCGCTCGTGCGGTCGAGATCATGACGGCGGCTACAAAGGTCGCCGGACAGGAAGGCGCAGCCACGCCATCGCGGCGAATGCCGCCGTCCGAGATTGCGGCCGTTCTCTTCATCGGGAGAAATGACGGGGCTAGGCTCAACAATCTCGCGGAGCATCTGCGCGTCGGACCGACAACCGCCAGCAGCATCGTCGATCGTCTGGTGAAGGCTGCCCTGGTCGTCCGTCAACGGCCGGAGGTCGATCGGCGCTCACTGAGCCTGAGCCTGACCGAAGCGGGACAAGCGCTGAGACGACAATCGGAAGAGGAACAGGAGGCCTGGTGTCGCCTGATGCTTCAGGCGCTGGAACCATCGGAGCGACCGGGCTTCGTCGCAGCCATGAGCAAGATTGCCAGTCGGCTCCTTGTATAATCCATTTATTGGATATTGCATTTCTCGTACTATTTGGTTATGCAGGCATGGAAGGAGACAGATCCATGCCCCACGACACCAAGACCATTCTGATAACGGGCGCCTCGTCAGGCATCGGCGCGGCAACAGCAAAGCTCTTCGCCGAACGCGGCTGGAACGTCGCCGCCGCCATGCGCGCGCCATCCCGCGCTCATGACTGGGCGCGCCTCGCCTCAGTGTCGACCCCTGCCATCGACGTCAGCGATCCGGCCATGTGCCGACGCGGCGTCGCCGAAACGATTGCTCGTTTCGGCCGTATCGATGTGCTGTTCAACAATGCCGGTTATGGGCTCAACGGCCCTGTCGAGGGTGCGAGCGAAGACCAGATGCATCGACAATTCGACGTCAACGTCGTCGGCGTGGCGCGCATGATGCAGGCCGTGCTGCCCTTTATGCGCGAGCAGCGGAGCGGACTCATCATCACGACCTCATCGATCGGCGGTCTGATCGGAATGCCTATCTCGCCGTTCTACATTGCCTCGAAACACGCGGTGGAAGGGCTCATCGAATCCGCCCGGTTCGAACTCAAGCCGTTCGGCGTCCGCCTGAAACTGATCGAGCCCGGCGGCATCCGCACCGACTTCGCCAGCCGCTCGGCTGAATGGACCGACCATTCCGCTTACACCGACCATCTGCGAGGCGCGCGGGCGATGAGCAGCAGCCTCGTGGACGGCTCGCCGGATCCATCGGCAGTCGCGGAGGTCGTGATGCGCGCCGCGTGTGACCTCTCGGACCGCCTCCGGTATCTGGCCAAGCCCGGCCCCTATGTCGCTCTCTACAACCTCTTGCCGGACAAGGTCTGGCGCAGCTTGATCGGGACTGCGCTGAGCCGGCAGGCGCGCAACGCCAGGCCGGAATCCTCGACATCGCAGGCCGTGAGATGACGGCCGCTTAGCACATATCGAGCGTGACCCTCGCCTCGTCCGACAGGTGCGACTTGTCCCAGGGCGGGTCGAAGGTCATCCTGACCGAGACGCCGGAAACGCCCGGCACCGCCGAGTCCGCCTTCTCGACCCAGCCCGGCATCTCGGCGTCCGACAATCCGCGCGCATCGGAGACGACGGCGAGTTGGTTGCCGCCGGAGCGGACTGTCTTGAAGACGTCGACGGCCTCGTCGGTGAATTTGTGCAGGGCGAGCTCCGGCGCGCGTGGAGCACCCGATGGAAGCAATGCCACTCTTGGCGGCCGCAGAACCATCAACGCCGATGACGAGAGCGACTATGCGTGGCGAGGGATCAGGCCGTCACAACAGGAAGTGAAACCCGAAGCCGAGGATCACGAGCCCCGCCGCCACGACCTGCGCGACGAAGAGCGGCTTCAACTGCGCCAGTTGAGCGGCGTGCAGATCGGCGCGTTCGGCGCGGGACATGCGGTCGCGCGTCTTGAACTGCTCCTCGAGCACCTTGGGGTCGCTGCTAGCCCCGTCGCGCTCCAGATCCATCCGGACGGCGATGAACCCGATCACGAGGCCGAGGATGCCGAGCCCGAAAAACCCGACGAGGCGCAGCGCTCCGTAGAACACGCCGATGGCGAGGGCCGCCACGATCGGAAACGCCAGATAGTCCCATTTCGTGAAGCGCATGAGACGATACTGCGCGAGGACGCGACCTGCGTCTATCCGGCGACGCCGTCCCGGACTGCGGAACGATCGCCGGCCGAGCCGGTTGCCATCGGATGAGGACAAGCAAGGAGACCGTCATGACGGAGCACAAGCGCCAGCCAATGGACTGTCCCGACCATGATACACCCCGCAGACCCGGCCAGCCGGGAGAGCAGACGCAGCAGCGTCCGGGGCCAAGCCCCGATTCGAGCCACGCAACCGGCCCCCACGCGCCTTTCGACGCAGATTCGAGCGCGAAGGCCGAGCGCATCAGGCAGGACGCCGCCGGTCAGTATCGCGCCGGGACTGTCGATCCCAATCGCGACGGGCTCATGAGCGCCAACCCGGTCGTTCTGTCGGAAAATGGCGATGCGACCAGCGGGAACGGCCACGGCCGCGACAGGAACGGTTCACGCAAGGAGCAGGACTGAGCCCGCTCACCACATATCGAGCGCGACCCTCGCCTCGTCGGACATGCGCGACTGGTCCCAGGGCGGATCAAACGTCATGTTGACCGAAACGCCGGAGACGCCCGGCACGGCGGAGACCGCGTTCTCGACCCAGCCCGGCATCTCGCCGGCGACGGGGCAGCCCGGCGCGGTCAGGGTCATGTCGATCGCGACCTGACGGTTGTCGGCGATATCGACCCGGTAGATCAGGCCGAGTTCGTAGATGTCGGACGGGATCTCCGGATCATAGACCGTCTTCAGCGCGGCGATGATGTCGTCGGTGAGACGGTCGATCTCCTCGGGCGGCAGCGTGGTGCTCGCCCCCATGGTCGGGGCGTTCGGCTTCACGTCTTCGGCTGTGTCGGTCATCACATGCTTCCGATTCGGTCAGGGAGACGCGGTTCTCAAGCGAACAGCGTCTCGGCCTTCCGCAGGGCTTCGACCAGTCTATCGACTTCTTCCAGCGTATTATAGAGCCCGAAGGAGGCGCGGCAGGTCGATGTCACGCCATATCGCGCCAGAAGCGGCATGGCGCAATGGGTGCCGGCCCGGACCGCGACGCCGGAACGGTCGATCACGGTGGCGACGTCATGGGCATGGGCGCCCTTCATCTCGAAGGCGACGATCGCGCCCTTGTCCTTCGCCTTGCCGAAAATGCGGATCGAGTTCATCTCGCCGAGCCGCTGCATAGCGTAGTCGCGCAGGGCCGCCTCATGGGCGGCGATGTTCTCACGGCCAAGCGCCATCATGTAGTCGAGCGCGGCCCCCAGCCCCACCGCCTCGACGATCGCCGGCGTGCCGGATTCGAAGCGATGCGGCGCGTCGTTATAGGTGACGGCGTCCTCGCTGACGGTGACGATCATTTCGCCGCCGCCCTCATAGGGCGGCAGCTTGTCGAGCCATTCCTTTTTGCCCCAGAGGATGCCTGAGCCCGTAGGCCCATAGGTCTTGTGGCCGGTGAAGCAGTAGAAGTCGCAGCCCAGTGCCTGCACATCGACCGGGAGATGCACCGCACCTTGGCTGCCGTCGACGACAAGCGGAATGCCGTAGTCCTTCAGCATCGCGGCGATCTCGGCGATTGGCAGGATCGTGCCGATCGCGTTCGACATATGCGTCAGCGCCACAACCTTGGTGCGCGGCGTTATCAGCTTCTCGAACGCGTCGACAAGGAAATTGCCGTCTTCGTCGACGGGCGCCCATTTGATCACCGCGCCATGACGCTCGCGCCAGTAATGCCAGGGCACGATGTTGGAATGGTGCTCCAGGATGGAGAGGATGATCTCGTCGCCTTCCTGGATGTGCAGATGGCGGCCGAGCGAGGAGGCGACCGTGTTGAGTGCCCCCGTCGAGGAGCGCGTGAAGATGATCTCCTCGAGATGCGCCGCGTTCAGGAAGCGCCGCGCGCTCTCGCGGGCCGCCTCATAGGCCTCGGTCGAGGCGTTGGCGAGGTAGTGCAGGCCGCGATGGACGTTGGCGTAGTCCTCGCGCATCAGCCGGTTCATCGCCTCGATGACGGCTTCGGGCTTCTGCGCTGACGCCGCATTGTCGAGATAAACCAAAGGCTTGCCGTAAACTTCGCGCCCGAGGATGGTGAAATCCCGGCGGATCGTCTCGACATCGTAGGGCCTGCTCATCGCGTCCATGCGTCTCAAGCCTTTTCCGGCGAGGGCGGGGTGCGGTCCGCAACGAGTTGCCCGCCATGGCCCCAATCCTCACGCTCGATCTCCTGGATCACGATATGGGTGTTCTGCGGGTTCTTGCCGAGGACGCGCACCAGCGTGGCCGTGAACTCCCTGACGATCTCGGCCTTCTGCGCCCGCGTCGCGCCTCTGGTGATCTGAAGGTTGACGTAGGGCATCAGACCGCGCTCACCAGCGACGAACCGTCGCGTTTGGCCAGCCAGGACTCGATCCGGTCCATCACCATGCCGCGCAGACCCTCGTCCTGCACGAACTCGACCGCCTCGCCGGCAAAAGCCTGCAGCACCAGCGCCTCGGCCTGGGGGCGCGGCAGGCCGCGCGCCATCAGGTAAAACAACTGCTCGCCATCCATCTGGGCGACCGTCGCGCCATGCCCGCAGACCACGTCGTCGGCGAAGATTTCCAGCTCCGGCTTATTGAACATGGTCGCGCCGTCGTTGAGCAGCAGCGTGTTGCTCTTCATGCCGCCATCGGTCTTCTGCGCGTATTTGCGGACGATCACCTTGCCCTGGAAGACGCCGGTCGCCTCGCCGCCAATGATGTTCTTAAACATCTCGCGGCTGACGCCATGGGGCACGGCATGGTCCATCACCAGCGTGACGTCGGAATGCTCCTGGCCGCCGAGCAGGTTGACGCCGCGCAGGCCGATCTCGCTGTGCTCGCCGGCATATTCGACGAAATACTGCTGGCGCAGCGTCGCCGCCTCGCAGACCAGCGCGAAGCTCTCGAATTTTGCGTTCGCGCCGACGGTCGCCATCAGCGTCTGGACCTGCACGGTTTCGGGGACGGCGCGGGAGACGACGCGCAAATGCTGGACGTCGCTCTCGTCGCCGGTCTGGAAGACGATCGCGCCGTTGATCTGCGACGCGCTCGGGCCGACGCCCTCGCCGATCTCGACGATCGTCGCCTTGACGCCCTTGCCCGCGACGACCACCGAGCGATGAAAGATCGCGCTTTCCTGCTCGCCCGAGGCGAGCGAGACGATCGCGATCGGCTGGGACAGCTCCGTGCCGTCCGCGATCTCAATGAAGACGCCGTCGCGCATCAGCGCGGTGTTCAGCATCAGCCCGGTGTCGCTCTGGGCGATGCCGGGGCCGGCGAGGATGCGAGTGAGGTCCTCGCGGCCGGAGACCAGCGCATCGGTCAGCGGCTGGATCGTGACGCCATCGGGCAGCGCGTCCAACGTCGAAAGCTCTGCCGAGAATGCGCCGTCGATCAGGACGAGACGAATGCCTTCGAGCGCGAATTCAGCGAGCCGCGCCTTGATCGCCGGCGTGATGGTGGCGTTGTCCGCCAGCGGCTTCGCCTCGCGTAGCAGGCCGCGCAGATCGGTGTAGCGCCAGGCTTCGAGCCGGCGATGTGGCAGGCCCTTGGCCTCGAAGCCGGCGAAGGCGTCCTCGCGGAGCTTGCGCACCGGCAGCGCGCCCGGCAGTTCGGCCTTGGCGGCGGAGAATTGCGCGCTCAACGCCTGTTCGGCGGCCGTCTTCAGGGGGGTGACGATCGACATCAGGCGGCGTCCGCGTAACCGGCATAGCCGTTCTTCTCGAGCTCCAGCGCGAGTTCCTTGCCGCCCGTCTTCACGATGCGGCCCTTCGACATGACGTGGACGGTGTCGGGCACGATATGGTCGAGCAGGCGCTGGTAGTGGGTGATGACGAGGAAGCCGCGCTTGGGGTCGCGCAGCGCGTTGACGCCGTCGGCGACGATGCGCAGCGCGTCGATGTCGAGGCCGGAATCGGTCTCGTCGAGGATGCACATCGAGGGCGAGAGCAGCGCCATTTGTAAGATTTCCATGCGCTTCTTCTCGCCGCCCGAGAACCCGACATTCAGCGGCCGGCGCAGCATGTCCTTGGCGATGCCGAGCTTGTCGGCCGCGCCGTTGACCGCCTTGATGAAGTCCGGCGTCAGCAACTCGGCCTCGCCGCGCGCGCGGCGCTGCGCGTTCATGGCCGCCTTCAGGAAGGTCATGGTGGCGACGCCGGGGATTTCCAGCGGATACTGGAAGGCGAGGAAGATGCCCGCCGCTGCGCGCGCGTCAGCCTCCATCTCCAGCACGTTCTCGCCGTCGAGCAGGATCTCGCCGTCGAGGACCTCATAGTCCTCCTTGCCGGCGATGACATAGCTCAGCGTCGACTTGCCGGAGCCGTTTGGCCCCATGATTGCGGCGACCTCGCCGTCGTTGACGGTGAGGGAGAGGCCGTTGAGGATCTGCTTGTCCTCGTCGGCGATTTTGACGACGAGATTGCGAATTTCGAGCATTGGTTTCGGTCCGGATTTCCGCCGCGTCATGCTCGGCCCTGTGCCGAGCATCCACGACTTGAACGTTGAAAAGAAAGACGTGGATGGTCGGGAACAAGCCCGACCATGACGAAGGCTCAGCCGACCGAGCCTTCGAGCGAGATCGTGATCAGCTTCTGCGCCTCGACCGCGAACTCCATCGGGAGCTGCTGCAGCACCTCCTTGACGAAGCCGTTGACGATCAGCGCCACCGCCTCCTCCTCGGAAAGGCCACGCTGCTGGCAGTAGAATAGCTGATCCTCGCCGATCTTGGAGGTCGTCGCCTCGTGCTCGAAGATCGCGGTCGCGGTCTTGGCCTCGATATAGGGGATGGTGTGTGCGCCGCACTGGTCGCCGATCAGCAGCGAGTCGCAATTGGTGAAGTTGCGCGCCCCTAGCGCCTTTCGGTGGGCCGAGACCATGCCGCGATAGGTCGAGTCAGACTTTCCGGCAGCGATACCCTTGGCGATGATCTTCGAGGTCGTGTTCTTGCCCAGATGCAGCATCTTGGTGCCGCTATCGACCTGCTGCGCTCCGTTGGAGACCGCGATCGAGTAGAACTCGCCGCGCGAGCCGTCGCCGCGCAGGATGCAGGACGGGTATTTCCAGGTGATCGCCGAGCCGGTCTCGACCTGCGTCCAGGAGATTTTGGAATTCTTCCCCCGGCAGTCGCCGCGCTTGGTGACGAAGTTGTAGATCCCGCCCTTGCCCTCGGCGTCGCCCGGATACCAGTTCTGCACGGTCGAGTATTTGATCTCGGCATCGTCGAGCGCGATCAGCTCGACCACGGCCGCATGAAGCTGGTTCTCGTCGCGCTTGGGCGCGGTGCAGCCTTCGAGATAGCTCACATAGGAGCCCTCGTCGGCGATGATCAGCGTGCGCTCGAACTGGCCGGTATTCTGCTCGTTGATGCGAAAATAGGTCGACAGCTCCATCGGGCAGCGCACGCCCTTGGGGATGTAGACGAAGGAGCCGTCGGTGAAGACGGCGCAGTTCAGCGTCGCGAAATAATTGTCGGTCACCGGCACCACGGTGGCGAGGTACTTCTTCACCAGCTCGGGATGCTCCTGAATGGCATCCGAGATCGAGCAGAAGATCACCCCGGCCTGCGCCAACTCCTTCTTGAAGGTCGTCACGACCGAGACCGAATCGAACACGGCGTCGACCGCGACACGGTTTTCCGGCGCGACGCCGGCCAGGATCTCCTGCTCGCGCAGCGGAATGCCGAGTTTCTTGTAGGTCTCCAGGATCGCCGGATCGATCTCGTCCAGCGACTGCGGCGCGGCCCCCTTGGGCGCGGCGTAATAATAGATGTCCTGATAGTCGATCGGCGGATAGTTCACCCGCGCCCAGTCGGGCTCCTTCATCGTCTTCCAGCGCTTGAAGGCGTCGAGCCGCCATTCCAGCATCCAGGCCGGCTCGTTCTTGCGCGCCGAGATGTAGCGCACCGTGTCCTCGGTCAGGCCCTTGGCGGGCTTCTCCATCTCGATCTCGGTAACGAAGCCGTATTTGTACTCCGTCACGTCGATCGACTTGACCTGGTCGATGGTCTCCTGGACCGCTGCCATAACTCACTCTCCTGTCGCGGGTTCAAGGCCCGCCGGTCTGGTCTCGTATCACCGGGTGGCTCAGGCGGCTGCCCGAACCTCGCCGCGCCTGGTCGCGGTCAGCGCTTGCGCATAGGCCGCGAGAAACTGGTCGATCTCTGCTGCGGAAGTGGTCCAGCCGAGGCTTGTACGCAAGGCCCCTTCGCTCATGGCAGGGTCGACGCCCATGGCGGCCAGAACATGCGAACGCCTGACCTTGCCCGATGAGCAGGCCGAGCCGGAGGACAATGCGATCCCTGCGAGATCGAGCTTGATCAGCATGGTCTCGGCCGCGACGCCCGTCGTCGAGAACGCACTCGTATTGGGAAGGCGCGACGCGGCGCGGCCGAAGATCGCGGTATCGGGCGCGAGCGCCAGCAAGCCGGCTTCCAGCGCGTCGCGCAGACCGGCCAGCCGTGTCGCCTCTCCGGCCAGCGCTTCGCCCGCCAGTTCGGCCGCGACGCCAAAGCCGACGATTCCCGGCACATTCTCGGTGCCGGCTCGCCAGCCGCGCTCCTGCCCGCCGCCGCGCATGGGCTTGTCGGCGAGTTCCAACGCGCCGGTTCGGAACACGATCGCGCCGACGCCCTTCGGCCCGCCGAGCTTGTGGGCCGACAGCGTCAGAACATCCACGCCCAAATCATTGATATCGATCGCGATCTTGCCGGCGGCCTGAACCGCGTCGCTGTGAATCAGCGCTCCATACCGCTTCGCCAGCGCCGCCGCCTCGGCGACAGGCTGGATCACGCCTGTCTCGTTGTTGGCGAGATGCAGCGAGACCAGCGCTCGCGCATCCGGCTGTTCGGCCGCGAGCCGCGCAAGCCGCGCCTCGAGCCAGCCGAGATCGGCGACGCCGTCGCCATCGACCGGGATGGCCTCGACCGCGCCCGCCGGAAAACGGTGCCCGTCGATGACGCAAGAATGCTCGGTCGCTCCATGCAGCAGCAGCGTCGCAGGCGTCCTGACGCAATCGCGCCCGCCGCTGCAATCCATCAGGCCGGGCGCGAGCACGGTCGCATTCGCCTCGGTGCCGCCGCTGGTGAAGACGACGTTGCTCGCCTTGGCCCAGACAAGAGCCGCGACCTGCTCACGCGCCCGCTCGACAGCGGCGCGGGCCGCCCTGCCCTCGCCATGCACCGAGGATGGATTGCCCGGCAGCAGCAGCGCACGCGCCATCGCGTCGGCCACTGCCGGCCTGACCGGCGTGGTCGCGTTGTGGTCGAGATAAGCGCGGGCAGACCCGGTCACGCTTGCATCAAACTCCGTTGCGAATGGCGGCATCGCGGCCCGGCACTACGAAAGGCTTGAATTCGCACCCCCGCGCCGTGCTATAGCCGCGCGTCCTGACCAGCCCGAGGCGGGAGCAACGGACAGGGGCGACCAGCGCCACCCCGCATGTTCCCGTCCTGTTCACGGCTGTTAGAACCATTCTAAGCGCTCTGATGTAGGGCGCGAGCGGCCGGCCCGTCAAGGGCGACGCCGCTTTTTGGCGGCTTGGAGCCGCCGGAAAGCAGCGGCGTTTCCGGGCTTGCCCAACAAAAGGCTTGAGACGACCATGCCAGAGGTGATTTTCAACGGCCCCGCAGGCCGGATCGAGGGCCGCTATCAGCCCGCCAAGAAGCGCGGCGCGCCGCTCGCGATCATCCTGCATCCGCACCCGCAATTCGGCGGGACGATGAACAACCAGATCGTCTACAACCTGTTCTACACCTTCGTGAACCGGGGCTTTTCGGCGCTGCGCTTCAACTTTCGCGGCGTCGGCCGCAGCCAGGGCCATTTCGACCATGGCGCCGGGGAACTCTCCGACGCAGCCGCCGCGCTGGACTGGATGCAGGCGCTCAATCCGGAAGCAAAGAGCTGCTGGATCACCGGCGTCTCCTTCGGGGCCTGGATCGGCATGCAGCTGCTGATGCGCCGCCCAGAGATCGAGGGCTTTCTGTCGATCGCGGCGATGGCGAACCGCTACGACTTCTCCTTCCTCGCGCCCTGCCCCTCTTCGGGGCTTTTCGTGCATGGCTCCGAAGACCGGGTCGCGCCGGTCAAGGAAGTGATGGCGGTGATCGAGAAGGTGAAGACCCAGAAGGGCATCCTGATCGAGCACGCCGTGGTCGAGGGCGCGAACCATTTCTTCGACGGCAAGGTCGATCAGCTCATGGAGCAGGTCGGCGTCTATCTCGACCGCAATGTCGGGCCGGAAATTCCGAAGGCGGAGCGCGACGCCGAGGAGGAGTAGGCGGCGCGCCTACAAGCCCGTTCCGGTCAGGCAGACGTAGAAGCCCTGGGCATAGCCCGCGATTTCCGCCGGCCTGTCGCTACCGCTATTGACGATGTTGCGGGCCGCCGACCACTGTTCGGTCGTCGCGTTGAAATAACGCGACAGCGTATGCCGACCTTGGCCGTCGCCCCTGAAAAAGCCCTCGACCATACCGATCGCTGTGACAGGCACCGAAATCTTTGGGTCCAGAGCCAGAGAGGGGTTGTCGTAGAGAGACCTTCCAACGCCGATTCGGTCGCCCATTTCGATGTAATTTTTCGCCCATGTCAGTTGTACGAAACCTCGCCCGAAATAACTCTCGCCATTATCCTCAGGAATTGAATAGTCTTTTTTGATCTTCCCCTTGGCAAGCAATCTCTTTACATGCGCGATCGATTCCGCGTCGGTTGGTTTGAAACCTTCCCTCACAGGCTCCATTTTCGATCCGACCTCGCCATAGACCGTGCCCAGGATGTAGGCAAGCCAGCGCGGATCGACATATTCGTCGTGCGCGTCCCAGAAATCGAAGAACAGGTTGCAGCAGTCCCTTTGCGAGGTCAAAACCTCCTTGTTCTTGCGAAATATCCTGGAAAATCGATCGAAAAAAAGCTGCCGGTCGACGCGTCCAGTCTTGAAGTTGTCGCTGTCCGTCTCCTGTCCGCGCGGCACGGTCTCGCCCGGCTGCACGGGCGGGTCGCCAGCGAAATCGATTTTGTTGCGCTCATCGACCGTCGCTATAAGCGCCAGCGCTTTCGCCAAACCCAGCTTGAGCGCTTCGACGCAGGCCGCGACGAATTCGGCGACGGTGGTCGCCTCCCCGTTCGGCGAGAAGCCGGGATGCCGCCCGAGGAAGGCGTCGCGCTCGGCCTGATCGGAGGGCGGAGTCGCTAAGAGCGCGGCGGAAAGCGCGCGCGCGCGATCGCCGTCGACGAGCGCGCGCGCCATCTTCGGCCCCAGATGATGCCCGAGATAGAGATCGAGCACGGTCGGCCGCGCCGGATCGTTGCCGAAGGTCGCCGCATTCGCGGCGGCGGCGATGGCCGCGAGCGTCGTCTGCCGCTGCGAGTTGGCGCGGTCGGCGACGATGATCGATTCGGTCGGCGCGTTGGCGACGAGCGCCGCCCAGCGCGCCGCGCCGAAGCGAAAGGCGCCGAGCCCGCCCTGCGCGTCTTCGGGAGACGCGACGATGTCGTCGCCGATCCAGTCCGCGCTGCTTTCGGTGTAGGCGAGAGCGATGAGGAGACCGGCATTGGTTTTCTTGTCGTCAGCCGCCATCAGGCAGGAGCGCGCGAATGCGATCTGCGACAGCGCCAGTGAAACGGGTGCCGGCGGCGGCTCGTCGGGAACGATGTCGACCCATTTCTCCCGCACGAAACCCTCGCGCCCGTCGGCGCTGATCCACAGCCAGCCCGGCTTGCTTTTCGCCGCGTCGATCGCCACGCGCTCGCCCGCGACGAAGACATGCGGGCCCTGCGGAGCCGAGGCCACGGGCTGCTCGCGCGCGTCGATATCGTCTTTCATGATTCCGGTCGGCATGCTGCGCGTCCCTCCTGCGCCGTCGGCGCCTATGGGTCCGATCTATCCGATAGCTGACGGATCTTCCGGTAGGTCGCCGGATCGAGCATCCCGCTGGCCGACGGCCCCCTGCGCTGCGCGACCCCGCTTCCACCTTGCGCGGCGGCGTCGGGCGCGCGTTGGACCGCCCTGATCGCCTCCCTGATGCGCGTGTCGAACACGCCGCTGGCGAATACGGTTTCCTCGACATCGGCGGGAACGGCGATTTCCTTCAAGGCGCCGAACAGCCGCTTCTGCATCGTCATGACGGCCTCCCTGGATGGGAAGCGCACGCGCTCGTAGAGATTGCCGTATCGTTCCTGAGCCGCGTCGCAGCGCGCCTTTCTGGCGCCGGTTGTAATCTCGTCGTAGAGTGTCTGGTTATCGATAGCGCCATCGGCGGTTATACTGCGGCCCGCTTCCTGATTGAATTCCTTCCAAGCCCATTCGAATTGAAGGATCGCAATCCGCGTGGGCGAGGTCTTGTCGCCCATCACGCTGGTGTCGGAAACGCAGAGCGCCTTCTGAAGCCTGACGACCTGCTCCGCCGAGATCAGCACGCGTCGTTCGAAGTCGGTCAGGAGCCCGCTTGGCCCCGGCACAGATGGCGGCCTTGGGACCCGGCCGCGCTCGGGATCTCGCGGCACGAATTCCGCCTCGCGGCGAGGCGTGACCCTCGCGCCAGAGCCGCCGCCGAATGCGCGCAGCGACGGGATCGAGCGGCCCTCCCAGCCCGGATCGCGCTCGAAGCGGACGTCCTGAACAATGCTGTCGACTTGGGCGATGATGGTCGGGATGCGGCAGAGGTCGAGATAACCGGCGATCGCGTCCATCGCCGCAGTCTGGTCGGAATAGCGCGCGAGGTTTGCCAGCACGGCTTCCCGATAGGTTGTGGTCGAGCGCTGCAGGAGGGTTCGGATACGCTCCGGACCGATATTGGCGAGCCGCGCCAGAGCGTAATTGTCGAGCGATTTTGTGGCGAGGCCCAACGCCGCCGCCACGACGCCGACCTCCGCGCGCGAGGCCTGCGTCAGCGCCAAGATGGCGGTGGCGGCGGTGGCGATGTCGCCGAGTTGGTTGCGGCCCGCCCGGATCAGCCGGTCAGCCTCGAAGAGATCGTCGACGAAGACCCGGCATTTCTCGTCGACATAGCTGAAACCGGCGGTCATGAAGCGGCGCCAGACGTCGCGCCCGTCCGTCAGGGGCGCGACAAGGCCGGCGCGAGCAAAGAAGGTATCGCGCACCTCGATGTAATTCGCAGTCGAGATCTTGACATCCGCGCCATCCAGCACGGGAGAGACGCCGTGACCGGCGATCGTGCCGTTGCATGCGGCCAGCGTCAGCGCGAGCATGAGGGCGGCGAAGAAGGACTGAAAACGCCGTGAAACGTTACCCATGGCCGCGCCCAAACCGTTGCGGAAAATCCAATGCAACCGCTAGGCGAGTTTTCCGCCAAGGTAGAGGATGACGCAACGTCTGCCTTGCTTTATCCACAATCTTCTATTTTCAGAGCGGCGCGAAGTTCACCCTCGCCATGACGCTCTTCGCGCTGCTAAACGCTGCGCACTCGCAAGCCGCGTCCTTTCCACAGATCAGACCCATGACCATCTTCAAATCCGACTTCCTGCGCGTGCTCGACGAGCGCGGCTATGTGCATCAGATCTCCGATCCTGAGGGGCTGGATGCGGCTGCGCTGAGAGGGCCGATCACCGCCTATATCGGGTTCGACGCGACCGCCACCTCGCTGCATGCCGGCTCGCTGATCCAGATCATGATGCTGCACTGGATGCAGGCGACAGGCCACAAGCCGATCGCACTGATGGGCGGCGGCACCTCGATGGTGGGCGATCCGTCCTTCAAGGACGAAGCGCGCAAGCTGCTGACGGTCGAGGACATCGAGCGCAACCTGCAGGGCATCCGACGCGTCTTCGCCAACTATCTCGACTTCGATGGCGCGGCATCGATGATGAACAACGCCGACTGGCTTCTCGGCCTGAACTACCTCGAATTCCTGCGCGATGTCGGCCGCCACTTCTCGGTCAACCGGATGCTCTCCTTCGACAGCGTCAAAACGCGGCTGGAGCGCGAGCAGTCGCTCTCCTTCCTCGAATTCAACTACATGATCCTGCAGGCCTACGACTTCGTCGAGCTCAACAAGCGCACCGGCTGCATCCTGCAGATGGGCGGCTCGGACCAGTGGGGCAACATCGTCAACGGCATCGATCTCGGCCACCGCATGGCAGACGTGCAGCTCTACGCCCTGACCTCGCCGCTGCTGACGACGGCATCGGGCGGCAAGATGGGGAAGACCGCGTCCGGCGCGATCTGGCTCAATGCCGACCTGATGAGCGCCTATGAATTCTGGCAGTTCTGGCGCAACACCGAAGACGCCGATGTCGAGCGCTTCCTGAAGCTCTACACCACCATGCCGCTGCCTGAGATCGCACGCCTCGCCGCGCTCGGCGGCGCCGAGATCAACGACGCCAAGAAGGTACTGGCGACCGAAGTCACCGCCATGCTGCACGGCCGCGAAGCCGCCGAGGCCGCCGCCGAAACAGCGCGGAAAACCTTCGAGGATGGCGGGCTGGCGACCGATCTGCCGAGCGTCACCCTGCCGCGCGCCGAATTCACGGCCGGGCTCGGCGCGCTGACGGCTTTCGTGAAGGCGGGGCTCGTGCCCTCGACCGGCGAGGCGCGCCGGCAGGTCAAGGCCGGCGGCCTGCGGATCAACGATGTCGCGGTGACGGATGAACGAGCCAGCCTGTCCGAAGCCGACCTCACCGGCGAGGGCGTGATCAAGCTCTCCTTCGGCCGCAAGAAGCATGTGCTGCTGCGGCCGGAATAGACTCAACGCGTCGGCGGAGCGGCCGGCACGGCCTCGCCGGGCTGGATCGGCCGCTTGTCGGGCGCGCCGCCGAGCGGATCGACGAAGCGGCGCAGGATGCCGGGCGCGAGCGCCGAGAGCGGGTTGATCGTCATGGTCGGCGCGCTGGCCGCCCCCGAAATCCGGAAATTGACCGCGAACAGCCCGCCATACTGACTGCCGCCGCCCAGCAGCGCGCCGACGACGGGCACCTGAGCGAAGGCGTTGTTGAAGGCGTAGCCCGGCACGAAGGTGCCGCCGATATCGACCCGGTCGCGGCCGTAATCGACATTGCCCTGCAGGGTGAAGCCGACCTGCTGGCCCCAGATCACCATGTCCGAGACGTCGAGCCGGCTCGCCGAGCGCGTGAACTCGGCCCGCAATTTGGTGAAGGCGACCTCGCTGACGTCGAGCCTCGGAACCGCCGCAGCGGCAGTCCCGGCCCGGTCGCCGGCGGGAGCCGCGCCTGCCTGTTCGCCCACGACGCGGCGCAGCGCCGGCTCGTCGCGCACCACGAAATTGCGGAACAGCAGCTCGCCGCTCTGACGCGTCTCGCCAGCGCCGAGATTGAGGTCCAACTCGCCGCCATAGGCGCGCCGATAGATATCAACGAAGCGCAGCAGCGCGCCGCCATTGCCGGTCTGGACCGAGATCGGGCTCAGCGTCTCGCCGACGCGGCCCTGCCGCGCCGTCACCTCGGCGCGCCCGAGCGCGCCCTGGAAGGAGAGCGAGCGGAGATCGCCGCCGCGCTTGGAGAGTTTCAGCACCCCATTGGTGATCTGCTCGCTGTTGAAGCCGGTCAGGATCGGCACGGCGAGGTCGATATCGAGATCGCCGCCCTTGTCGCCGGCCTTGGTCGCAGCCCTGTCGCCACGCGTTGCCGGCCCAGAGGCGGTCTGCAGATCGCGGATAAAGGGGCGCGTATCGGCGACGGCGCCGCGGATGACGAGCTTGGTGAGGTTGCCCTCCCGCCTGGCCTGAACCGTGAGATTGTCGCCGGGCGACAGCCTGAACTGGCTCAGCGCCGCGCTCTCGAAAGCGTTCTGCTTGTTGAGCTCGATCTTTCCGCGGATCAGCGCCGGCGGCGCGTCGAGCACGAAATCGTCGAGATCGGGCCCGTCGGGATCGGCGACATAGTTGAAGCTCGCCTTGCCGGGCTTGCCCGCCGCCTTGCTGAGCCCGGGTATCGCGCCGTCGAGCGCGGCCTTGGACAGGTCGAGCTCGACGCGGGGCGGGGCGTCGGCGGCGCGGCCGAGCTGTTTGACGACCCTGACCTGGACGGGCCCGGTAATGCCGGCCTCCGGTCCAAGCCCGCGCTTCTGCCGGGCGGCGTTGTCGAGCGTCAGCAAGACCGTCGCCTCGCCCTGCCCTTTCGGATTCTGGCGCAGCTCGACCTGACCCCGGTCGCCGCCGATCCGCGCCTCGCCGCGCACGAGCAGGCCAGCGCGGTCGAACGTCACCGCCAGATTGCCGCCTTCGAGTTTCTCCGTTCCCAAAAGCGTGTCGGAGGCGATGCTCGACAGCGCGCCGTTCGTCTGGACGACGACCTCGCCGGGTTTCGGATCATCGGCCATCGGCAGGGTTACGATGCTGCGCAGATCGACGGTGCCGCGCAGCGCGGCCGGATCGACCGCGCCCGGCGAGAACTCCTTCAGCGCCGGAAAGGCGAAGAGCGCGGCCAGGGCGTCCATCTGCCCGGTCGTACGAAAGGCGACGCGCGCCGGCGCACGCTCCATCCAGAGTTCGCCCATGCCGAAGCTGCCTTCGCTCAAAGCAAGCTGCCGTCCACCGCCGAGATCGGCCGTGGCTTTGGCGATGGCGAGTTGCACGGTGCGCCCCGTGGCCTTGCCGGAGATCGACGCATCGACCAGCGGCGGCAGGCCGGGCGCGGGCTCGAAGCGCACCGTATTGGCGTCGACCGTCACGGTCAGCGCGCCATCGGGCATGCCGGCGCCCCGGATCATCCTGGCATGGTCCTCGGCCGACAGGTCGAGATCGACCTGCACGGACGCGATCCTGCCGGAGACCAGCTTGCTCGACAGCGCCGTGTGCAGTTGCGGCGAGGTCCAGCGCGGCCACAAGGCGAGGACTGCACGGGCATCCGACTGAGTCGCCCTGATCGAGAGGCGCTGCGTCGGCGATTCGCCGATGCGCTGGATATAGCCGGTCGCATCGACGCTCGCGGTCGGTCCACGGGCCGACACCTGGTCGATATGGACCTCGCCCGAGCGCGGATCGATCAGCAGATTCGATGTCAGGCTGTCGAGCGGCACCGGAGCCTCGCCCGCCTGGCCCGGCAGCGCTCCAGCCATCGCGAGATTGACCCTCCAGGCCCCCTTCTCCTCGCGCAGCACGCCGGTGCCGCTGAGCTGCGTCGCGCCGGCCTGCAACGCGCCCCGGCGCAGATGAAGCTCGTTCAGGTTCGCACCGCTTTCGATCTCGACCGCACCCGCATCGACGCCGATCGGGTCGATCGGGCTGCCCGGAAAGCGGATCGTGCCGGGCAGGATCTCGAATTTGGCGGACATCGCCCGCGTCCCGTCCGGCTTCTGGGTGAGCGAAGCCCTCCCCTTGATCGGCAGGCCGTCGATCTCGACCGCGCTCGCGCCCATGGCCAGCGCCATCACCTCGGCCGGCTCGAAGCGCAGCAGTTCGAGGTCGGCGCGCTGCGTCCCGTCGGCCTCGGTCGAGAGGTCGATCGCCAGTTCCTTCCAGCGCGTGCCGGTGCGCCCCTTCAGAGTCAGCCTCGTGCGGCCGGCTTCCGCGCGCGCCAGACCGACATCGACATCCTCGAAGCCGGCCTTCTGCCGCCCCTGCGGATCGACCAGAACAAGCCGCGCACCATGGATGCCGACGGTCTCCAGCGCGCCGAGCAACCCGTCATTCTGGGCGAGCGTCGAGACCGCGCCCATGATCCCGGTGAAAGCGTCCCAATGGCCGGCGTCGGGCAGCGTCACGGGAGCCGGCGTCTCGGCCGCGCCGGCGTCGGCGCTCATCACCAGCGCTCCGTCCTGGTTGACGCCAAGCCGGATGTTGACGCCGCGCAGATCGACCGAGACCAGCCGGATGTCGCCGCGCAGCAGCGCCAGCGGCTCATAGCCCAGCACGGCCTCCGGCGCGCGGAAACTCGCCCCGCTTCGATGTCGAAAGGAGACCTGCCGGACCCTGAGCTGCGAGCGTCCGTCGATACGCCCGAGTTCGGCCGAGCCCGCCTCGACAGTCCAGTCGCGGCCAAGGCGCTCCTCGATCGCATCCGCGATCCGGCCCTCCAGCCCCGACAGTGGGATCAGGCCCGTCACCAGCAGCGTCACGGCCGCCCCGGCGAGCGTGACCGCGGCCACGACGACCGCGACGACGACAGTGACCAGTCCCGCCTTGGCGCGCTGCTTCACGACCTCGGCGACGCAAGCCTCCTCGGCTTGCGCTGTTGCCGGATTCTGGGGCGGTCTGACGTCTTGCAAAATGGATTGGTCCCAGATGGACGCATGCGCCCGTGGCGGAATTCATGTCCGGCGGCGACGCCATCGTCTCCGCCTCAGGCCGGGCAGCATCCCGAATCGACGAGTGCCGTCGATTCGGCAATTGGGCCGAACACTCTCACGATGTCGCAGGCAACGTTGGAGGAGAGCGCTCTGTTCCACCGAGCCTGACGCAAACCGGGGCTGGTCGCAACGCACCGGCGCGCCATATCGTTGCAATCGCGGCTGACGGCTGGATGCCGCGTCAAAGCGACGAAAGGAAGGCACATCATGGCTTTGCAGGCAGGCGACATGGCTCCCGACTTCACACTCCCGCGAGATGGCGGGCAGACGCTGTCGCTGGCTGGGCTCAAGGGCCGCAAGGTCGTGCTCTACGCCTATCCAAAGGACGACACGCCGGGCTGCACGCAGGAAGCGATCGCCTTCAATGGCCTGCGCAAGGAGTTCGCGGCCGCCGACACCGAGATCGTCGGGATTTCGCCCGACGCGGTGAAGAGCCATGACAAGTTCAGCAAGAAGCACGGGCTGGATTTCGCGCTCGCCGCAGACGAGACACAGGAGACGCTCAAGGCCTATGGCATCTGGGTCGAGAAGAGCATGTACGGAAAGACCTATATGGGCGTGGAGCGGACCACCTTCCTGATCGATCGGGACGGCAAGATCGCCCGCGTGTGGCCGAAGGTGAAGGTCGCCGGCCATGCCGAGGATGTTCTCGCCGCCGCGCGGGAATTGTGACGGACAAAAGGCCGGATGTTTCCCGGCATTTGCGAAGGGTTAACCCTAACAGTGTCTGATTGCGGGATCGGCAGCGTCACATCCGGTCCCGCGTATGACTCAGATTGCCTCGTCAGGCCCCGCCCTTCCCGTCACGGGGCTCGCCACCCATTCCTGCTACACGATACGCCGCTCGACCATGGTGGCGGGCCTCGCCTGGCTTGCCTTGACCACGGCCTGCAGCGGCGCGGCGGGATGGTACATCCTCAGCAAGGACGACCTCGCCGCAAGGCTGATCGCCCGCGAAACGGCGCGTCAATACGCCTATGAGGACCGGATCGCGGCGCTGCGCGCCGATGTCGACCGCCTTGCCAGCCGCGCGCTGCTCGACCAGGACGGCGTCGAGGCCCGCGTCGACGAACTCGCCACCCGCCAGGCCGAGCTCGAATCGCGCCAGGCGCTGGTCACAGCCCTGACCGAGACGCTCCAGGCCGGCGGCATCGCGCCCGCCGCGCGGACGGTGCTCCGCGCAAGGCCGATCAAGCCGGAGGAGCCGATCCGCGCGTCCGGCGTCACCAGCTTCGCACCGATCCTGCCGAGCAACCTGTCGCCTGGAAAACCGATGCCTGCGCCCGACACTCCGGCGCTGCGCGGGGCCGAGGACAGCCGAACCGCACCCTGGCAGTCCGGGCAGGCCACCCCGGAGCCGCCGGCCAAGCGCGTCACCGCGGCGCTCTCGCGACTTGACGGCGCCCTTACGGAAACCGCCAACGCGCAGCTGGACACCCGCAAGAACCGGTTGATTTCTGGCGGTACGGTGGGGCCGGCGCGATTTCGGGATGATGCTGGGCCTCAGGCTGCCTGAGGGCCGTCATTTTGAGCCGATTCTGGCGTTTTTCGCCGCTTCTGGTCAGACTCACCCCATGGCTTTTGCCCGTTCATGGAAGACCAGGCGGTCGAAGTTGTAGGCGATGTTGGCGAGCATGAGTTTGGCCTCGGCTCGGGCCAGGCCGATGGTGCGGATGAAGAGGCCGAACCTGTTCTTCTGGTGGGCGAAGACGTGCTCGACCGCAGCCCGGATCGCAGACTTGCCGGCATTGGCGCGCGCGACATGCGCCGGCATCGGCCGACCCGGCGGCTTGCGGCGATGGATGCGGCTGACCAGCATCTTCGCCGCCAGGCTTTTCTCGTTCGTCTGTGAGCGGTAGGCGCTGTCGGCCCAGACCTCGGAGGAGGTGTTCTGCGTCGTCACCAGGCGCGGCAGCATCCGTCCATCGGCATGCGCCGCCGATGTCACCGCGCTCTCCCGGATGAAGCCGAAGCGTCGGTCGATCGCGATGTGGGTCTTGTAGCCGAAGACCGGCAAGGCGATCTGCGGCAAGGGCTTGCCGTCGGGCCGATATCGGATCTTGCCGCCGATCTTCAGCGTCCAGCGCGCATCGACGTCCTTCTGTGCTGCCTTGCTGGGTTCGTCTGGCCAGATCTCCTTTGCCGTCTTGCCAGCCTTGATCGCCTCCTTCTCCGCGTCCGTGTTGCGCTGCTTGGGCGCCGGCACGAGGGAGGCATCGACGATCTGGCCCGACATCGGGATGTAGCCCTTCTTCTGAAGCTGCCAGTCGAAGGCCTTCATCACCCGCCGCAGCGTACCGGTCTCGGTCAGCCTGTTGCGGAAATGGCGGATCGTGTTCTCGTCGGGCGTCGGAGCGCCAAGATCAAAGCGCAGGAAGCGCATCCAGGACAGGCGGTCCCGGATCATGAACTCCATCTTCGCATCGCTGAGATTGTGCTGCGCCTGAAGGATCAGCGCCTTGAACATCGACACGGGATCGAAGGGCGGGCGTCCGCCCTTGGCTCCATCGCCGTAGCCAAGGCCCTCGACGAGCCAGCCACGGAAATACTCAAAGTCGATCGTCGCTTCGAGCGTCTCCAGCGGATCGCCGATCTGGCTCAGCCTTTCAAGATGCTCCGACAACCCAAACAACGACCGCTGTTCCATCGACCTGCCTCCAAATCAAGACAAGCCGAGTGAATCATGAAGCGGTCAATTCGGCGAGGTTTTTGCGGGCGTCCAGCTCGCCGAGGCCATCCGCTATGCCCTTCCGCGGTGGGCGGGGCTCAGCCGCTTCCTCGACGACGGCCGCGTCGAGATCGACTCCAACATCGTCGAGCGCGCCATCAGGCCGATCGCTTTGAATCGCAAGAATGCACTGTTCGCGGGTAGCGACGGCGGCGCCGAGCACTGGGCCGTCATCGCCTCGCTCGTCGAAACCGCCAAGCTCAACGGTGTCGACCCGCAAGCCTATCTCGTCGACATCATCGCCCGCATTGTCGCCGGACATCCGCAGAGCCAACTCGACGAGCTCCTGCCTTGGTCCTATGCGCCGGCACCGCTCAAGGCCGTGGCCTGAGAACAGCGCATACCGCGAAGCGACTATCCCAAGATTTTGCTTGCGCCCGAGGTGGCGTCCACACATGGCCGTGCGGCACGCCGGCCCGGCAGCGTTCACGCCGGATGCGTACGCCGCGCAGGCGGGCCATCTTGGTCGAGAGGCCGGTCTCGTCGATGAAGATCAGGCGCTCCGGGTCGAGCTCGGGCTGGCTCTCGAACCAGGCTTCGCGCCGCTCCGCGACGCCTGAGCGGTCCTGCTCGGCCGCGTGCGCGGTCTTTTTTTGACTGTCAGGCCACGCCGGTCGAAAAACTTCCAGAGCGTGCCGATCGCCGCCTTCAGGCCATGCTCAGCCAGCAGCCTGGCCTGCATCTCGGCCAGCGTGATGTCGCAGTCGGCGTCGATCAGCCCTTGCAGATAGGCCCCCTGCGGATCGAGGTTGGACCCCCGCGGCTGACCCTGTCAGCGCGCCTTGCGCTCTTCGGTTTCGCGCGTCCGGCGAAACCAGACGATCGCCGTTACGATCCCGACGCCAAACCGCTCGGCGGCATGACGGGCCGGCAGCCCTGCCTCAGCCGAGGCGATCACCCGCTCACGCATCTAGCCAGTTTTCCACTTCTCCCGTTTGCGACCAAAACAACAAAAACCCCGGGTCTCCCCGGGGTTCCTGTGCAATCACCGTAGGTTCTACGGAGCGAAACCAATCAGAAGTCGCGCTGAATCCGAAGTCGGCCTTCAAAGACGTCTTGATTGCTTTTGATAAACGTTAAACCATTAACACTGCGGTTGAAATCGACGACTTTGCCTGCCGGATCAAGACGACGGTAGAGCACTTCTACGCCAAGATCAAGATCCTTTACTGGCGACCAAATCACATTCGAACCCACCTGGATGAGCGACGTATCAGCCGTGTAGCCCGTCAGGTTGCCGCGGGCACCCGCAACAATCGGCGATTGAACAGTCGAATCATAGTCAAGCTTCGTATAGTTGGCGAAGACGGCTTGGCGAACCTGAGGAGTCCAGTAATGCCGGAAGGCGGCCGTCAGCGAATAACCTTTCGTCTTCTTGACGTTTCCAAAGGCATCGACCGCCGCATCAGTCTGAAGCGAACCAAGACCGCCAAGCTGACGAGTCGAGGCAGCATTGAGAAAGCCAAGATAGGCAATCGCGCCTTCGGCATATGTCGCCTGCAGCCAAAGAACGTCGCCAGCCGCAAAAGCAGGCAGGTTCAGCATCAGCCCGCCCTGAATGGCGTATCCGTATACCGTATCCTGGTTGAGAGCTCCGCCGACCGGCTTATTGAGCTCCTGCAGCGCAGCGGAAAGCTGAGCCGAGCCCCAGCCCTGCGTTAGGTTCAGGTTGCCGACGATATTGGGCAAGCGCGAACCGCCATAGTTGTAGGCAGTCGTACCGGCGGGAAACACGCCCGTGCCGGCAATACGACGCGACGTCGGCTCTTCCGCGCTGATCGTCGCGCTGAAGCCGCTGCCGAATGTCGCCGTGTAGGCGAAGAGAACTGGATCGAAAAGATAGCTGTCCGAGCCCGATGACCCGCTCCAGTTCAGAGCGTTGGCGTAGAAGTCGAAGAACGACGTCGCACGACCGGCCGTGATCGGACCGAACTGAATGAACGCTTTGTTCAGATCGATGGTCTGGGTGAAAGCCTGGGTCGCAATCGGAGTCAAGATAGTCTGATTGGTCACAAGTCCGGCATAGTTGCCGCCATTTCGGGTCATCTCGTAACGAATAAAAGTTCTCAGCGTGCCATAGGCGGTCGCGGTGCGAGCGTCGATGTTCAACGTTCCGCGTGCGCGAAAGCCGGAAACGTCCTGCTGTCGGTTGAAAGCCTCAAGATACCGCGCTTCGGCGCGAACACGGCCAGCGAAGCGCAGGCAGGTTTCGGTGCCGGGGATGTAGAAGAAGCCTGCGCCATAGGCGGAGCAGACGCGAACGTATTCGACCGGAGCGGCCTTCCGCGAAGGAAGATCGGCGGCCTGAGCCCCGGCGACCGCGGCGATACCGGCGGCAGAACCGAGGAGGAGGCTCTTAACGAGCTTCATTGGTAACCTCCAAATGAGTTTCGAGACCCTCGGGCTTCGGTCCGTTCCGTTTCGGCAGCCCCAGGAGACCAAACCGAAGAACTCGCCTATTCCCGGCTTTTCGCCCGTCCCTGAACCATTCAGAGGCGAAGACGAAAAACAGCGACCGGGAATTGCCCGACGCAGAAACACCATACGAATGCGGGGTTGCCGATCAACCTCAATCACGCCGCCGGAAGCCTAAAAGGCGGCGCTTCGGCGGGATTAGCCGCCAATGTGGCTATCAGGCAACATATAGGAAATGGACGCCTTCAATACGCGCCAATTAAAGATCGCAGCTTGAAAAGCACTCCAAATATTAAAGGTTAATTCCTTTAGCTATAGAATTAACTTGCTGCATTTGTTTGACCTCTTCTACGAGATTTGACGAAATTCGTCGCATGTCAGCTAACAATTTTTTGATCTTTTTTTCCGACACAACCATACTATGTATGCCGTTAATACGGTACTTATCCTGTATTTTTCTTGCTAAATCGACAGATAATAACTTTTTTTGCAGTAACACTGCGCTAACAAATGCTGGAGAGCAGTTCAATTCGCTAGCGAACTGTTTTTGATTCAGTCCGGCAACAGATAGTGCAGCATTTATAATATCACGCGAGAAGTTTATATATGAATCATACCCATCAATATAAACCTCTATTTTATTAAACTCAGTCGCTATTTCGTTCAAGCCAAAACGGTCATCGTACTCTAACTTCAATTTTACGTTTCCGCTATCATCATAATTCGCTTCATTAGGCTTATCACGGCACGTAATTTCGTCGCCGCTGTCGGTCGATTTGAAGCCAATCCCCTGTGCAATGTAATAGCCTCTAAGGCGCGCCAAAGTGGTATCAGCTATCGCGCGCGAGCCCCGCTCGAATTCCGTCAGCGTTCGTTTTCCTATTGGAGCTTGCTCGCAGACTGTCTTCATATCCAGATTCAAAAATGCGCGTGCTGCTCGGGCCTGTCCAGGAGTCATTCCATCTCTTTCCGGCGCTACACTGAAGTCACTCAGAATACTCCCTATCATAGCGGGCAGGAAGCGGTTGCAGGAGGCATTCCCGGCCAGCCTCGAATCCGCGTTGTGAACCGCTCCGGACTTGTCGGAGGCTCCAACTCCTGAGCAACCAGCCATGGCGGCGTGACTCAACGAAACGGCCTACGGGAAACCCGGAGGGATCAACAAGCTGACCCCAATTAGGATCGATTAGGACGGGCCGGCTTTTTCACTCGCCATAGCGGAGGTCACCCGACCAAGGCAAAAAAGCTTAACGAAAACGAAAATGCACTATTGCAACTCATTCTCATATGCATATTTTCGCTCATCGTGGGGTTAGGGTACGACCTGGAGGCTAGCTCGCTGTCGCTTTCGTCCTTTCCGCAATGACCGCTGTCGTCGCCGACCTTGCCGTGCGCAACGGACGCTCAGTTAACTAGCAACATCACGAAATCATAGCTCCATGGAGCCTTTATGAACCTATCCTACGCTGTCACAGCATATTTTGTTGGTATTACTCTCGCCCTTGCCCAACCTCAGGGCCAGACGGATCGTATCCAACCGCCGGGCGGCGGTGATGGAACTGATGACCGTCCTGCCAAGGGGATCCAGGACAACTCTTTCCTGATCGAAGAGGCCTACAATCAGGAGGCCGGGGTCGTTCAGGGTATCGCCACGCTGCGGAAGCAAGGCCGAGATCGCTATATCGCCTTCACAAACGAGTTCCCCCTTGGAAGCCAGATCCACCAATTCTCCTACGTGTTGCCGTACTCGGTCCTAAGAGTCCGTCCCGGAACTCATGACGCTCGCGCGATGCGGCGGATAAGAACCATGGCGGCGGCTGCGTAGAGGAAGGCCGTCGCGGAGGCGA
>FWWL01003309.1_pt1 | contig 29971 bp, 28 predicted proteins | sample 2228331 | NCBI WGS metagenome assembly FWWL01 (sample SAMEA103939775, study PRJEB20133) | metagenome
TTGCGTGTTCATCGTTCTTCACCCCATTAGTCCGCTGGAGTGCCCTGCGAATGGGGTGCAACGCAGGGCTACTCCAGCGATGGTGCGATTATACCTCACTTCAGCGAGAGAAGCACTTCCCCTTGCAAGTCGAGGGGGGAATGTGCTATAATCATGGGTGTGGGGCGAATGTTTGAATGTGAGCCTATCTGCTCCACCAAAAGGTACAATTCCTGCCAGACGCCATGAGACGACGCCGACGCAAGCCCTTTCAACGCTATTTCACGGTGGCTGAAGCCAACGCGCTCATCCCGGAGCTTCAGAAACAGATTCTGCGCCTGCAAGCGCTGTTCGAACGCCTGCGTGAGGAATATGGCGAGAAAGCCCAGCAGGTGTTCCAGCTCGAACAGCGCAACGGGCATCCGCCTGAATGGGAGCCGTCGCCCGCTGCGGAAGCCATCCATCAAGCTGTCGACGAACTCCACGCGCTGGGCATCATCCTGCGCGATGTGGAGTATGGAATCGTCGATTTCCCGCACCTGCGCGACGGACGCGAGGTGTTCCTCTGCTGGAAACTGGGCGAGGAGTGCGTCCGCTACTGGCACGAACTTGATGCCGGCTTCAACGCCCGCAAACCGCTGACGGAGGGGTAGTATGATGCGTGTGCGGGCGCCAGGGCGAGTCAATCTGATTGGCGAACATACCGACTATAACGACGGCTTCGTCCTGCCCGTTGCGATAGACCGCGAGATTCACCTGCACGCCCAGCCGCGCCCCGACCACCTCTGCCTGCTCTACTCTGAGACGCTCGACGAGCAGATTGAACTGCCGTTGGACACCTTGCTGGAGACACCGCCCGACGCCCTGCCCGAAGGCTGGACGCGCTATGTGGCGGGCGTCGCTGTCATGCTGATGCGCCACACAGGACGGATGCTCACAGGCGTTGAAGGCGTGGTCTCCAGCACGCTACCGACGGGCGCAGGGCTTAGCTCCTCCGCCGCGCTGGAAGCTGTCTTCGCGACCCTCTGGAACACGCTGGACCATCTCCAACTGGATGGCTGGACGCTCGCACGGCTCTGCCAGCAGGCAGAGCATGAGTATGCAGGCGTCCACTGTGGGATTATGGATCAGGCGGCGAGCCTGCTGACCCAGCAGGGCAACGCACTCTTTATCGACACGCGCACTTTGCAGACGCGCCATGTGCCCCTGCCGCCACAGTGGCTGGTTGTGGTGGCGGACACAGGCAAGCCGCGCACGCTGAGCGGTTCCGAATACAATCAGCGTCGGCAGGAATGCCAGCAGGCGGTGGAGGCGTTTCGGTTGGCGCTGGGCGAGGGGATTGGCGCATTGCGCGATGTGTCGCCCGATGTCGCGATGCTCTACCTGCCCCTGTTGCCAGAGCCGTCGCGCCGACGCGCCCGCCATGTGATGAGCGAGAACGCGCGGGTGCTCGCCTTTCTGGATGCGCTCGCCCATGCCGACGCGCAGAGAGTGCGCCAACTCATGCTCGCCTCACACGCCTCCCTGCGCGATGACTACGAGGTCAGCTGCCCAGAACTTGACGCGATGGTCTCCGCATGTCTGGACGCGCCTGGCTGTATCGGCGTGCGCCTCACGGGCGCAGGGTTCGGGGGCGCATGCGTCGCGCTGGTCGAACGCGCCCAAGTGGAGCCGTTTCTCAAAGCGGCGGACACCACCTACCGCGCCCAGAGCCACTACACGCCCCAATTCTTCATCTGCGAATCGGTCGCCGGCGCAACCGCTTCCCACTTCACCGCCAGCCCTCACGGGTGAGGAAGAGATCGCGAGCATGTTCCGAGGCTCCCGATTCCAATCCTCGATATCCACGATGCCCGCCATCGTCTTTCCCATCGAGACCCACGCTGTAAAGCAGATAACGCTCACCCGCAAGGCGATAGACGAATGGATGCCCGCTGAAGGGGTCGATAGCCAACTCGCGCAAATTGAGTTCCTCCAGCGACGCAGGATAGCGCCCCTCACGCAAACGATACTCCCGCAACAATAGGTGCGCAATCATCAATCGGCGGCGCGTGCGTGTATACCAATACGCATCAGCCAAATTTTGCACCGCCAGCATCTCACCTGCTATATAGCCGAAAAGGGTTTGTCTGTCATACTCTCTGCGCTGGAGCGGACGATAGCGCCCACCTTGCAGAGCCACCGCATCCGCAACGGCTTGCCAACCACGAACAATCTCTCGCCGCAGCTCACTTCGCAGCTGCTGATAGATCCCAGGCTGATTTTGCAACCGCCCTATCTCCGTCTCCAGCATTTCCAACCGCTGTATTCCCGCCTCCAATGCTTCTCTTTCCTCCGTGACATCTTCTCCCGTCACCCCATTGAGGAGCGCCTTCCGCTGATTGAGGTTCATCTTCAGATACGCCTTGAGGTTAGTCAAATCCATCGACGGCGGCAGGAATATATCGATCGCGCGGAGAGCCTCACTCAGTTCGCTCTCGATAACGCTACCGATGCGGTCGGGGGTGCGTTCGCTTTCAATTAAAGTGCGTGCTATTTCGCGGCACTCCTGCGCCGAGAAAAAGTCTATCTCACGGATGATAGGGGCATGGATGGTTGCCTCCATCGCAACGCCTGATAAATAGGCAAGCGGTGCATCGCCTTGTATATCGCGCGCCATTTTGAACCCGATGCGCCAGTCGTTGACTGCATCCATCCCATCTTTGGTGGCAATCGCCCAGCGAATGCGCGTGTTGATAAAGCGTGCGAGGCTGCGCAGGCGTGCCAAGTCGTCGAAAATGTCTGATTGAAAGCTAAGTGGAATCCCGTACAGATGGTTCACAAAACCGCTATACTGGCGTTCTAATTCGTCCAAAAGGGAACTTATACCTATGCCCTTGAAGGGCCACCAATAGGGTTTGGTGTAGCCTTGTCGCAGGGTGTTGAACACACCCCGCTGGCGCTCCACCCATTGCATTTCCGCGTGGGTCGGTGGCTGCTGGTTGCCCGCATAGGCTTCCGACCCTTTCAACTGCCTTGCCGCGCTGATATAGTAGTCATAGGCATTATTTGACGGCAGGCGCGGTTGATACTCGCTCATCTTCCTATAGACTGTCTGCCTCGCCATCCCGCTCACCGCATGAAGTGTACCTTAGACACAAGAGACTTAACGCCGAATCGCTCGTCGAACTTGGTGGGAAGTTATCGCAGGCACAGGAGATTATCTATGCGATACACGGCTCGGTGTGCATTGATTGTAATTGGGCTGGCAGGGGCGTTGCAGGTGAGCACAGCCCAACCTCCGCCTGTACCTGCCTATCAGATGGTCATCGCGGGCAATCGGCGCGTGCGACAGCACCCCGCTATCATTAGGTAAACTACAGAGGGGGAGATTCCCAATGTCAACACGGCGACCATCAGTACAGCGGGAGTACCAGCAGCAGATTTTCCTGCGCTGGATTACCACCATCACCTACCGCATGATTACGGTAGGTGCGATTCTGTTCGCGGTGGGGCTGGCATACCTACTCTACGCGCTCTTTATGCTGGGCGACCAGAGCAGCTATAGCCCAGCGGATACCGCTCGCATCCAGGGCAACCTGACCCTGTTCGGTCGGCTGGCACTGGTGGGCGCGGGCATGGTGGTGATTGGGCTGGCGTGGAACTATCTGGAGGAGGAAGTAGTTGGCTTCATCCTCGTGCTCTTGGCGGTCTTCTTCTACTGGGGCATCCCCTTCTTGTTGGGGCAGATAACTAACCTACCGCCTCCTGGCTCCCTGCACGAGTTCGCCCTGAACCAGCTGCGCAACCTGATGTGGGTGCTGTTCCCGCCGGGCATCATTCTGGTGGTGTTCGTCGGGATTGCCCAAGGCATTCGGCGGATGCGCTACGGCGCCACGCTTGACCAGACGCTGAAGCTGGGTTCGGGTGTGAGCAAGCAGGAGGTTCAACAGCGTTTTCTGGGCAAATGCTGGCAGCTCCCGTTCTGTCGCGACTATGTGCGCCAACGGTGTCCCATCTTCCACGCACGACGCACCTGCTGGCGCGAGGGTGTCGGCTGTATGTGTGAAGAGAAAAATATCGTGATGGCGTTGCAGAATGTGCGCCTGAGCGATGACCCCGAAAAGAACGCCAAGTACATCCCGCACAATAAGACCCTCACCAAAGCCGAGTTGCGTGCGCGTTGTGCCGAGTGCGTCATCTACAACGAACATCAGCGCCAGAAGTATCAGCTCTTCGCGCCGCTGACGGTGGGCGCGATTATCGGTAGTGCCTACTTTTTCCGCGCCCCCCTCCAAGAGAAGGTGTTCAACCTGCTGTCGCTGTTGGATCAGCTGCTGGCGCGGTTCACCCTGATGCCGTCGGAAGCGCAGAAAGGCGTGCTGGAAGCAGCAGCACGCGCCAACGAGACCGCCGCGCTGGTGCTCTATATCTCGCTGGTGATTGTGGCGCTGAGCTATGCCCTGCGAATCGTGGAGACGGTGATTTTCAAATGGAAGCTGTGAAGGAGTGGCTGGAACAGTTGGAGCAGTTGGCACGCTTGATGAGTCAGCGGGGTGTCGCGCTGATGGAGATACGGGTAGACGGCGCGCATGTGCGCTTGAGCCGTGCGCCCACCGAGCCAACCCTGCACGAGGAATCGATGCCGCCCCTCTTTTTGACAGGCTATCAGGACGCCACCCGCCCAGAGCCAGAGGAGACCCAGAGCCAGTGGCAGCCGCCTGGTCCGATTGAGGTGCGCTCGCCGATGGTCGGCTACTGCACGCCGATGCCCATCGAGCCAAGCAGTCGGGTGGAGCGCGGTCAGCCCATCGCGACGATCCATGTGCTGGGTATCCCGAACGAAGTGCCTGCGCCCATCACAGGCATCTTGCTCAGTTGGCAGGTGGATCATGGCGACGCCGTGGAATACGGACAGCCCATCGCGCTCATCCAACCGCTTGCCGAAGAGGAGTAAAAAAGAACCCACTCACAGATGGGGGAGGGTGTTTTGAACTTGCGCACCCTCCCCTGGAGATTATGGGCACTCGATGCGCCGAATGATAATGTGGTCCACTCCCGCCTCGCAGATGGAGTCGTTCGGGTTGTCCACCGTGCCGAAGCGGATACGCACTTGTGCGCTCGGCGTCACATAGTCGCCTACCCGAAAACTGCGACGCACCCACTGGTTCTCGCTGCCGGTGAAGGTCACCGTCTCCACGCGCACCCACGAGGTGCCGTTATTGTTGGAGACCTCCACGAAGAAGGTGTCGTTGATGGTTGTGCCGTTGTAGAACCAGCGGTAATACTCCACGATGGCGTCGCTCCCCTGCAGATTGATAAGGGGTGAGATGAGGTAGGTCGGTCCGCCATCCACATCGGCTTCGCCGACCGAGCCGCCCGCGCTTCCCTGCCCCGTGAAGAAGCAGCGCGAACCACTATCGGGCGAATCGCTGCCGGGATTGGCAGGTCGACCGTCCTGGATGGTGCCGCGCGGGATGTTGCGCGTCCATGCGCCAGTGGTCAGACTCTGGTTCTGCACCGTCCAGCCCATGTCGGTCTCGGCGGTATCCTCCATGATGGTGGTCAGTCCTGTGGCGACCAGCACCGTTTGGGCAGCACTCTGCCCACTGCGTGGATAGTAAGTCACGCGCCCCTGCGTGTCATACGCCTCGATATAGTAGCGCACGGTGCTACCGCAGGCGGGTACAGGCAGAACCGCAACGAAGCGGTCGCCCGCCATCCAGCGCATGGGCAACGATTGGTACGCGCCCCTGTTTATTGAGTAGCGCAGGAACACCCGATTGCGGTCCGGTTGCCCCACGAGTTCGGACACGCGCACCACGAAGCGCATCAGGGGTAGAAGGTTGCCCTGTGGCGGCGCCACGACAGAACCGGGCAACTGCAACGCATCGATGCGCAGCCAGTCGATCTGCGGGGCGGGCAGATTGTGGCGCGAGAAGCCCTCATTAATTTGGAAATAGTGCGGTGTGCCGTTGTAAATGTTATTATCGTCGTCATCCAGCGTTAGCACATCGATGGTGATTTGGGGCGAGATGCCGTTCGGGCGCAAGAGGATGCTGTTCAGGTACCACTCGCGCACCTTCTGCAGGGCGAAGGCGGGATTACTGCTATAGCGCTGACGCATCGACAGATAGGTCTGCCAGAACGCGCCACTAATCACCTGCCCACAGTAATGCACCTCGCCTGAGCATGGGTAGCGCACATTGTTGACCGCGTTGCGGATACAGCCCGTGCCGATGCCACGAAACTCCAGCCCCAAACAAGGATCCGCGGTTAGAAAGGCTGCCGTCACATCCGCCATACCCTCGTGATAGTCGCCAGAGGCACTGGGATGCCCCATCGCAATGATAAAGTGCCCGTACTCATGATAAATCACGGTGGAGTATGCCGTGTTCACACAGCCACCGCCAGAGCGATAGAAGTTGATGGTGCGATTGCTATAGTAGGCGTTGCAGGTGCTGGCGATGTTCACATTGCAGGGGATGGTGTAGTCGATGCCGGGATAACTGGGGTTGATCGATTTGGCGAAGTCGTGCACAATCTGGGTGTGCAGGAAGCCGTTCACCTGCGCTGTGTTCAGCTCCACCCGCTCGGTGTTGAAGATGAAGTCGGCGGGTCCGGGCGGTGTCACTGTCTGCTGGAGGGCGAGGGTGGAGCCTGCCCGATTGTTGACCTGCACCCAAGGTCCAATCAGGTTCGCCTGCACGGTTGCCTGCCCGCTGCCACTGAACGGCAGGGTGAAGAAGCCTTCAGGGTCGGTGAACACGCTGGAGCCGCCCACGAGCGTCACGCGCAGCTGGGGCATCGGCTGAAGCACGGGCGGGTTCTGGCTGTGGTCGGGTCGCAAGCCGGGCGTCGCATAGCCCTGCACGCGCCCCGTGATGTCCACGAAATAGACCTCGGAGCGCCACTCAAGCGGTACGCCCGCGTGCGCATCGATAAACACACGATACCGCTCGGGCTTCTCTGGGCGACGGGCGTCGACGGTCAGCACCCACGCGAGATGGGTGCGCTCCTCACCAGGATAGATGACCAGTTCGGGTTTGCCCTCCGGGTACAGATCGGGGCGCAACTTGCCCACCAGCGCGCTGACCTGCTCAGCGGTCAAGTTGGGCGGAAACGAGACAGGTTCCACGAAGCGCACCGCACTACTTGCCAGCACCAGCGGGTAGTCAGGGGCGTTGCGCACCAGCAGGGTCAGCTCGCCGCGGTCTACGGGGATGCCCTGCACCTGTTGCTGGAAGTAGACGGCGGTATAGCGGGGCGGTAGCACCTCCTGCGTGCCGCTTAGCACCAGCTCGCTTGCGCCGGGGGTGAATAGCCCGCTGTAGCGGGCGACAAACGCGAGCGCGGAGTCGATGGGGGAGGAGCCGTAGCCGAATGGCACGCCCCACACACGCCGAACGACCGTGCCTTCCTCGTACAGCAGCACGCCAGGCGCCTCTTTTTGCAGCTGCGCCGCGAGCTGCGTTCGCAATTGCACCGCGTCGGGCGTCTGCGCCCATAGCCCAACGCAGAGCCAGAAGCTACTTAGCACCAGCATCAACCATCGGTTCATCATATCCATCCCTCCAACATGTCTGACAGGTCCGGCAAGTCCGACAAGTCGGACTTGTTCAGGACATAAGCCTGTGGAATTACAATCTTATTTCGACTGGCAACGGGTAAAATCCTCTCGCTGCTCCCTGAATGACTCGATGGGGTACAATCTGGACGGATGGAGGACATAGCGTATGAAGCGAACTTATCAACCGAACAATCGGCATCGCCACAAGGTGCACGGCTTCCGGCGGCGGATGCGCAGTAAAGACGGGCAAAATGTGCTGAAGCGGCGGCGGCTCAAAGGGCGCTGGCGGCTCACCGTCGACTAAATGTTGCCTCGCTCCGCGCGACTGCGCCGACGCCACGAGTTTGAACGCGCCTACCAGCAGGGGAGACGAGTACGGATGGCGACCTTTACCATGTATGCTTATCCTCGTGGGGACAACCAGCCGACGCGAATCGGCATCGTGGCAGGACGGCAGTTCAATACGCATGTGCGTCGCAATCGGGCGAAGCGCCGTCTGCGCGCCGCTTCGCGCGCCCTGCTGACCCAGCTACCGCCGGGCTACGATCTGGTGCTGGTGGCGCATACGGCGGTACTAAACGCGCCCTTCGAAAGCATTCAGCGCCAGCTTGCCGACGCGCTTTCCCAACTGAGCATCCTGAAAGAGGAGGGAGGTGGTTCGCCATGACCCAACCCGTTCGTCCGAGCCTTCTTGCACGGGTGTTGATGGGCGCCATCCGCCTCTACCAACGTGTCTCCCGCCTGAAGCCACCTGTCTGCCGATTCTATCCGAGCTGTTCGCAATACACCTACGAGGCGATCCAGCGGTTTGGCGCATTGCGCGGGCTGTGGCTGGGGCTAAAGCGCATCCTGCGCTGTCATCCCTTCCACCCCGGCGGGTATGACCCTGTGCCCGACCCTCACCGTAGCACGGGCGTCCCACCCATAAAGCGTGGCACGGGCGTCCCGCCCGTGCAATATGGCTTGGGTGTCCCGCCCCTGAACCCCTCATCCAACCCCCGTCCGCGCCGTTCGACTCGCCTGAATGGAGCACGGCGGAACTAAGGGCGAAAGTGCTAAAGCAATAACGAAGAGAGGAATCACACAATGACACAGGAGCCTATCGATCAGAAAAAACTGTTTGTGCAGACGATGCTCATCGCGACGGTCATCTGGCTGTTGGTGCTGATGGGCTGGAGCTATTTCGCACGCCCGCCCATCAGCGACAAAAAGCCGGAGCAACTCATCGCTGAGGTCGAAAAACTGCGCAACGAGAAAGATTATGCCGAGGCGATGCGCCGCTGTCAGGAACTCACAAGTCGCTTCCCGGGCACGGAGTACGGCGCGCTCGGCTTGCTACTCGAAGCGAAAATCTATTATGAAGATAAAAAAGAGGTGCAACAGGCATTTAATGCGTTGCGCCGATTGGAGGAGTTCTATCCACACACGGTAGTCTACCGCCAGCAGGGACGCGCCCTGCAGGAGAAGGTGGAACGGGAGATCGATACGCACAACCGCCAGTTCCCGTCCTATCAGATTATTCACTGGCTGGTCAGCCTGTTCGGGCGCTCCGATGCGAGCTATGTGCTGGCAATCGTGGTGATTGCCCTGCTGGTGCGCCTGCTGTTGCTGCCACTTTCGAACAAACAGTTTGCCAGCATGCGCAAGATGGTACAGCTCGCGCCCAAATTGCAGGAGCTTCAGGCGAAATATGCGGGTGAGGAGTTGATGCGCCGTCAGATGGAGCTGTATCGCCGTTATGGGGTCAATCCCATGTCGGGCTGTTTCTATGCCCTCCTGCCCATCCCTTTCCTCATCTGGGTCTACAATATGATCCTGCTCTATCAGGTGCAGTTCAAGCAGGCGCACTTCCTCTGGATTAATCCGGAACTAAGCGCCCGCTTTCCGGGGCTAATTGGCTCCCATCTGGCGCAGTTCGACGCGCCCCTGATGTTGCTTTACGCCATCAGCATGTATGTCAGCAGTCGCCTGATGGTGAGCGACCCATCGCAGGCGCAGATGCAGAAGATGATGGCGCTGATAACCACCGCGATGTTCGCCATTTTTGCGTGGCAATTTCGCTTCCCTTCAGCGTTCATCCTCTATTGGATGCTCACCAACATTTTCTACACGCTCCATTATATGCTTTATATGCGTCGTCCCGCGCCGGTGCTGGAGCCTGTGGAGCCGGTGAGTGAGCCGACGAACCGCATTATTCGGGATGGGCGCAAGCCCCGCTATCAGCCGCCCCAAAAGCGTTCCAAACGAAAATAAGGAGGGAGCCATTCATGACATCGGTCGAAGCGACAGGCAATACAGTTGAGGAAGCCAAGCGCAAAGCGCTGGAGCAGTTAGGTGTGCAGGACGAGAGCCGGGTGCAGTTCGAGGTGCTGGATGAGGGCAGGCGCAGTCTGCTGGGCATTCTGGTCTCGCCCGCCCGCGTGCGCGCCACCCTGATGGAGCCGGTGGAAAGCCAGCCCGCTGTCGAAGCGGAAATCGTCTCACCCGAAGTGGCGCGTCAGGTTGCTGACTATGTGGACAAATTACTGCGTCGATTGCGCCTGAATATGCAAGCTGTTCTGCGCGGCACGCATGGGCGCTATGTGGAGATTGAGATGGTCGGACGCGATGTGCCCGTGCTAATTGGCAAAAATGGGGAGGTCATCAATCAGCTCCAGTTTCTGCTGAACCTGATAGTGCCGCGGGCGACGGGGCTCGATGTGCGCCTCGTGCTGGATGGGGCAGGCTGGCGTCGGCGGCGCACCGAGCGCCTGCGTAATCAGGTGATTGCAATTGCCAACGAGGTCAAGAAGCGGCGCGAAGAGGCGGTTCTGCCTCCGATGCCCCCGCACGAACGGCGCATCGTGCACCAGACGCTCAAAGATGACCCCGAGATTATCACCTACAGCGAGGGCGAGGAGCCGAACCGCTATGTGGTCATCTCGCCGCGTGAGCCAGCCTCATGACACCCTTGCATTCGGCGGGCAACATGGGGTATTATCTATGGCGTCGGGGCGTGGCGCAGTATGGTTAGCGCGCTACCATGGGGTGGTAGAGGTCCCCGGTTCGAGTCCGGGCGCCCCGACCATTCTAATGCGCCCGTAGCTCAGCGGACCAGAGCACCAGACTTCGGATCTGGGGGTCGGGGGTTCGAATCCCTCCGGGCGCGCCAATATTTTGGGCAGTTCCTCTCGTCGGTTGGACGCCTCTCCCTCCCATAAAGGGTATACTTCCACCGTATGGTCAAGCAGGTCGCACGAGAGGCACAGCTCAAACGGGTGCGTTCGCGAACCCCGCGCATGTGGGCAGCAGACCGACCGCTCACCATCGATGACTACCTACGCCTCACCGATGAGGATGACCTGTACGAGCTAATCGACGGTATCTTGGTGGAGCGAACGATGGCTGCCGTCTGGCAACATGAGCAGCTATTCGCATGGTTGATGTCCATCGTGCGAACCTATGTGGAGGCACAAGATTTAGGCTATGTGTCTGGCTCGCGTTCAGCCGTCAAAATCAACGATTTTCGCTCCCGCCTGCCCGACCTACTCTTTATCCGTAAGGAACACGCTCATATTATCACGGAGCCAATCATTCTTGAAGCACCTGACTGGGTGCTGGAAATCCGTTCCAAAGCGAACAATCCTGCGGAGTGGCATGCACTGGAAGTGGATTACCGTTCGATTGGCGTGCCAGAGTTGTGGCTGGTAGAACCGCAAGCGCGCGTGGTGCGGGTGGTGCGCCAGACAGAAGCGGGATATGTGGCGTTCGAGCAGTCGGAGGGTCGGCTGGAAGCGGTCGCACTGCCTGGTTTCCGGCTGGAGACCTCGTGGCTCTTTTTTGAGATGCCACGCCCGTCAGTAATTGAGGTGCTGAGGCAACTCGGCGTCGTGTAAGCCCTCAAGGGGTTTGAGCCTCGCCTAATAAGGGGTACTGCTCTGGCGGGATTTTGCGCCCCTGCGTGTCGGTGCAGTAGAAGCTCAGCAGGGTGCGTCCTGCCCACTGCCCCAAGCGTGCACTGTGGATGTTCCAGCCCAGTCGGGAGAGGCGGTAGGCAGCTCGATAGAGCGCGCCCGCGTCGGGCGCCGTCTGCATATCGACCACTGTGTAGGTCTCGGAGGCATCATCGTGAATCTGGAGCTGGCGCAGTTGCAAGGGGCTGTCGGGGTCTTTGCCATGCTCGCGCAGTAGCTCACTGACCGACTGCTCGCCCGTCAGCACACGCTGGAGTGCTTTCTCCAGCACACGCGCCTGGTTGGGCGAGAGCGGGCGGTGGCGAATGGTAATCCAGAGCGTGTCGAGCGCGACGCGCGGCTCATCTTCGCGTGTCAGCACTCGGGCGGCGCTCACCTCCGCGTCCAGCGCATAGAGCACGCCCGCAATCTTGCTCAACAAGCCCGGCTGGGGGTCGTCAAAGGTGCAGATGGTCAGCTCGGTGTAGGGCGACCCCTGCGCCTGATGGAACTCAATCACAGGTCCTTTGCCTTCGCGCACGCGCTGGATGTAATGGATGTGCAACATAATCTGCTCGGACGGGGTGTTGAGCAGGTAGGCGGCGGGCATCTGCTGAATGTGCTGCTCGATCAGTTCGGCAGGGAGCGGATGGCGCGAGAGTTCGCGCATCAATCGCTTGCGCAGGGTGGCGAGGTTGGGCACGCTCACCGGCTCGCCCTCCTCCAGCGCTTGAAGCGCTCGTCGATAGAGTTCCTGCAGGAACACCGCTTGCGCTGGCGTCCAGATGCGCTCGCCCACCGCCTGGGTATCCGCGCAGGTGAGCAGGTAGAGCATCTGGAGCCGTTCCGGGTCGTTCACGATACGGATGAACTCGCGAATCGTTTCGGGCAGGTGGAGGTCGCGCTGGCGTGCGGTCTGTGCCATCAGCAGGTGGTGGCGCACCAGAAACTCTAACTCGTCCGCGTACTCCTCCCAGCCCAGCTGCTGAGCCGTCTCGCGGGCGATGTCCGCGCCTGCCTCCGCGTGCGGACGGGTGCCGTCCGCCTTGCCCACATCGTGGAGCAACAGCGCCATATACAGCACTTCTGGGCGCGGGAGCTGGCTCAGGATGTTAGACAAGTGGGACGGGATTTCACGGGCAGGGACGCCCATGCGATGGGGATGCCCGTGCCACGCCACGAAGCTGTCCAAGAGGCGAACGGCTTGCAAGGTATGCTCGCCAACAGTGAACTCATGGGTCGGATCGCCGGCGGGCAAGCTCATGATGGTTCCGAAGGCGGGAAGCGCCCAGCCCAACACGCCCAATCGCGCCATCGGCTCCAGCACGCGATAGACCTCGCCGGGCTGGCTTAGAATCTCACGCAGGGCTTGCCCCACCTCGCGCGGGTCAGGCGGGGCGGAACAGTTCGCGAGCGTCTCTTCGATACGCGCCTCGATTTGTGGGCTGAGCGTCAAGCGGTACTTCTGCGCCAGTCGGAACACCCAGAGGCACCATTCAGGCGATTCGCGCTCCAGCGCAGGCGCAGGCTCAATTTGCAGATTGACACTGTCCAGTCCCAGCCCCAGAATGAGTTTCGAGCGGATGAGCCGTTCGATAGCGCGTTGGGTGATGCGGGCGTGCATGCTCAGGGCGTCCATCACCCATCGGGTGAATGCGCTCTGCTCGATGCCCAGTCGCTCCGCGATTTCCGCTTGGCGTGTAAGCGTGAGGATGTCGCGTGCCTCGCCCGCAATCGCGTGCAGGTATGCCCGGACACGGCTCAGGGTGTGCGTGGCGGAATCGAGCGCGTCCGCTTCCGTCTGGCTTAGGATGCCCTCCGCGACCAGCGTAGGCAGGACCGCATGGGCAGGGACGCCATAGCGCACTTGGCTGAGCCAGTTGAGCGTATGGCGGTCGCGCAGTCCGCCGCGCCCCTCCTTCAGGTTCGGCTCCATGCGCAAGATGCCCTCGCCCTGCCTCGCCCAACGCGCCCGATACTCCTGATAACGCTCCAGCATGAAGCCTGTGGGGTCGAGCGTGTGCCAGAAGCGCGTTTCAAACCCCTCTGCGACGGCGCGACTGCCCGCCACAAGGCGCATATCCAACAGTCCCGTGCGTGTCTTCTCGTCCAGCGTCCCACAATCGTCTATCAGGCGGTAGGCATAGCCCACCTTGAGCCGAGCCTGTGTGTGCAGAACATTCATCAGCGCCTGAAACAGGTGCTTCACCAACCGCTCGGTGAACGGCTCGTTCTCCTGCAGAGGGATGAAGGTCAGATCGATGTCGGAACAGGGCGCAAGGTCCGCGCGTCCATAGCCGCCTGTGGCGAGGATGGCGAGCGCCTCGTTCGGAACAAGCGCGACCTCTTGCCCCGCTTGGTGGTGCGCCCAGTGATAAAGCGCTTGGAGGGCGGTATCGATCAGCGCGGTGTATTCGTGCGACCACTCCCGCTCCTCACAAGGGGGGGTGAAGGGTTTGAATTGCCACAGGCGTTCAATCAGGCGCGTGCGCTCTTCGCTCAGCCACGCGCCGACCTCCTCTGGCGTTTGCTCTTTTGCCGATCCTGTCGGCTTCACGGGCGGGACGCCCGTGCCACGGTTCGGCTTCACGGGCGGGACACCCGTGCCACGCGCTTTTGCGCCCATAGAGGAGATTGTACCTCTAAAGGGATGCAGGAGAATCGGTCTGCCCGCTCGAATCGTCTAATCGAGGGGTGAAGTGTGATGGTCAAGGGGCAACGGTGCGTGTGGGAGCTGTTGCTAAGCCCGATGTTGTGGGGGCTAACTCTCGCCTGTCCGCAGGCGACCCGACCCACGCTGGCAATTGGCGCGTTTGAGGGCAACGCCGAAACGCTTGTGCAGGAGGTGCGCCAGCGCGTGGTGCAGACGCTCGCCCTTTCGACCCACCTGCAGATAACCGATCGGTTGCAGGCGCGCGCCCTGTTGCAGGAGCAACGCCTGCGTGAATCGGGACTGACAGGCGATACGCCTCCTGCCCCCCTTTCTAAAGGGGGAGAGAGGGGGGATCTGGGCACGAATGCGCCCCTCGCACCCGCGAACTGGCTGCTGGTCGGGCGCATCGTGAGCGATGAGACACGCCTGCAGATCGAGCTGAGCTGTCTTGATGTGCGCACAGGCGCACTGCTTATTGGTGGTGTGGAGGTGGTCAGTGGCGCACGCGCGGAGTGGGAGACGCTTGCCCAGCGTGCGGGCGAGCGCATGCACCGCCGCCTGACCGGCAAAACGCTGCCTGTCGGTATCCCCATCGAGCCACTACCCGACGAAGGCGTCCCGCCCAGCCGCAACCTGCGCGACTATGAGGAAAGCCCCTACCGCTGGCACATCGACTATGTGCTCGAAAAGGGCTGGATGCGCCTTTATCCCGACGGCACTTTCCGCCCGCAGGAACCCGTGTCCGCCTGCTACTTCGCTGGACTGTTGAAGCGTCTGCAAGCGCAGTTAGGCACTTTCGTCGCCTATGAGCCGTCGGAACCGAACCGCCCGATCAGTCGCGGGCAGGCGGTGATTTTGCTCACCAAACTGAGCGAGTCCCGACTGCCTACCACACGCTCCTCATATCTGGATATGCCCGATTGGGCGAAGGGCATCGTCGGCTGGGAGAGCGCACGCGCCACACCGCTCACGCGCGAGCGGCTTGCAGGACTGCTATATAACCTGATGAGAGCCATCGAGGCGCGCGAAAAGCCCTCGGAGGAAGGTTCACCATGAAGCCCTTGATCTGCCTGCTCGTGCTCGCCTTGGTTTGGGAGCTGGGGCTTGGGCATCCTGCCTATTTAGCAACGGCTGTTGTAGCACGGGCGTCTCGCTCGTGCTGGGCTTGCTTGGGTGGGACGCCCAAGCCACGAAAAGGTAGCCCGGGCGTTCCCGCCCGTGAAGAGGGAAGGGTGCGTCTCCAACCTGTGGTGGTGGAGGCGGAAGGGGTCGCTGTCCAGCGTGCACCCCATATGCAGGCGGTTCGCGAGGCGACGCGGAACGCTCTCCTGCAAGCCATCGAGAGCGCGTGTGGGGTGCGCCTCGCCCGATTCGAGGTGGGACGGGATGGCACGCTGAAGAGCGAGGCGCAACTGGCGTTCACGCAAGGCATCATCCTGCGCTGGTGGCAACTGGGCGAGCCGCGCATCGAGAACCACTGCGTCTATGTGCGCGTGCGGGCGGAGGTTGTACCCATCGACCATCTGCAGACGCCTGCCGACTGGCGCGAGGTGTGGCAAACGGTGGGTCATCCGCCCATTGCGCTCAAAATCCACTATCTGGGCGAGCCAGCTATAGAGGCGCACGCCCGTCATGCCCTGCGCGCCACCCTGATGGAAACGCTGAAGGAGATGGGAGTGCGCCTCAGCCCGCAAGCGGACGCTCACCACTGGCAACTGATTGCCGAGATTCAGGTCGAACCGCTCAAGCGCTGGGGCGATACCGACGCGCCCTACGGACTGGGCGACCTGTTCGCCAGCTGGCAGGCACGCATCCTGCTCCAGGTGATGCCCCCCACCCCGAGTGGAGGCAAAAAAGCGCATCTTCTCACCCAGCGCAAGGCAAAAGCGGTCAGCTTCACGGGTGACCGCCAAGCAGTGCAAGAGGCTATCCGGAAAGTGGTAACCCAACCAGATGCGAACTGGCGCATCACGCTTGCCACCCTCTGGATTAATCAAGTTCTGGGGCTGTCAGACAAGTCGGACAGGTCGGACAAGTCGGACAGGTCGGACAGGTCTGACCGCTTCCAACAGAAGGAGGCTCGAAACCATGCGAAACGCGATTCGAACAGGTCTGGGACTGTTTCTGCTGCTGGCAAGCGCGCCGCTGAGCGCGCAAACCGCCGCTAAAACGGCTCCCCCGAAAAATGTCGGCTACATCGAGGTGTACGATGTGGGCACGATTAACTGGTCGGAGGGCATGCTCAGTGCAACAGGCGTAGGGCTTATGCCGCGCGACGAGCCGGATCGTGCCCGCGCCTACCTCAAGGCGCGCGGCTATGCCCGACTCGAAGCGCTCGCGAACCTGCTGATGCTCATCGACCGGGTGCAGATTGACGCCCAATATGTGGGTGCGGACTATACCGCCCAGAGCGAGGAGATTCGCGTGAGTATCAGCGGCTTCATTCGGGGCGCGCAGGTGATCGATGAGCGCAAGATACTCGTCGAGGGTCAGGAGGCGGTGCAGGTGACGGTCGGCACAGCGATGTATGGTCAGCGCGGGCTGAGTCGCCTCCTGCTGAAGCCGTCGGTTGCCCCGCCGCCCGCAACGCCACCTGAGCCGTTTCTGCCACGCATAGAACTGCTCAGCCCGAACACGCCCGCGACAGGCACACCCACCGTCGAGGGCAACTACACGGGGCTGATTATCGACGCGCGCGGGCTGAAGGTACAGCCTGCGATGGCGCCGCGCATCCTCAAGGCGGACGGCACAGTGCTTTACGGCACAGGTAGCATCGATCCCGACCAGCTCGTGCAAAAAGGGATGGCCGCGTACTATCGGGATATGAGCGCGGCGCGCGCGGACGCCCGTGCGGGGGCGAACCCGTTGGTTATCCGCCCCATCGGCACCTATCGCCGCGCCGTCGCCACCACCGATGTGGTCATCAGCGACGCCGACGCGGAAAAACTGTTAGCCGAGAACGCCCGCACCGGCTTCCTGAAAGAGATGAAGGTGGTGTTCCTGGTGGATTAAGCCCTCACCCCGATAGAAGCCCTCATCCCCCAGCCCCCTTCTCCCACAAGGAGAAGGGGGAGCCAGAAGCCCCTCTCCCAGTGGGAGAGGGGACGGGGTGAGGGCTTGCATGGGCGGGACGCCCGGGCTGCTTTTCGTGGCTTGGGCGTCGCGCCCAAGCATGCATGGGATTTCACGGGCGGGACGCCCGGACTACGCTTGATGGGCAGGATGCCCAAGCTACTTGGCACGGGTGTCCCACCCGTGCTACTGTCATGAGAGGGGCAGGGGGAGGGACTTTTTCGGTTCCCCCCATTTACGGGGGAACCGAAAGGAGGGGGATGTGCTCCTACTTTATCGTGCCCATCAGGTCATAGATGGGCGAGATAACCGAGAAGGCGAAGATGCCGATGATGAGTCCCAAGAAGAGCATCATGATGGGTTCGAGGGTGGAGGTCAAACCTTTGAGCTTCTGCTGAACCTCGTCGTCATAGAAGGCGACCACCTCACTCAGCATTTCGGGGAGCGCGCCCGTTTTTTCGCCCGCTGCCACCAGTTGCACCACGAGGTTGGGGAACGCGCCCGTTTCGCGCATGGCGTGCGCAAGCGGGATGCCCGCCTCCACTTCGGTGCGTACCGTTGCCAACGCACAGCGCATGCGGTGGTCGCCCGAGGTAGCAGCTGCCAGTTCGAGGGCGCGCGGCAAGGCGACCCCGGTGGCGACCAGCGCCTGCAACGCAGAGAGAGTGCGCGTCAGCACCACCTTGCGCGTCAAATCGCCCACCAACGGCATGCGGGCAATCCAATAACTGAGTGGCTCGCGAATGCGTGGTATCTGCCACGCGCCCCACAGCCCACTGAGTACGAGAAGAGGCATCAACAACACCAACAGCTTATGCCGACCGCCCAAATCGCCCAGCGCGACCAGCACCTTCGTCGTGATGGGCAGGTTCACATTCATCTGGCGGAACATCTCGGAGAACTTCGGCATGATGAACACGACCATGTATGCCATCACGAATAGCGTCGCGATGAACACCACAGCGGGGTACATCATAGCGGATTTGACGCGCCGCTGGAGAGCGAGCGCGTCGCTGAGGTAATCGGCAGCGCGTTTGAGCACCTCATCGAGGCTCCCGCTTGCCTCTGCCGACTGCACCAAGTTCACATACAGGTCGGGAAAGGCATAGGGCTGGCGGCGCATCGCTTCCGAGAGGGGCATCCCGCCCTCCACCTCGTCGCGCACCTTCTCCAGCGCGTCGCGCAGAACGCCGGGTTTCATATGCTCCAGCAGGGTCTGGAGCGCCTCCATGATGGGCACGCCCGCGCGTATCATCACGGCGAACTCACGGCTGAAGGCGACCAGTTCGTCCAGTCGGGCGCGTCGGAAAAGCGCGAAACCGCGTCGGCTCGCATCGGCGCGCCTCTGTTCACGCACCTGCAAGATGAAGTGCCCCTCACGATGCAGGCGTTCCACCACCACCTGCCTACTGGGCGCTTCAAGGGTTAGCTGGCGCGTCTCGCCATTTCTCGAACGGATGCGACATTCGTAGGTGGGCATGGTGCATTAGGCGGTCAATTCGGATAAGTCAGACAGGTCGGATGGGTCGGATAGGGGCTTGATGGGCGTCCCGCCCGTGCTACTGTCGGACAAGCGTGGCACGGGCGTCCCGTCCGTGCTACTGTCGGTGAGTGGGATGGGAGCCGTGTCGTCGATATCGTTGGCGACCACGCGCAGAACCTCCTCAAGGCTCGTTTTGCCTGCCTTCACCAGGCGCAGAGCGTCCTGATAGAGGGGCACCATCCCGTTGCGGATGGCAGACTCGCGCAGGGTCGCCGTCGGCTGATGGTGCATGATGGCGTGCCGAACGGCGTCGTCCACCTCCATCAGCTCCATAATGGCACTGCGCCCGCGGTAGCCCATGAACTGACAGCGGTGGCAACCCCGCGCGGTATAGACCGTTGCCCCTCCCAACATTTCGGGCGTCAGGCGCAGGCGAGCCAATAGCTCCCCATCGGGTTCGACGGGTTCACGGCACTCGGTGCAGAGCAGGCGCACCAATCGCTGGGACAGCACGCCGACCAGGGCGGACGCCAGCAGAAACGGCTCCACGCCCATCTCAATCAATCGCCCCGGTGCGCCCGCCGCCTCGTTTGCGTGCAGGGTGGAAAAGACCATGTGCCCCGTGAGTGCCGCTTCGATGGCAATCTGCGCCGTCTCGCGGTCGCGTATCTCGCCCACCAGCACCACATCGGGGTCTTGACGCAGAATGGCGCGTAGCCCCGTCGCGAAGGTCAGCCCCGCACGGGTGTTCACATTCGCCTGCACGATGCCCGGCAACTGGTACTCCACCGGGTCCTCAATCGTGATAATATTGCGTTCGGGCGTGTTCAGATGGCTGAGCGCTGCATAGAGCGTGGTGGTCTTGCCAGAGCCTGTCGGACCGCACACGATGAGCATGCCGTAGGGACGCTCGATGATTCGGCGCAGGCGTATCAATTGCATCGGTTCCAACCCCAGCCTCTCCAGATCGAATCGCTCGGTGGACTTCTCCAGAATGCGCAAAACGACCTTCTCGCCATAGATGGAGGGGTAGGTGGAGACGCGCAGGTCGTAGGCTTGCCCGCCAATGCAGTAGGGGATACGCCCATCTTGGGGAACGCGCTTTTCGGCAATATCCAGGTTCGCCATGATTTTGATTCGTGCCACCACCGCATCGTGCAGCTCTTGGGGGATTTCAGAGGTTTCACGCAGGACGCCGTCGATACGCTCGCGCACGCGGGTGCGCCCCTCCAACGGTTCAATATGCAGGTCGCTGGCGCGGTCGGCAATCGCGCGATTGAGCAGGGCTTCCACCAGCCGAATCACGGAGACATCTTCCTCTTCGGCGGTGCGGATGCGTTCCACCACACTGCGCACATCCTCGTCCAGCCCGTAGTAGCGCATGAGCGCGTCTTGAATTTGGGGGCGCGAGGCGAGCGCAATCGTGATTTCGCGCCCGGAGGCGGCGCGCAGATCGTCCACCGCCACAATATCGGCAGGGTCCGCCATCGCGACGACCAACTGCGAGCCGTTGAACGCGATGGGCATCGCTTTACAGCGCATGGCGACCTCACGGGGCACGGAGGCGACCGCTTCGGGCTGAACAGAAAGGGTCTGGAAATCGACGAGGGGCACGCCATACATCAGGCTCAGCACGCGGGCGCGGGTGCGCTCGTCAATCGCGCCCACACGCACCAGATAATCCTCTATCGGCTCCTGCAAGTCGGTGCGCCCAGCAATCAGCTCGCCCAGCCGCTGGGCATCGAGAATGCCCTCTTCAATCAGCACATCGGTAAAGCGTCGAACCACAGGCTATCCCTCCACTATCCACAGGAATTATCGGCAATGGCTCGCAGTGGGATTAGCCAGTCAGCGACCTCTACAACGGGTATAATTGGGCACGATGCATATCATATACATTGATGACTCAGGCGATGAAAACATAGATATCTTTTCTGCGCTTGCAGTCGACGCAGAATATTGGAATCAGGCATTTCAACGGATTCGTGAGTTTCGCCGCCAGATTAAGCAATTAGACGGGATTCTGGTCTATAAGGAATTACATGCTTGGAAATTCGTGTCTGGGCGTGGACATATCGCCGATCGTGTTGTACCCAAAGGGCGACGCTGTGAAATTTTTAAGGAGGCATTACACTTGCTTGCTAGCATGGAGGGCGTGTTTTGGTGAAGGAGGCGAATCCTAACGACCCGTATGGGATTATCCGCGTGGAGTAAAAAAGAGCAGGGCCTACCCCCACCACTGTAGGTGGGATCGGTCCTGCACCTTTAATATACCCCAAACGCTTTCGATTTTTCAACCCTCCAAACCCTGCTCCCCAAGCGACGCCATCGAGTCCAGCGTTTACCTGCGCACCCCTATTCCCGAATAATCTCTGGTTTGAGGAAAATGACCAGCTCATTTTGAGCGGTGGAGCGGCGGCGGCTCTTGAAGAGTTCGCCCAGGATGGGGATTCGGGAGAGGATGGGCACCTGTTGCAGGGTGCGTACCTCCTCCTCGCGGATGAGACCACCGAGTGCGATTTGCGCCCCGTTTGGCACGCGGATTTTGGTGCGCAGTTCGCGTGTGGCAATCTGTGGGAAGCTGCTGTCGCCCACGCGCAGGAAACCGGTGATAATGCTCACCTGCGGGTAGATATCGAGGGTGATGGTTCCGCCCGGTTCGGCATAGGCACGCACTTGGAGCACGACGCCCACCTCCTGCTCGCGCACATCGAAGAGCGGCGTGCCCGCGGTGGTCGTGCCCGACACGACGGGATAGAGCACACGGTCGCCAATTAGCACATGCGCCATCTCGCCGTTCAGCACCGACACGCTGGGGTTCGCCAGCAGTTTCGCGGTACCGCGCTGTTCCATCGCCTTCAGCGTCGCCTCAAGGCTAATCGGTGTGCGCCAGAATCGGCTCTTATCGGGCGGGGTGAGCAGGGTCTCGTTGGCAATAGACGCCTGCTCGCCTGGGCGCACAATTTCTTGGATGCCGAACTTGCTCCAGTTATAGTCCAGCCCCAGCTCCTTCAGCGAACTGCGCGAGATGTCGGTGACAATCACCTCGATGCGAATCTGGATGGGTGGCTGGTCGAGCCGCTGGGCGGTCTTGAGCGCAGATTGCACGCTTTCGGGCGAGCCGTAGAGCAGGAGGGTGCGGATATTGCTTGGGTCTGCTGTGCCTGTGGGGGTCGCGCTTGAATTGGCTGTGCCGCCTGGTGATGCGCCTTGGGTTTGTTCCCCGCTGGCGGGGATGCTGGGGGTGGTTTCACTCCCGCTCAGCGCAGGCGCGAGCGGTGGCACGCCTGGCAGGACCCTCACATCGGGGTGCAAGAGGCTCAGGGTCTGCAGGAGTCCCAGCGGGTTCACAAAGCGCACCTCATACACCTCCACGATGGGCGGTTCCTGCTTCACGGGCGTGGTGGGAGCGGTGGGCACATCCCAAACGGCTAACTGCTCAGGTTTGCCCACCACATAACAGCCCTGCGCCTTGCGGAACGCCAGTCCCAACGGCTTAAGAATCACTTCCAACGCCTGCTCCACCGTGACCCCTTTCAAGTGCGCCGTGACCTTCAGGTCGTCGCCCCCTGCCAGCATCAGGTTCACATTCGCTTGGCGGGCGATAATCTGCAAAGCCACGCCCAAAGGGATGTTGTCCAGCTCTAGATCAATCTGGGCATAGGCAAGGCACAAGAGCATAACCGCGAGGCTCCAAAGGGCAAACAGTCTATGGCGCATAGGGCACCTCCAGCACAAGGGTCTGTTCACCGTGGCGGACGGTGATGTGGTGCGGCTCGATCTGGACGATTCGCCATTCGGCGCTCGGTTCGTTGGATGCCCGAATCAATGTGCCGTTCATTTCGAACAGCACCACGATTTTGCCGTTGGCACGGTTGCGGATTTGCCCCCGCAAGCGCGGGGCTCCCCCCTTCTGCAGGTTCTCCCCGCTTGCGGGGGGAACCGAGACATGAGGGGAGGGTGAACGCATGTCCCCCTCCTGCAGGTTCCTCTCGCTGACGCGGGAGGCGTCAAGCAAAAAGTCTTTCGCCCCTGCTGGCGAAGGTTGGAGGGCAATCGGCAGAACGGGCATTCCGCCAGCATGGTGAGGCGGGTGCGAGGCAGATTCCGGTGACGAGATGGACGAAACAAAACGCTCGCGCGGCGTGAACGGCTCCTGATGCTCAGGCGTGAAGGCTAACAGCTGTTGGCGCACGCGCTGGTAGAACTCAGGACTAACGGGGGCGCTTCCTGCGCTTGGTGCCTCCGATTCGGCAGGTATCTCGACGAGGGCGTTCGCATCGGATGGCGCAGGCGGGGGCGACGACTCGCTCCCAGACCGTCCAGACAGAGCAGTAAACAGCGCAGTCAGCAGGCACACCACCGCGCCCCCGATTAATAACCCTTGCCGATTGAGCCGTTTCATTGGGATGTACCTCCCTGCGCAGGTGGCACGGGCGAGGGCGCCCGGGCTCCATTCGGTGGCAGAAGGATTTCCATTTCGACCACCGCGCTGATCCCCTTGCCCTCGCCCGTGTCGGTGGAAATTTGCACGCCCGTCAGCTTGGTCACGAGCGGAACTGCTTCCAGGCTCTGTAGCCAGCGCATCACTTGTTGGCTGGAGCCGTTCAGCCGAAAGCGCAGGAGGCGCGGGCTCCATTCGCCGGATGCGTTCGTCGCCCCGCTGGTCGCGCCGGGCAGATCGGAGGTCTCCACGCCCGCTACGAGGAGCCCTTGCTGTTGTGCCATCTGAGTGAGCCGACTAATCGCGAACGCCTGCGCGTTTGGCGTGCTGGTAAGCTGAGCGGCGATTTGCTGGACTGTCCCCAACAGTGCCTGCTCTTCAAGGGGCAGTTCAGGCTGGGTAGATGGGGCAAGCACCGAGGCTCGATACGAGTCCGCCTCCGCGCGGATGCGATTCAGTTGCGTTCCGCCGATACCCAGAAGCAGGGCGCAAGCCGTTGCACTGCTCAGCGCGAGGGTCTGTAAGCGTCGCAACCGATGGGGTGTTAGTGTGAGGTAAGCCCAGAAACGGGTCAGCAGGCGACTCATGGCGGACCACCTCCTTCGGCAGGCGGGGTGGAAGCCGATGGCTCCGATGGAGTGGGCACGGTCAGGCGAATCTCGAACTGGCTGCGCTGAGCGACCTCACCCTGGTTGCGCGTGACGGAGAGGGGCGTAATATCAGAGAACAGCCCCGTGTTGCGCAGGCGCTCCGTGTAGAGGCGCACAGGTTCGAAGCCCTGCGTGCTACCGCGCAGGGTGATGGTCAGCCCGGTGTCGGGTTGATGGGTCATCGTTGCTTCGTGCAGAACCGCTGCGCGCGGCAGGAGGCGGGTAATCGCCATCAGAATCAGATTGAACTCCAGCGTGCGCAGGCGGGCGTTCTGCAGGTGCTCTTTGGGGAAGGGGGGTGCAGGGGGCGTCGTCTGCGTCTGCTCCATGCGTTCAAGCCGATTCTGCCAGAACGCGCGTTGCCGAACCGCCTGCGGAAATTGGTAGATGAGATAGAGCATCGACAGCGCGAGGGTCAATAGGCTCGCACAGAGGGTCAGCGTCCACAACTGCGCCTGCCGAATCGCGCGTCGTCGTCTGCTTGACCATTCCGACAACAGATTGAGCGTGTGCCAACCACCGCGCTCTTCAGCACTAAGGGCGGAAGTGAGGGGAAGCCTCATGCGACCTGCACCCCCTCCGGCACCGACAGAGATACACCTGCTGGCTCCATCATCTCGCCGTTCGTTCCCTCGCCATGCACGCCTTCAATCGCGGCGCCCAGCGCAGCAGCATAGCGCCCCATCGCCTCTGGGCGACGGTCGCCCACCTCCACGCGCCATCGCCACGCGCTCAACAGGTCGCCCGTCAAGCAGGTCAGCCCCAGACTGTGCGAGCAGTAGCGGGTGAGACCGTTCAGAATCGCGCCCTCCCCTGTAATCAGGAAGCTGTCCAGCAGTCCCAAATAACTGCCTTCGGGAAAGCGCGAGCGCTGGAAATCGACGAGACGCCTCATCTCGGAGGTAAGGCTGTGCAGGAAGCCGAGCAACGAGACGGGGGGCAGTCCCAGCGGTTCGGGAAAATGGAGCGTGCCATGCTCATCCAGCTGGCTCTGCTCGATAAGGGATTCGGCTTCCTCGAAGCTTGCGCCCAGCGCCCGCTGAACCGCTTCGATGGCGTCCTCCAGCCCAATTCTCAGCGTGCGCGTGAACTCCAGATAGGTTTCCCGCGCGATGGACATCTCGGTGTAGTCGTAGCGGATGGCGATCATAGCGGTCGCCTTGCCGCGCCAGAGCAGGCTATGCGGGCGATGATGGCGCGTGAGCACCCGCACCAGCGCGTCCGCCTCGGGAACGACATTCACTGGCTGTAAGCCTGCCAGCAGAGCGGTGTCGAGGCGCGAGTGAACCACCGCTTCGGTGATAGCAATCAGGCGGGCGGGCATCGTGTCATTTGTCCCTTCGGACGCGGCACCGTTTCTGCTCTCATGTTCCGCGAGAATATTCGGTGGCACCCAGAATCGGTAGAGCATCGGCTCGCGCGAGGGTGGTAAATGGCGCGGCGCCTCCAACGGGGCAGATTGGTTGAGTTCCTCTATCGAGAGGCGAGGCACTTCAACCCACTTGTTGAGCACATGCGCACCACCCACCACAAGACAGACCGCCGATTCGCGCAGTTTCATCAGGCGCAAGAGGCGCAGAATGGCATCCGCCACCCGCTGTGGTTCCACCACAACGCCATCCACCACGCTTTCGGGCGGGGTGGGGCACTGCCCGAACGCCAGCACTTGCCCATTGGCGTAGCGCGTGAGATAAATCGCGCGGCTTCCGATGTCCAGCCCAAGCATAGGACGGGTAATATTGTCGGCAACCGCGTGCAATTGCTGAACCCCTTGCTCCTGGTGAAGCCCTCATCCCCCCAACCCCCTTCTCCCACAAGGAGAAGGGGGAGCAAAATGCCCCTCTCCCAGTGGGAGAGGGGCAAGGGGGTGAGGGCTAAAAAGAGGCACGGGCGGGACGCCCGGGCTACGCTTGATGGGCAGGATGCCCAAGCCACGCTTGCACGGGCGAGATGCCTGGGCTACGGTCAGGCACCGAACTTTTCTTGGGCGCCCATCAGTTGGGTCAAGATGGGCACGAGGTCGCGTCCGCGCAGGCGTCCCAGCCCGCCCCGCATGCAGGCACGCTCGTGGAACGCCGGCACCTCGTCCCCGCGCAAATCGGGTCCCCAAATCGCCAGCGGAACGGGGTCGCCCGAATGGTCGCGCACGGAACAGGGCGTGGAGTGGTCTGCCGTCAGCGCGATATAAAGCCCCTCCCCTGCCGCCTCCAGCACCAGCCTTAGCATCGCGTCCATCCGCTCGATGACCTCCACCTTCTGGAAGGGATTGCCGTCGTGCCCGCATACATCGGGCGCTTTCACATTGCAGAGGACGAAGTCGTACTCCTGTAGGGTGGCGACAAGGGTGCGTCCCATGCTCATCAGGTCGGAGTCGAGTCCGCCTGTGGTGCCGGGTGCGTCGCGGATGTCCATCCCGACGAATCGGGCAATCCCGCGGATAAGCCCCGTCTCGACGACGGCGACGGCTCGAACGCCGTGCTGTTGGGGGAACGGTTCCAGATGGGGGGCAACGCCCGCGCCGCGCGGTAGAACAATATTCGCGGGGAGCAGTCCCTGCGCCACCCGCTCCCGATTGAGGGGGTGGTCGCGCAGGCGTTCGTAGGAGAGGCGGATGAAGGTGTTCACGATGCGCGCGGTGCGCGCCGCGGCTTCGTCGCTGGGGTCGAGCGGGCGACACTCGGCGACCGGCTCGCCTTCCCCATGGGGGTCAGCATCGGTAATGCGGGCGCTCAGCCCTTCGCCCCTCAGCACCAGCGCCGCGCGATGGGCGACCGATTCTTTGAAAAAGCACTGCACGCCCTCGATTTCGACGCCGTTCAGCACGGCGGCGAGTTGGTCGGTGCCTTGGGTGATGCGTCCCGCGCGCCGATCGATCACGCGCCAGTTTTCGTCGACGGTGCTGAAGTTGCAGCGCAGGGCGATGTCGCCCCCGCGCACCTCCATGCCGATGCCCAGCGCTTCGAACGGACCGCGCCCCGTGTAGACCTGATAGGGGTCATAGCCGAGTAGGGCGAGGTGCGCGGTGTCGGAACCGGCGCGAATGCCGGGGGCAATCGGGTCCATCAGCCCGCACTCGCCCTCGCGCGCGAGGCGGTCCATCGTCGGCGTGTGTGCTGATTCGAGGGGCGTGCGAAAGCCTAATTCGGCGACGGGACGATCGCCCATCCCGTCGCCAATAAGGAGCAACGCTTTGAACTGTGCGCGACCCATGGCTTTCTCCTGTATTGCTTCGTGGACGCCCAAGCCACATTTCACGGGCGGGACGCCCGTGCTACTGTCCATTCTTACCGCCTGCGACCGTCGCGACGCGCTCCTCTTCCGTCACATGGTAGCCCAGCCGCTCCTCGATGGTCTCGGCGATCGAGCCGCGCTTGCTCCAATAGATGGAGAAGAGCAGGGCAGACACCGCGACCGCCGTCACGGCGATGCGCACCCCGTTCGGCAGGGGCTGAATCACGACGGGCGCAATCAGGATGGACACGAGGTTCATCACTTTGATGAGCGGGTTGAGCGCGGGACCGGCGGTGTCCTTGAACGGGTCGCCGACGGTGTCGCCAATCACGCCCGCCTTGTGCGCGTCGGTGCCCTTGCCGCCGAGGAAGCCGTCCTCGATGCGTTTCTTGGCGTTGTCCCACGCGCCGCCGGAGTTCGCCAGCAGCACCGCGAGCAGCTGCGCGGTCAGGATTGCCCCTGCCAGATAGCCGCCCAACGCCTGGGCGCCTGTCAGCACATATTCGTGGTTGTTCAGGATGATGGGCGCCGCGCCGATGCTCAAGCCGAAGCCGACCGCAATCGGCAAGGCAATCGCCAGCACACCCGGACCCAGCAGCTCCTTCTGCGCGGCGCGCGTCACAATCTCCACACAGCGTCCGTAGTCGGGCTTTTCCGTGCCCGCCATGATGCCCGGACGCTCACGGAACTGGCGACGCACCTCGTTAATCATCTCGAACGAGGAGCGACCGACCGCCATGATGGAGAATGCGCTGAACAGGAACGGCGCCGCGCCACCAATCAGCAGCCCGATGAACACAATCGGCACATCGACGGGCAGACCGCCAATCACATCGCGCAGGTGGGATGCTTGCTGGGTGGCAGAGTTAATCAGCTCCACGAGGCGTGAGTCCTCCACGAAGGAGTGGAACAGGGCAACCGCTGCGACGACCGCCGTCGCAATCGCGAAGCCTTTGGTCAGTGCCTTGGTCGTGTTGCCCACCGAGTCGAGCCGATGCACGATGCGGTCGCCCGTCAAGCCGCCCGCTGCGGGCTGATTGCCCTGCTCCTTGAGTGCGCCCGACATCTCAAAAATGCCATTCGCATTATCGGAGATGGGACCGAAGGTGTCCATCGCCAGAATGTAGCCTGTGGTGGCGAGCAGTCCCAGCCCTGTGAGCGCGATGCCGTAGAAGGAGAGCATCGGACCGCCGAACTCGCCCGGTGGGAAGATGAACAGCGGCGCCAGCAAAGCAAGCGCGATCGAGAACACCGCCCACACGCTCGATTCCAGCCCATAAGCAAAGCCCTGAATAATCAGCGTGGCGGGTCCCGTCGATGCGGATGCCGAGATCTCCTTCACCGGCTTCTTCTCAGTGCCTGTGAAATGCTCGGTGATGCGCTCGATGAGCACCGCCATCACGATGCCGAACGCGGTCGCCAACCAGAATCGCCACCAATCGACAGACGCGCCGCCCAGCTCAGGCTTCAGCTGGACATCCTGCATGAACCCGTAGGCGACGCCCAGATTGCCCAGCGTTGCCAGGATGGCAGAGACCCAGAATCCGCGATTGATGGGCGCCATCGGGTTCAGGTCGGCACGGTCTTCGCCGCGCACCGCCAGCACGCCCACAATCGATGCCAGAATGCCCACCCCGCGCACCAGCAGAGCGAACATCACCAGCTTCATCGCGCTGGCGGGGGTCAGCACAATGCTCGCTGCCACACCCAGAATAATCGCAGCGACCAGTGTGACCTCGTACGATTCGAACACATCGGCTGCCATGCCTGCGCAGTCGCCCACATTATCGCCCACATTATCGGCAATCGTGGCGGGGTTGCGCGGGTCGTCCTCGGGGATACCTGCTTCCACCTTGCCCACGAGGTCTGCCCCCACATCGGCGCCTTTGGTGTAGATCCCGCCGCCCACACGCATAAAGAGCGCAGCGAGCGAGCCGCCGAAGCCGAAGCCCACCAGCACGAACATCGCCTTCTCACGATAGAGCAGGAAGATAATCGTCGCGCCTAACAGTCCCAGCCCGACGGTGAACATCCCGCTGACCGCGCCCGCGCGGAAGGCGGTCTCCAGCGCACCCTTGAAGGTGGTCAGCGCCTTCGCCGCGGTGCGCACATTGCCCCGCACCGCCATGTACATCCCCACGAAGCCTGCGCCATACGAAGCGAACACGCCCAAAAAGAACGCCAGCGCAATCCCTATCGCCAACCGAAAGGCATCATCAGGATAGGTGCGCTGATAAACTGGGTAATAGAGCGCGAACAGCCCGACGGTGATGAGCAGAACGAACCAAATCATCGTCTTGAACTGCCGCTGGAGATAGGCGTTCGCGCCCGCCTGAATCGCCTCTGCAACTTCGCGCATCTTGGGCGTGCCTTCGGGCTGTTTCAGTGTCCAGAAAAGGAGGTAGCCGCCAAACGCCAGCGCAGCGAACGCCAGCAATAGCACCAGCCCAAGAATGGCATATTCAGTGGAGCCAAACGGCGGCAACTCCACCGCCTCGCTGGCAAACGCGCCCCCTGCGCTCAGCAACCAGAGCAGACCGAGGGTTCCTGAACGCGCACAAGACGCGCAACGCCTGAAACTGCGTCCAATTGCACTCATCATTGATACTCCTCCCTTGTTAGCTGATTCGTTTGTGTACTTGCTTCCTGTCGCCCAACGACGATGCCAAAATAATACCCGATGATAGAGGGCAATAAGCCCATTCGTGGCTTGGGCGTCTCGCCCGTCCCCCCTCGCCCCCCTTAGTAAGGGGGGAATCAAAGGGGGGATTGCACGGGCGGGACGCCCGTGCTACAGTGGCTTGGGCGTCTCGCCCAAGCCTGCATGGGATTGCACGGGCGGGACGCCCGTGCTACAGTGGCTGGGCATCTTGCCCATTTCGCCTGATGAGCAAGATGCTCAGGCTACGGTGTGGCTTGGGCGTCCTCGCCCATATGCATCCAGATTAATTCCAGCCAAGCAATTGCCCCTTCACCCC
>FWWL01003310.1_pt1 | contig 29971 bp, 25 predicted proteins | sample 2228331 | NCBI WGS metagenome assembly FWWL01 (sample SAMEA103939775, study PRJEB20133) | metagenome
AGTGGTCGTCGGCGGCGGCGTGGGCGCAGCCGCGCCGCTTCTACGTGCTCGGCGACGATGGCGACCTCCACGAACTGCCGCCCGAAGAGGCGATTGAAGAGCTAGCCTCGCCCGACTAATGGCTTTGCAAGCGCGCATCGCGTCTGCACGTCGCTAAACGCATTTACAATCAACGGCTGAGTGAGCCGATGGCTCAATCCAACTGAAGGAGAACAGTGGTGTTCAACAAGCAGACTGTCCATGACCTCACCAACTTGCAGGGCAAGCGCGTGTTGATGCGCGTGGACTTCAACGTGCCGCTGAAAGATGGTCGGATCAGCGACGACACGCGCATCCGCGCTGCCCTGCCGACGATTCAATATGTGCTGGAACGCGGCGCGAGCGTGGTGTTGATGTCGCATCTGGGGCGCCCTAAGGGTGCGGATCCCTCGCAAAGCCTTCGCCCCGTGGCACAGCGATTGAGCGAGCTGCTGGGCAAGCCAGTGCAGTTCGCTGAAGATTGCGTTGGCAGCGCAGTGGAGGCGCAGGCAAAGGCGCTGCGACCAGGCGATGTGCTGCTATTGGAAAACCTGCGCTTTCATAAGGAAGAAGAAAAGAACGATCCCACCTTTGCCAAGCAGCTCGCCGCGCTAGGCGACGTGTATGTGAACGACGCCTTCGGCAGCGCGCATCGCGCTCATGCGTCGGTCGAGGCGGTGGCGCATTTTCTGCCCGCAGCAGCCGGCTTGCTCATGGAGAGGGAGATTCGCTTCCTAAGCAAGGTGTTCACCGCGCCTGAACATCCCCTGATTGTCATCCTGGGCGGCGCGAAGGTGAGCGACAAGTTGCCCGTGATCAACAATCTGCTGCCGCGTGCTGACAAGGTGTTGATCGGTGGCGGCATGGCAAACACCTTCCTGAAAGCCGAAGGCTACGAGATGGGCGATTCGCTCGTCGAGGATGATGTGTTGGAGCAGGCGCGCGAAATCTTGTTGAACGGCAGCGGCAAGCTGATGCTGCCGCTGGATGTGGTGATCGCAGACGCCTTCAGCAACGACGCCAACGCGCAAGAGGTGAGCATCGGTCAGATCAAGCCTGGCTGGCGCGCGCTCGACATCGGCTCGCACACGGTCACCAAGTTCGAGCACATCTTGAAAGACGCGCGCATGATCGTGTGGAACGGACCGATGGGCGTCTTCGAGTTCTCCAAGTTTGCGCATGGCACAGTGGAGATAGCAAAAGCGGTCGCCGCGTCTAATGCGGTGAGCATTGTGGGCGGCGGCGATTCCGTCGCAGCGGTTGAGCAGGCAGGTGTCGCAGACCGCATCACCCACATCAGCACGGGCGGCGGCGCATCGCTGGAGTTTCTGGAGGGCAAGACGTTGCCTGGCGTGGCGGTATTGCCCGATAAAGCGTAAGCCGTCGCTGTTTCTCAAGACAGGGCGCGGTGGGCGAGCAAACTCGCCCACCGCAGGGTGGGAAGCGAGATGCCGCGCTAGTTGAAACCACCCAACAACGCCAAGACACGACTGAGCGTGTAGGCGTTCCAATACTGCTCCAGGGCGCCCATCTTGCTGCTGGCGTCTCCCTCTCGCCCCAATCGCGCCGACTCATACAGCAGGATGGGTAGACCTGCGTCAACGTTGTTTTGTTGCAGCAAGGAGATGCCACGCCGCGCCTGTTCGTCTGCCAGGTCGAGCATGTCGAGCAGCGCTTTCTCCCTGCCGATGCCAGTGACGTTGAAGCTGTTGTCCAGCGCAGCGTCGAGGGAGTAGTACTTGGCGATCAGCCCTGTCGCGCCGCGATAAGCGTTCAGCGCACCGCCCAGCGTGGCGTATGCGGCTGCGTCGCCTTTCAGGTTGCGGGTGAAACTGGGGAGCAAGCTGATGCTGGTGAAGGCAAGTCCGTAGGAAAGATCGCGCGACAGAAGAATCTCCTTCAACCTTTCTGTGCGAATGTTCAGCTCTTCTGCGTAGCTGTCAATCACGCTCGCCTCGAACAAATTGAGGTTTGCCTCGGCGGCGCGGCGCAAGAAATCCGCTACATCGTTCAAAGGCATGTCGGCTGGGATCGGGGCACCTTCTGTGCCGAAAAGCACATCAACAGCGTCACGTGCGTTCTCCAAGTTGAGCGCAGCCAGCTTGTAGTAAAGCGCGGCAGTGAATATCACTTCCAGCGCCTGTTCCTCTGTTTCTACGGAGGTTTGAAGCAGGTCACTGGCGATGGAGGCAAGCCCTGCCGATTCAAGCGCGGTCCCGTAAGCTGAAGCCAGCACCGCTACATCGCTCAGCGTCTTGGGCTGAAGCGTCTGAAGACGGTTCAGCAGAATCGCGCTGCGACCCTCTATCGTCTGCTGGTTGCCCTTGAGGAAATCTACAGCACCATCAAAGCCCTTCAAGCCATAGGCTTGTAACGCAGTGAGCGTCTCATTGGCAATCGTCGCCAGCACGGCTGCCTCGAACGCTGCGCTGTAGGCGCTGGCGACCAGCCCCTGGCGCAGCAGGTTGTCTGCGCGCTCGCTCTGTGAGACGGCGTCTGTTATCAGCGCTTGAACGAAGTCGAACTTAAGCTCATCTGGCGCGTTGCGATAGCGGTTCACCTCCTCGACCAGCCGCTGTGTCCACTCGTTCGTCTTGTTCTGCATCTGGTTGAACAGTTGCTCGTCCAATTCGGGACGGCGGGTCTCGCCGCTGCGCGGGAGCAGGTCGCCGGTGAGGATTTCGTAGGCGGCGTAGATGTCCGCGACCTCGCGCACTTCCACGCCGCGCTCGCGTCCCCACGCGATCACGTCCACGCGCGCGCCAGAACGGGCGTCCACCTCCATGCGCTGACCTGACGGCACGAGCACCAGCTTTTTGCCCGCTTCGGCAGCCCCTTCGATTTTCTGTGGGATGCCACCCACAGGACCGATGGTGCCGTCGGGGTTGATTGTGCCCGTCATGGCGGCGTCGTCGCGCACAGTCTTGCCGCGCAGCGCAGCCAGCATTCCGATGGTCATCAAGGCGCCAGCGCTTGGTCCGTCAATTCTGCCATCCGTCTGAATGGAAAACTGCTGACCCTTCAGGCTGTCGGCGGTGAGCAGGGTGGCGATCACCGCAGCCATCCAGCCAGAGGCGCGCCATTGCCCACCTGCGCCACCCACCTCACTTTCAAAGATGCCGACGCGCAGTTGGTTGCCCTCCGCCGGTTGCAGTGTGATTTTCACCTGGCTGGAGCCGCCGATCGGTCCCTCGCGGGTGAGGGCATACCACAACGCGGTCACTTGCGCGCTTTGCTCGGCAGAAGGACTGGAGGGACGAGGCTCAGCCGCTGGCGCCGCTGTTGCGGTTGAATCTGGCTCGGATGGGCGGGCGGGTGCCTCAGTGGGTGCAGCGTTGGGCGCTTGTGCTGGAGGCGGTTGTTGGGGAGCAGGTGCAGCTGTTGGGGCAGGCGTGCCACACGCGCTCGCCAGCATCGCGCAACTTGCGAAAAGTAGGGCGAGATTTCGCATCGTCATAAAAAGTCACCTCTTCAATGCACAGGGTGTAGGCAGAACTTGAAAGCTCAGGAGCGGAGCTGGTGCGCAAGTGGCAAAGGACAGGCAAGTAGTGCGCGCGCGAGCTACTCTGAGTGAATCAAGAACCCTGCGCACAAGTATAGGGGCAATCCTTTCATCTCGCTGAGCCTCTCACTGCGGCAAAAGCCGAAGCGGGCAGGTGCGTCTACTGCGCTGTGCCACGCTCAGGCAGGGGTGATAACATCACGGTGTATGACCGATAGAGTCGGCTGGAACGCCCCGCGGGGCGGCTCCTCGGGAGGTGAGAGCGTGCTGCGCAAGTGGCAGGGCTTGATGCCGTTGGTCGCCACGCACTTTTGTACCAGCGCCGACGTGCTGGAGCTGCGGAGCTGCAATCCGCTGAAGGCGGAGATGCGCTTGGTGGGGCTGGACACACTCGATGTCACCATCTACGCGCAGGTGATGCGGGAGTCGCCAATCGAGCTGGGCTACACCGTTCACGTGCAGTGGCGCTCGCGCTACGGGGTGAAGCGCTGGCGGCTTGACAATCCAGAGCGGACTATCTCCAAGTTGATCGAGGCGCAGTACTTCGACGCGCTGGAGAAGCTAGCGCCAGTGGAGCTGGAAAACCGCCAGTTGAAGGTCAAGCGCAAGGCGCGTTGGCTGCGAAAGGGCATCCGCCTGTACTTCGCCTGCACCACCTCTGCCGCCGCGCCGATCTGGTATCGTCTGGAAGTGACCCTCCCCCTGAGCGATGAGATGTTCGCCAATCTGGCGAATCGCTTTTGCGAGGTGGCGGTGCTGCTAGATAACCGCGTCGAGTTGGACCGAGCGGTCTACGGTGGGGTGACGACATCTTGGCGGTGCATCAGCAATGGGTTGCAGACGGCTGAACAAGTAGGTGAGTGAGCCTCGCTACAATACGTAGTTGTCCGCACCATGCCGCGCAAGCCAGAAATCTTCGTCACTGTGGATGTGGTGATTTTGACCCTGCGCAACGCGGACCTGCAAGTGTTGCTGGTGAAGCGCAGGAATCCGCCGTTTGAGGGGCGCTGGGCGATCCCTGGCGGGTTTGTGCATCCAGAAGAGTCGCTGGAAGACGCCGCCGCGCGCGAGCTGTTTGAAGAGACGGCTGTGTCTGGCGTGCACATCGAGCAGCTCTACACCTTCGGCGCGCTCGACCGCGACCCGCGCGGGCGGACGATCACGGTGGCTTACTACGCGCTGGTGCCAACGCCGCTGGCGGTGCAGGCTGGCACGGATGCCAGCGACGCGCAGTGGTGGTCGGTGTATGCCTTGCCCGAAATGGCGTTCGACCATGCCGAGATCGTGCAGTATGCCGTCAAGCGGCTGCGCTACAAACTGGAATACACGGCTGTGGGCTTCCGACTGTTGCCGCCCACTTTCACACTGAGCGAGCTGCAAAGCGCCTACGAGACGGTGCTAGGCGTCAAGCTCGACAAGCGCAACTTCCGACGGCGCATTTTGCAAGCGCGCGTGATCGAAGCGACCGGCGAAGTGCAGGTGGGTGAAGGGCGCCCAGCGCGACTATATCGCTACTGCCCAGACGCCATCGCAGAGGTGAAGGCGCGACGGCTGTTCCCGTGAGCGGCGCCTGAGTCTCAGCGATAGTTGCGGTGCGGGAAAAATGCGCCGTGACACTTGTAGTTCGTGCAGAGCGCCGTCACGTAGCTGGTGACTTCCATCAGCTTCTTTTCCGCCTGCGCCTGCTCCAGCCACAAGTTGAGCGCCCTGGCGCGCCCGATCAGCTTGTCCATCACATCGAAGACTACGGCGCTGTCCACGCCGCTCCAGTATGAAATGCGGCTGATGAGTGACTGCTTGTGTGCCTTGAGGAAGGCGTCGGCGCGGGCGAAGCGGCTGAACAACTCGCGTCGCTTGATGCGCACGGGCTGGTTGCGAAAGAGCGTCTTCAGGTCGGTGTCCACGTAGCCGGTGGCTTTCTGGTAGTAGTGCTTGTGCTTGGCTTTCATGAACTGCGCCACCGTGAGCTTTACCTGCTCGAAAGGCTCGATCATCCAGCCCGGCTCGACCGTGATCTCAAGCGGCTTGCGCCCCACCTCTCGCACGATGTGCTCCACATAGCGCAGTTTGCGCAGCGCGGCGGGGTAGTGGTGGTACACCTTTCGCCAGTTGGAGCGCGGTGTGAGCCACACAGTGAAGGTCTCGGCGAAGTCTTCGTCGGGGTGCTTCTGGGCGTAGTAGTCGCCGTTGGGGTTCACGTAGCTGCGGCTGTGGGGGTTGTAATCGTAATCGTCGCTTTCCGGGTAGGTGTTGAAGAAGTGCCCGTGCACGTCGAACGTCTCGCGGAAGTCTCGGCGACGATACAGCTTGTAGGAGTAGCACAGCGCGTGTCCGCACTCGTGGCGCAGCAGATCGAAGATGTCGGCGTCGCTGTAGCGCCAACCGCGAAACTCCTCGTTCAGGTCCTTGAGCAAGGGATGAAAGTCGTAGAACCCCAGCGCGATCAGCGGCTGCCCAGCCACGCATCCGTAGCCAGTGGAAATGTAGAAGATCGGCTCCAGGCGGGTGATGCCCGCGCGCCGCAATTCTGCTTTCACGACCGGAATTGCCTGCGCGAAGATCGTGCCCTCGATGCGCAGATCGAGCTGACAGATGGGCGTGTTGAGCAGCTCCAGCTTTTGCGTGTCAACTGAAAAGAGCAGTTCCCGCGAACGACGCATCAGCCCGCCACCTCGTCACCACGTATTACCTGAAGTGTACCTGGAATCCGCCCTGTGCTGATGGGCGCGTGAGGACGCGAGCCGCTCACTCTGAGAATCTTTCTAAGTTTCTTTCACGGGCGACCGATTTACGCCCCCACGCGCAACGGGGCGATCAGCAGCTCGCCCAGCCAGAAGTCCAGCGCAGCGAGCCAGACGCAGTGCCGCCTTAGGCGCGGGAATCGCCAGCGCAGCGCCAACAGTCCTAAAAGATACAACGCCGACCAGCCCGCCGTGAGCAACTGGGTGGGCAGGCGCGGCGCGCGGGTGAGCGTCGGGTCCGGCCAATCCACACGCACCTGCCAGGCGAGCGAGTCCGCTCCGTGGATTTGCCAAAACACCTCTCGTCCGGCGGCGCATCCTTCAGGGATGCAGCCGATGGCGGCGCCGATCGCCGTCAACGGCACAACGATCCACCAGCGATCCAACCGCTGTTCGGGGAAGAGGCGGGCGAGGGTGGGGTAGAGCACCAAGCCAGCCACCAGAGCGACGTGCTCGGAGATGCCATCCAGGCGCAGCCAGTCGCCGAGCGGGCGACCGGCGAAGGCGTCTGCATGTGTCAACACGTATCCCGCGCGCCCCCACGCCACGCACCACACCGTGACCAGCCCAACCAGCCGCACGCCGAGTGCGCCCGGACGCGCGTACGACAACGCAAGCGCCGCGCACACCACCAACCAGAGCGAGTACCACCTCACCTGCACAGGACCGATGTGCAGCGTCATCGGGGGAAGCCAATCCACCACGCGCGCCAGTGTAAAACACCACTTGACAGTTATGGCAATTGTTGTTTTACTCAGCGCTATGCTTGAGCAGACGATCCTCGAACGCGATCTGGACGAGTTTTTGCAACATCCACCCTACAAGGGCAATTACCTGTTGCAGCCTTCGCGGGCGCGGCGGCTGTTTTACGGCGCGATGTTGCTGCTGGCGACGCTGCTGGCGATCACTGGCGTGGCGCGCTGGGTGGAGGTCTTCGCGCAAGGGGATACATCCGCTGCCAGCACAGCGCAGCTTGCGCTGGGGGCGCTGCTGATTGTGGTGGCGGCGGGCTTGTTCTGGCGTTTCTCCACGCCGTTTGTGTTCGCAGTGCTGCTGGCGGAAGACGGTCTGGCGTGGCGCACGCTGTTCGGCTGGCACCACGTGAGATGGGATCAAGTGCGCTTCGTCCTCGTGCAACCGCACAGCGTGTTTGGCGGGCGCGAAGCGTTCATCGGCACGGAGGACGGGCGCTTCAGCTTCGGCTGGTTCGATGTCACCGACTGGTACACGTTCGGTCCGCTCAAGGCGCTGCCAGCGGATGAGGCAAAGGCGCTGCTGCACGCGATTGTGGTGCGTGCGGGGCTTTCGCGGCGAGAAGCGGGCGTGTGGGGGCGAGAAGGCGACGACCGCGAAATCTCCACCGGCATCTTTCGCTGGTGAGCGCACATGGCGCTCGTCACTGACCTGAGCACAGCGCGACGGATCGTCGCCCCGACCTTGCCGCATGACCCACCACACGCGCTGCGCTACTACTTCGCGCTGGAGCACGACCCGCGCCGCACGCGGCTGTTCGTCCACCTCGACGCGCGCGGGCAGCCCGCTGCGTTTGTGGCGGTGTGTCAGACCGGGCTGGACCTGTTCCGCCCGCTGGTGGTGTTGCACGGCGACGCGCGCGGATTAGACGACGCGCTCGCTGCGGCGTTGTTGCCAGGTCGCCCATACCTGGTCTCGGCGCAGTTGGAGCATCACGACTGGCTGCGCGCGCGCGCCCACTCGGCGGAGCTGGAGCGTTGCCGCGTGCTCTTCCTCACGCGCGAGCGCTTCCAGCCGGTGGTGAACATCCTGGTGCAGATCAGCCAGACACCAGATGGGCTGCCGCGCGCCACCATCCACAGCCGCGACGGCGAGACAGTAGCGGAGGCGGGCGTTTCGTGGATGTCCTCGCGCTACGCGGAGGTGTTCGTGCAGGTGGCGGAGGCAGCGCGCGGGCGCGGGCTTGGCAAATCGGTGGTGAGCGCAGTCAGCGCGCGCGTTTTGGAGATGGGGCGCACGCCGCTCTACGTCTCCCCAGAGCAAAACGCCGCCTCGTTAGCGCTGGCGCAACGGCTAGGCTATGTGGATAGCGGCGCGCGCGAGCTGAACGGATCGCTGGTGGCGCGCTAACCTTAAAAAAGCCGTGCGAGCCTTCGCACAAACACGCAGCGCGTCACTTTTCGGTTAATATCGCAAACGCAAGGTGCAACACGGCACACGCTTGCGAACGTGCACAGGATGAGAGCCTATGTCCAAAAGGAAAACACTTGAAGCGCGAAGACGTCAGCAGGAACAGTCGCAGATGCTCAGAGCGCTGGCGGTGATCGCCATCATTGTGGTGGTGGTGGTGGGTGGCGCCATCGTGCTGAGCAACGCCACGGGCGGCAGCACGCCTGGCTTGCCAGCGATCAAGACTGCCTCCAAACCGACCCCACCCAACGCCCAGCCTGGCGCGCTGGCATGGGGACCGGCAGATGCCCCGATTCAGGTGGTGGAGTATCTGGACTATCAATGCCCTGCCTGCGGCTTGCACGCGCGCAACTTCGAGCCAGGCATCATCGAAGCCTTTGCAGCCAGCGGCAAGGTGCGTTATGAAGTCAAGTTCTTCCAAATCTTCGGTCCAGAATCATCCTACGCAGCGCAAGCGGTGTTGTGCGCTGCGGAACAAGACAAAGCCTGGCAGATGCACAACACGGTGTTCGCCAATCAGCTCCCCACAGGCGAAAAGGACATCGGCAACTACAGCAAGAGCCGCCTGAAAGAGATGGCTGCTACCATCGAGGGGTTGGACGCCACCGCCTTTGGTCAGTGCCTCGACTCCAACCGCCATGAGGCGACGGTGCAACAGCACAGCGCCGAGGCGCGCAGCCGTGGGGTCAACTCCACACCGTCTTTCGTGATCAACGGACAGGTCTTTCCTGGCGCTCAGCCTGTGGAGGAGTTCCGCAAAATCTTCCAGCAAGTGGCGCCTAACGTCACTTTCCCCTGAGGCTGCCGTCGCATGACCTACAACCCACCTTATCGCCTGCCGCAGCATCGCACGCCTCGCCCCGCGATTTGGGCAGACGTGCCCGACGCGCAGTGGGACGACTGGCGATGGCAGCTCAGCCACCGCCTGAACACCGTTGAAGACTTCGCCCGCCTGATCCGCCTCACAGAGGAGGAGATCGGCGGCTTGAGCGCTCCAGAGAAGTTCCGCGTGGACGTCACACCCTACTTCGCCTCTCTGATTGACCCCGACGATCCCGATTGCCCCGTGCGCAAGCAGGTGGTGCCGCGCGCGCGCGAGCTGGAGGCGTTCGAGGGCATGATGGAGGACTCGCTCGCGGAAGACGCCCACTCGCCGGTGCCGGGATTAGTGCATCGCTACCCCGACCGCGTCTTGATGCTGGTCACCACGCAGTGCGCCTCCTATTGTCGCTATTGCACGCGCAGCCGCATCGTGGGCGATTACCACGCCACCTTCAATCGCCATCATCACGACCTGCAAATTGACTATCTGCGTCGCACCCCTCAAGTGCGCGATGTGTTGCTCAGCGGCGGCGACCCGCTCACACTGCCGCAGAAGATTCTGGAAGACCTGCTCCAGCGGCTGCGGGCGATCCCGCATATCGAGATCATCCGCATTGGCACGCGCGTGCCAGTCTTCCTGCCGCAGCGCATCACCCCCGAGCTGGTGGAGATGTTGCGGCGCTACCATCCCCTCTGGATGAACATTCACGTCAATCACCCAAAGGAGATCACACCAGAGCTGGCGCGCGCCTGCGCTTTGCTGGCTGACGCAGGCATCCCGCTGGGCAACCAGAGCGTGCTCATGGCGGGCATCAACGATCACCCCGACACCATCCGCAAGCTGTGCCACGAGCTGGTGAAAATTCGCGTGCGACCCTATTACCTCTATCAATGCGATCTGGTCGCTGGGGCAGGACACTTCCGCACCACCGTCGCGGCGGGGCTGGAGATCATGGAAGCGCTGCGCGGACACACCAGCGGCTACGCCATCCCCACCTTCGCGGTGGATTTGCCTGGCGGTGGGGGCAAGGTGCCAGTCATGCCGAACTACCTGATCGCGCAATCGCATGGGCGGCTGGTGTTCCGCAACTTTGAGGGCTACATCAGCACATACGTTGAGCCGACCGACTACCAGCGCCCACAGCGCAACCGCTGGACGGGCGAGCCGCGTCCGGAGCCAGGTCAGCGCGGTGTGGCGGGGCTGTTGGCAGGTGAGGACGCGACAATCGTGCCCCAACACTGGGAGGCGTCGCACACGCAGCGCGAGCAGCTCACGCAAATGCCGCCAGAGGCACAGCCGCCCTCGCTCGAGGATCGCCTGCTTCACCATCCGCACATCGAGATCGCGCCAGAGGGCGACAGCCCCACCTGGACCAAGATCATCTGAACTCCAATCGGATCACACCCAATCGAATTGGCGAGGTCACCATGAAACGTTCCGAAATCAACACCGTGATGCGCGATGTGAGCGCGTTCTTGCAACGCATGAACTTCTATCTGCCCGCCTGGGCATACTGGTCGCCTGAAGAGTGGCGCGCGCGCCGCAATGACGTGACCGAGATCGTCCAGCGCCGACTGGGCTGGGACATCACCGACTACGGTCAAGGGCGCTTCCGCGAGCTGGGCTTGTTCCTGTTCACCATCCGTAACGGCACGCTGGAGAACCTGCGCGCTGGAAAGGGCATGTTGTATTGCGAGAAAATCCTGGTCGGCGATCCGGGTCAGATGAACCCGCTGCACTATCACCTGACCAAGACCGAAGACATCATCAACCGCGGCGGCGGCGAGCTGGTGGTGCAGGTGTACAACGCCTCTGAGGATAATCAGCTTGCCGATAGCGACGTGGAAGTGTTGTGCGATGGCGTGCGTCGGGTGGTGCCAGCCGGCGGCACAATTCGCCTGATGCCAGGCGAGAGCGTCACGCTGGAGCCGCGCTGCTGGCATCACTTCTGGTTTGAGGGCGGGCGTGTGCTGATGGGAGAAGTGTCGCTGGTCAACGACGATCAAAACGATAACTTCTTCCTTGAGCCAGTCGGGCGCTTCCCAGCCATCGAAGAAGATGAGCCGATGCTTTACCCGTTGGTCGGAGACTACGCGGCACTGCTCGCGTAAGTCAGCGAAGGAGAACATCGCCAATGGCTGCTTACATCATCGCCGATATTGAGGTGCTCGACCCCGTCGAGTACGAGGAATACAAGAAGCGCGCGACGGGCACGCCGGAGCGGTTTGGCGGACGCTACATCGTGCGCGGCGGCACCGTGCAGGTGCTGGAGGGCGAGTGGTCGCCCAAACGTTTCGTCATCCTGGAGTTCCCCAGCGCGGAGCACGCGCGCGCGTGGTACGAGTCGCAAGAGTATGGACAGGCGAAGGCGATCCGCCATCGCACTGCGCGCTCGAACTTGATCCTGGTCGAAGGGACAAGCTAGACCATGCTTCAGCGGCGACGCTTGCTCGGCGCAATGCTGCTCGTGTTCGGGCTGTGCGCCGCCCCCGCGCACGCCCAGACAGGCGAGTTGGACGCGCCCGCCATCGGTCAACATGCCTACACCTTCTCGTTTCGTCAACCGAACGGGCGCGTGTTCCGCATGAACTACTTGCTTTTCCTGCCGCGCGACTACGACCCCGCCAGCGGCAATCGCTGGCCTCTGCTGGTGTTCCTGCACGGATCCCGCGAGGTGGGCTACGACGTGCAGCGCCTGCGGCGTGCCGTGCTGCCCCAAATGGTGGAGGCAAACCCAGACTTCCCGTTCATTGTGCTCTCGCCACAATCGCCTAGCGCAGCGCAGGGGTGGTATCCAGCGCTAGGCGCAATTCGGGCGTTGCTGGACGACCTACAAGCCCGCCTGGCGATAGACCCCGACCGCATCTATCTGACAGGGCTGAGCATGGGCGGCTACGGCGCGTGGGCGCTGGCGATGAGCGACCCCCAACGCTTTGCCGCCATCGTGCCGGTGGTGGGCGGCTACTTCTACAACGCGCGCCAGCTCTGCGCCCTGAGAGACAAGCCGATCTGGGTCTTCGGCGCGCGGCGCGACCGCAACGTGCCGCTGCGCGCCAGCGAGGTGGTGGTGCGCGCGTTGGAGTCTTGCGGCGGCGCACCGCGTTTCACCATCTTCGAGGATGCGGATCACGACCGCGGCTGGCAACTGGCGTATGCCATGCCAGAGCTATATGAGTGGTTGCTGGCGCAGCACAACACCAGCCGCTTCGTCCAACATGCGAAGGAACAGCCATGATTCAACAAGCCCTGGCAAAACTCTTTGCGCGCGTCTCCCTCACTGCTGAAGAAGCGGAAGAGGTGATGAACGAGATCATGTCGGGCGCAGCCACCCCAGCGCAGATCGGCGCCTACCTGGCGGCGTTGCACATCAAAGGCGAGAGCGCGGATGAGATCGTCGGCAGTATGCGCGCAATGCGCGCTCACATGGCGCGCATCCCCACGCAGCGCAAGACGTTGATTGACATCGTGGGCACCGGCGGCGACCGCAGCAACACCTTCAACATCAGCACGACCACCGCCTTCGTGGTGGCGGGCGTCGGCGTGGCTGTCGCCAAGCACGGCAACCGCGCCGCCTCGTCGCAGAGTGGCTCGGCGGATGTGCTCAACGCGCTCGGCGTGAAAGTAGACCTCACACCAGAGCAGGTGGGGCGCTGCATTGACGAGATCGGCATCGGCTTCGCGTTTGCGCCCGTGCATCACCCCGCCATGCGCCACGTTGCCGGACCGCGCCGCGAGATCGGGCAGCGCACCATCTTCAACATCATCGGTCCGCCCTCTAACCCGGCTTATGCCGATCACCATCTGCTAGGCGTGTGGGATCGGCGCTACGTGCGCCTGATGGCGGAGGTGCTGGTGCAGCTTGAGGACGTGCACGCGCTGGTGGTGAACGGCTCTTCGCCGCAGGTGGCGGGCATTGACGAGCTGACCACCATCGGACCGAACACCGTGGCGGAAGTGCGCCACGGCAAAGTGATCGAGTACACCCTCGACGCCACCGACTTCGGCTTCAAGCCCGCCACACTGGATGACCTCAGCGGCGGTACGCCAGAGTTCAACGCGGCGATCACGCGCGCCATCCTGCTCGGCGAAGACGTGCCAGCCCGCATGGACGTGGTGCTGTTCAACGCGGGCGCGGCGCTCTACGCGGCAGATGCTGCGCCCGACATCGCCAGCGGCATCGCGCTGGCGCGCGAGAGCATTCGCAGCGGCGCAGCGCTGGCAAAACTGGAAGCGCTCGTGGCGCTCACCCAACAGATCGCTGCTGAAGCTGCCCCGCCAACAGGTTGAGTCGCCGCGCAGGCGCTTGCCAAGATCGCGCTCACGGTATTAAATCCGTTATAACGACTTGAACGCATGGAGCAACAAGCGCTATGAAGGAGTATCCGACTGATAGGCTGCGCAACGTCGCGTTGCTGGGTCACAGCACCACCGGCAAGACGACGTTCGCAGAAGCGATGCTGTTCGCCAGCGGTGCGACCTCGCGCATGGGCAAAGTGGAAGATGGCAACACCGTATCCGATTATGACGAGGAAGAAAAGCGCCGCAAGCAGTCCGTCAGCCTGAGCGTGGTGCCAGTCGAATGGAAAGACTACAAGATCAACCTGCTCGACACTCCTGGCTACATTGACTTTTACGGCGAGGTCAAGAGCGCCGCGCGCGTCGCCGACCTGGGGCTGATTTTCGTAGATGCCGTCAGCGGCGTTGAGGTCGGCACAGAGCTGGCGATGCAGGCGGTGGACGAGGCAAAAATCCCCCGCGCTGTGCTCATCTCACGGCTTGATCGCGAAAACGCCAACTTCCAGTCCGTGATGGAACAGTTGCACGAGGCGTTCCACCAGGACATCGTCCCCCTCATGTTGCCGGTGGGTGCGCAGAGTGACTTCAAAGGCGTGATTGACCTGGTCAGCCGCCGTTATCTGAAAGGACCGACTGGCGAAGTGGCAGAAGTTCCCGCCGAAATGCGCGACCTGGTGGAGCAGGCGCGCGCGCGGCTGATGGAGGCTGCCGCTGAGGGCGAGGACGACCTGATGGAGAAATGGTTCGACACCGGCGACATGACCGATGAAGAGTTCATTCGCGGCTTGCGCAGCGCCATCCGCAAGCGCACGTTCGTGCCGGTGTTTTGTGCCTCGCCCGCCCTCGGCATCGGCGTTCACGCCATGCTCTTCTCGCTGGTCAACTACGCCCCCATGCCGTTCGACATGGGCGCTGACCCTGACGATGGGCAACACGGCACGGTGCTGTTCGTGTTCAAGACGACAGCCGATCCGTTCGTCGGCAAGATCAGCTACTTCCGCGTGGTAGAAGGTCCTGTGCGAGGGGGGGATTTGCGGCTAGTGAACGCGCGCACCAACGAGGAAGAGCGCATCTCAGGGCTGTTTGTGCAGCGCGGCAAAGAGCAGATGCCCGTGCCGATCATGCACGTGGGCGACATCGGCACGATCACCAAGCTGAGCAGCGCCCAGACCAGCGACACACTGTGCGACAAGGCGCATTGCGTTACGTTGCCCGGCATCGCTTTCCCCAACCCGCTGTTCGCTGTGGCGGTGCAGCCCAAGTCCAAGAACGACGCTGCCAAGATCAGCGGCGCGTTGGCGCGGCTGTGCGAAGAAGACCCCAGCCTGCGCACCGTCCACGATGCCAGCACCAAAGAGACGCTGCTGCTCGGCATGGGACAAGCCCACATTGATGTGGCAGTACATCGCCTGCACAACAAGTTCGGCGTGGATGTGGAGACCACGCTCCCGAAGGTCAGCTACCGTGAGACCATCACCCGTCACGGTCAAAGCCGCTATCGCCACAAGAAGCAGACTGGCGGCGCGGGTCAGTTCGCCGAGATCGAGATGATGGTCGAGCCGACCGCCCCAGGCGCGGGATACGAGTTCGAGTGGAAAGTCTTCGGCGGCGCGATCAGCAGCTCCTTCCAGGCGAGCATCGAGAAAGGCATCAAACAGGTGATGGAGACTGGCGTGCTGGCTGGATACCCGATCGTGGATGTCAAATGTATCGTGCTCGACGGCAAAGAGCACCCGGTGGATTCCAAGCCGATCGCGTTCGAGATTTGCGCGCGGCGCGTGTTCCGTGATGCTTTCATGAACGCATCGCCCGTGTTGCTGGAGCCGATCTATCACTTCCGCGTCGTCGTGCCGGAGGCAGCGCAGGGCGACGTGATCAACAGCCTGCGCACCAAGCGCGCTCAAATCGTGAGCATGGACCAGCATGGCAACAAGGCGATCATCGAGGCGCAGGCGCCGCTGGCGGAGATGCAACGCTTCGGCAACGACCTGCGCGGCTTGACGCAAGGTCGCGGCTTTTACACAATGGAGTTTGATCACTACGCGCCCGTGCCGCCGAACATCGCGCAGACCATCATTGCGCAACACAAAGCCAGCGCCCAGGTCGAGGAGGACTGAGGCGGATGCCCTTCGCCGCGGACGCCCTGAGCTTGTCGAAACGTGCGTTGAGCCTCGACGAGATCAGGGGCTCCGAGCTGGTTATAATCTGGAAGTAACCGAGACGTTGCCGTGCTGCTGAATGTGTCAGCAGCACGGTTCGTATTTCTGGAGGCTGTGGCGCGACCCACGCACGCCTGTGCGAGAAGCAGGAGGTTCCAAATCATGTACAACAGGTTCTTTCGCCCTAACTGGATCGCGTTGACTATCGCGTTGTCCGCCGTGTTGTCCGCTTGCGCGGCGCCCATGCCCGCGCCTGCCCCGCCGCCCGCGCAGCCGGTGGCACCTGTTGCGCCTGAGGCGCCCGCTGCGCCTGAGTCGCCCGCCGAACCCGCCCCACCACCCACTCCCGAGGCGCCTGCCGCGCCAGCCAAGCCGAAGGTGACCCACATCCGCTTTGCGCTGGACTGGGCAATCGAGGGTCCCTCCGCGCCCTTCCTCATCGCGCTGGACAAAGGCTACTTCGCCGAGGAGGGTTTGTCGGTGGTGATTGACCGCGGCACAGGCTCCGCGGGCACCGTGACCAAAGTCGCCAGCGCCGCCTATGAGATGGGCTACGCCGACATCAACTCGATGATCGAGTTCAACGTGAAGAACCCCGACAAAGCGCTGCAAGCCATCGCCATCCTCTACAACACCGCGCCGATGACTGTCTTCACCCTGAAGAGCAAAAACATCAACTCGCCCAAAGACCTGGAGGGCAAGAAGATCGGCGCGCCCGCTGGCGACGCCGGCAGACGGTTGTTCCCGCTGTTTGCCAAAGCCACTGGCATTGACCCCGACAAGGTGGAGTGGGTGACGATGGAGCCAGCCCTGCGCGAGCCAACGCTGGCGAAGGGCGACGTGGACGCGATCACCGCCTTCTACGCCAGCGGCTGGTTTGGGCTGGTGCGCAACAAGGTCGAGCCAGGCGACATCGTCGCCTTCATGTACAAGGACGCAGGCTTGCCGCTGTATGGCAACGCGGTGATGGCTTCGCCGCAGTTCCTTGCGGAGAACGAAGAGGCGGTCAAGGGCTTTCTGCGCGCGCTGGCGCGCGGCTGGCAAGAGGCGTTGGCTGACCCCGCCGCTGCCATCGAGATCATCAAGCGCCGCGAGCCGCTGATTGACGCCGACGTGGAGCTGCAGCGCCTGCAGATGGTGATCGAAAATCACTTCCTCACCGAAGAGGTGAAGCGCAACGGCTTCGGCGCTGCTGACATGGAGCGCTTGGCAAAGGCAATTGATCTCGTCGCCGAAGGCTTCGAGCTGCCCTCCAAGCCAAAGCCAGAGGAGGTCTTCACCGATCGCTTTTTGCCGCCGATGGAGATGCGCATGCCCCCAGCAGTGACCACATACTGAGGCTGCGCTGAATCGTGTCGCCCCGCAGAGAGATGCCCGAAGGTTGCGCTGCTCCCGAAAGCACTGTCGCTTTCAGGAGCAGCGCCTGATGCGATGTTGCGCTGTTCCAGCCGCTGCGCGACAGCCACTTGCAAGCACGCTTGAAACGTCCATGCATCAACCCCCTTGCGTCGAGCTGCGCGATGTCTCGCTGAGTTATCACAGCGACGGCAAACCAGTCCACGCGCTGGAGGGCGTGAGCCTGACGATCCCACACGGCGAGTTCATCTCCATCGCCGGACCGAGCGGCTGCGGCAAGACCACCATCCTCAGGTTGGTGTCTGGATTGATGCTGCCCACGCGAGGCACCGTGCTGATTGATGGTCAGCCGGTGACAGGTCCACAGAAGCGCGTCGGCATGGCTTTCCAGAACCCTTCCTTGTTGCCCTGGCGCACTGCGTTACAGAACGTGCTGCTCCCGCTGGAGGTGGTGCAGCCGCATCGTAGCCAGTTCCGCGCCCGCCGCGCCGAATACGAGGCGGAGGCACGGCGACTGCTGCGCATCGTCGGTTTGGAGGGCTTCGCCGACAAGCCGCCGTATCAGCTTTCTGGCGGGATGCAGCAGCGCGTGGCGCTGTGTCGGGCACTGATCCATGCGCCGGAGATTCTGCTGCTCGACGAGCCATTCGCCGCGCTTGACGCTTTCACCCGCGAGGAGCTGTGGGGCGTGTTGCAGGACTTGTGGACGGCGCGGCGTTGCACTGTGATCATGGTCACGCACGACCTGCGCGAGGCGGTCTTCCTCTCGAACCGCGTGTTCGTGATGAGCCGCCGACCCGGCACCATCGTGCACGTGGCGGAGATTGACCTGCCGCGCCCGCGCACGCTGGCGCTGACGTTTGAGCCGCGCTTTGTGGATTATGTCCACCAGATTTACGATTGCATCGGGCAAAATCGCTGATGAAGTGAGGAGCTGGAGAGACGTGGGTGAGACATTGCAAGCGCGCCTGCGCGCCTGGATGCCGCCGCTGGTGGCGATTGCCCTGTTCTTCGCCATCTGGGAGATCGGCTGTCTGGTGCTGGGCGTTGAAGAATTCGTTTTGCCGCGCCCCAGCGTGGCGCTGGCGGCTTACTTCAAATGGCAAGATGCGATCTGGCCGCACGCGCTGCAAACGCTGCTCACCACGCTGGTGGGGTTTGGGCTGGCGATTGTGTTGGGTGTGGTGCTCGGCGCGTTGATCGGCTATTCCGCGTTGATGTATCGCGCGCTGTACCCGATCCTGGTCGCGTTTAATTCCATCCCCAAAGCGGCGCTGGTGCCGGTCTTCGTGATCTGGTTCGGCATCGGCACTGTGCCTGCGGTGTTGACCGCGTTCTTGATCTCGTTCTTCCCCGTGGCGGTCAACGTAGCGACGGGCATCGCCACCGTGGAGCCGGAGCTGCGCGATGTGTTGCGCTCGCTCGGCGCAAGCCAGCTCGACATCTTCGTGAAAGTGGGTTTCCCGCGCGCCATGCCTTATTTCTTCGCCTCGCTCAAGGTGGCGGTCACGCTCGCCTTTGTCGGCTCGGTCATCGCGGAGCTGAGCGCGTCGAACGTGGGCATCGGCAACTTGATGGTGATCGCCAGCTCGCGCTTTGAAGTGCCGCTGGTGTTCGCGGGGTTGCTGATCGTCGCGGCGATGGGCATCGGTTTGTACGCGGTGTTCGCGTGGGTGGAGCGCCGCGCCACGGCGTGGGCATATCGCAGCCGCACTGTGTGACAGGAGAATGACATCATGCGCGAAGCGTATTACACCCCAACCACGCTGGAGGAAGCCGTGCGCTTGCTGGCGCAGCACGCAGGCGCGGCGCGCGTCGTCGGCGGCGGCACGGACTTCTTTGTGGACGAGGCGCACCACGTTGTGCCCGTGCTGGTGGACGTGACTCGGCTGGAGGGCTTGTCCGACGTGACGTACGAGGTGCCGCACATTGTCATCGGCTGCGGCGCTACCCATAGCCGCATTGTCGCCTCGCCGCTCATCCAGCAACACGGCACAGCGCTGGCGGAAGCCTGCGGACAAATCGGCGGTCCACAAGTGCGCAATGTCGCCACGCTGGCAGGCAACATCGCACACGCGCTGCCTGCAGCGGATGGCACGCTGGCGCTCCTCGCGCTGGGTGGCGAAGTGATGATCGCGCGCGCGGCGGGCGATGCTGTGCAGACCGAATGGCGTCCGCTCTCGGCGATGTTCCGCGGACCTGGTCGCTCGGCGATTGACAGCGCGCGAGAGATCATCGCCGCGATGCGCTTCTTGCCCACAGGTGCGCGCGAAGCATCGGCGTTTGCACGGGTGATGCGCCCGCAGGGCGTGGCGCTGCCGATCATGGGGTTGGCGGCGCGGCTCAAACTGGCGGAAGACATGCTGACGGTCGAGGCTGTCACAATCACCACCGGTCCCGCTGGGCCGGTGCCGTTTTGCGCGCGACAGTGCGCTGATGCGCTGGTCGGCAAGCCGCTCACTGACGCGACCATCGCACAAGCTGCGGAGGCGCTGTTGGCGGAGGTGCAACTCCGCACCAGCCCTCACCGCGCCACGCGTGAATATCGCGCGCAGGTGCTGCCAGTGTTGCTCTCGCGCGCGCTGCGAACGGCGCTACAACGCGCCTGCGCGCCGCGTCTTTCGCCTGTCTCGTGAGGGCGCTGCGCGCGCGATGCGATGTTTTGAATCTGCACGATGGAGGGAGAAGACCAATGGCTTATTTAGAACTGATCGTCAACGGCGAGCGCCGCAGCGCGGATGTGCCTCCTGGCGCGTTCCTGGCGGACGTGTTGCGCGAGACCTTCGGGCTGACTGGCACGAAAATCGGCTGCAATGAGGCGGAGTGTGGCATCTGCACCGTGCTGGTGAACGGCGTGCCGGTCAACTCGTGCATTTACCCCGCGCTCAAAGCCAACGGCGCGCACGTCGAGACCGTGGAGGGGCTGGCAAAAGACGGCGATCTTCACCCGTTGCAACAAGCGTTCATTGACCATGGCGCAGTGCAGTGCGGCTTCTGCACGCCTGGTTTGTTGATGACCGCGGCAGCCTTGCTGCGCACCTCGCCCGACCCCGACGAGGAGACCATCCGCCATGCCCTCAAGGACACCTACTGCCGCTGCACGGGCTACGTCTCTGTAATCAGCGCCATCCGCGACGCGGCGGCGCGTTTGCGCGGCGAGCCGCCCGTCCCGCCGACGCTGCCAGAAACCAAAACGCCGTTGCACGTGGTCGGTCTCCCCTTGCCGCGCCCTGACGCAGTGGCAAAGGTGACCGGCGCGGCGCGCTACACCGATGACTACGTGTTCCCCGGCATGTTGCACGCAGCCACGCTGCGCGCAGGCGTCCCGCACGCGCGGATCAAGCGCCTGGACGTGTCCAAAGCGCGCGCGCTGCCCGGCGTCCATGCGGTGCTCACCCACGCAGATGTGCCCGGCAACAAGCACCACGGCCTGGTATATGACGATTGGCCCGTCCTGTGCTACGACAAGGTGCGCTACGTCGGCGATGCGGTGGCTATCGTCGCTGCTGAGACGCGCGAGATCGCTGAGCGGGCGCTGCGCCTGATAGAGGTGGAATACGAGCCGCTGCCTGTGGTGGATGACCCTGTTGCAGCGTTGCAACCCGACGCACCGCGTGTGCATGAGAAAGGCAACCTGCTCAAGCACATCCACGTGGAGAAGGGTGACCTGGAGGCTGGTTTCGCCGAAGCCGACGTGATCGTGGAAGAGGAGTATCAGACCGCCACCACCGAGCACGCCTTCCTCGAGCCAGAGTGCGCCATTGGGCGCGTCAGCGAGGATGGGCGGATCGAGGTGTATGTCGGCTCGCAGATTCCCTACGCAGACCGTCGGCAAGTGGCTGCTGCGCTGGGCGTGCCAGAGGACCGCGTGCGCATCATCGGCACGTTGATCGGCGGCGGCTTCGGCGGCAAAGAGGACATCGCCGGGCAAATTCACGTGGCGCTGCTGGCGCAGGCGACCGGGCGACCTGTGAAGATGCTCTACCGTCGCAGCGAGTCTTTGATCTTCCACCCCAAGCGACATGCCGTGCGCTTCAAGGTGAAAGTGGGCGCAAAGCGTGATGGTCGCTTCACCGCCATGCGCGTCGAGCTGTGGGGCGACACCGGCGCCTATGCCAGCCTGGGCGACAAGGTGATGACGCGCGCCGCCACGCACGCCTCCGGACCGTACGAAGTGCCCCACGTGAAAATTGACTGCTACGCGGTGTACACCAACAACGTGCCAGCCGGCGCGTTCCGCGGCTTCGGCGTGACGCAATCGGCGTTTGCGATTGAATCGGCGATTGACGAGCTAGCGCGCCGGCTGAACCTGGACCCCATCCACATCCGTCGTGTGAACGCCCTGCGCGTCGGGTCAGTGACCAACACAGGCGCGGTGATCCGCGAGAGCGTTGGCTTGCTGGAGTGCATCGCGCGCGTAGAGGAGTCGCTTCAGCGAGAGGGCACGCCGTGGGTGTTCCGCAAACCCGACGCGCCGAACAAGGTCTATGCCTGGGGCTTCGCTGCGGCGTACAAAAACACCGGCTTGGGCGGCGGCGCGCCAGATCGCTCCGAAGTGGAAGTGGAGGCGTTCCCTGATGGCAGCGTGGAGGTGCGCACCAGCGCCGCGGAGATCGGTCAGGGGTTGGTGGGCGTGCTGGCGAGCATTGCCGCAGAAGAGCTGGGCGTGCCATACGCGCGCGCGCGTGTGCTGCTCTCCGACACCGACCTCACACCCGACGGCGGACCGACCACCGCCTCCCGTCAGACCTACGTCACGGGCAACGCGGCGCGCCTCGCCAGCGCACAACTGCGCCAGCGCCTGGCTGCTGTCGCCGCAGAGATGCTGGACGCGCCAGCGGAGTCATTGCGCTTTGCCGATGGGTGGGTGCGCCACAACGGCCGCGCTGTCCCCTTCGCCGACGTGGTCGCGCAGGCGCATCGAGAGGGTGTTCACACGCGGCTGAGCCATCTTTATGAGGCGCCGAAGACCCAGCCGTTGGGCACGGGTGGCGACATGCACTTCGCCTTCAGTTATGCCGCCCAGGCGGCGCTGGTCGAAGTAGACCTGGAGACGGGCGAGGTGAACTGCCTGAAGGTGATCAGCGCCACCGACGTCGGACGCGCGATCAACCCCCTGGCGCTGCAAGGTCAGATCGAGGGTGGCATTGTGATGTGCCTAGGCAACGCGCTCACGGAAGAGTTCATCCAAGAGCGAGGCGTGCCGTTCACCGACCGCTTTGCGCGCTACAAGATGCCCAGCATCCGCCACATGCCCCAGATCATTTCGCACATCGTGGAAGACGAAGCGGCGGACGGTCCCTACGGCGCGAAAGGGGTGGGCGAGATCTCCAGCATTCCCACTACCCCAGCGATCACCAACGCAATTTATGCCGCCACAGGCGTGCGCGTGCGCAAACTGCCAGTGGATCAAGATTGGCTGCTGCGCCAGATGCGGGCGCGCTGAGCGAGCGCGCGATGGCACAGGCGGCGATCACATCGCCGCCTGCACGATGCGGATGAACTCGTCTGCCTTCAGGCTGGCGCCGCCCACCAGCGCGCCGTCCACATCGGGCTGGGTGAGGATGTCCCGCGCGTTGGCGGCGTTGACGCTGCCGCCATACTGGATGCGGATCGCCTCTGCCACTTCGCCGAACATGGCGCGCAGCCGCGCGCGCACGAACGCGCAGCGCGCTTGAGCGTCTCGGGGCGTCGCAGCGCGACCCGTGCCGATAGCCCACACCGGCTCGTAGGCGATGGTGATCCGATGCGCCTCCTCCGCAGCGATTCCCGCCAGCCCCAGATCGAGCTGCCGCAGCAAGACCTGCTCTGTCTCACCGCGCTCGTTTTGCTCCAGCGTTTCACCGATGCACAGGATCGGGCTGATGCCGTGACGCAGCGCCGCGCGCACTTTGCGGTTGATGAAGTCGTCGCGCTCGCCGAACAGCAGCCGTCGCTCGGAGTGCCCGATGATCACGTAGTCCACCAGGTCTGCCAACATGCGCGGCGAGACCTCGCCGGTGAAGGCGCCTTGATCCTGGTCGTGCATGTTTTGTGCGCCCAGCTTCAGCATCGTGTTGGCGATGGCGGACTTCACCGTGGTGAGCGAGACAAACGGCGGACAAAGCGCCACATCCAACTCTCGCAAAGCGCGCAAGCCAGTGACCAGCTCGATGGCGAGATCGTATGCCTCGCGGGTGGTTTTGTGCATTTTCCAGTTGCCTGCAATGAAGGGTCTGCGCATGATCAGTTGCTCCTGTGTGAACGCAGGGAGTGTAACAGCGCGCTCAGCCGCAGATAGGCGCGATAGATCGTCGGGAAAGGGGCGTAATCCCATGCGCCGATGCCCTCGACGAAACGCGCGCCGGCGCCTTCCTTAAAACGCCACACGCCTGCCAATCTGTCGTTTGGGTTGTGCGGATCGTCTGGTGCGCCCCACCAGTCGTAGGTTTGGCAGCCTTGCGCGCGTGCCCAGCGCAGGGCGTGCCACTGCAACAGGTGGTTGGGCATGTGCTCGCGCCCCGTGCTGCGCGACATGCCGTAAAAAAACCAGGCGACGCCGGCGAACTGAAACAGCACGAGTGCGGCGAGCGTCTCGTCAGCGCGCTCAGCAAAGCAGGCGATGCCGCCCATCGTCCGCCAGGCGTCGAAGTAATACTCAGCGCGGCGGATGGCAAATCCATCGCGCCGCGCGGTCTCGGCGTAGAGGTCGTAGAGCAGGTGCGCGTCTGCGTCGCTGATGATCGGCGCCAGGCGCACCTGCACGCCGCGCCGCTCCGCCAGCCGCAGGTTGTAGCGCCACTTGGGCTTCATTGCAGCGAGCAGGGCGTCGTCGCTTTGACGCAGGTCGGTGATCGCGGTGTTGCGAAATTGAATCTGCTGCGGGGAGAATCGCCAGCCCTCTGCTGACAGGATGCCTCTTGCCGCGTCGAGCGCGATGGGCGGTTCGCCGTCTGCCTTGACCCAAATCGCGCGCCGCGCTCTCGCCCGCATCGAGAGCCAGCGCAGCGCGGCGCGGTAGGCGTCTGCGTCGGCGCACACAGGACCCTTGGGTGCGTAGAGCACACCAAAAGGCAGCGGGGTGAGGCGTTGCCAGAGCATCTGCACAGCAGCGCGCGGCGCTCCTGCGTGATCGCACAGCAACCAGCGCTCCGCCTGCCATCCCCAGCGCGACTTCAGCGCGCCCCAGTTCCACGACTGCAACACGTGCGGCTTGGGCAGCGACGCCAGCGCGCTATCCCACGCATGGGCATTGTGCGCCGCCCGCCAGTCGGTGCGCTCAGGCGAAGATCGCATCCACGAATTGCCCCTGTTGCATGATGGTCACCTGCGCGCCGTCCTCGCACAGACCGTATACGTCCATCGTCGGCGTGCCGATCATCACGTCCACGTGGGTGTCGGATTGATTCAAGCCGGCAGCTTCGCGGGCGTCCTCGTCGAGCGCCTGCGCGCCCTGCATCCCCTCGCTGTAAGCTGCGCCGAAGGCGATGTGGCAGACGGCGTTCTCATCGAACAGCGTCTCGTAGAAGAGCAAGCCGCTCTGGTTGATCGGCGACCGCGTGTCCACCAGAGACACTTCGCCCAGCCGTCGCGCGCCGCGAATCTGAAAGAACGCTTCCAGCACATCCTGACCTTTTGCCGCGTGAAACTCCACCACTTCGCCTGCTTCAAGGCGGAAGAAGGCGTCGCGCACCTCGCGCATCATCGGGAAGCAAGGCTTGGATGTGCGCACCCAGCCTTCGGCGCGCAAACGGTGCGGCGAGGTGAACACCTCTTCCGTGGGCATATTTGCCATGAACGAGACGCCCTGTGGCGTGGTGGACGAAGCCGACACCCACACAGGCGCGTCGGTCAGCCCCACGGTGAGGTCGGTGGCGGGGAGTCCGCCCACCGGCTGAGGGTCGAAGTAACGGATCGCGCGCACGCGCCGCTCCATCAAAAACAGTGCCACACGCTTCAGGCGGTGGTCGTGCGCGCGCCAGGCGGCGATGGGGTCTGGGTCGTCGGCGCGCACCATGCGCAGCACCACGTCCCACAACGCTTGCAGCGCTTGTGCTTCGTCCAGGCTTGGGAATACCCGCTTCGCCCAGGTGACGTTGGGCACGCCTGCCACGCACCACTGCATCTGGTTCGACATGATCGCGTCGTTGTAGAAGCGCAGCGCCTGCGCGCGCGCCACTTGCACGCGGCGCATCACCTGCGCTGGCACGTCCTCGAAGATGTCGGGGAACTCGTCGCCCACCAGCGCCAACCGCGCCCATTGCTCGTCCACCGCCTGGCGATGGCGAGCGATCTCGAAGTCGGGCACGTAGTCCAGGTGATCGGCGCGGCTGTGCAACATGCGGCTGCGCAGGAGCGGTGTGTCCACCCAAGCCACATGCACGTATTTCGCGCCAGCCTGATACGCCATGTCGCTCACCAGGCGGGCGAAGGGCGCGTGCGCCAGCTCTGCGGAGATCATCAGGGGCTGGTCAGGTTGGAGGTTCACACCAACCCGCACCAGCAACTCAGCGTAGCGCTGTTGCTGTGCCAACTGCGCGGCGTGAGCGTGCGTTTGGTTGAGACTTTTCATGAGTGAAGGGTGATTGCTCCTCGAAGTGCAACGTGTCAAAAGCCGCCGATCTCAAAGCGCTGGTCGTACAACGTGAAGATCGCCGGTCCGCTGGAGGGGCGGGCGAAGGTGATCTGAAAGGCGAGCGTCTCGCCGGGCGTGATCGTCCAGGGCAGGGGTGGTAGCGTGCTGTTGATCGGCACTGGCGCGCCGTTGGCGTCGGTCAGCGAGATGTTGCTCAGAGATCCGCTCAAGAAGGTGCCAGTCAAGTTGCGCACCGTGCCCACCACGCGCAGCTCGTTGCCCTCGGGCGAGATGTTGGCGTTCAGGATCAGCACCTCGGCGACGGGAGGCGGAATGGGTGAAGGGGTGGGCGGTGGTGGCGGCGCGCTTGCGTACGGGATGATCACCTGGGCGACGTAGGGCACGTCGCGGCGGGTGGAGAAGCGCCACTCCAGCGGACCGGGCGCGTCGGCGGGCACATCGAAGCCCGCCGTGGCGGTGATCACTTGCCCAGCCTGGAATGCCCCCTGGGTGAAGCCTAGCCCACCGACTGCTGTGGAGGCTTCGCGGGAGAGCGCGTAAGGCGTGCCGTTGGCGTCACGCAGCTCGCTGAAAAACTGCGCGGCGTCCAGAACCTGTGTCTCGCTCAGCAGTGAGGTCACTTGAAAGTTGACCTGCACGAAGCTGCGGGTGTTTGGCAAGCCCACGCTGCTGCCAGGCAGCACGCGGTAATCCAGCGCTGTGACAATGACATCGCCGAGGTTGATCGGCGTGTTCAGGGGGGCGGGCTGGTTGGGCGTCAGCTCGTCGGCATACTCCGCCAGCACGATCAGCCGCTGTTCGCCCGTTTCGCCGAGCAGAAAGAGCACCAGCTGCGGCGCATCAGCCGTGTTGACCAGCGCGTCCACTTCATCTGCGGAGAGTGTCGCCTGGCGCGAGACGCGGTAGCGATATAAGCTGCCGCTGCTCTCAACCAGGATCAGCGCGTTGGGGGCGAGGTCGCTCAGGACAGCGCGATTGCCTTCGCTGGCGGGCAAGCCGATCAGCACGTTGAAAGGGGGCGTGGGCAGCCAAAATGCGGCGTCTTCCGCAGGTGAGCTGGGCGACGCGCCCTCGTCCAGCAAAGGCTGGATGTTGTATGTGCGCGTCTCGATCACCAACCGTTGGGGGATCGGCAGTGGCGCAGGAGTGTCGTTGACCTGCACCACCAGCACATCGCTCGCCAGCGGTGTGGGATTGACTTGTGGCGCGCCGGGCGTCTGCGTCGGTAGGGGCGCTGGCTGCTGGACGACATCGTCCCTGCGATCCACCAACAACACCAACAGCAAAATGAAGCATAGCAAACCCACAATGCCGAGCGCCGCCAGCCCGCTGATCACCAGCAACGGGCGGCTGCGCGGATCGCTCCACAGAGACTCCAGCCAGGCGAGCGCGCCGCGCGAAGTCGCCGATGTCGCTGGCTGGGGAGGCGATTCGTCCTCCCATCGCCCAGACGGGGCGTTCGGCACGACCCAGTCCTGATCGTCTGGCGGCGTTGGCTGAGATGGCATGCCGTGATTATAGGTTTGCTCGCGGGGGGCGGATGGGCTGCCCATGCAGCGGTGGTGGGGGTTGCTGGCGCTATGGAGATAATCGCGTTATGCTCATTTCTGACTGTGTGGTGTTGATCACGGGCGCGGCGCAGCGCGTGGGTCGGGCGGTGGCGCTTGATCTGGCTTCGCGCGGCGCGTGCGTGTTTTTTAGCTACTACGCCGAGCATGAACCCTGGCGCGAGACGCTGGAGGCGCTGCGCCGCCACGCGCCGGCTGAGGCGCAGCAGGCGGATGTGACGCAGCGCGAGCAGGCAGTTGCGCTGGTGGAGGCGGCTGTGGCGCGCTTCGGGCGGCTGGATGTGTTGATCAACAACGCCTCGATCTGGCGACAAAGCCCTGCGCTGGAGATCGGCGAGGCGGACTGGGATGCCGAGATGAACGTGAACGCCAAGGCGCCGTTCTTGATGTCGCAAGCGGCGGCGCGTCACATGCTGCGCCAGGGGGCGGGTGTGATCATCAACATCACAGACCTGTCGGCGTTTCAAGCCTGGCCGGGCTATGCGCATCACGCGGCGAGCAAGGCGGCGTTGGTGGCGCTCACGCGCACGCTGGCGCTGGAGTGGGCGCCTGCCATTCGCGTGAACGCGATTGCGCCAGGCACAGTGCTGTTGCCCGACGACGCCGACGAGGCGAAACGGCGCTGGGCGGTGGAGCGCTCGGCGCTCAAGCGGATTGGCTCGCCGGAGGATGTCGCGCGCACGGTGCGCTACTTGATCGAGGAGGACTTCGCCACGGGCAGCGTGTACTTTGTGGACGGCGGGCGCTCGCTGGTGTGAAGCTGCGTGCTGAAGCTGTGTTAGCGCTGCGCGGGTGCATTGCGTGGGGCGGCAAGTGGGGATTGAGGGGCTGGGGGATGCGGGAGGAGGAGAGAGGAGGTGAGAGGTGCGAGTGATCAAAACGTGATCAAAACGTGATCAAAAACCCCTTGACGAGCAGGTGGTGGATGCCTATAGTTTCTCGCAAGACTTGAGAGTGACGAAGGCTTGCACTCAAAAAAGGAGACAAGACATGTTGCAGGGACATATCCATCACCAGCCCCACACGGGGGCACACGAGACGACGACGGGACGACCGCAGACGTTGCAGCGCCGAGGGCGCATGGCGCGCGGAGCGCTGATGCTGAGTCTGGCGATATTAACATTGATCGCATTGCCCGACCTAGGCACAGCGGCTCCAAGAGGAACCTGGTCGGAGGGAAGCACACTATATGGTGGTGTCTTCCGCAATGGGCTGTTCAATACACTTTGCTCTGTTACAGTGACAAACTGGAGTAACTTTGACACTAACGTCACAGTGACACCAAACGGATATTCTGGTTCAACGCAACTTGTTCCAGCGGGAAATAGTCGGATTTGGCTCTCTTCAATTCTGCCAAGCTCCACTGCAGAAACTTATGTAGTGGTATCGAGCAGCCCTGCTGCACTGTTGACAGGATCAATTCGCTGTCGTTCTACAACTGCCACCCAAGATTCACTGGCAGTGGACGAGTTGGTTCCATCTACTGACCAATCGGCAACAATTCCTTACCTGTGGGGCAATCCTCCAGGCGGCGGCGGCAGCGGCGGGTATATAGCTGGTCTTGGCGCTGTTGGGGGTACTACATACAACTTTCCAGGTACCTCTACAGGCACATTTTCCACTTATGCATGGAGCTTCCCGTCTGGAGAAGGTTTCGCAAGAGGTGGTGCGGAATTCGGTCTGTTTGTGCTGAGGGGGAATATGGCGTTCAACACAGGTGGTGGTCGAGGGTCAATGTCTGCTATACCCAATTCACACGCAGGACGCACCGTAGTCTTTCCGCGTGTGTTCAGACGAGATGGGACTTCTGATGGCTTTCGCCACGGCGCGGTGCTCAGTCTGGTAAACGTCGGCAGTGCAGCAGCGACAGTGACACTTGTCGCTTACGATGCTGCTAGTTCGGCAACAGCCACTTACGGACCGATCACGTTGGGTGCGGATACAGGAACTCGCATTCGAATTCCACAAGACTGGTTAGCAGGCAACTTTGGTGCTATGAGTATAGTCGCGGAAGCCAGTCAGTCCAATGCCCAACTGGTTGGTAGCGTGATCAATTACCGAGTTGATGCTGCACTAGGTTCAAATAGCTGGGAACCAGGATCCGTGAGGTTTTTTGACATGACCTCTGCGCCGAGTGGTCCTCGCGCATTTGCAACGCGGGCGCGTGCCACTTTCCGCAGGCAGACACCCACAGGTGAAGGGGCTGCAATCGTGGTCATGAATACCTCAAACCACAACGGTGTGGGTGTAAGGGTGATTGTGCGGAACGCTAATGGTGTGGTTGGGCTTGACCAGACCTATACGCTAGATGCATTCCGACGGGTGGCAGTTTTCCTCCCTGACGATAGCTTCCCGACGGGGGAGTATTCGGTAGAAGCTTTTCCAACCTCCTTGGGCACCGTCGCTCTACAGGTGGTGGGTATTGAAACGGCTGCGGGGCAGTTAGGTGCGTGGGCGGTCTCTGCGTCTGTTAGCAGCTTCGATCAGGCCTCGCCGACCTGTACGGCTAGTCCTGCTCCTAATCCTGGCACATGGGTGAGTGGCAACACCAACGTGACGGTGACATGCACTGACAATGGCTCTGGAATCCGCGGGCAAAGCACGTTCAATTTCACGCTGAACCCGAACCAGGGCAGCCAGGTGGTAAGCGGGACGGCGTGCGACTTGGCGGGCAACTGCACGAACTTCAGCTTCTCACCATACAACCGAGACAGCTCAGCGCCGAACGCGCCGACGCTGAGTCTGGGCGGGTTTGGCGGGAATGCGCCGT